>Ga0257125_1000140_pt1 | contig 106332 bp, 108 predicted proteins | sample SI106_200metaG_FD_190183 | JGI IMG/M metagenome (GOLD analysis project Ga0257125, IMG submission 190183) | Marine microbial communities from Saanich Inlet, British Columbia, Canada - SI106_200 | ecosystem: Environmental > Aquatic > Marine > Inlet | place: Canada: British Columbia | collected... | reverse complement strand
TAGTAAATCTTTCAGATTTATTCAACTTATTACTCTTATTTACATACATTTTCTTAACCATTTGCAACCTCATTTATATTTTGTTGCACAAAAAAAGAAAAGTGTAAACCTAAATCAGGATAGAACAGAATTTAATGGTATGTTCCAAAAGGAATTAAATTGTATACTATCTCTCACTGAATAAATATTGCAATTTAAAGTGCTGTCGTCCCGTGGGAGCATCCCCCGACAACGCACTCGATATATAATTCTAATCAGTTCGCCTTAAGATAGTATACATAAACCCCTTTGAGACATACCCAAATTTAAAGCCTGAAAAGGCAGAATAATAGCATTTCACACAATTCAATAAACGAAAGCTTTTAAAACCCTTTATAATTTCTACAATTAACTGTTAGAATAATAGAATTGGGGCTGTAGGGTAGCCTGGTCCATCCTCTCTGGTTTGGGGCCAGAAGACCCCAGTTCGAATCTGGGCAGCCCCATATTATTTATAATAATCAAAAGGTAAAAAATGGCAACAAAACAAAGTCCTACAACAAGAAGATTAGGTTCAAGATACGGAAGAACCACTAGAGCTAAACTAGGTAAAATTGAATCTATGCAAAGAAAAAAGTACAAATGTCCTTTTTGTCAATTCAAAAAAGTAAAAAGATTAAGTCTTGGTATTTGGCAATGCGAAAAATGTGAAGCAAAATTTACAAGCAAAGCATATTTTGTTGATAAAATGCCAAAATTAAAAGAAAAAGTTGAAGAATAAATCTTCAAAGGAGATTAATATGGCAACCTATAAATGTTTTCAATGTAATAAAGAAATTTCTGATAGATACATAAAAAAAAGGGTTAGATGCCCGTACTGCGGTTCAAAAATAATTTTTAAACCAAGAAATACAATAACAAAAGTTAAAGCAAGGTAGAATGCTAAAAAACACAATTGAAATAACAGAAGATATTGAAAATATAAAAAAGTTATTTCAAGCAGACAATTTTAATGCAAAAACAAGCAAGGTAAAGCTTGAAGAGAAAAACCAAAAATTATTCATAATTATCGAGAGTGAAGATATTGTGTCATTAAGAGCATCAATCAATGGCATAACAACAATGCTTTCTATTTATTATCAAACTAAAACAAATGTTGAGAAATAAGATGGATAAAGACAAAAGAATTCAAGAGTTATCAATACTACAACAAAATGTTGCTAATATTTCAGCACAAAAACAACAATTTACTACACAATTAAAAGACTTTAATTCAGCATTTAAAGCATTAGAAAAAACAAATAGTTCTTACAAAATTATAGGCAATATCATGATTGCAGCGGATAAAGAAGATCTTAAGAAAGACATAAAAGAAAAAAGTGAAATTATTAGCGCAAAAGTAAAAATTCTTGAAAAACAAGAAATTAAATTACAAGAAAAAGCAGCAACAATGCAAAAAGAAATAATGTCTAACCTGAGTGAATAAGAATGGATTACCAAGAAGTAATAGGCTCATTGGAAATGTTAAAAGGAGACGTGGGAATTCCAAAAAGTCTTAAAACAAAAATTAATAATATTATTGCAATTCTAAATAATAAAGAAGAGGACAAAGAAATAAGCTGCCATAAAGTAGTAGCAATTCTTGAAGAAGTTTCTAATGATTCTTCACTGCAACCATTTATTAGAACACAAATCTATCAGATAATAAGTTTATTTTAATATTCTTCTGTGTTTAGTCTTAACATCAACTCTTTTACAATATTTATATACCGGACAAATATTACATTGAGGATTAATTGGTTTACATAGGTTCTGGCCGAATGCAACAATAATATAATTAATCTTTAACCAATACTTCTTAGGAAGTTTCTTCCTTAAAGCCATCTCTGTTTCAAGAGGATTCTTTGTTTTAATATAACCAAATCTATTCATTATTCTATTAACATGAACATCAACGCAGATTGCAGGAATCTTGAATGCAACAGCCATAACAAGGTTTGCAGTTTTTCTTCCAACACCTGGAAGCGCAATTAATTCTTCTATTGTTTTAGGAATTTTATTATCAAATTTTTCTTTAAGAACAAGAGGTAATTTCTTTAAATGTTTAGCTTTATTTCTATAAAAACCAACAGGATAAATTAACTTCTCAATTTGCTTAACAGTTAATTTCTCTAGATCATTAAGAGAGTTAGCTTTTACAAATAATTTCTTACAAGCTTCTGCAGTTACACTATCACTTGTTCTTGCAGAAAGAGTTGTTGCAATAAGAATCTTAAAAGGATCTTTTGTTTGAACTTCAACTAAATCAACAATAGGAACTTTATATTCTTTAACTGACTTATTCAATACTTTATATATAGAATCTATGTCTGTATTCATTTTAATTATAATTATATTAAAAAATATAAAAAAGAAAAAATTAATTAATCCATAAACCATGCACATTACAAAAAGCTCTTACTTTAATTTCATCAACACTATCAAGTATAAACGTTGCTTCAGGACTATCAGTTGAGCAAAGTCTTTTTTCTTTAATTATTTTACCATCTTTCACAACTTGAATAAGTTGAATGTAATGTTCTTCAGTCATTGGATGAGCAATTTCACCAACTTTTACATTAATATTATTTCCTTCAATAGTTACAATAGGAATATGTTTTTCTTTTCCTTCTTGTTCAATAGTTTTAGAAATAATTTCATTCATTGGTTGACCGCAACAATGTATCTCTGGTGCAGCTGCACTCACTACATCCACGACATTACCACAGATTTCACATTTGTATAAAGTATTTTTTTTAACCATTTTGTTTACCTCTTAACAACTACAATTACACTCATCTAAACAAGTGCACGCAGGTTCAAAGTATTCTTTTGAATGTTTACAAGAAGGACATTCTGCTGGAGGTTCTGTTCCTTCATGGATATAACCACATTTAGAACATTTCCACTTAATTGGTTTAGATCTTTTGTAAACAGTTTTATTCTGCACCAATTCTAAAAGCTTTATATATCTTGCTTCATGTTTCTTTTCAACTTCAGCAATTTCTTTGAAGAGTTTTGCAGCTTCTTCATTTCCTTCAGCTTCAGCTTCTTTAGCAAAAGTAGGATACATGCTTTCCTGTTCATAATGCTCACCTTCAATTGCAGCTTTAAGGTTTGCTTCAGTATCGCCAATACCATTAAGAAGTTTAAATTCATCTTTCGCATGTTGCATTTCATTCATAGCAGTTTCTTCAAATATTTTAGCAATATAATGATAACCTTCTTTTCTTGCAACTTTAGCAAAATAAGTATATTTGTTTCTAGCTTGACTTTCACCTGCGAATGCAGCTTTTAGATTTTCTTCAGTCTTTGTCATAATTTACACCCCATAATTAATTAAACTAAGATTTATATAGTTATATATAAAATTTGTCAAATTTTAACAATAATTTTTTAAACCATATTGTGTTTAACACTGTTATGTTAAGTTTTAAACCTAAAACAGGCAAAGAAATTGTTAAAAGAACAATAATTCATTTTATTATTAGTTTGATAATATTAATGACAATCTTTAGTTTTGCATTGGCTGAGGAAGAGACTACAACAAAAAGAGGGCAAGAATTAAATTCTGCTAATTCTTTGACAATAATTCTTCTAATGATTATAGTTGGCGCTTTAAGTGTCTATTTTAGTATTGAATTAACAGCAAATAACAAAATAAATAAAATGTTTAATAAAGCAAGTAAAGCAGTAAAAAAAGCTTTTCATTTAGTTAGCGAATTTGAAAAAGAAGAAAGAGAAGAACAAAATGAAGAGTTGTTAAGAAAGTTAAAAGAAAAGAAAAGACGTGAAGAAGTAACATTACCAAGAATTAAGAGTAAAAGTATTTTACAAAAAAAATTACAAATTAAAAGAAAAAAGATAAATAAAGAAAAGAAAAAACAAATATTATCTGAATTTGAAGAGAATAGCCATAACTTAACAAATCATGATTCTAGCTATCTTAAAAAACCAAGAAAACACCGAGATGACATATTCTTAAAGTTAAATAATCTTAGCAAGAATAAGAAGAATTAATTACAGCAATTCTTTTAAAATATACTAATAAAATTTATAAAACTCTTAAGATTACTCTTCTGAATAATGAAAAAAGAATCTGAAATAAAAGATGCACTTCTTGGTCTTGATGCTAATTATAAAAGAAATATTGAATTAACAATAAATGCAGGTAATTATCGAGTTGCAGGTACGGAATTAAAAACAATGTTAAAGCTCTATAAGCTTACAAAAACAGAATTATTACAAGTTCCTTCAGGTTTTAACTTTTATCACACTTTAGAAAAGATCTTAGAAGTATTGCAACAAGGAAAAGCGCCAACAGAAAGAGTAGTTAGAGAATATAATGCATTTTCTGTACAAATTAATATGAATAGGAGTGATTAAAGTTCTTTCATATATTTTATTTCTCTATCTAATTCTTCTTTAGTAATAAAATTTAAAGGTTTCCAAAAGTCAATATACTTACTCAATACAACTAACTCATGTCTTTTTGCAAGGTTAGAAGTTTCAGAAATTAATTGATCAAGTTTTTCATTCATTTCTTTCATCAATAATTTTAGTTTATCAATATCATTATTGATTATTATTATTTCAGTATTAAAATGTTTATTTGCTTCAAGCATATTCTGATCAGTTAATTGAGTTTTTTTTCTAATCGTAATATATCTATCTTCAAGAATTCTCAAACTTTTTGCTGCACTTGTTACACTATTCAATAGTTCTTCATTTACAGTGTTTTTTGTTATTTTCTGCACAGAAGCAGGATTTGCATTAAAGTCAGGAGTTTGATCAACCATGATATAAAACTAAGAATAAGAGTTTATAAAGTTTTTTCATTAAAAGGCAAGACAAGAATACACCTTCATTAAAAACAAATCTTACAATCCTGATTTTTATTTACTATTATCTTATCAAAAGAATAAGTTTCAAGATTTATTCTAAATAATTCTTTAGGATAAGTATTAAAAACAAGATATTCAATTGCAATATTTACTGTTAAAGATGCAACTAACGAAACAACTGAATTAAGAATTCCAACATCAACACATTTCTTACCTTGTTTATCCTGATTAAAACAATTATAACAAGGACCTTCTGGATGAACAAAGAAAATAGAACCAAGCCTAGTGATTGCAGCAGAAAATACCCAAGGAATTTTATTCTTTTTGCAATATTCATTAATTACTAATCTAGCATCAACATTGTCAGTGCAATCAATAAGTAAATCAATATCTTGAAAATTAATATTATCTTTGCTTAATTTCTCATTTCTTATTTCTATATTACAAAATTGTGCTAATTTTTCTTTTGCACAAACAGCTTTTGATTTACCAATATCTTTTTTATCATAGAGGGTTTGCCTTTCTAGATTTATATCTTCTACTTTATCAAAGTCAATTAAAATTAATTTTTTAGGATTCATTCTAGCAAGTAAGTTTGCAGTTGTACTTCCTAAACCCCCAACACCGACTATTGCAATGGTTTTATCTTTAATTCCCTTTTCTCCAATGATTATTTCGCTTCTTGATTTCATTTTAATATCCTCTTAATAATAATTACAATTACACTCGTCTTAAGTGCATAACTATTCTTGACATAATTCTTCCTCCAATATACAAGCATTACAGATTTCCCCTGCACAAGGATCACCACACCTTTTACAATAACTAAATTCTTTTGTATTTTTATATTTTTCTTTTAGATCAGGTAAAACTTCAAGAAAAGCATTAACTATTCCATTCTTAGTTCCTTCTCTTAATAGTTCTAATTGATTTAATTTATCTCTAACTTTAGCTCTGAAAGATAAATTAATATTTGGGCATTCACTAAAATGAACTTCAAAACCTTTTAGAAGTGCGAAAAGTCTAGTTTCTTTCTCTGAAATAAAATATAAAGGTTTTATTCTTGGAACAAATTTATTGTTAGAATTAAATCCAGTTACTGGCCCAAGTGCAGCACTATGCTTCATACTGCCAAGGAATAAATTCATTAAATAAGCTTGAGATTCATCATCAAGATTATGACCGGTAACAAGCTTTGTTGCACCAAGCTCTCTTGCACCACGATTAAGCAAAGTTCTTCTTAAAATGCCACAAACTGTGCAAGGTTTTTTACCTTTCTTAATAGCTTTTTTTATTAGTTCATCTAGAGTATAACCAAACTTTTCTTTAAATGAAATAATATGATAAGTAATGTCATACTTCTTACAAAATGTTTCTAAATCTTTTATTGTGTGATCCCTATAATCTGCGATTCCTTCATCAATGTTTAGGGCAAAGAAATCTATTTTATATTTTTTACAATAGAGCATAGTCATGTATAAAACTGCTAGAGAATCTTTTCCTCCAGATGCAGCAACACAAATTTTATCTTCATGCTTCATTAAAGAAAACTTCCTTATTGTTCGGAAAATTTTTCTTTCAAAATAATTTAGAAAGTGATCTTTACAATAGCTTCTACCTTGTGATGAATATACTGCTTTTTTTGAACATGAACTACATTTCATAATTTATCCTCCAGAGACAACTGATAAAATCTTTATTTCATCATCCTTGGAGAGCTTTTCATCTAAAAGTATAGTTTCATTATTCTTAACTAGAATTACAGTTGTAGGATTAATATTTAATTCTACAAGAAGTTCTTTTGCTGTGCATTCTTTGTCAAACACTATCTGCTTGTTTTCTTTTTCAATAAATACTTTCATTTTGCATAATCCCCCCAGGACTAGTTCCTGTGAAACTTTGATATTATTAAGAAAGATAGGTTTATTTATAAAATTTAACCATAATAAAGCTTCCCATCACTCTTTTGCTGTCTATCAAGTTGAGAATCAATCTTATTCGCTCTCGGTCTGTTGTTTTCTTCATCTCTTCTAAAAGTAATCTTTAAATCTGTTAAGAAAGAATTCATTCCATCAACAAGAACACTAGGAGTTTTAGCAACACCGCTGATTGCAGGTTCACCTTCAAATACAATTAATTTATCACTAAGGTAATCAATAAACAATAAGTCGTGATCAACTACAATTGCAGATTTATTATATGTAGTAACCATTTCTTTAATTATTTTACTTATTAAAATTCTCTGTTCAACATCTAGATATGCAGAAGGCTCGTCTAATAAGAATAAATCTGCCTCTTGAGAAAGACAATGTGCGATTGCAACCCTTTGAAGTTCTCCACCAGATAATTCATTTAGTTGTCTTTCAAATAACTTTTCTAAGTCTAATGGTTTAATTAGTTGATTAGTATATTTTGCTATTGCATCTTGTAAAATATTTATTACAAGGTCATCACTTGTTTCTAAATATTGTGCTTTGTAAGCTAGTTTAACTTTAACATCAACAATATCAGAGTCAACACCTGCGAGAGTTTTTACAAAACTGGTTTTACCAATACCGTTCTCACCTAGAATACCAATAACTTGGTTGTCATTAACTTCACCTGACTCAGATTTCAATTCAAAATTCCCTAGCTTTCTTTCAAATTTAGGCCAAGCAGTAACTAAAGAACCAACAAGAGCATCAGTAGTTTTAGGTTTAACAAAAGTTATTGCTTTGCTCCTAAACCGCATGTTCTCGTCTTTAGAATAACCAGAAAGATAAGTATTAATTCCTAGTTTTGTTGATTTAACATGAGAACAAATACCATAAATTGCTTCTTTACCAAACATTAAACTAGTTAAATCGGTCATGTAATCAAGAATAATTAAATCATGTTCAATAACCATGACTGCAGTATCTTTATTTGCTAAGCTTCTAATAAATTTACTAATTTTAAGTCTTTGTTTGATATCAAGATAAGAAGTTGGTTCATCAAAAAAGTAAACATTAGCTTTCTTTAAAACAGTTGCAGCTATTGCAATTCTTTGCAGTTCTCCACCAGAAACATTTTTTATATCTCTATCTAAAACTTTTCTCAATTCTAAAATATCTACAATTTTATCTAATTCATTCCTTTCATCAGACTTTTCTAATAATTCAAGAACAGTTCCATCAAAAGCTTTAGGAATAAGATCAACTTGTTGAGGCTTGTAAGAAACTTTAATCTCATCAGCAAATAATTTTTCAAAAAAAGCTTGAGCTTCTGTTCCTTTAAAATAATCAATAATTTGTTTGTTTTGGATTTCTTCTTTAAAATTTCCAAGATTAGGTTTAATTAAACCTGCAAGAATTTTTAATGCAGTAGATTTACCAATCCCATTTCTTCCAATAATTCCAACAACTTTACCAAAGATTGGAACAGGAAGATTGTAAAGAGCAAAACCATTTTCAGAATATCTGTGAATAGGATCTTTGTCAAGTTCAGAAGGAAGATTAACTATACTTAAAGCTTTGAAAGGACATTTCTTTGTGCAGATAGTACACTTGTCTATGCAGAGTTCTTCAACTACTTGAATCTTCTTATCGTTGTCATCAATTACAATGCACTCTTCATCACCTGTCCGATTTATAGGACAAACAGATCTGCATAAATAATTTCCACATTTGATAGGATTACACTTTGATTTGTCAACTACAGCTATTCTTGTCATGAAGCAAAATAATGGATAGAAGTTTATAAATGTTTTTGGTTCAGAAAACCAATACCTTTATAATTAATAATACTAAATAATATATAAAAGAGGGTTTGTGTGAATAATGGATAATAGTTCTAATGTAAATCAAGTAGTATTGAATGGAATAAAAACTATGATTTCTCAAGGCCATACATTTGAACAAATTAAAGCTTATTTAATGCAAAAAGGTTATTCTGAAAATATTATTACTTCTTTATACAATCAAGCAAAACAACCACAACAAGTAGCTCAACCAAACCAAAGTAATAACCAAATAATCCAAATTGTGAATTATATTCGGAATATGGAAACAAGAGGTTATACTTTTCAACAAATTAAAACTTTTCTTACACAACAAGGTTACTCTTCAACATTAATTGATCAAGCAGCTGCACAATTACCAAATCAAACACAATTTCAACAACCACAAACAACAAATACAACAACACACAAACATGAATTTCATTTACCTCAAAAAACAACAATTCATCTTATTGCAATATTTCTTAGCATAATAATAGTTACAGGAGGAGTTTTTTATTTTATTGATTTTGATAAAACAGGTGGAAGCAGTTCTACTTTACTTGACTTATCAACTCAGGCACAAAACTCAAAGCTATATGCTGGTGAGGATTTATATTTTGATATTACAGTATTAAGTATGAGTGGTTCAAAAGAAACATTTGATATGATATTAACTTATTCTATAATGGATAAAGATGATGTTCTTATTTTAAGAGAAGAAGAAACAGTTGCAATCTCTACGTCTACAAAGTTAACTAAAAAAATAACCACGCCAGATGAACTTGAACCAGGAAGATACTTAATGAAAGTTTATTCAAATTATAATGGAAGAAATGCTATTTCAAGTTTTGAATTTGGTGTTTTAGCTAATGATCAAAACATTGAAGATCAAGTTCAAGGAGAACCACTTACTCAACAAGAAGAAGGAGAAACACCAAGTAATAGGCCACCATTAACACAAGGTGAAGAACAAAATGTTCAAGTTATAAACTTTGGTGACTTTTTTAATAACATAATAAAAACTAGTAGAAATAACCCCGATATTGCAGTAAAAAAATGCCAGAATATAAAAGATCAAAAAAGTGTAGAAATATGTATTGAGAATGTTGCTATCGAATTTGGTAAACCAGAAATCTGTGAACAAATAGGGAATACTACAATAAAAGATGATTGTTATCTTGCTCAATTAATTAAAGGTGAACTTGAAGTTTGTGAGAATATAATTAATCCTGATGTAAAAAGTAATTGTGAGCTAATTAGAGATCTTTATGTTATACAACAATATGAGGGAGAAGATACAGACTTAGATGCTCTAGCTGAGGAACTAGGAATAGATTATGAAGTAGTTGAAATTGTTGATGATCAAGAAATTGAAGTTATAAATTTAGGTGAATAGGATGAACAAGCATAAAAATAAAAAAGCTTATTCACAAGTTTGGGTTTTCATTATTATTGTAATTGCTATGGGTTTAGTAATTTTAATTGGAACTTTTCTTGTCAAAGGAGTGAATACTTCTGTAAATAATAACTTTAGAATTGAAATGTTAAATACTTTGCAAGAAAGTATTGATGATATGCTTAATGAGAATTATGGTGCATCTACAACAATAACATTAAATATCCCTCAAGAAATTAAAAAGATTTGTTTTGTTGATTACGATATTGGTAACTTATCAACCCAAGGATCAGGAACATATGAAATTAGAGTTTGGAAAATAGCTAATGAAGTTCACCCAGAGTATAGAAATGGAAATGTAATAAATCCTGAAAACTTATTTATTTTCACACAAGAAGATTTTGAAATGTATTACATTGATAATATACAAGTTGAATCTGAATATGGAATATATTGTATTGACCCAAAGACGATGCAAGAATTTGAATTAACAAGTAAAGGAAAAGAAGTATTGATAAGATAAGCTAGCTTGGAAAATAATAATAAGATGAAAAAAATAATAATTTTAATGATTGTAATCTTGCTGTTAGTTAATTTTGTGAGTGCAGAAGAAATTCAAGCTAATAATTTAAGATATGTTTACAAACAAGCACCAGATTCCCTAGCAATTGGTTCAAGAATATGTTTTGGTGAAGCAAATGAGATTTGTGCACCAGTGTTAAGCTTTAATATTCCTGAGACAAATGATAATAATATTAAAATTGAAGTAACAACAAATCAAGAGATTAATATTCAAGGAACAGCATGCATACTTAATAATTATGAAGTTGATACTTGGACTAATGTTATGCAAAGCCTAACTACAATCTGTAAACCTTTTCAATCTGTAAATAATAAAATAATGTTTGTTCTACAACCAACAACAATTGAAGAACAAATAAGAATTGTGCTAATACCTGGAACAGGTTCAGGATCAGCAGATATAGACAGTGCAAAATTAACATTATATAATATTGCTGAACAAGAAGAAGAACAACCGATACAGACAGAGATAAATGAATGTTTTATTGAGACAATAAATTTTGATAAAATAGAAGGCAATGTTAACTTACCAATGGAATTAGTTTTGAATACTAATCAGTGTGAGAACTCAATAGTAAGAATAATTGTTCACAAAAAGACATTAACCGGCGAAAAGATTGTTTCAGAAAAGCAAAGTTTAATTACAGGCAATGTAATAACTAGTTTTTGGATTCCAACAGAAAAAGGCGAATACTATGCAAAAGCTGAATCAAAAAATCTTATTCAATCTGAAACAATAAATATAATTGATGAAAGTATTCAAGAATTAATGAAGAATAAAGAATTTTATGAAATTGTTGATGAAGTACATAAAATTTCAAAAGTTAATGAGAATTTAGCATTAAAAACTTGTGAAGACTTAAGAACAACACTTGAACAAGATGTTTGTATTGAAGACCTTGCAAGCTACACCAGTAATAAACTATTATGTTCAAAGATAGACAATCAAAATAGAAAAGAATCATGTTATTCTTTATTTGCCTTACAAGGAGACATAACTAGCTGCATTCACTCAAGCTCTAAAGCAACATGCTTATTATTAGGAATATTTGCAAAAACTAATAACCTAAGTCTTAAACAAAATGATAAATATGAAGATGTAATTGCACTAAAAGAAAATAAAAGTAATTCTTTAATAATAATTTTAATCATAGTTGTGATTGTGTTGATAGTTGCAACTGTTCTTTATTTTGGTTTTTATGATAAAAATATGCTCAAAAATCATAAATGATTATTGGCACATCATAAAGGATGAAAGAAGAAGTAATATTTATAAAGTATTAAGATAATCTAAAAAATATAAATATATGGGAGATAAACAATGAAAAGAATATTAATTAAAGATCTTAAGGAATATGTTGGGAAAGAAGTACTATTACAAGGATGGATTCAAGATATAAGAAATCTAAATAAAACTAAATTCATCATACTTAGAGATAAAACTGGAGATATGCAAACAGTTGCATTCCAAGGCGAAACAGAACAAGAATCATTAGATGCAATAAATAAGCTAATGAAAGAATCTGTTATTGAAATTATTGGAATTGTAAAAGAACACAAGCAATCAAGATGGGGATTAGAAATAGGAATTAAGAAAGTAAATCTAATAACACAAGCGGAAGCCCCATTACCAATTGATAACACAAATAAGAGTCAAACTAATATAGATAAAAGGATTGACTTTAGATTTTTAGATACTAGAAACTTAAAAAATCAAGCAATATTCAAAATAAGAAGTAAAATTACAAAAATTTTAACAAATTTCTTTGATGAAAATGGATTTATAAATATCAATACTCCAAAGATGACTACATTAGGTGTAGAATCTGGAGCAGAACTATTTACTGTTGATTATTTTGGAACACCTGTTTATCTTTCTCAATCACCCCAGATATATAAACAGATGTTTATGAATGGTGGTTTTGAAAGAGTATATGAAATTGCACCTGTTTTTAGAGCAGAAAAATCTCATACTAGCAGACACTTAACTGAATTTACTGGTGTTGATTTTGAAATGGCATTTATTAAAGATGAGAATGATGTAATGGATGTTGCAGAAAATATGATAAAAGATCTTCTTACTAATCTAAAAGAAGAATGTGTTGACGAACTAAAATTATTAGAAGTAGAACATAATATTCCTGATAAAATACCAAGAATAACAATGCAAGAAGTGAAAAAATTACTTGCAGAAAAAGGTAAAAAGTATTCTGAAGAAGATGACTTAGATGCTGAAGGAGAGAAATTAATTGGTGAAATTATAAAAGAAAAATATAATTCTGAATTTGTTTTTATAACTAATTATCCTTGGGCAGTAAGACCATTTTATCATATGAGACCTGAAAAGGATCCTAATGGAACAAAATCATTTGATTTATTATTTAGTGGTGTAGAAATTTGTACTGGTGCACAAAGAGAACATAGATTAGATATTCTAGAAAAACAAGCAAAAGAAAAAGGAATTAATCTAAAGGATATAACAAAATATAGGGAAATTTTCCAATATGGAGTTCCACCTCATGGAGGAATTGGATTTGGTCTTGATAGAATAACACAAAGACTTCTTAATTTAGAAAATGTTAGAGAAGCAGTACTTCTACCAAGAGATCCAGATAGAAAGATGCCGTAAAATTATTTCTTTCTTTTTCTAATTTTCTTCTTAACAACCTTCTTCTTACCAAACTTCTTCAAAGCTAATCTTAACTCAATATGATCTTTTGCGTATTCCTCTAAAGAAATATTTTTCATTGTTGCATCAAGAGCTTGCCTTAAAGCAATAGCGCCTTTTAAAGTTCCTTGAGGATGACCATGACAACCACCACCAAACTGCATAACAATATTATTACCCATTGCCTTTACTACAGGAGGAATGCTTAATGGAGAAAGTCCACCAGATGCAACAGCAAGAGTTGGTTTAACATTATACCAATTTTGTTCTAAAACAAGTTCTTTATCATTTTGAGAAAGATAAGTATCTTCAATTTCTTCTTCAATCATAACAATCTCATTTTTAGAACCACCCATTTTACCAACCCCAGCAGTCCCAATATGTATTTGGTCAACACCAATTAATCTATATATTTTTGCTAAACAAAGCATTGAAATTCCATGTTTCTTATTTTTTGTTAATGCAGCGTGCATTGCTCTATGAGCGTGTATAACTAAGTTAGTATGATTTCTTAGTGTTTGAACTGCTGCAAACCCCGCAGTAAGAACATCTATCATAATATATTCATTACCTTTTTTCTTAACATAATCTGTTCTTTTAAGCATTTCAAAAGTTTCTGCAGTAACATTAGGCATGTAAATCTTTTTTTCACCTGTTTGTTTTTCTGCTAACTTCTTCATCTTTACTGTTTCATCAATTCTTTTTTTGAAAGAATTAAAATTCATTGAAGTAAGATTTTCATCGTCTTTAACAACATCAAGTCCACCAACCCAAGCTTCATAAGCAACTTTAGCATGTTGTTTTTCATTTAAGCCAACTTTAGGCTTTACAATAGTTCCAATTAATGGTCTATCTTTAACTCTAGTTAATTGTCTTATTCCTGCAATCCCATATCTTGGCCCTTTAAAGCTATCAATTAACCCTTTAGGAAATTCAATATCTTCTAATCTTAAATTTCTTAACATTTTCATTCCGAAAATATTACCAGCAATACTACTAAGAATTTGAGGCATATTACCTTTTTCAAAAAGAGCTTGAGGATATGCAATCTTTATTATCTTTGTTTTTTTATTAATATAATAAACATGAGGTTTTAATTTATTTGCAATTCTTTTATTCATTGTAGAAATTGTTACCCAAGTTCCAATACTAGATTCCGCAGCTATTTGTTCTGCGCAATAATCAAGAGTGTAACCTTTTGCAGGATCAACATAATACTCAACCAACACTTCAGTGTGCTTTGGTTTATACTTCAGATTAACATAACTTAACATCTAAACACCTCATTAATAAGTTATTTTTATATTTAGTGTTTTTAAATGTAATGGTTATTAATCTAACAACGTTAAATAACACGTTCTATTAATCTTAAATTTTATTAGTTCTCAATAGTCTCAGTGAGACTGAGACAGCTGAGACCCCTTCATTTCATATGGAAATGGAGCTTAGAGGGCTCTAGAGGCATTTAAATGCGTCTCAGTCTCATCTCAAGACTGTCTGAGACTTGTATCAGAGACCTTTCTATTTATAAATGAACTAAACAAGGAAAGCATTAAAAAGAAAGCTGCATTCTACTAATTTATGATTAATGAAAAGGAGCTAAGGAAAAGCTTTCAGAGAATAAAGAAAGATACTCAAATGCTAGCTAAGAGAGACGAGTTTATAGCTACTGAAATGAGTAATCTTAGAGCTGAATTCAATGACCTTAAGGATGAAATTCATGATCAAACTTTTATTGAAAAAATAGCTAATTCTATTATTGAAAAAATTGAGTCAAGACTTAAATTAAGTGAGACTAATAATCCGAAAGAAGTTGAGACTATCGACGAGAAAGAGCCTGAGACAGCTGAGACTCATGTTGAGACAACAAATATTAGTAATGTCCCAAATCATATTGATTCAAGTATGTTTTTGAAAAAGAAAATCAAAGCTAAAATAATCCATCTTTGTGAGCAAAGAGTAAGGCCAGGTGACCTAAAAAGAGCAATTGTTGATATGGCTAAATTATGCTCAAAAGCTACATTCTATAGGTATATCTCAGAACTCAAAAGAGAAGGGATTATCCAAACAATAGAGATTAATAATGAGTTATTTTTACTAGCATCTGATACTCTTTTAGATAGAAATATTTATAAATAAACCCAAACTCACTATATTTAGAACGGCCATAGTGATGTGGAACTACCTGATTACATTCCGAACTCAGAAGTAAAGCGCATTTACGTTCTTGGTGGTACTGCACTTATGTGCGGGAGGCTTGGAAAGCTGTTCTGTTTTTTTATATTTCTAAAAAAAAGAAAAAAACTAATTTTTACTAGATTTGTGCTCCAGATTTAACTTCAACATCAGAAGCAGGATTTTTATCAAAGTATTCTGCTAATGTTTCAGAAACATCTTCTTCATCAACAACCACATTATTATCAAGAATCGCCTTATAATAAGCTATTGGCCTTATTGTTGTCATAATTACTTTATGTATTAAAAATCTACCATCCTTACTTCTTCTTATTACAGTTTGCACTATAGGCATCTTTCTTAATTGTTGTTCTTTTTTATTTGTTAATCCCATTTTTTTATCACCTAAAATATTTTATGTTTTTTAGAATGAAAACTAGCTTAATAAGAGTTAACTAAGAAATTTCGGAAAAGTTACAGAATTAGCGGATTTACTCCTTAACTAACTTAGCTACGAAGAAACCCTGCATCTTTGCCTTATCAGGCCAAATTCGAATACATTTTTTTAACTCAGAAGAAAAATCATTTCCGAATGCAGAAGTTAATCCTTCTGAAGAATTAGGAATATCAATATTTATTTTTTGCAGCTTCATATCTTTATGTTTATTAATAAACCAATCAACAACTCTTTCATTTTCTTCAGGTTCAAGAGAACAAGTTGAATAAACAAGAATTCCACCAGGATTTAAACATTTATATGCTGCTCTAAGTAATTCTTTTTGCAACCTTGCCCTTTCAAGGAATGCTTGAACTGATCTCATCACAAAAAATTTAGGCTCAATAACAAAATTACCAGAGCAAGGTGCATCTAATAATATTTTATCAAACTTTTTACCAAAATCAAAAGCAAATCTTGCATCTTTTTTATATAAAATAGTATTTTTACAACCACATCTTAAAAGATTACTCTTTAATCCATTTAACCTTGAACTATTATTATCTAGTGCAACAACAATACCCTTATTCTCCATTAATTGAGACATATAAGTTGTTTTAGAACCCGGTGCAGCACACATATCTAAAATTATTTCTCCAGGTTTAGGATCTAGAACTAGAACAGGTATCTGAGACGCAGCTTCTTGCAAATATAAATAACCCTGCGCATATTCACTTGTTGATGCAAGAGAAAATTTTGATTTATATTTATAAGCGTGTGGAAGAAAATCTACTTTCTTTAGTTTTATATCTAAGTCTTTTAATCTTTTGAAGAGTTTTTTATTATCAATCTTAAGAGTATTAACTCTTAAAACATCTCTAACCCCCTCGAGGTTAGGACATTTATCAAACTTAAAATCTTCTCTAATTTCAATATATCTTTTTATGAATGTATTCATTATAAATCAACTATTAATTCATTATTTTTTTCATTAATCTTCACAGCAGGATGTTTTGCTTTAAACAAATCTTTTATCTCTGACCAAGATTTTGTTTTTCTTAACTCAATTATTTCTACTAAAATATTATTTAATAGTTGGTATTCTAAATAAATAGCTTCACCCATTTCTTGATATTTATCAGCATCAGTTTCTATTTGTTTAAGCATCTCTTGTTGCTTATGCAAAACATTTTCTATCTTATTTAACTTTGTTTCAAACTTTTTCTCAGAAGAACTCATTTCAGATTCTTGTTTTTTTTCTGTTAATTTCTCGTCGAGAGCCTCACAAAAAGAATCATAAGTTTTGATTGGAGAATCATATGAATCAAAAATAAAAGGAGTTATTGAATTCTTATAAATAGAACCTTTAATATCATAAGAAGCAAAATTAGTAGTTACAACGTATAATAATTCAATTTCTTCCTCACTTAGATTATCAAATGATGTTGTTTTATCAATTTTAGCCCTCTTACAAACTTCTTCAGCATACTGACCACCGAGAGAAATATCAGTTGCAAGGGATTTAACTATTGAAGACATTTTACTTTCTTTTAATTTTTTATGAAAATCATTTTTATTTGAATGAAGAGGATCAAATTGAGATGCAGGAAAAACATATTTCTTTCCAGGTAATATATGACGATCTTTCCATCTTTGAGAAAATAATAATCCTAAAATTTTATCTTCATCATTTTTTAGTATAATATTACCTTGACCAAATAATTCAACAACTAATTGATTTTTAATGAATTCACCTTTTCTTCTTGTCTCAAAATCAAAGATTAAAACTCTTTCAAAATCTTTCTGAGAAATATTTATTAATCTACTTCCAAGCAAATGCTTTCTTAAAAAAGCACCAAACCCAGATAGAGATTCAAACTCATTTTTATAAGATGTTAAATAGACCGAGCCAGGAACATTAATCTTAAGAAATAATTTTCCCTGTTCACCAGCATAAAATCTAATTAAAAGCTCATTCTTATTTATTTTTGAATGAAATATCTTCTCTATTTTTGCATCCTGCAACTTTTGAAGCTCTTTAACTATAAAGCAAATGTCAAAAGCACTCATCTCGTTCTTCATAGAGGAAATAAACAGCTATATGTTTATAAATGTTTTTTAAGAATAAAACTAAAGTTTAAACATCTAGCCATATTGTAATAAACTTTAAAAACAAAGACTACAATAAACAAATTATGGCTGAAGAACAAGACCAAAAACAAACAGAGAAACAAACAAAAGCAAAAGTAATCCCTATAAAAGAAATTATTGAAATAAGTAATAGGAATATAGATGAAATAAATTCATTAGAAACAGACTATACAAATTATAATAAAAAACAAAAAGAAAGAGATAGTAATCTTGCCGAAACAGAAAAAGAAGTAAATGGTAAAATAATTTTATTAAAATCTAATATTAGCAACCTTAATGAACAACTAAGAACATTAAGAGAAAACTTCTCAATCTTAACAAAGAATTTTAATAATTATGTTAAAAAAACAGAGATAGATTATGTTAAGAACAAATTAGATTCAATTAAATTTGAACAACTTGCAACCAAAGAGGACTTAGAAAAAACTAAAACTTCTCAATAATTAATTTACCTTTCTTAAACTTAAAAACAACTTCTTCTGTATCATTAAAATTAATCTTTTTTGTTATAGCATTAGGAAGAAGCATCCTTTCACCTCTAAAATCCATAGTGGTGATTAACTCATTCCAATCATCTTTTTTCGCACTATCTTCAATACCGAAATCAACCATTAAAGACTTTGATTTTTGTTTAGTGCCAATTTCTTTTTGTTTCTGAGCTTCTTCAAAAATAAACTTAGCAATCTTATCAGCAATATCAACTTTACTATATTTTGTAACGCCCTGTAAACCAGGACTTAAATTTACTTCAAGAACAACAGGGCCTTTAGAACTTTCTAAAATATCCACGCCACAAATATCTGCTTTAATTATTCTAGCTGCAGAAAGAGCAATCTTTTTTGTTTTTGCATCAAGAACAATTGATTCACCTTTCCCACCTTGATGAATATTTGATCTTTTATCATCATCAAGAGAAATTCTTTTGTATGCAGCAACAACCTTGTTACCAATAACAAAAGCCCTTATATCTGTTCCATCAGTCTCAATATATTCTTGAATAATGACTGGTTGCTTAAGTGCAGTTAAAGCATCGAGAATAGACATAGCACTAGCTCTTGAATCTGCAAACATGACGCCTTTACCTTGTGTGCCTTTAGGAAATTTCATAATAACAGGATAATTCATTTTTTTTAATATTTCTTTAGCAGCAATAACAGTAGAAGTCAAAAAAGTTTTAGGCATAGGAATATTAGCTGCATTCAACTTTAATTGTGTTAGCAATTTATCATGAGCAATAGTGAATGCAGATTCACAAATAGGAAGATAAGTATCTTTAGCAAGCATACTTGTGAGTGCAGATAATAGATTTGCAAATCTAAAAGAGCCTTTAGCATAAATAGCATCATAATCTTTTATATGCTCACCTTTGTATAATATTTCTTGCTTTTTACCTGTAAAACTTATTTCTATATGTTTAAGATTAATTATGTCAACACTATCAAAATATTTTTTCATAGCTTCCGCTGTCCACTTTGAACTTACACTTCCTTGACTAATAATTGCTGCTCTCATTCTTTTGTTACTAATGTTTTTTTAGGATCAATAATAAAATCTTCCATTAAAATATTTTGACCAATTAAAATTTTAAATTTCATATTAGTTCTTGATTGCAAAGTAAAATCAGCTTTTAATCTTTTTTCGCATAAAACTAAATTAATATGAACTAAAGGCCTTAAAGTTGAACCATGAACATTTCTAATCTTTTTAGAACCAATAATATCTTTTATTCCTAGCTCTTTAGCTAAATCAGCATCAATTGAACTTCTAACTGCACCAGAATCAATTCTTGCTGGAATTTTCTTTCCTTTAATAGTTACATATTCATAAAGACCTACAATAGTTTTATCTTTAATTTTAATAGACTTTTCTTCTTTGTTTAGTAAAACTGAATACTTAAACCACATATATAATGAAACACGCGATTTCTTTAAAAATCTTACTGCAAGTTGTCTATTGTAAGCATTAATAAACTACTTTCTAAGAGTAAAGCATAGAAAAGTTTAAATAGTTATTATTTATTACAAATTAAATAATAATTATAAGGTGATTTTAAGATGAGTGAGGAATATACTACCCTTGATGAAGAAATAGATTTTGACATATCTCTTAACGATAATACTCCTAGTAATTCTGACAAACCATATGAACTATCAAGTAATACTAAAGAGAACCCATATTATGATAATATAATAAAAAGAATAGAAGACAAATTATCAAAAATCGCAAATGATGGAGGGTATGAATTTTTAATCTATGATATAGTAATATCAATTCCTGAAAAACACCATTTTAAAAATATAAATGAAGTTAAAGAATATATTACTCCAGGAAATTTTGAGGAGCACAAAGTTTTAATGGATTATGAACCAAGTAAAGTTTTACAAGATATCAATAATCAAAAAGCAGAGCTAAGATTATTAGAATTGTTAAAACAAAAATAGTTAATTTCTTACTTTATTTTTTCAATTTTCAATAGCAAAACTTATAAAAACCTTTGAATAATCTAATTACATGTTAGAAAGGGTTAGTTCAGGTAATATAGATTTTGATGAACTTCTAGATGGAGGATATGAAGCAGATATAGTTACAATGCTTTATGGAGGCCCAGGAACAGGTAAAACTAATATATGTTTGATGACTGCAGCGGAAGTCTCTAAAACAAAGAAAGTTATATTCATAGACACAGAAGGGAGTTTTTCTGTAGATAGATTTAAACAATTAACAGAAGATTTTGAAACTTGTATAAATAATATCTTTATTCTATGCCCCACACATTTTGAAGAACAAAAAGGAGCATTTGCAAAATTAAAAGAATTAACTTCTAAAAAAGATATTGGTATGATCATTGTTGACAGTATAGCAATGCTCTATAGATTAGAAATAGGTAAAACAAAAAATATACAGGGAACAAATAGAGAATTAGGATTACAAATTTCTTATCTTAGTGAAATTGCAAGAAAAAAGAAAATACCTGTATTAATAACTAATCAAATATACAAAGATTTTGAAAATAAAACTAAAATAAACATAGTTGGCGGAGACATCCTAAAATACTGGAGTAAATGCTTAATTGAAATAAAAAAGCTAGATAATGACAAAAGAACCGCAACATTAAAAAAGCACAGAAGTAAAGCAGAGAATAAAGAATTAAAATTCAAGATTATTAACCAAGGAATTGTTAAAGAGGATTAAAATGAATAAATTTGTTACAAAAATCATAGTAATGATAATATTATTTGGAGTTAGCTTTATATTCTTTGGTCAAGGATTTGCCACTTATCTTCTTAATACAGGATTAGGAACAATTAGTATTTTTACAGGTTTATTAGGTGGAGCAACAACAGGTGAAACTGCACCAACAACTGTTATTGATTTTCTGTTTAGCTTAGTGCAGACAATAGGAATAATCTTAGTATATTACTTCATTGCACATATGATTAATGCTATTTTTATTCGGAAGAAATAATATTTGAATAAAAAATAAAAGAAAAATGCTCAATAACAAACGTTATTGGCACCGCTTCGCCGGAATTACTCAGCTGTAAAATCTTCTACAGAATGTTTAAATTCAGCATCAGATTTAATTAAACCAAGTTTCTTTGAGTATTCTTTTGCAATTAAGTAAAAGATTAAACCAAGACTTTTCTTACCTTTGTTATTACAAGGAACAACAAAGTCAATACCATTAGTTTGGTTATTACTATCACAAAGAGCAACTACAGGAATACCAACTCTTAATCCGTCCTTAACAGCGTTTCTGTCAGGCCATGAATCAACAACAAATACAAGCTTAGCTTCAATAAATGTTGAAAGATTAGGGTTAGTCATTAATCCAGGTGGATATCTTCCTGCAAAGAATTTGCATCCAACCATTTTAGCAAATACACTAATTGGTTTCCAACCATTTTCTCTTCTTGAAACAAGTAAGATTTCTTCTGGTTTGTAATATGATAAAAGATTTACAAGTTGTCTTATTCTTTCATCTATTTTTTGTATGTTTAAAACAGATAGTCCATCTGGTCTAGTTTTGTAAATAAACTTTTCCATGTACTTTGTTTTAAACTTTGTTCCGATGTGAATACCTGCTTTCAGATAGTCTTCATTTGGAACTAAAAATTCATCTTTCTTTTCAGCCATTTTTTATTAAACTCCTATGAACAGAATTAGATCTGCCCATCATTTTTATTACCTCAGATGGTATTTTCAAGCATTCACCATACAGCATAGCTTGACTTCGGTATTACCTATAAGGATTGTTGAGTTGTTTATAAATCTATTGTAACAAAAATCTTATAAAGTATAAATACAAGAAGTAAGCTAATGGATAACAAATACCAAGAAAAGCTGAATGCTGCTAATAAGCAGATGCAGAATGCACAATATTTACTTGATCACACTTACAAACTTGCTAATGATCCAAAAGTTCTTATGAGTGTTTTAATTAAAGTTAATGAAGCATATAGCTTAGCAATAGCTTCTTTAATTTACAGAGACAAAGATGTTAAACTAATTTCTAATTTTCATGATTCTGAAAAATCAAGAATGGACTTATTTACTAGAAAGTGTGTTAAAAGATATAGTTTTGAAAAACAAGATGTTTCAACAATTAATGAACTCAAAGAAATAATTGAAGATCATAAGAATAGTTCTGTTGAATTCTCAAGAAAGAAAGAACTTGTTATTTGTGATAGTAAATTTAAGTTTAAGAAAGTTAGTATTGATACTGTGAAGAAATTCATGGATGCAGCTAAATCTTTTGTCTATAAAATAGAAAAGATAATACAATTAAATACTTTTAAGTCTTAAAGGGTTTACTTTGTTTCCAGAACCATTCAAAATAACTTCTAAACGAATTTGCAACTTCTTGGCTTGTTATTTCAAATCCAAAAGGCATTTCTCCTTGTGGTATTGCAATTAAAGTTACATCTTTATAGACCATTACCCACGATGGCGAATCAGCATTAAATGGCATTCTTCGTGCTTTACAATGCTTGTAAGAATTTCTATCTTTTAGATTTTTGTTTGTAACATCATGATGATAGAGCATTCTGCACTTAATACCTAGTTTTGATAATTTCATATGATTCTTTTTCCAAAAAGCATGATGAAAACCAGGTTGTTCTGATGGAAGTCCATAAACAATAACTTCATCCCCTTTTTTTAATTTTATATATCTATTCTCATAGGCAGTCATTAATCCTTTAAATCCTTGATATAAATTTGCTTCACTCTTTTTTGAAGCATTTTGTTTTAAAATTAATTGAGGAATTAGTTCTTGAATTTTGTTTTTGTTTAGTTTTAATTGTTTTTCTTTAGAATTAATATAATCTAGAAGTTTATTTGGTTGAGTTGCTTGAAAATGTTTTGTTTTTTCTTTGATAATGTAAGAAGCAAGCCCTTTCTTAATTAGTTTTTCAAGTATTCTATAAATTATTGATTTTGTTATGCCTGATTTCTGTAATATTGGTCCTATAGTTGAAGATCCGACTTCTAATAAAGCTAAGTATACTTTTATTTCTCCATTAGTTAGCCCTGCTTCTTTTAGTGGTGATGTATCCATAACATATAGAATTACTTTGATTTTTATAAAGTTTTCTTAATTAATGTACCTGTTGTGGTATACTCATATTGATATAGTGCAGAGTGTTCTCATCTAATTGTAATAAAAAGTTAATGAAGGTGAAAAAATGACAAAAGAATCATATGAATCGTTAATTAAGCAAGGGGTAAACTATGCAAAGGATATTAAACAACAAAAATATACCCCTGCAGGTAGCAAACAATATGAAAAACTAAAAGATTGGGAAATCAAGATTGCTGAAACATATCCTCTTTTAGATTTTAAAAAACAACAATCCTTGATTGGATTATCAGAAATTGTTTCAAAGATATTAGAAAATAGTAAGCAAGTATATTACGCAACTCAAACTGAAAAACTTGAAAAAAAAAGGAAGGAACTTTATTCAAAAGATACAAAGTGATAAAAAGTTAATGAAGGTAAAAAAATGACAAAAGAACAATATAAATTGTTAATTAAGCAAGGACAAGAACTTAGTGTAGAGATTCAATCTCGAGAATATAGCCCAGTAGATGATTTAGCAATTAAAAATATAAGAGATTGGAATATCAGCATCATAAAACAATATTCCAATATGAATTTTGAAGAGCAACAATCTTTATTCGGACTTTCAAGAATTATTTCAGGAACACTAGAAGACAACAAGACAGTGTATTACGCAGTTAAAAATAAAGAACTTTTAGAAAAAATAGAGACAATGAGAAAAAATGATTGAGGATAAAATAGCTAAAATAGAGAAGATAAGAAAAACTTACAATGGGCTGTATAAAAAACTTCCAGGAGATCAAATCTACGAAGATTGGATCAGACTTATTGGGCCAGCTATAGGTATACTAGTTGCTGGAGGAATAGGTACTGTAATTGTTGGCTATCTTGAATACAAATTTAATTACAAATCAAATGATCTTATAATGCTTATGGGTGTTGCCATAACAGCTCTCGTTGGTTTTGCTAGTGGAATTAGTTTAGGATATAAAATAGGTACTTCATCGAGAGAAAGAATTATAAAAAAGTATAAAGGCTTAATTGATGATAAGGCAGTTACAGTTATAGAACATCCTAATAACTACCTAATTTATAATCGATTAACTCCTAGAATATTTGAAGGTTTGACTAACAAAGAAATAGCGGATAAATGGGTCCCGGATAAAATATGTAAATCTTTAGATAGAAATAATAACTTTATTAGTTCAAAAGATTTTAGTTATTTAAATATTGCTAAACGAGAACAATTGAACGTTTCTATAGAAAAGGTTTATTTAGCTAAATATATTGAAAATGGAAAATCTGGATCTAAAGTAGAATTAGTTACCGGACCTACTAAAAAGATAACACTAGATTATATTAAAAAAACATATTCTAATAAGAATTTATACATTAAGAATGCAAAAGGAACTCTAGAACACTATAAAAATGATTGACGACAAAATAGCTAAAATAGAAAAGATAAGAAAAGCAAAAAATACTTCAAAATGGCTTCCAGGAAGCAAAACTCAATGTATATCTGTATGCACAGGGATTTTTGGAGCTATTGCATTTGGAATTTTAAGCAGTAGTTTTTGGAATAATTATATGGATAATAAGTCATATCCCGTTAATTGGAATCCATCTACTCATTATTTAGAATCTAAGGAATATAATCGTGATCTTGGTTTTTCTCGTTTAACAGCATTGAGTGGAGGTATACTTATTGCTATTGCAGGTATGAAAACAGGAAGTTATCTAAAAAGAAAAATTAGAAAAAACTACAAAGGAATACTTGATGATAATTCAGTTATTGCAGTAGAATATAACAATAACTATTTCGTATATGAAGAATTAGATCCTTCAGTATTCAAAGGATTAGAAAATAAAGACATTGTTAAAAAATGGGAATCATGGCGACCATATAGGTTTTCTGAAACTGGTGAAACTTTCATTGTTTCAAAAGAAGAAGTTTTTGATTCTGATTTTTCTGGTGGAATAAGAACAATTGTAGAGGAAAGAAAACCTTTGAGTACTAAAAAAGAAACATTGAATTATATAAAGGATAAATATTCTGATAAAAATTTATACATTAAGAATGCAGAAGGAATTTTAGAGCACTATAAAAATAGTAATTGTTTACAAACCACCAATAAGAACAAGAACTAACAAAGTCACAACAACTCCAAACAAAACTCCAAAAAGAACTTGCCAAATATTATGGCCTTCTCTTCTTAATTTTAATGAGTGTGCAAGGTTAGGAGATAATCTTTCAAGAATAATCTTTTGTTTACCAACTTCTTGTCTTACTCCAAGAGCATCTCTTATTATTAGAAACGCAATAAAGAACGTTATGAATGTAGTTAATGAAAATCCTGAAAAAAAGAATGAAATTGTCACAAGAGCTGCAACCAGAGCAGAGTGTGAGCTAGGAAAACCACCATCAGTAACTAAATAATAAAAATCAAACTGTTTATTCTTAATAGTTTCAATTACTACTTTAATACCAATAGTTGCACCCCAACCAATAGCTAGAGCAATTAGTGCAATTAAAAAGTTGAATTCCATAAACATATTCACACCTAAGTATTTTATAAAGATTGTGAAATAACACTAGACAAACCTTCATACACTTTATAAATAAAATATTAGTTCTAAATATACAAGTATAATTAAGTAGAACTACGATGATAAGATGTCAGTATTTCACAATCTAAAAAGATTATTTCATACTGAGCATCGTTACTTTTAGAACCATGATAAGATACCAGAAAAAAGAGTTTGCAGATAAGGAAATTAATGCTATTCTTAATCCTTTAGTTAGTGAGTGGTTTAAAAAGAAGTTTAAGAATTTTAGCCCACCACAGAAGTATGCAGTTGTTAATATTCATAACAGAGAAAATGTTCTTATTAGTAGTCCAACTGGAACAGGTAAAACTCTAAGTGCGTTTATGTCTATCATCTCAGAACTAATTTCTCTATCAGAAAATGATTTACTAGAAGACAAAGTTTATTGTATTTACATTAGTCCATTAAAAGCTTTAGGTAATGATATTAATAGAAACTTGAAAGAGCCATTGGAAGAAATTAAAGCTTTAGCTAAAAAGAAAAAAATAAAAGTGGATTTCAGGATAGGAGTTAGAACTGGTGATACTAGTGCTTATGAAAAACAAAAAATGACTAAAAATCCCCCCCATATTCTTATAACAACACCAGAGAGTTTTGCAATCATGCTCTTAGCCCCAGTTTTTAGAAAAAAACTTGAGGGAGTTAGATGGGTTATAGTCGATGAGATACATGCTTTAGCAGATGGTAAAAGAGGAGTTCATCTAAGCTTAAGTTTAGAGTTTCTAAATAATATTTGTAACTTTACAAGAATAGGATTGAGTGCATCTATTTCTCCATTAAAAGAAATTGCAAAGTTTCTTGTTGGAGTGGAAGATCCAAAATTACTAGGAGAAGATAAATTTAGAAAATGTAAAATCGTAGATGTGCAACACGTTAAAGATTACGATGTTAAAGTTTTGAGCCCAGTAAATAATTTAATAACAACTAATTACAAAAGTATTTACGATAATATGTATAAATTAATGGACAAATTAATACAAGACCATAAAACAACACTTATTTTCACAAATACTAGAGCAGCAACAGAAAGAGTAATTCATCATCTAAAAGAAAGGTTCCCTAAAAATTATGCTAATTATGATGAAAATATGAATAATATTGCTGCACACCATGGTTCCCTTAGTAAAAGACAAAGGCTTAAAACAGAAGAAATGTTAAAGCAGGGTAAGTTAAAGGTTGCTGTTTCTTCAACCAGTTTAGAATTAGGAATTGATATTGGTTCTATTGACTTAGTAATACTTTTAGGGAGCCCTAAAAGTGTTGCACGAGGATTGCAAAGAATTGGTAGATCTGGACACAAATTAAAAGATAAGGCTAAAGGTAGAATTATTGTCCTTAATAGAGATGATTTAGTTGAATGTTCTGTTTTATTAAAAAGTATTCTCGAGAGAGATATTGACAAAGTTCATATCCCTTTTAATTGCTTAGATGTTTTATCACAACAAATATTTGGCATGGCAAATATGCAGTTAATAACAAAAAGAGATTTATTCAAAATTATAAAAAAAAGTTATTGTTACAATAATTTAAGTAGGTCTGATTTTAATGGAGTTATTGATTTTCTTAAAGGAGAATATTCTACTCTAGAAGATAGGCATGTTTATGCAAAGATTTGGCATGATGAAGATACAGACATGATTGGTAAACGAGGAAAACTAGCAAGAGTTCTCTACATGACTAATGTTGGAACAATACCCGATGAAACAAACATTAGTGTTAAGATAAGAGATGAAATAATTGGTTTTATTTCAGAACCATTTCTTGAAAAGCTTAAGAAAGGGGATGTTTTTGTTCTCGGTGGACAGAGTTATGAATTTAGATATTCACGAGGAAATACTGTTCAAGTTGGTTCTGGACTTGGAAGACCACCAACTGTCCCAAGTTGGTATTCAGAAATGCTCCCTTTAAGTTTTGATTTATCCATAAATATTCAAACATTTAGAATGTTAATGGATCAAAAGTTTAGAGCAAAAAAACATAAAAAAGAAATAATAAAATTCATTAATGATTATTTATATGTCGACAAGAATGGTGCAAACAGCATATATGAATACTTTAAACAACAACACCTATTCTCCGCAATACCACATAAAAATAAAATAGTAATAGAACATTTCCAACAAGATAATACTAGATATATTGTTTTCCATACTCTGTTTGGTAGACGAGTAAATGATGTTATAAGCAGGGCAATAGGTTATGCAATAGCAAAAATCCATAAAAAAGATATTGAAGTTAATATTAATGATAATGGATTTTTTATTAGAACAGACAAGAGATTGCAACTTAGTAGAGCAATTGCTTCAGTGAGAAGTGAAGATTTAAGGAAGTTAATGGAATTAGCAATTGATAGTTCTGAAGTTTTATCAAGAAGATTTAGACACTGTGCTGCACGAGCATTAATGATTTTAAGAAATTATAAAGGGAAAACTAAAAGTGTAGGAAGACAACAAATGAGTTCTAGATTGTTATTATCAGCGGTTAAAAGAATAAGCAAAGATTTCCCAATACTAAAAGAAGCTAAACGAGAAATACTTGAAGATTTAATGGACATAGAATCTGCAGAACAAGTCTTTAATTGGATTGAAAAGAAAAAGGTGAAAGTTATTGAGAAATTCTTAGATTATCCATCACCATTTTCTTTTGAATTAATAACATCTGGCTATTCGGATTTAATTAAGATGCAGGATAAACAAGAATTCTTAAGAAGAATGCATGAACTTGTTATTAACAAAATATCCAATAAAGAAATTGAGGATGTAAAAGTTGTAATTGATCCTCTTGCATTTGCTCAAGAAAAGTTTGTAGAGAAATCAAATCAAAAACGAGGAATGACTAAGAAAGATATAATGATTCAACAAGCCTATAATGCATATATGCCAAAAAGACACAAGCAAATAATGGTTGCAATCATCGACGGAAGTATCAAAATAAAAGATGTCCCTGAAAAAGTTTTTGAAGATTTTAGAAAGTATTTACCAGAGATAAGAAAGCTCTGGCCTAAAGAGTTAAAGAAATTTGCAATTAAAATATTAAAACCAGACTTTAACTATGAAGATTTCTGGGAAGAAATGGAAGAACAAAAAGAAACAGAAGAAGATAAAAAAAATGAATTACTTGCAAAACATTTTCTGATAGGTGCAAGAAAAGAAAGATTAGATCATGACATAGTTGCAAACATTCTTGATATGATTGATAACAATGCAAAAATTAAAGAGAAAACCGAGGAATGGATTAAACACTTGTTTTCTGCATCTGTGAAGAAGTATTGGAAAGATGATATTGTTCTTTGGTTGAAGGAGAAGGTTTAAATTCTATCTAAGTAAAGGTCAGCAGAAAGTAGTTCACAAGATAAACCTTTCTTTATAGACAAATCAATTGCATTGAAATATAATTTCTTTTTTACAAAATTTTTTATAAAACCCAAAACACAGTATTTTAACTTTTCTGAGTAATCTAAAGATATTAAAGCCAAATTAGGCGCAATCAACCCAGACATAATGTCTCGAGAATTAGATTCAGAAAGAATAGATGAAGGTACAGTGCCAACTATTGCATAGAACTCCCTAAAATCTGAAACATAGACTGAAGCTGCACATCGGCCCTCAAGATTAATCTTAATGGGAACATGTTCTAATTCTTGGAAATAATTTTTAACAAGATTATCTTTAACATCTGAAACAAAGTTAGCAATATCAGCATTCATAAGATAAAGGGAATTTAGGCGAATATTTAAATCTTTGGAATCTGGAATCATTCACAAAACAATAATTAGGAAGAACTAATCTAATTAATTTTATTTTTAGAAAAAAGTGAGGCATATTTGGTTGAAGAAAGTAATTTTAAAATTAAGATAAACTCTTTATAGCTTTCTCAATTTCTAAAGGAGAAATTTCTATTTTAGCACCAGATTGACAAGGATTATCATAACTTAACAACACTTCAGATTTTGTTAAATTTGCAAACATATTCCAAAAAGTTCTTTTATATGTAGGGAAAAGATCATCTTTCACTATTGGATGAGTGCAGATTGAATAAAAAGAAGCAAAATCTTCACCATCAATAAGACTAGCACTTTTTAAATCCCCATTATACATTATATTTACAAACTCTTGTAATATTTTCTTATCAAAAAGTTCAGGATATACCTTGTGAGATTTAAATATGTCTTGTGAACAATCTTCATACGCAACAATTAAACGATTTAACGATCTTATAAAATGATGTATCTCCTCTTCGGATTCAGAAGTAGACAAATCCCAATCAGCTCTTTTAAAAAATTTAGATTCAAGACCAAAATTTGTTCTAAAATCCATATCTAAATTCTCTCTTATCTTAAACTCAGCTTTTTTAGATCTAGTAACATCAGGAGGCAAGAACTCCAAAATATATTGAGAATCTCCATTAGCGACTAAGAAATTTGCTGCACCAGGTGAAAAATCTCGTAACTCTTTTTCAAGATAAACTATTGCTTTTCTTGGATCTGAAAATTTTTCTAATAAATCATTTATCATAATTGAGTAAGAGGGCCTATTTTTTAATCTATTATCATGCCTTATACTTGAAGATTGAACAAACAGCCCAGAAGAATTTATCCCTCCCCAAAGTCTTTCTAAATTATAATGAGAAGCATTACCAATAACAGTATGATCTTTCCCGGGCAATAAATAGATTGGTCTTGCAGGTGCAGATGCAGACATTCCAACTCTTTTATCAGGATAAAGACCACCCCACACATTATCACTTAAAATACCTTTTAATCCTTTAGGAATTTTCTGTTTACTCTTTAAAGAATATAAATTTATATTACACTCTTTTAAGGTTAGAATTCTTTTTTCATAATTTGCAATCTCTATCTCTGAATGCAAACAAATGTTTTCTTCAGGATTTACACCAATATACATTAATTTAGCAGAACTAATATAAGGAGATCTAATAATCATAATATCTAAACTATCTTTACCTGGCTCCCTATTTTTCCCTGCAAAAATATCCTCTCCGTCCTTAAAATAACCAATAGTACAATTTTCAACCATACTTATACACATCTCCTAAATGAACAATTCATTTTTTTTATTTGTTTCAATCTATCATACATATTCTTACTTACAATCCTTCCTAATTCAGTAGGATTTACTCTTCTAGTATGCCCTTCAGATTTAAGTGAACCATAAGTCTTTGAGATAATTGTGTCCCTTTCAGGAATATTAGCCACATAAGGTTTTGTAAAATCCCATTCGTGATCTTTTAAACTAGAAGTATTAGGATTAGCAGTAGCCACATGCCAACCTTCTTTCTTATATAAAAACATATCAAATGTAAGATTACTTTTATCTAAATTTGATTTCCACTTTTTAAAATCAACATATTTATTTCTTCCTTCTTTTATTAACTCAACTTCTAAATAAGGCAATGGCGGAATTCCTAAAGGTCGAACTTCTTCTAATAAACTATTATTTAAAACAGTTGAATGGTTTTTTCTAGGATTTATTTCTACAAAATAAGGTTTATTATCTGCTACAATGAAATCAATACCTCCTACGCCCTTATAACCTAATTCACCCATTATTAAAGCAACTCTTTTTGCTTCAGACTCAATTTTTTCTTTTAAATTACCTGAAATTATAGAGGGGAAAGTATTGCCATAGTAGATAGTTCCATTTTTGATTATTTGATCAGTTATAACTAAAACTTGTGCATCATCATTACCAACATAAACTAAAACATTAGGTGCGCAAATAATATTATCCATCCATTTCTGAACAATTAATCTACCAGTAGTATGTTCCTCTTGAAACCTATCTAAAATTTGATTTGAATCTAAAGCATGCAAACAACCAACACCACTAGCACCACCTTCCATAGAAATAAAAGCTCCATTTTTCCACTTATTACTATTTTGTAAAAAGTAATCATATGCTTCTTGTGATCCATTAACAACAGAGCCCTCTACAACATTTATTCCTCTAGAATTCATTAACTCATACATTTTTGTTTTATCTTTTAAATGATTAACTACTTCTAACTCCGGAGAAATTATTTGCAAATTACCATTAACTAAATTTGGTAAATCAGCAAGTCCCTCGGTCATCATATAAGGAAAAAGAAATATTTCTCCATGCTTCTTTAATTCAGAATTTATAAAATCTATTGCATTTTTACTATAAGCTTCAATCATAGGGTCATACAAATTTTTGTAAACATTAGTGTCTAAATCTTTTTTCGGTTGCACATTAGTTAACTTCCTTGCAAGTGAATCTTCTGAACAAGGAATAAAAAACTCCTTACCAGTAAATTGATTATATATTTTTGAATAAGCTAGAATGGAAGTAGTAGTATCTTTTTCAATCTGGCTAAGATTAACAGTTCTATTTGAAGTAATTACTCCAGAAATCTTAAAAGCAGAAGCAGCATATTCTAACATGTGCTCTGGATCAGTAGATAAAGTAAAAGCAAGAGTATCACTATATTTGCCTTGCCAATTTGAAAAATTTCCATACTTACTTAAAAAAGCCATAAAAGACAGAGTTGATACATTCTATTTAAAACTTTCTAAGAATTAATTCAAATAAATCAAGTATTTTAGCTAACTCAAAGTGCAAACCTGAGTTCCAGCAGTTTCATTCTTATAAGGATAAGCTTTAAGCATTTTCTTCTTGAATATAACCCACTTGTTATTCTTTATTGCTTTTCTAATTTCTTGCATTAATCTTTTCATAAACATTAAATTATGAACAGAAGCTAATCTTTTTCCTTCAGGATCTTTATTTCTAAGAAGATAATTAATATAACTTCTAGTATGATTCTTACATAATTCACAATTACAAGTTTTGTCAATAGTTTCTCTAGAGAATTTATTTGGACCTTTTAAGATTTCAAGTTTCCCATCAAAAGTAAAAAGAGTTCCATGTCTTGCATTTTGAGTAGGATAGATACTATCAAAACAATCACAACCTAAGTCAACAAGATGGATTATATCTGCAGGATGACCAACACCCATAACATACTTTATTTTATCTTCATCAATTTGTGATTGTGCAGCTTTAACTGCTTTAATCATTTCTTTACGAGTCTCACCAACAGCAACACCACCAATTGCAATCCCATCAAAATTTAAGCTATTAATATATTTTGCAGATTCTTTTCTTAAACCTTCATAGAAACAACCTTGAGAAATGCCAAATACTTTTTGTTTGTGCTCTGGATCTTTAGATTCATGATAATCAATAGCTTTCTTAGCCCAACGATGAGTATTTTCCATAGAAGCTTTTGCTTGTTCATAAGTTGCATTCGCAGGTGCTAAATCATCAAGAACCATTGCAACATCTGGCTTAATTATAAGAGCAGTATCCATAACTCTTTCAGGAGTCATTATGTGAACTTGTCTTGTTGCAGGATCTTTAAAATGAACAGCTCTTTTGCTTCTCTTAAGAAAGAAACCTTTTCTAATCATTTGAAATCCACCACTATCTGTAAAAAGAATATTCTTGTAACCCATAAAATTATGAATGCCTTTAGATTTTTTGAAATGCTCTAATCCAGGATTAAGAAAAAGTAATAAGGAATTAGAAATCATTGTTTTAATTCCAATTCGATTATAATCACTAGGACCAATAAATTTACCTACTGCTTTTGTAGCTACAGGCATAAAAAAAGGAGTTTTTGCCTTCTTTTTATTAATTGTTAACAAACCTGTTCTGGCCTTTGAATTCTTAGCTTTTGCAGTGATTTTGAAGCATTTTTTCATATTATTTGAAAAACGAAAAGTATTTAAAAAGCTATTCTTATATAAACTATAATAATCACGTTGTGAGGTGTAAGAAATGATTGATCATGTTGTATTAGCAATAATAATTGGTACATTAGCGGCTATTGTATACTCATTAAGAATTCTAGTTTTAATGGAAAGAAGAATGGCTAAAATGGAATACCATATAGAAAGACTTGTTATGAAAGTTTTAAGAGAAGAACTTAAAATTGAAAGAGTTGAAAAAGGTATTGCAAGAAAGTTAAAAGCTTCAAAACCATCAAAAAAGAAAAAAGTTGCTAAAAAAAGAGTTGTTAAAAAGAAAGCAGCTAAAAGAAAGAAGAAAAGATAATTCTTTTTTTATTATTTTTTTATTATGTTTATATTAATTTTATAAATCACCATAAGACAACTATCCAAAACCTATATAAACAATAACAATTTCTACAATATAAAATGCATGAAAAGACAGCTTTAAGCATATGGACAGAGAAATATAGACCTAGAACTTTCTCTGAGATTAAAGGTCAAAAAGAAGCAGTTAAAAGGGTTGAAGCTTTTGTTAAAAAAGAAAATATGCCTCACTTAATGTTTGCAGGTCCAGCTGGAATTGGTAAAACTACTATGGCCCTAGTAATTGCAAGAGAATTATTCGGTGAATCATGGAAAGATAATACTCTAGAATTAAATGCTTCTGATGAAAGAGGTATTGATGTTGTTCGAGTTAAGGTTAAAAATTTTGCAAGAACAAAAGCTATTGGAAACGTTCCTTTTAAAATAATTTACCTAGATGAATGTGATGCCTTAACAAAAGAAGCACAACAAGCCCTAAGAAGAACAATGGAGAACTACACTCAAACTTGTAGATTTATTCTTTCATGTAATTATTCATCTAAAATTATTGATCCTATACAATCAAGATGTGCAGTTTTCAGATTTAAACTCCTACCAAAAGAAGAAATTAAAAAAATTGTTGATAAAATTATAAAAGATGAAAAATTAAAAGTGACAGACGCAGGGTTTGAAGCATTATACGAAGCAAGCAAAGGCGATGTTAGAAGACTAGAAAACTTAATGCAAAGTTGTCATGCAATATCTAATGAAATAAATGAAGATCTTGTTTTTAAAGTTGCAAGTGTTGCAAAACCAAAAGAAATCCTTGAATTATTAGAAATAGCTACACAAGGAAATTTCTTAGAAGCAAAAAAATTACTTTTCAAAGTTATGCTTGAGTATGGCCTTTCTGGAATTGAAGTTATAAAACAAATCCAACAGAAAGTTTGGGATATTCCTTCAATTGAAAATAAAGCTAAACTAGAAATAATTAAACTTTGTGGAGACATCGAATTTAGACTTGTTGAAGGTAGCGATGAGTTTATTCAATTAGAAGCTCTTCTTGCTAAGATTGGTGCTGTTTGTGATTAATAAATAATAATCTTTTAAAATATAATACTTCTAAATATAGTTATGACTAAATACAAAAGCCCTAAAACTTTTGAATATCACAACTCGAAACACAAGAACAAACTTCAAAATATTAATTCAAGTTATAATAAACCAAAATTAATATTAATTGGAGGATTTGCAATAAATGAATCCTTAATTAAAGGTTTTGTTGAGTATCTATCACAATTCTTTAAAATTTACTATATTGATTTACCAGGTCATTGGAAGAAAGCAAAAACAATAAAAGAAGTGACATTAACTAATATCACTAAATACGTTGATAGAAGAATAAAGAAGCTAAAGCTCAAAGATTATATTCTTTCAGGAATCTCATTTGGTTTTCTTGTAGCAAGTAGAACAGAAGCAATTAAGAATGCTAAAGGAATTGCTGCAATTGAGCCATATATTGATTATAAAAAACTAAGAATGAATGAATTTAAAGCAAAAGTAGCTGCTTCAATAATTAATGTAATTTGTAATACAAAAAACTATAAAATTGCTTGGGATAGTAAATTTCTAAAAATAGTACTTCTGAATGCAGGTTACAAAGACAATATAATAAAATTAATGCTTGAACAAACTGATCCAAAAAGCTTTTTTGAAATAATGAGAATAATCTTAACAAATAAGCAAAGTATTAAATTTTATAATAAACCTTATGCTTTAATAATAAATAAAGACGATGAATTCTTGAATGCAGATAAAGAAATTAAAGAATTTAAAGAGAGGGCAAGGAAATTATTATTAATATCTAGTACTTCAGACCATGTTCCAAGAAACCCAACTAAAAGTTATTTCGAAAAACATCTTAGCAGAAGAGACATGCGTAGTATTGGAGAATTCATAAACGAAAATTCATAAAAAATTAAGATTTAGATTCCTTATCATACTTTTTTAATAATTCTAACATACCCGTAACATGCCCTGCACCAACTACAGCTAGAACAGTCTTATCAGGGTGTTTAAGAGAAATATTATGAAGATTAGTAGCCATAAACTTATTTCTATCATGAACAAGTATTTTGTAAATAGAAGGATAAATACTTTTTACTTTCTTCATTAGCTCTAATATTAAATCTTGGTTAGGAATAGAATTAAGACTAAAACTTTGGCTACCAAGATGCATTATTCTTGAATATATTTTATTCTTTACTTTCTGACTTCTAAATATTTTAAAGAATAGTTTCTGTCCAAAAATAGCTAAGAGAAAACTCCACCCTAAATCAGACCAAAAATTCTTTTTATCTTTCTTAGATATTTTATGGCTGATATTCCAGAGAGTTTTCTTAATAGGCTGATCAATTAATAATAATAAAGACTTATTCTTTTTTGCAAGCTCACCTGCAGTCTTCATGTCTATTCCTGGTTTGTAACCTGTTTTTTTAGATAATTGTTTTTGCACAATGCCACCAATTACTGCAAAGAGATAACCTTTAAGTCCAACCTGCTTTATTATTGCAGGGTTATAATTAGGTTTTTGATTAGTAACTAAACCTTTATATCTTTGAAAATCAAGTTCTAAACAAACAATTCCAGGATTTAAATCTTTGAAAGCTTTTTTAACCTTAATAATAGATTCTTTTGCAATATGATTAGTTCCTAAAACTTCTATATTTTTATATTTCATATTTCTTTAACTCCCAATTAAATATAAATTATCTACTACTCCACATAACAGAACTCCTCACTTTGTAAGGAAACCTTTTATGTTCCGTCTGGTCTGTCATCTTTGCCTTGCAAAGTTGCCAATGATGACACAGACGCAGATAATTCATATTTCTTTAATTCCTCTTCAACTTCTTTATCTGAAAGTAAAGCTATAGGATAAAGCATTAAAAAACTTTCTTTTTTATCAAGAGCTTTATAATGGCTTGGTGAAGCATAAGTAATTATTTCTGAATCTTCTTTATTATTAATAAAAACCGGGTTTTTATAACTACCATATAATTTAATCAAAGGTAGCTCTTTCTTTTCTCCTATAAAGTTTATTTTACAACCACGCCTCATTAAGTTTAAAGCTGAAAGAATTGACCGATTATTTGTTAGCGGAACTATAACTTTATCTGAACATCCAAGTGGAAGACCACCAAAACCTTTTATTGTCTCAACATAAATGAATGCGGTAGTATTATGAATTTCTATTCCTAAAAGAGTATTAGGATTTTTCATTTTCACAGGAATATCAAATTTCTCATAGATTACTTCTCCAACAATTCTATTTATTTCAGGAGTCTTTATAGGAAAAGATTTGTCTAATCTGTGAGATTCAACTTTGAAAGTTTCAGGAGATTTAATTTTTGTAAACTCTTCAATAGCTTTTTCTTTTATTAATTCAATATCTTTCTCAACTTTAATTGCCTTGCTATAAGAAACCAAACCAAATATTGGCCTTAAATCAACATCCGCTTCTGTCTCAAGAATTAATCTTCCTCGAATATTTACAATATTTGATTCAGCACCATACCTTAATTTTGTATAAAGAGAAATATTATTTGCAAGTATGTTTTCAAAGACTCGCCTATTCTTACCTTTAAGTGCAATTTCGCCATATCTTATTATGTAGTTGTTCATAGGTGCAGCTAATTATTCTTTATTTATAAGAATTGTGGAGTATTTCCTCAGATGCAACTTGGAAATCAATAATGCTAGATGAAGGAATAATATCCTTAAATGGAGATTCCTCAAAATTATTAGAAATATATTTATTAGGAAAACAATGAAGAAACTGAGTCCGAGTCATAATACCATCAAATCTAAGTTCAGAGTAAGAAGGAATATCTTCTTCTAAAATATACAACCCCAAATCAATAATAAAACTCCTAAATTGATCTATAAAGAGATGGTCAACATCATTAGCAATAGTATCTAAGCCACTAACTTTAAAACTGATTGAAGATCTAACATATGGGTCAGAACGCACCAGAAAATCATCTAAAACTAAAGGATTAAGCACATTGATTTTTGAATTCAAAATAGGATTGTGCTTAGGCATATACTCTACAGGAAGAAAAAAATAATCTACACCTAAGAATTTTGGGCTATCAGATAATAATTCTAAATCTTTATTATTTAATAAATTGAGTAAAACCCCTGTAGGTGCTATTGTTTTCATAACAAAATCTAATTTCATAAACAAAGAGAATCTTAAAATATATATAAATATTTGTATTAAATACGTAAATCACTAGCCACACCCAGAGAAAACTTATAAATAAAATAATAGTTATTGAGAACATGATAATTCCTGTAACATTACTATCTGAATATCAATATTGTCCTAGAAAGATATACTTTTCTAAAGTCTTAAAAATAAGAGTTCCTCCAAATGAAGCTCTTGTTAAAGGGAAAATAAGACATAAAATTGAAGAAGAAGCTAACATAAGATTTGATTTTGTTGTTACAAAAGTTACAAGAGGAGACTTTGATTTTATTTTTAATTTATTCAGAGAAAGTTATCTAGAATTAGTTAGAAGAACTATTCTCAGCAATGTTAAACTAATGCAAAGTATTGGTTTAGATGTGCAAGCATTAACAAATGATTTTATGGAAACATTTACAACACTAGCAAAGCAAGTTGCAGAATCAATTCATGAAATAGTTGTTAAACATAAAGTTCTAGGGAAAGATATTCTACAGCATATTAAAACAGAACAAACTGCAGAAATGTTTTTAGAATCAGCTAAGCTACAACTAAGAGGAATTATAGACGCTGTAGAGTTTGCAGAAGATAATGTTATTCCAATAGAATTAAAAACAGGCACAATGCCAAAACAGGGAGTTTGGCCTTCACATAAAATACAAGTTGGTTGTTACATGTTACTTTGTAAAGAACACTATGAAGATAAAAAAATAGAATTTGGTATTGTTCGTTATTTAGATTTTGATGAAGATAGAGAAGTTGTTCTTAATCCTTTTCTTAGAGATGAAATATTTGCAACAAGAGATAAAGTTATTGAAATTCTTGAAGGTAAACTTGTCCCAGATAGACTTCCTACCTTTGATAATAAAATTAACAAGAAATGTATTAATTGCCTATATAAGAAAAAGTGTTATGGTGAGTAATCACTCAGGCTCATACTTAACAACAAAACATTCACGACACTCAATCACAGTCGTATATTTATGCAGTTTGTTCTTAATTGTTTCATCGTCTACAATTACATCTTTCTTTTCGTGATACTCAATATTCTTATACTCAATTGTAGAAAACTCTTTGAATTTGTCAAGCCTAGAAAAGATAAACTTATCAGATAGCTTGTAAAGATTCTTTTCATGAGTAAGATAACCATAATCAACTAACAAATGTAAAGCATATTCTCTGTCTTCTACATCTTTAATTTCTTTAGCCTTAAATTCTTTTAATCTATGAGCTTGCTTGAGTGCAGTAACTGCATCTTTATCTAATAAGTAAAGTTCAGGGATCTTTTTTGTTCCAAATTCTTCAAGATCAATAATTACATCGCCTTTGCTTCTCTCGACGAGAATATTAAATTCTTCATCTTTCTTAGAACGACAAACCACTTGGAATGCAGGAACAAGAACTACTTTAACATTCTCAACATCAGAATCAGACATTAAAATAACATCTTTGATTGTTGTTCTAGGTGCAATTATAGGCAATAGTTCTTTTTCATTAAACTCTTGCACTTTCTCAAAAAACTTATCATCAATATTTAACAAGTCAACAGCAGTTCCACCATGCTTACTTTTACGAGGACGGATATTAACAAATAGAGGAATATCAACAATTCCAGTAATCATTGCAGTTCCAATAGGAAGTCTTTGTATTTCATTAATTGATTCTGAATTTATTCCTTCAACACTATTAGTAATAGCTTTAAGATCATTAGGATTAGTAACTTTCAAAATAATTTGAGTTGTACATTGACTAAGAACAGATTTATCTACTCTTGCTGGTCGCTGACTAACAACGCACAAACCCATTCCAAACTTTCTTCCTTCTGAAGCAATATTCCTAATTATTTTACTAGATTTTTTTTCACCATAGCTTCTCTCTGGACAAAAGTTATGAGCTTCTTCTATGACCATAAAAAATGGCGCTACAGTATTTTTTTTTCTTAACTCAAAAAGATCTTTTAATAATTTAAATACAATAATCTCTTGTGCATCAGGATCAATACCTTTAAGATTAATAATAGAGCAAGTTCCAGGTTTAACAAGTTCTTGATAAGGAGTAAAATTCTCAGAAAAAATATCTAAGTCTTTAAGGTGGTTAACAATATTTATTATTCCCCACTTCGCATTGTTTTCTTCAGCGTCAAGCTCTAACAATAAATTAGTGAAGTTAAGTTCATCAATATTTTTTATAGCTGCATAAAGAATGGACTGCTGGTTAGAAGTTAACTTTGGTAATAAATGAGTTATTTCTGCATGAGTTAATTTATTATTTAACCTAAGAGGAATCACTTCAGGATTAACTTTAGTATCCCCATACTCTTTAACTTTGAAAGCCTGAGGAGACAATCTTAATTTTTCTAAAACCTCTAATTCCTTAGGAACATCATTAGCTAATTTTAGAGAAGAGTATTCTCCATGAGGATCAATAATTAACAAAGGAATTTTCTTTGTAATAATTTCTTCAATTAAATCTCCGACACAATAACTCTTACCTGCACCTGACTTTGCAAGAATTGCAACATGCTTTGTTAATAATTTTTGCAGGTTAAGATAAATTTCAATATGCCTACCATCAAGAATACCAATGAATGCAGAAGCATCTTTTTTAGAATCAAGCTGAATAACTCTTTTTATTAATTTATCTTCAGCTCTTAAGACTTCTGCATCATGATCAAAAGGAACACGAATACCTTTAACATTATTTTTATCATCAAGCCTTCCAAGAACAACACATTTAGCAATGTCCTTAGCATTTCTTTCAATCTCAACAACTTGACAAAGAACATAGTTGTATAATTTATGATAAATTTGAACAAACTCAAACTTCTTAGTTTCTCTTTCAATTTCAAATGTGAAATGGGTTGTAGTTATCTTTCCCCTAATATGGCCTAGAATCATAATATTACAGAGATAGAGCTTATTTATATAGTTATTTATCCAATCTGGCTATTATTAAACTCGCTACTAATTCTCAAAATAACTATCTAATCTATATACTAACAAGATTATACAATAATTCTTAAAACTACAAAGATTTAAAAATATAACCAGTTTTCTAATCTTCATGGCAGAAAAAATATTGATTGTAGAAGAAGACCACATAATTCATGAAAGTTTTATTCAAGGCTTAGAAGGATTTGATACTAGAAGCGCATATAATGGAGAAGAAGCAGTTGAAATAGCTAAAAACTATAAACCAGCTATAGTATTAATGGATATACATTTAGGTAATGGAATTAATGGAATTAATGCTGCTGCACAAATACAAGAACAAAATCAAGATACTAAAATAATATATATAACTGGCGATTCTAGTAAAGACACCCTAGATAAAATTATTGAAAAAACTGGAAATGCCCAAGTTTTATATAAACCAACAGATATTAAAGATATAGAAAAAGTTATTGAAAATAAAAGTTACCAACTTGCAAAGCACATTTAAAATAAAATACCAAAAATAGATTCATTTCAATATATCTTACTCATTCTATTAGCATATAAACAAATTACAATTTATCATAAAAAGAAAAGTGTAGGCAAGATATAAGCTGCCTTCTGTAAGTCCCAAATTCATATGAATTGGATGAACTTTGCTAACATTCTACTAAGCGTCAAAATGACTTGCACCAGCCAGGGCTCACCGTTTCATCCATCCTTAAGCAATGTCAGGATTTAATCCATCATTCTGCACTTAAGAGGTATCGTTTCTGAGTGGTTGCCGTCCTTTTCAAGACACACCAAGGTGCTGACCTTTTCTATGGGTGGGCAGACTTTCCTCACTCCGAAGAGCGGTAGTTAGCTTCTTACCTACAAAAGGTAGTAAAAGAGGCATATTTTTAAATATTCTCTTTTTCCTTTATAAGATGAATAGAGATACAGAAATCAAGAAAATAAGAGATATTCTAGAAAATACACACAGACCAATGATAATGTTTGATTCTGACGCAGATGGTTTGACAAGTTTCTTAATGATATACAATTTTATCAAAGATGGTAAAGGAGTTTATATAAAAGGAGATCTAAATGTAGAAAATGGTTATTTAACTGCAATCAACAATTATTCTCCAGATAGAGTTATTATATTAGACAAACCAAAAGTTAGTAATGGATTCCTTTCAAAAGTAAAAGTTCCAATATTATGGATAGATCATCATCCAATTCATCCAAGCCATAGTAAAACAGATTATTTTAATCCATTATTATTTGATGAAAAAGATACTAGACCAACAAGTTATTGGGTTTACAAAATATTAGAAGAGAAAAAATTCTTATGGTTAGCAATGGCAGGAAATATTGGCGATTGGCAAATAACAGATATAAAAAAAGATTTTATAGAAAAATATCCAGATTTATTAGATGAGAAAGTTGTTTCTCCACCAGAAGCGTTATTCAATAGTAAGATTGGAAAAATTGCAAAAATAATTGATTTCAGTTTAAAAGGAACAGGTAAACAAGTAACAACAAATGTTAAAATCCTAACAAGAATAGAAGATCCTTATGAACTTTTAGACGAGAAAACTCCTAAAGCAAAATTCATAATTAAACATTTTAATAAAGTAAATACTAAATATCAAGAAATATTAAAATCAGTTAACGCAAAAGATAAAAAATTAATTTCTTACTTTTACAGAGACAATGGTCTAGCTGCATCAGCAACACTAAGCAATGAAATACAATATCAAAATCCAAAAAAGTTTATTGTAGTTGCAAGAGAAAAAAGTGGAAGTGTATTCTGTTCAGTAAGATCACAAATTCATAATGTTCAAGCATTACTTGGAAAAATATTACCTGAATTTAATGGAGCTTCAGGAGGAGGACACATCCATGCCTGCGGGTCACATTTACAATCTGCAGACTACCCTCATTTCATTGAACGAATTAAGCAAGAGATGGATGATTTTTTAGAGTAAAAAATAAAATAAAAATTAAGGCTTAAACCTTAACATTGTTCTTGGAAAGGGAATTGCATCCTTGATGCTGTCGAAACCACAAATCCATCTAACAACTCTTTCTACACCAACACCATATCCTGAGTGAGGAACAGAACCATACTTTCTTAAGTCTAAATAAAACTTATAATCTTCTGGATCTTCTCCATCTCGTTTTAGAAACTCAATAAGTTTTTTAGTGTCAGTATCTCTTTGAGAACCACCAATAATTTCCCCATAACCTTCAGGTGCAAGCATATCAAAACAGAGCGCAGTTCCAGGTTTTTTTGGATCTTCTGGTTTATAGAAAGCCATTGCTTCTTTTGGGTAGTGTGTTACAACAACAGGTGTATCAAAGTGCAACATTAATTTTTCTTCCTCTATAGTTCTAAGATCTTTACCCCAAGGAACATCCATCTTTTCTTTTTCTTTTAAAATCTTTAATGCTTCCTCATAAGTTATTGTTGGCCAATCTTTTTTTAGCATAACTTCAAACTTAGCAGTATCTTGTTTAAGTAATGCTAATTCGGGTTTACACTTATCAAGAACTTCAGAAATTATAAATTTAATTTCCTCTTTTGAAGTTTGAACTAATTCAGGTAACTCCATCCAAGCTGCTTCCATTTCAGCCATCCAAAACTCAGATAAATGTCTTGATGTTTTAGATTTTTCTGCTCTAAAAGTTGGACCAAAATTATATATTTTTTCCAAACTAAAAATTGCAGATTCTGCATACAATTGCCAAGTTTGTGAAAGATAAGTTTTATCCTTATAATACTTTACTTCAAAAACAGTTGAACCACCTTCAGCTTGTGTTGGTTGTAAGATTGGGGCATCAAATTCATAATATCCCCTATCTCTAAAGAATTTATGGATTGCTCCTGAAACACAACTTCGTATCTTCAACATAGCAGTCATCTTCCTGCTTCTTAGCCATAGATGTCTTTGATCTAGTAAAAATTCTGGACTAAAGTCTTTTGCAATAGGATAAGTATCTGATAATCCTATAATCTTTAATTCTTCAACTTGAACTTCATAACCGGTTGGTGCTTTTTCATTTTTAGCTAATTCTCCACTAACTTCAAACGATGCTTCCATCTTAATTTTTTGAGATTCTTCCCAAATTTCTGGTGAAAGTTTTTCTTTATCAAAAACACATTGAATTATTTCTGATGAATCTCTCATTACAATAAAACGAACAGCCTTTGAACCTCGTTCTCTGTAGCACCATCCTCTGATTTTAATTTTTCCTGATTGTTTAGTTAAAGCATCTTTAATGCTTGAATATTCCATTTTAAGCCTCCTAATATTTATTTAATAATTCATATTATAAAAGTTTTGTAAAAATAAGTTAAATATTGATAATTTTAATGATAGAAATATAGTTAACGATTGGGAGTTAAAAGTAGCAAACTCTTCTTAAATCCTCTTGCAGTTTGCATATAGGTAGTTAATCTTGCCATAATAGTAAAGGAGAAGAGATTTATTTATAAAATTATAGAAAAGATTAAGAACTAGGTTAAATTCCGCTATTATATGAAAAAGTATGAACGAATCGGTTTAGCTGAAATTGTTATAGGGTTTGGAGGCATAATTTATAGTGTATGTTCTGCAGATTCAGGATATATTATGTCTGGAAGCTCAGCACTATTTATAGAAGGAATAATAAGACAAACTAGGAAAGAAAGAGGCATAGAAAAACCGTTAAAAATAGCCTATAAAGCTATAAAGACAAAAATTAAAGCACAATATTTATAAATAAAACAGCATTAATAGTTTATATAATTCTCTTAGAATATAACATGGGGACTTCTAAAGATAATATGAAGGTGAATTTAGAAAATGAGTAATGAAGGAAAAACTCTAAAAACTGGTACAACAACAATAGGAGTTGTATGTAAGGATTGCATAGTATTAGCTGCAGACAAGAGAGCTACTGCAGGACACATGGTAGTTGACAAAAAAACAAACAAAATCATACCAATAAGTAAAAGATTTGCAATAACTACTGCGGGGGTTGTTAGTGATGCACAATTAGTTACAAAATTAATAAAAGCACAAATTTCCTTAAAAGAAAATCAAACTAATAGAAATGCAACAACTAAAGAAATTGCAAATATGCTTTCTGGAATGTTGTATCAATTAATAAGGACACCATCAATGATGCCAGGATTAGCACATTTATTATTAGGTGGATTTGATAAAGAGCCAGCATTATATGATATTTATCCTGATGGAGCAATAACTGATGTTGGAGAATTTGTTTGTTCTGGATCAGGAAGTATTTTTGCAGTCGGAGTTCTTGAAAATGATTTTAAGAAAGACATGACTCAAAAAGATGGAATTCAATTAATCAAAAAAGCAATTAATGCTTCTCTAAAAAGAGATGCTATGTCTGGTAATGGATTTAACATTGCAATTATAGATAAAAACGGATTTAAATTTGTAGAATCTGGAACAATTAATACAGGAATTTATTAATTCCAACATTATTTTTTATTATAATTTAATTTAAAAAACTCAATCTCAACTTTTATAAAATAATTTTAATTAACATAGGTGAAAATAAAAATGTTAGATATCTTAAAAGAGATAACAAATCAATTACCGAAAGGTAAAGTATCAGCTGCAGCTTTCGAAGGTGCAAACATAGTTCTTTATACTAAAGATGAAGAATATGTATTTAGTGGAACTTCAGAAGTTAAGGCAATAGTTAACAAACTAAAGAAAAGAATAGAGCTTAGACCAGACCCAAGTATATCTATGGACATGGAAAAAGCAGAAAAAACAATAAAGAAACTCATTGGTAAAGATGCAGGAATTGGAGACATAATGTTTGATCCCCAAAGATCTTGTGTAGTAATTCAAGCAGAAAAACCAGGAGTTGCAATCGGTAAAGCTGGAGAAAAACTTCAAGAAATAAAAAAGAAAACTTTGTGGGTTCCAACAATTCATAGAACACCAGCAATTAAAAGTAAAATTGTTGAGAATATTAGATCAGTATTATATGAAAATTCAGATTTTAGAAGAAACTTCTTACACAAAACAGGCCAAAGAATTTACAATGGTTGGTTAAGACAGAAAAAAGAAGAATGGATTAGAATAACTTATTTGGGTGCAGGAAGAGAAGTAGGTAAATCTGCAATTCTATTACAAACACCAGAATCAAGAATCTTATTAGATTGTGGAATAAATGTTGCAGATAACAAAGCACCATATCCATATTTAGAAGCACCTGAATTTAAAATAGAAGAACTAGATGCAGTTATAGTTAGCCATGCGCATCTTGATCACGTAGGTTTTATTCCTTACTTATTTAAGTTTGGTTATAGAGGACCAGTTTATTGTACTGCACCAACAAGAGATATCATGTGTTTATCACAATTAGATCTTGTAAAGATTCAAATTAATGAAGGTAAAGATCCAATTTACACAAGTGAAGAAGTTAAAGAAATGGTTAAACACACTATTACTTTAAATTATGAAGAAGTTACAGATATAACTCCTGATGTAAGAATAACTTTGTATAATGCAGGGCACATGCTCGGTGGATCAATGATTCACTTACATATTGGTAATGGATTACACAACATGCTTTACACCGGAGATATAAAATTTGGTAAAAGCCACTCTCTTAGTCAAGCTGCAAATACTTTTCCAAGATTAGAAACTTTAATGATCGAATCAACTTATGGTGGAAAAGAATCTGTTCTTCCACCATTTAAAGAACAAGATGAAAAATTAAAGTCAATAATTGAAGAAACAGTTAAAAGAAAAGGTAAAGTTTTATGCCCTGTTCTTGGTTCAGGAAGAGCACAAGAAGTTCTTGTTATTATTCAAAACATGATAAAAGAAAAAAGAATTCCTGAATTACCAATCTACATTGATGGAATGGTATGGGATATGACTGCAATTTATACAGCATATCCTGAATTTTTAAGTAACTCTATGAGATCAAGAATATTTCATAAAAATGACAACCCTTTCTTATACCCAAATATAAAACATATTGGTTCAAGAAAAGAAAGAGAACAATTAATAGAATCAACAGACTCATGCATTATCTTAGCAACTAGCGGAATGCTTGTTGGTGGACCATCTGTTGAATATCTTAAAAAAATAGGTGATGATCCTAAACATACATTAGTTTTCAGTTGTTACCAAGGGCCAGGTTCTTTAGGTAGAAGAATACAACAAGGAGAAAAATCATTTTCTTATAGAGAAAAAACAACTACAGTAACAGTAGAACTTAAACTACAAATTGAGAAATTTATAGTTACAGGCCACTCGGATAGAAGAGAGCTAATGAACTTTATTAGTAGGTGCAGCCCTAAACCAAGAAGGGTTATTGTTAATCATGGGGAACCAAGACAAGCAGCAGACTTTGCATCTTCTATTAGAAGAACATTTAACATTGAAGTTAATCTGCCTCGTAATTTGGATGCTTTAAGGTTGAAATAAATAGCAACAACCTTTTTAAAGACATTATAGTTCTTATATATAAATAGATATAGACATATAATAGGAGTTAATATACAAATATGGCACATGTAGATTCGATTGATATAAAAGGAGAAGTTAACATTGGGTTAATGATATATGCAAATGATAAGTTTGCATTAGTTCCAAGAATAACAGATGAAAAAACAATTAAAATAATTACAGATATTCTACAAGTTCCATGTTACAAAGTTAGCATTGCAGGAACTCCTTTAGTTGGAGTTTTCCTTAACGGAACAAGTAAAAAGATTTTAGTTCCTGAAATAATTTTTGATAAAGAATTAAAAGAATTAGAAGCAATAGGTAAAGAACATGGAGTAGAATTCTTAAAATTTGAATCAGAACTAACTTGCTTAGGAAACAATATGTTAATTTCTGATGAAAAAGCATTACTTAATCCAGATTATACAGAAGAGGAAGTAAAACGAGTAGAAAAACTACTTGGAGTAAAAGCACAAACTACAATGATAGCTGAGATAGAAATAGTTGGTGCAGCAGCAATAATTAATTACGATAAAAAGAAAGCTTTAGTTCATAGAGAAGCTTCAGATAAAGACATAAAATTAATTGAGAAAACATTTGAAGTAGAAGTAGAAACAGGTTCTATCAATATGGGTTCTCCTTACATAAAATCAGGAATTGTTTGTAACAAAAACGGATTTTTAGCAGGTTTAGAATCAGGTGGACCAGAAATAAATAATGCAGATCAAGCATTAGGCTTTATTGAATTTTGAGATGATAAAAATGAATATTCAAAATACAATGACCAAAAAGTTAAGCTTTTTGTGTTTATTGAATTTTAGTTAGGTGAGAATTATGCAAGAAAATTATCAAGAATTAATGCAATTGCAACAAAACATGCAAATGTTTGAAAGATATCTTGAAGAAATAGAGATGCAAGCACAAGAGTTAGAAAGAATAAAAATAGCTATTGAAGATTTCTCAAAAACAAAAAAAGGAACAGAAACATTAGTTCCAATTGCAAACGGAATATTCTTCAAAGCAAAGATAGATGACAATACAAAATTTATAGTTAACATAGGCGCAGAAGGAACAGTAGTTGAAATGAATATTGATGAAGCATCAGAATTAATCTTAAAACAAATTGAAACAACCAAAGAAAATCATATTTCAATTACAAATGAATTAAATGCACTAATTGAAAAATTTAAAGAGTTTGAATAAAATGTTTGGCTTCCTTAAAAAAAAGATAAAAGAAACTTCTGAAAAGATTGCAGAAGAGATTGAGGAAAATGCACAAACTGTTTCTGAAGATCAAATTAATGAAGAAGAAAAGCAAGAGTTAGAAAAAGAGAAAAAAGGCTTTTTTAAAAAGATATTTTCTAAGAAGAAAAAAGAAGATTCTGAAGAAATTGAAGAAGAAATTAAGGAAGAAAAACCTCAACCAGAACCAATTGTAGAGGAGAAAGTTGAAGAACCTATTGTTGAACAAAAAAAAGAAGTTATTCTAGAAGAAAAGATTGAAAAGCCAGTTATTGAGGAAGTTAAAGAAGAAAAAATAATTGTTGAACCTACTGAAGAAATTATAGAAGAGAAGGAAGAACCAATTATCGAAGAAAAAGCGGAACCAGTAAAAGAAGTTAAAGAAAAAAGAATTCTTGGAATTTTCAAGAAAAAGCATAAAGAAGAAGATAAAGAATTTCACGCTCCAGAAAAACCACATATTACTGAAGAAAAAGACGTTCCTAAAGTAAAAGAAATTGTAGAGGAGAAAAAAGAAAAATTACTTGATCCAACAAAAAAGAAAAAAGGATTTCTAAAAAAACTATCAGAAAAAATAGTAAAACTAAACATAACAGATGAAAAGTTTGATGAATTATTCTGGGACTTAGAAGTTGCACTTTTAGAAAACAATGTTGCGGTTGAAGTAATAGAGAAAATAAAACAAAATCTAAAACAAGAATTAGAAAGCACAAAAGTAACACGAAGAGCAATTGGAGATATAATTCTAAGTAATCTTAAACAAACAATAGAATCCTTATTTGATTATGAACCAATAAATATTCTAGAAAAAATTAAAACATCAGAAAAACCATACAAAATACTAATGTTGGGAGTTAATGGTTCAGGAAAAACAACAACAATAGGAAAATTAATCAAATACTTCCAAGATAATAATTTAACATGCGTAGTTGCAGCAGCAGACACATTCAGAGCTGCAGCAATCCAGCAAATAGAAGAACACACTAATAATCTTAATACTAAATTAATTAAACATGACTATGGTGCAGATCCAGCTGCTGTTGCATATGATGCAATAGAACATGCAAAATCAAAAGCAATAGATGTAGTTATAATTGATACTGCTGGAAGATTACATAGTAATTCTAATCTAATGCAAGAACTAGAAAAAATAATAAAAGTTTCAAAACCAGATATGAAAATCTTTATTGGGGAAAGTATAACTGGTAATGATTGCGTAGAGCAAGCAACACAATTTAATAAAGCAGTAGGGATTGATTCTATAATCCTTACAAAAGCAGATGTTGATGAAAAAGGCGGAGCTGCAATCTCCATAAGTCATGTGACAGGAAAACCAATTATGTTCATAACAACAGGTCAAGAATATAAAGACTTAAAGAAATTCAATGCACAAGACATCATAGACAATGTTTTTGATGAATAATCTGAGCAATATATTTATAAATAAATGTCTTTTTACAATTTTAAATGCCTCTGTAGCTTAGTGGCTGGAGCGGTCGGCTGTTAACCGACAGGTCGTCAGTTCGATTCTGACCAGAGGCGCTATGAGTCCGTAGCTTAGTCCGGTGGAGTGCTCGACTGATAATCGAGTGGTCGGGGGTTCAAATCCCCTCGGACTCATTGTTAAGGGGTTTCTGAAAGGAAATCCCTTTAATTTATTCTCGGTGGATTTGAACGAAGTTCCTTTGGCACCAAGAATTCTGAAAGAATTGTTGAGTGCAAATCCCCGCGGACTCATTTCATTCTTCCTTTGGGTATTTGAACATATTCAGAAATCTCTGATTTATGATATATCGCTGCGCTACGGAATCCCCTCGGACTCATTTTTTATTCTAAAAAACCAAAAACTTTAATAATTAGCACTCTTAAATATTATTAAAATGAAGATTACAAGATATGCCCAATCCTGTGTATTAATTGAAACCAATAATAAAAGAATTCTAATTGATCCTGGAGTTTACCAATATGAAGAATCACTTGTAGAAACAGATTGGAATAATATTGATATACTGCTTATATCCCATAAAGATCCAGATCATTTTCATCTTCCGGCAATACAAAAAATTCTAGAAAAAGGTAAAACAGAATTTTACACAAGTTCAGATGTTGCAAAAAATTGCACAGAGATTACTCCTAAAATAATCAAAGAAGGAGAAATTATTAATATATTTGGTATTAAAATTGAAGTCACAAAAGCAATACATGGATTTATTCCTTTTTTAAGAGGTAAAGAACCACAAGAAAATTTTGGTTTTATTATAGATGATAATGAAAAAAAGCTTTACTTTTGTGGTGATTCTATTTGTTTTGATAATAATTACAAATGTGACATATTACTTGTTCCAATAAGTAATCATGGACTTGTAATGGGACCTTTTGAAGCTGCAGCTTTTGCTAAAGAAACAGAAGCAGGATTAGTAATTCCTTATCATTATGAAAGTCAGAAATTCCCTGGAAATTTAGAAGAAGCTAAAATTCAATTTGAAAAACTAAATTTAAACTATAAAATTCTTAATTATAAAGAAACAATTACTATTTAATCTTATTCTCAAACAAAACAATTAAATACTATAAGTTCTCAAATATAGGTATATGAAAAATAAAGAGATATTTAACTGGTTAGTGAGAGAGCATGTAGGCAGAGATTGGATGAATGTAAGGCCTCACGTTAGAGAAGGAGTTTTAGGTTCAATAAAAGTTACTCCTGGTAACACAGAAAATCCTTATTATGGAGGAATTTTAATTTTTGCAAAAGGAAAAAAGTTTGCAAGTGATCTTAAAAAGATGAAAATAGTGCTTGCAGGGAAAATGCATATTTCTTATAATGTGTCAACATTTGACAGATTTAGTAGATACTGCAAAAAGTTTAGAGTTGAAGATGGTGCAACAGTTATAGACAAAAGCAATAACTTTGCATATCATGTTTCTGTTTTTAATAATAATCCTCAGATATTTTGGACATTCAAAGAAAGATGGAATTTTGCATTCAAAGGAATCTACAAGAAATATAAAATCGGAAAGATGCTCCCAGCGGATTTTACAGATTACAAAAGTATCAATAAAGTTGGTGACTCAATGGATTTAATAGGTAATAAAACTTATGTTGCAATTGTATTACCTCAAGCTTTCCCAAAAGTTCACACATTTCAAATTAAAAGAACTGCATACACTCCGCTAGGAATGGGCAAAGTAACCCATTTTGATAGTGAAGGATTATTAGAAGAATTCTATCTTGCATACATGCCGAAATATAAAGGACAATTTCTTGATCCAAAACACAAAGTTGTTGGAATCTATAGATATTATGATAGAAGTAGAGGAGTTAAAAAAGCCTTTAGAAGAGAGCTAATTCTTGGTTGCAGTGATTTGAAGAATATTGGGATGAATTAAAGAAACAACTTCTGATAATTAAGAAAAATATTATTTGCAACCTCTTCCTCGTCTAGATTCTTGAGTTCTGCAATCTTTTTAATGACAACAATTACATTACTAGAATCATTAACTTCTTCTTTTATAGGTGCAAGAAAAGGAGCATCAGTCTCAGTAAATAATTTATTTAATGGTGCAATATTAATTATACTATGAAAGTGCATTGCCCTCTCAACGTTTGTAGGAATAGAAAAATACCAACCATTATCAACCATTCTTTGAACATATTTTTTCTTACCAGAATAACAATGCATTACAACTTTCTTAGCTTTCATCTCTTCAAGAACTTCAATTGTATCAAGCTCTGCTTTTCTAGAATGAACAATAATAGGAATATCTTTGTCAATAGAAATTTGAATAAGTTTCTTGAAGTAAAGTTTCATTCTATTCTTAGCTGCATCTGTTAAATCTTCTTTATGTTCATTATCTTTACCTTGAAAATAATCAAGACCAACTTCACCAATTGCAATACAATTAGCATTTCTAATAAACTCTAATTCTTTCTCAATATCTTCATCAGAATACTCTGCTAAATGAGTAGGATAAAATCCGAGTGCAGGTTTAACAATATCATACTTCTTTGCTAATTCCAAAATTTCTCTATTGCCTTTAGGCTCTGTTCCTTGAGAAACTATTACCTTAACTCCCGCAATCTTGCATTTAGAAATAACTTCATCAATACGCTCTATTAAGCCTTCATAATTTAAGTGTGCATGAACATCAATTAATTCCATAATAATCAAATAATTAGAATGTGTTTATTAAGTTTGTGCAGAATTGTAAAAACTAAAGAACAAAAAAATAAGAACATAAATTTAAAAATTTATTAAAAAATAGAATTAGAATTACTTCTTCAATCTTTTACGTTTCTCTTTCTTCATTCTTTTACGCTGCCACTTCCAACGCATTTGACCTTTCTTTTTCCAACGTCTTGAACTTCTCTTCAATTTATCACCAAGTTGTTTTACATATTAATTATTATTTTATTATTATAAACGCTCCGAATGGGATTCGTGCTCAATAATTTTTAATTATTGACACCTCGAGCAAAGCTCTACGGAACTTCGTTCAAATCCCAAAAGGACCATAAACGCTCCGAACGGGATTCGAACCCGTGTCCTCGGCGCGAAAGGCCGAGATGATTGGCCGGACTACACCATCGGAGCAGTGTCATCTACTAATGTGGATTTTATTACCATTTAAAAGCTTTTTGAAATCAACTATAAAATCAATGAGCCCAAGGAAATCACATAGCAAACTTGTTTGCGAAATATCATAAATTAAGAATTTCTGACTATGTTCAAATACACAAAGGAAGAATGAAATGAGTCCGAGAGGATTCCGTAGCAAACTTGTTTGCGAAATATCATAAATTAAGAATTTCTGACTATGTTCAAATACCCAAAGGAAGAATGAAATGAGTCCGAGGGGATTTATGCGGGAAATTAAAATTTCCTGCACCAAAGGAACTTCGTTCAAATCCACCGAGAATAAATTAAAGGGATTTCCTTTCAGAAACCCCTTAAAAATGAGTCCGAGGGGATTTATGCGGGAAATTAAAATTTCCTGCACCAAAGGAACTTCGTTCAAATCCACCGAGAATAAATTAAAGGGATTTCCTTTCAGAAACCCCTTAAAAATGAGTCCGAGGGGATTTGAACCCCCGACCACTGGCTAGCTTAGATCAAAACCTCTTAAGCGAGATTTGGCCATATAAGACCAGCGCTCCACCGGACTAAGCTACGGACTCAGCTAGATAAATAGAAGAAATAAGCTATTTATAAATATATTGTTAGAAATAAGAAAAAGAAAAAATGCTCAATAATTTCTTATTGGCACATAATTACACTTAAACTAATTAACAATTAAATATCCTGGTTCTTTATTCTCACAATTTAAGCAGTAAAAGGGAAATACGCCTTTTTTATCAAGATAAACTTCAATATTTTCAGTGTTTATTCTTTCACTAATTCCAAATTCTTCTAACATAAAGAACATTGGTTCTTCAACAACACCAAAACTAAGAATTAAAGAATCACCTTGTTTTGCATTAATTGATTGAGGATAAACTCTTTCATTGTGAACCATAACATCTATCATTTTGGTATTACAAGTATACTCTGCATTATTCCTTGCAATAGGAACAATCTCTGCATCACCACTAGTATCTTTTATGCTAGTTAACCACATTAAATTTAGAATACCTAAAAGGATTATAACTAACAATAATATAAACAAAATCATATTTTTTCTATTCATTTTTAAAAACCCCTATAAAAATAATAATTAAGCAGGCACAACAAAAACTGGAGGCCTGTTAACATTATTAACAATTATTTTTACATTTTGTGAACTTTCTAGTCTACCATCACTAACAATAACTTTTGTATAATGAGTTCCTTCATCATCATGTGTTGTTAGATAAGTATCAGAGTTCATCCAACCAGAGAAAGTTACTACAAGAGCATCTTCTTCTGCATCACTTACATTAACATCAATCACAACAAGTTCACCTTCATTAACAACAATTTCTGCAATTGGTGCAAGGTAGGGTCTTGTATTTATATGATCAATAAATATATTAAATCTCTTTGTTATAGTATTAACACCATCATTAACCTTAACATATGATGAATAAGTTCCAGCATCACCATCTTCAGTTGCCCAAACACCATCAGCATCAAAAGGAGATGCAAAAGTTACAATAGTTTCATCACCATCTTCATCAACCACAACAGGTTCTAACAAAATAATATCAAATTCAACAGCATTAATATCTACAATACCACTAACAGTAGGAAGCCTATTCTTATCTTTAATTATAACTTTAATTTCTTTATTAACACTATTATTATTAGCATCTTTAGAAGCTACAAAGACAGTATATTCTCCTGCATCATTATAGTTTGTTTGGTATATTTCTTCTGTCATAAAACCAGAATAAGATAATGTAAAAACATCTCCTTCGATATCATAAACATTACAGTTTAATTCAACAGTTTCTGTTTCAGTTACGGTAATAACTTCTGGACAATCTATAACTGGCCCCTTATTTCTTGGATGAATAACTATTAAAACATATTCTTTAACTATTAAATCACCGTCAGTTGCAGTTATAGTTATTAAATATTTACCAGCATCACCATCATTAGTTTGCCATAATCCAACAGCATTAAATGGGCCAGTGAAACTATATTGAATAATATCTTCATCAGGATCTATTGCTTTAGGTTGAAGATCAATTAATTCACCTTCAATAATATTTAATGTTAATGAAACATCAGATTCATCAACATTATCATCAGCATAATTAATCAAATCTCGATTATCATCAGTTTGATCATTTAAAGGCTCATCAAACATGATTTCCTTTCTATCAGAATTAGAACCTGTATCGAAAGCATCAATCTCGTTTGGAGCATAAGTTAAACTGCAAGCAGAGAGAATTAAAGTTGCAATTATAATAAACACAAAAAGTGTTAAGTTATTTTTTTTCATTATCAATCACCTTACCTATTATATAAATAGTAAATTCCCCCCTCTTTTTAAAAAGAAAATTAACAATTAAAAAGTAATTAAACAACCTCATATTTAAATATTTCTATTTTGGAGTGAGAACAAAAGAGGAGTTTATAAAGAAAAATATAATTAATCAATAAAAAGACAAAAATAAAGGATTTTGGCCTAATTTAACAGCAATTTCCATAATATAATATTATTAACCAGTATTAAACTCAAATAAGCTTACAAGTAATTTATCTATAACTTATGAGTAATAGCATTTGCAAATTTTCTTGCAAATAATGAAACATTTATAAAATAATCAGGCCTTTACAAATTAAGTAATAATTATTAGTTAACATATTGGGGTGTTCTAGTGGAAAAAGAACAAATAAAACAAACAAAACATCATAAACAAGATAATGATGAAAGCAACATAAATATTAAAGATGTAGGAATAAGTATAAAAACATTTTTCTCAAACAAAAGAATATTCAACAAAACAACACTTGTGATACTACTAATAATAGTAGCAATGTTCTTTTCCTTATATTTCAGACTTTATACTGAAACATTACCTCAAACAGATAACTGGGCACAAAACTCAATTGAAAATTATTATAAAACTCAAATAAGAACAAAAATAGATGCAGAATACCCAAATTTACCAAGCAAAAATAAAGATGAATTAGTAAATAAAGAATATTTAGAAACATATAAAAAAGATAGAATACAAATTGAAACAACAAAAACACAAATTTCTACACAATTCAAAAATAATTATCAAGATGAATCTGGCCAAACATATTTACTAGCTATAGACCCATATACTTATTACAGACAAACAAGGAATCTTATAGAAAAAGGAACAGTCTGTGATGAAATAAAAGATAATAAATGTTGGAACAACCACATGATGGCACCATTAGGCAGAGAAATGCAATTAAATGGGCACGTTGTTGTTCAGTATGTAACTTATAGAATATCAAAAATATTTAATCCAAATACTTCATTAACAAATGCAATATTTATTCTACCTGCAATTATAATAATGTTAGGAATAATACCTGCCTTTTTTATAACTAAAAAATATGCTGGAATTGTTGGTGGCTTTGTTGCAGCAATGCTAATAGGTTTACATCCTTATCTTCTAGGAAGAACACCTGCGGGATTTGTTGATACAGATGCATATGGAATAACAATTGCACTTTATTTGATATGGTTAGTAATAGCAGCCTACTCCGCAAGAAGTTATAAAAAGAAAATTCTGTTTGCAGGATTAGCCGGAGTAACCACCTGGATATTTAAACAAACTTGGGGAGGCGGATGGTCTTTCACATTTAATATTTTAGTTGCAATTCTTATTGGCATGACCCTATATCAAATAATAAAAGTTTATCTTGATTTACATAAAGTCAAAAGTAAAACAAAACATAAAAAATTATTTCATTCAAGAACTATAAGATCTAACCTATTAATTTTAATTACATATTTATTAGTTACAACTATATTATTAGGCACTAGCGTGATTACAGCAGCAATAAAAGCGCCTGCTTCTGCATCTCAATTTCAAAATGCTGCACACAGTAGTCTTTGGCCTAATGTTTATACAACTGTAGCAGAATTAAATGTTCAAAGTTTACCAGGGATAACAAATGCACTAATTTCAAATCCCTTAGGCCAACTAATGTTATTTATAGCATTCTTAGCAATACCATTAAGTTTAATAAAAACATTTGATAAAAAGTCTTGGTATTATTTAATAACAAGTGCAATAGTATATTTAATTCTTATAAGTAAATCTGTGGTTTCAAAAATTAATCCAAATTTTTATATTGCAATAATCTTAATTACACTTCTAGCAGGAATATTAATTAATTTAAGTAAAGATCAAAAACAGAGGTCAAGCATCTTGCTACCAAGTTTACTTACAACTTTATTAGTTGGATGTGTTTTTGCTTCAGTTAGAGGAATAAGATTTGTATTACTTGGAATAAATCCTTTTTCTATTATGATAGGATTAACAATAGGAATATTATTTTTAAGATTAAGTAAAGGACTGCATAAACTTATTGATATTCCAAAAATTGCAACAAAGATTATCGTTTTAATTTTAGCATTAGTAATAATTATTAATTATATTAATGTAGCGCACACCACTGCACTTAATGAAACACCACAAATGAATGATGCATGGTATGAATCACTAACTAAAATAAAAGATCAAGCTGAAGAAGGTGCAATCTTAACTTCATGGTGGGACTTTGGTCACTGGTTTAAGGCAGTAGCAGATAGAGCCGTAACATTTGATGGAGCATCACAAAATACGCCAATGGCGCATTGGGTTGGTAAATCTCTAACAACAGGTAATGAAGATATGACTATTGGCATATTAAGAATGTTAAACTGTGGTTCTAATGAAGCATTTGAATTATTAGACAAAGAAATAAACAGTCCTGCGTTAACAATAGATATACTAAATGAAATTATTATTAAAGATAAAATAAATGCAAAACAAACACTATTATCCAAAGGAATTAGTGAAACTAATGTCAATAAAATATTAATAAAAACGCATTGCAACCCCCCTGAATCTTACTATATAACAAGTCAAGATATGGTGTCAAAGGCAGGAGTTTGGGCTCACTTTGGTTTATGGGATTTCAAAAAAGCAGACCTATACCTTAATGGAAAAGATTTAGATTTTGTATCATTTAATGAAAAAGCAGAAGCTTATGATTATACTAAAGAAGAAACAGAAGCATTATATGATGATATAAACTTCCTACAAAATGAACGAGAAGCAAACACATGGATTAGTCCTTGGCCAGGCTACGTTGGAACCTCAACTTGTTCAGAAGAAAATAATATAATTAATTGTAAAATAAATATAAAAATAGGTCAACAGAATTCAGCAGATATTATTTTAGAAAACTATGTTTTTGATAAAAATAAAGAAGAAGGCATAGGAATAATAGGGATCTATTCTGGAAATAGCAAAGTTGGAAACACAACAAGTAATGTTAAAAGTTTTACAACAGTAATTGAGGGAAAATTAAAAACATATTCTGCTTCTTCAGGAGAAGTATTAGATTTAGGAATAGTTAATATTAACAATAAAGCAGTAATTGGTTCAGCTGAAGTAACAAATTCAATTTTTACTAGACTATTCTACTTTGATGGTGCACATACTGAACATTTTGAAAAGTTCTCTGATGTAGTATCAGAAACAACAAATGAAAGAATAATTATCTGGAAAGTTAATTGGGAAGGAAACAACAATATTAACCCATTACAACCAGTTAATATTAGTATAAGTTAAACAATGGAAAAAGCAATAAAGGAAAAAAAGCTAGTAGCAATAATTTCCATTATTCTTGCAACTATTTTTACTACCGCTGGCCAATTACTTTGGAAGTTTGGTGTTAAAGGCATCAGCGATGGCGCAGGAGCAATAGCATATATCAATTGGCCTATCTTCTTTGGTTGTGTTGTTTATGGTTTAGCAGCAATTCTAATGATAATTGCACTAAAATTTTCAGAGTTATCAAAAATTCATCCTTTTTTAGCATTAGGTTTTGTATGGGTAACCTTATTTGCTCCAATTTTTCTCGGAGAAATTATTTCTTTAACAAGAATTAGCGGGATAATTGTTATAATTATTGGGGTGATTTTTATTGGAAGATAAAATAATCTACATTATAATAACTATAATCAATTGTTTTTTTGGAGCAGTTGCTGCACTCATCTTGAAAAAAACAGGTAGCAAAATAGAAAAATTAAAACCAATTTTTGAAGGAATAAAAAGTATATGGAAATCTGGCATACTATTAGGAATTTTCATTTATGGTTTAACAGCAATTCTGTCTATATGGATTTTAAGAAAACTAGATGTGACATTATTCTTTCCATTAACTTCTATAACTTATATATTTTCATTTATATTAGCTAAGAAGTATCTTAATGAAAAGATTACAACAAGTAAAATAATAGGTATAAGTCTTATTATTATTGGCGTTATTTTATTGGTTTGATATTCTTGTATTTCAAGGCTTCTAAGAGAAATTTAAATTCTAATAAACACAACACTTATAAACAAAAAGGCTTTCTCTTTTTAGTATAATGAGCGACGATAAACTACCCGAAAATAGTGCAGAAGAAATAGTTGAAAAAGGACAAGAAAACACTCCTGAAATCAACGAAAGAATCATTCATCAAGTTATTGATAAGGAAATGAAAAGTTCTTATTTAGATTATGCTATGTCTGTTATAATCGGTAGAGCATTACCTAATGCAAAAGATGGATTAAAACCAGTTCATAGAAGAGTTCTTTACACTATGTGGGAAGCAGGGCTTACCCATAGTAAACCTTTCAAAAAATCTGCTAATGTTGTTGGAACATGTATGGCAAAATATCATCCTCATGGAGACCAATCAATTTATGATACTTTGGTTAGAATGGCACAAGAGTTCTCATTAAGATATATGCTTGTTAATGGACAAGGTAACTTTGGAAGTATTGACGGAGACAGTCCAGCCGCAATGAGATATACTGAAGCAAAGATGAGAAAGATAGCTGAAGAAATGCTTCTAGACATAAATAAAAATACAGTTGAATTCATTGATAGTTTTGATGGTTCATTAAAAGAACCAACAGTATTACCTTCAAAAATTCCGAATCTATTAGTTAATGGTTCATCAGGAATCGCAGTTGGAATGGCAACAAATATTCCCCCTCATAATCTTACAGAAGTTAGTAAAGCAGTAATTCACATGATTGATAACCCAGATGCAGAAGTAAAAGATCTTATGGAATTTATTCCTGGGCCAGATTTCCCAACTGCAGGAGTTATAACTGGAAGATCAGGCATTTATTCTGCATACACTACTGGAAGAGGCATAATAAAAGTAAGAGGAAGAGCACACCATGAAGTTGTTAGAGGAAGAAATGCAATAGTAATGACAGAAGTTCCATATATGGTAAACAAAGCTGCAATGATAACTCAAATTGCTGATGCAGTTAAAGATAAAAGAATCGAAGGAATAGTAGACATAAGAGACGAAACAAACAGAAAAGGAATAAGAGTTGTTATTGAACTAAAAAGAGATGCATCATATGAAGTTGTTGAAAAACAAATAATTAAACACTCTAGATATGGAACAAGTTTTGGAATAAACCTACTTGCAATCTTAGATAAGAAACCAGTTACACTAACACTAAAAAGAGCTCTTGAAATTTATATTGCCCATAGAAAAGAAGTAATAACAAAAAGAACAGAATATGATCTTAAAAAAGCACAAGACAAAGCACACATATTACAAGGATTAGTAATAGCACTAAACAATCTTGATGCAATAGTTAAATTAATTAAAGAATCTAAATCTGCTGCTGAAGCAAGAGAAGGATTAATTAAGAATTTTAATCTAAGTGAAAAACAAGCACAAGCAATTCTTGACCTTAAATTACAAAAATTAACAGGCATGGAACAAACAAAAATTAGAGATGATCTTAAAGCAACACTAGAATTAATTGAAAGATTAAAAGCAATTCTAGCAAGTGAAGAAAAAATTAAAAGTATAATCAAAACAGAACTAGAAGAAGTAATAGACAAATACGGCGATGAAAGAAGAACAGAAATAAGTGATGAAGAAGAAGATTGTGACATAGAAGATTTAATTGAAGCAGAAGATCAGGTAATAATGATGACTAACTCAGGCTACATAAAAAGAATGCCTATAGAAGCATACAAAATCCAAAATAGAGGAGGAAAAGGAGTAATAGGTATGCAAACAAAAGAAGAAGACTTCATAGAAGAAATATTTATAGCAAATACAAAATCATATTTATTATGCTTTACAACAAAAGGAAAAGTCCACTGGCTAAAAGGTTATAGAATACCAGAAGCATCAAGACAAAGTAAAGGTAAAGCAATTATTAACTTATTAGAAATAGAAAAAGAAGATTCAATAAGTGCAGTTATCCCAATAACAGATTTTAGCAAATCAGAATACCTTGCAATGATTACAGAAAAAGGAGTAATCAAAAAAACAGATATAAAACTTTACAGCAAACCAAGAAAAGGAGGAGTTAATGCAATCAATCTTGATGAAGGTGATGAACTAGTTAAAGTTCTAAAAACTAATGGTTCACAAAATATAATGATTGCTACTGCAAACGGTCAAGCAATAAGATTCAATGAACAAGATGCACGGTCAATTGGAAGGACTGCAAGAGGAGTAAGAGCAATCACTCTAACTAATGATACAGTTATTGGGGCACTTATTGCAAAAGAAGATGCAACAATTCTAACAATTACAGAAAATGGTTATGGTAAAAGAACTTCAATCCCAGAATATCGTTTAATTAGACGAGGAGGAAAAGGAGTAAGAAATATTATTTGCAGTCCAAGAAATGGAAAAGTTGTAGAAACAAGACAAGTCTATGATGCAGATGAACTAATCATAATGAGTAAACAAGGACAAACAGTAAGACTGCAAGCATCACAAATTTCTGTTATAGGAAGAAATACTCAAGGTTTAAGAATAATGAAACTTAAACCAGGAGACAAAGTAACCAGCACCGCGAAGATTGTTAGTGAAGAATAATTCTACTTGCTCCAATAGTGTAGTCCGGCCAATCATCCAAGGTTCTCGACCTTGGGACACGGGTTCGAATCCCGTTTGGAGCGTTTAATTCTTGATAATAAGCAAGTAAAACAATATATTTATTAATAATAAATAATAATATAAGCAAATATGCAAAAAAAGACGATATTAAGAATATGTCACAAATACCTAATTAATAATGATGGTTATGACTTAGATGTTCAAGATCTTTGTAAATCCACATCTAAAACTTATAATAATTATGTAATTGCATACTTGAATAAATCTTCATCAGAATATATCAAAGACAATAAACTAATAAAAAAAGGCAAATTCTATTATCACCCAGCTACAAAAACAAAGATTTATTTTATTAAGTATAAAATTAAAAGTAATAACTACTTAAAAGATTTATACAAGTTAAATAAGATAAAAATATTTCTAAAAGCATTCAAAGAGATCTATGATATAATCAAACCAGATATTTTACATGTTCACGGAACTTTATTATATCAATATTTATATGCAGCAAAGTATGCTAAGGGAAAATCAAAAGTTATAGCAACACACCACATTGGATTGATTAATCAAAATTATATAAAACAAAACTTAATAATATTAATAGCTAAATACATAATACATAACTTATTTCCCTTGTATAGCAATAAAATAGTTTGTGTAAGTAATTATGGTAAAAAGTCTTTTAGCTTATTTAAAAAAAATATTGTGGTTATTAATCCAATACCCCTAATCCCAAAAGTTAATATTAGTAACTTTAACAAAATTATCCGAAAAAATGTTCTTAATAATAAATTTAAAGTTACCAAGAAAGATAATTTCTTTTGTTTAATTGGGCGGATTTGTGAACAGAAAAATCAATTAAAAACAATAAAAGCGTTTAATGAGATCATTCAATTAAATCCAAATTATAAACTTATTATTATCGGTGAAATAAAGAATCAAGAATATTATAAGAAATTAATAAAAGAAATAAACAAAAAAATAGATAATTATTGCATAATTGGTAATATAAATAACAAAGAGGTAATTAAGATTATAGAAAAAAGTCAAGGATTAATCACAATTTCAAATAATGAAGGATTAGGTCGGAATGCTATGGAAGCAAGATTATTAGGAAAACCAATAATTGCAAGTAAAAATTCAGGGTATGAAGATTTTATCCAAAATAAAAGAAATGGATATTTAGTTAACCAAAATAGAAGTGCAGAAATTATAAATGCAATAAAGAATATTAAAAAATTATCAATAAATAATAATTATTCACACCAAGATTATATTAAAGAAATAAAGAAAATATACAATGGAAAATAATCAAAAATATTACAATAAAAAAAAAGTTTTACATATAGCAAATAAAAATGCTTTAGGTGGTGGAATAGGCACAGTTATTAATTACTTAAGAGAAGGAATTAATCAAAGTGATGAATTTCATGCAGATTCACTATTTACTACATATAATCATAAGAATCATAGACCTGGAAAAACAAAGTTTGCTAAAGGATTAAATCAAGAAAAGAATATTTCAGAAGGAGAGCTTGAGGACCTCATAGGAAATTATGATGTAATACATGTTCATGGAATACCACATTATGGAATCCTTGAACACCTACAAAAAATTAAAAAGAAAAAAGGGAAGATTCCAAAAATAGTTAATACTGCTCATTCAAGTGTAAAGCAAGAGTTTCTTGCACAATACGAAAATGCACAAAAAAATTCTGAAGAAGAACTCAAAAAGGATTTTAAGGAACTAAAATATCTTAAAGATAACAATGTGCTTAATAATCCTTCCCCTTTTGCAGATACTTACTGGGGTTCAGCAATATACCGGCAAGAACAAATTATGTCTCTTGCAGATTCAGTCCAACATATGAACGAAGCGTATAAAAAAGAAATTATAGAAGAATACGCAGCTAGTGAAAACGAAGAAAAACATAAAATTATTCCAAATGGAGTTAAAGTAATAAATAATTATAAAGAAAGACCTAAGAAAAAAAGGCTTTTATTTGTAGGAAGATTTGCTAAAGATAAAGGCATTGATGAATTAATAGATTCATTACCTTTAATATTAGAAAAACACCCCGATGCAGAAATTAGGCTTGTCGGGGGAGATAAAAGTGGAAAATTAGTTAATAAATATAAAGAAAAAACGAAAAAATTAATCCAAGATCATTTTAAAGGAAAAAGCACCGAAGAAATAAATAAATATTTATCTAAAATTGATTTTACCGGGTGGGTTACAGATAAAAATAAATTACATGAACATTATCAATGGACAGATTATGTTCTTATTCCAAGCAAAGCAGAAAGTTTTTCTTTAAGTGCTAGTGAAGCTTTAATGCATAAAAGAATACCCGTTATGACAAAAACGAAAGCTCTTGATGACCTATACATCTCTAAAGGTATAGGATTAGGAATACATCCAGATAAAAGACATGGAGAAGGCATTGCTGAAGCTATAGATAATATATTAAAAAAAGACCATTCAGAAGAATATGATAACCTTACAGAAAAAGGAAGAAAGTTTGTAATCGAAAATTATTCTTTTGAAAAAATGATAGAAAACCAACTTAAATCTTATAGAGAACTTATTATGAACAAGAAAGAAGAAAATGGATCTACAAAACATGATCACAATAACTGAACAATTTGGATTAACAGGTATTATATTGCCTTTTATTTTAATATTTGTAATAATTTATGCTGTTTTGTTTAGACTTAAGTGGTTTAAGAAGGGCCCAAATATTGTTATTGCTTTAGTTATGGCTTTAACAACTGTATCCGCACATGTTTTAGGTAGGTACCCTCCTTGTTGGGATGTTGTGATCATTATCAATAATGCCTTGCCAAAAATTTCTATGCTTATATTAAGCATTATTTCTTTCTTACTAATTATTGGTTTATTTTTTAAAAACTTAAATTTTGCCTCTAAATTTATGAATATTATTATAATTTTTGTAGTAATTTATGTGGTATATACCTTTTTGACATCAGGAGGTTCATCTTGTTATAATTTGAATATATCAATATTTCCTTGGTTAAAATATGTTATAGGAATATTAGTAGGAGTATTGATTATATGGTTTATTACAGGCAAATCTAAATCAGACGATGACGATGATGATATCTATTAAAGAAAATTACCTAACACTATTATATCTAACTTGAGAACCTGGTTTTGAGAAAACAATTTGCCAAACATGATTGTGCCTTGCTCTAAAAGAACCTGCACAACTCAATAAATAATAATTCCACATTCTAAAAAATCTTTCATCAAACTTAGATTTAAGTTTTGGCCAAGCTTTATTAAAATTCTTGTGCCAAGCCATTAGTGTAGGATCATAGTAAACACCAATGTTATGCCAATCTTCTAATTGAAATAGTTTTTCATAAGACTTAGTAATTTGAACTGCAGAAGGCAACATACCATTTGGAAAAATATATTTTTCTGTCCACGGATCAGTGTGAGTGGTAGAAACACTTGTAGCAATAGAGTGTAATAAGAATAAACCATCGTCTTTAAGACATCTGTTTGCAACTTTAAAGAATTCATCATAGTTTTTATGACCAACGTGTTCAAACATTCCAATAGAAACAATTCTATCAAACTTTTGTTTAAGATCACGATAATCTTGTAATCTAAATTCAACATCAAGACCCTTACAAAGTTTTCTAGCAAGTTTAGCTTGTTCTTTAGAAATTGTAACACCTAAAACTTTAACTTTATACTTTTGTGCAGCATATTTTGCAAAACTACCCCACCCACAGCCAATATCTAAAACAGTCATCCCTGGTTTTAATTTTAATTTCTTACAAATTAGGTCTAGTTTAGCTTCTTGTGCTTTATCAAGAGTTTTTGCATTCTTCCAATAGCCACAACTATAATTCATTCTCTTATCAAGCATATAGTGATAGAGTTCATTACTTATATCATAATGCTTTTGACCAACAATAAATGCTCTTGATCTAGATTGAGGATTAATTAAATGGGTTTTTAAGAAAAGCCAGAATAAGTTTTTTGAACCTTTAACTTTTTTATCTAATTGAGCTTTTAATACTCTATAAATAAGTTGGTCTATTTTTTTACAATCCCACCAACCATCCATGTAGGATTCTCCTAGTGCAAGATTTCCGCCAGTTAAAACTCTAGAATAAAAATTAGGATTATGAACTTGAATATCCCAAGGACGACTACCATTAATTTTAATATCTGCAAAATCTAAAATCTTTTGAAAAGCCTTTTTAATATCATTATTTACCATTAAAATAGAAGAATCAATAAAACTTTAAAAAATTAACTAATATTAATTAAGGTAATCTCTTAAAACGAGTATTAATCAAGCCCCATTCTAAGAAGAGTGCAAGAAGGCCAATAAGTAATAGTATAGGTTTTATATCCTTACTAGTAAAAGATTCTTGTTTTTCATTAAGAATTTCCTCAAATGCAGCAGTTAGAGAAGTAAGATTATTACCATCATAAAATTTACCTTCTGTATTATTAGCAATATATTTTAATTGCTCAGGAGTATAAACCGCAGTAATATTATAATATTCTGGCAGATATCCTATTGGGCCAGTATTTGAACCAATACCAATAGTATTAACAATAACTTGTTTACCAGCAGCATAGTTAATTGCAGAATTTAAAGCTCTCATATTATAAGCATCAACAGTATTACTTCCATCACTTATCATTATTACTATTCTTCCTCTCTCAGAAAACATTAAAAGGTTAGTAGAACTTATTACTGCTCCTGCAAGATCTGTTCCTCCAAGAGGCATAGGTTCTAATTCTTCAATAACAGTAATAACTTTATTTTTATCATCTACTGGAACTTGGTCAATAAAGGTATTACCAGCAAAATCAACAACACCAATCTTAGGATTACCTGCAACCTTTTTAACAAAATTAATAGCTTCTAATTTTGCAGCACCTAATCGGTTTGGTTCAAAATCTTTTGCAAGCATAGAAGCACTGCTATCAATAGCAATAACAAAATCTTTATCTTGAGCTATAGTTGTATACCAAAGAACAGGCGCACTTATTGCCAGTATAACTGATAAGAGAATTATCAATCTTAAAATTAGAATAAGCCAATTCTTAGTGAGTAATTTATCATAACCTGCACCAGTAAGTCTTTTTATTGTATTGAAATTAGAAAAACGAAGTGATTTATATCTAGCCCTTTTTAGAAAAAAGAAATGACTAAATATTAAAATAGGTATACTTAAGAGATACCATAAATACAAACCATTACCAAACAATATTTTTATCATTTATCTACTCACCACAATTCTCTTCTTGAAAAAGTTAACTAAACCTGCAAACCCATCTTGTGTTGTTTCTAACTTTAATAAATCTGCTTGAGCTGATTTAAACTTACTTGTAATAAATAACTCTTCCTCCATTATATTCTTATGATATTTTTCTGCATATGTTGCAACATCAACATAAATTGTTTCTTGACTTGAAGGATCTTGTAAAACTATTTGCCCTTCATAAGGTAAGAATCTATCTCTGTGGTCTCTAATCATTATTCCAATTACTTCATATTTTTGATTAAGTATTTCAATATACCTATACCAATAATCAGGAAGATCAATAAAATCACTAACTATAATAATAACTAATCTTTGATGATTCAAGCTTAATAATAAGCCCATAGCTTTAGAAAAATTAAACTTACCACCATAATTATTCATTTTTTTAAAAGCAGTTTTAAAATGTTTTTCAATAGCTAAACCAATATTAGGATTAATTCTAGAATACAATTTATCACCAAACATAACCATGCCCGCAGCATGACCAGATTTAAGAATTGATTTAGCAGTCGATAATATTAAATCAGCTGCATACTCTACTTTCATTTTTCCATCTTTTCTTGAACTAAAAAGCATACTATCTCCAACATCAAAAAGAAATATTGCTTCAGCGCTTTTTTCTTCATCAAATTCCTTAACAAGGGTTTCACCAGATTTTAAACTTGCTTTCCAATCAATAATTGTTGCATCATCAGTATAAACATACTTTCTATACTCGGAGAATTCCATACCTTGTCCCTTATATCTAGATGACCATTGACCTTCTAAAATTCTAGATAACACACTCTGCCTAACACTTAATTCAGCAACCTTTTTCTCATTATCAAAATCAAATTTTAGTATTTTAGGTTTCATTTTTTATAAAAAGAAATTAAAAACTAGAAAACAGGAACTTTTTTCAATATTTCATCAATTATTGTTTCTGTCTTAATTTCTTCTGCTTGACCCTCATAATTAAGTAATATTCTGTGTCTTAAAACATTATGCGCAACATCTTTAACATCATCTGGAATAACATAAACTCTGCCATTAATAGCAGCATGAGCTTTTGCAGCAATGAATAAAGCAATACTACTTCTTGGACTACCACCAAATTGTATGAATCTACCAGTTTCAACTGAATACTTCTTAGGATTTCTTGTAGCATCAACTATTGAAATAATATAACGCTCAATTCGACTATCTAAATAAATGTTCTTTATGCAATTCTGCATCTTAATAATTTCGCTTTCATTTAACACAGCCATAATCTCAAACTCAGAAAAATCATGAGTTGTAATATTATTATGTAAAATATCTAATTCTTCATCAGAAGAAGGATAAACCATTTTTAATTTAAACAAAAAACGATCAACTTGTGCTTCAGGTAAACTATAAGTTCCAAGATTTTCAACAGGATTTTGTGTAGCCATAACAAAAAATGGTTTTGGAAGATTAAAAGTTTCTTTACCAATTGTAACTTGTTTTTCCTGCATAGATTCAAGCAAAGCTGATTGAACTTTTGGTGGTGCTCGATTAATTTCATCAGCGAGTACAAAATTAGCAAAGACTGGACCTTTAACACTATAAAACCCCTTACCTTCTTCATACATGGTAATACCAATTATATCTGTTGGTAAAAGGTCAGGTGTAAATTGAATCCTAGAAAAAGCACAACCCGTTACAACAGCTAAGGTTCTAACAAGAAGAGTTTTTGCAAGACCAGGAACACCTTCAATAAGAACATGACCATTACATAAAAGAGCTTCGATAAATCCATTTATTACTTCTTTCTGACCAATAACAAGCTTACCAATCTCGTTTCTTATTTTCTCAACCCTTTCCTTTATGTAAGAAACTTCTTTTTCAACCTCAGGATTAATCTTTAAATCTTTAGTAAATTTCATAATTTCCTTTTTTGTATCATTCATTGTATTATTTTTTTCCATTTCGTGCACCTTTAGATTTTGATTTAGGTTTTTTAGAACTCTTAGAACTCTTAGAACCCTTAGAACTCTTAGAACCCTTAGAACCCTTAGAACTCTTAGAACTCTTAGAACTCTTAGAACTCTTAGACTTTCCAAGAATAAAAGTTTTAGCTTCAGAAATAATAGTATCATAATCTAATTTTTTATTACTTTCATCCTTAACCTTTATCGAGTCTAATTGTTTATGATTTTTATGTTTCTTACCATTATTAAGCTTTTCATTATGCATAATGTTTTTAACTTGTTTTATTTCCTCTTTCACTTTTACTTTTTGTTTTAATTTAATTTTTTTAACTTCTTGTTTTTTATTAGACTGAATCATCTTTTTTTCAGTAGGAGCAATAATTTGTAATAATCTAAGTTTCTTATTCTTCATCTTATTAAGAAAATTATTCATTTTAATTGTAACATTTTCATTAGTAATATGCTTATCAAGATGAGTATTAATATGCTTATTCCCAGAATTAGTTAATTCTTTAGCTTTAGAATCAAGATTTCTACTTAGCCTATTTTCCATAAGCTCAATCTTAATTAATCTTTTTAAGATTTCCTTCTTTTTTGGCATGTTATCTATATCAATATGTTTTTGTAATACCTCAATATTTTTCTCAATATTTATTAAATCAAGTAAAACTTTTGATTTTTCTTTACCAAGATTACTAAATTTCTTTTCATTAAGATTAGGAACAATATCTTTCGTGGATTGATTGTCATCAGTAACAACAGAGAAATCATTATTTTTTGTTTTAGAAGATTCTTCAAACATCTTAAAATTAACATCAGAATATTTATCAGGTTCATTAAGAAATTTAGACTTATCATCTTGTTTTTCTTTAGACTTATCATTACACATAGGAAAACTATCAGATGCCCAATCTAGTTTAGAAACACTAGTCAAACCATAATCAGGTTTATCATAAACTAAACCCTCTTGTGTTTTGATTAAACATTGTTTTAAAAAGTCAGGATTAGTTTTATTAGAAGTTTTACTTATAGGAACAGCATCTCTATTTGTTTCTATTGCAGTAGGAATTGTTTTATTATTTTCTTTAATTACTGTAGGAACATCTTTCACATCTTTCTCAACAAAGTTTTCTTCTTTAACAGATTCATTTATTTTATCAACTAATTTATCTCTAACAGATAAAACTATATTTTCTTCTTGCTTATGATTTTTCTCTAACACAACATTTTTCTTTCTTATAAAAAGACGTTTAATAAAAGAAATCTTAATTACTTTTTTCATACTCTGATTAATTAAAGATTGCTGCCCCTTTTCTTTTATTAAATCATCAATAAGAATTTGAAAGGTTCTTACAATAAAATGTAATTCTTTCTGTGTAAAAACTTTACCAGAATACAATCCCTCACTTAATTGATTAAGAAATATTACTGTTTTTTCTTTAATTTCAGAATTAATATTTATCTCATTTATTTTAGAAACTAAATCAATAAAAGATAATTCGTAATCTATTTCTAAATAACCCTTAAAAAAAAGTTTCATTAATGAATATGCCTCAGTATCAATTATTACCTTCTTTGAATCAAGATATTTACATTTACGTATCACTAAATCTTTCAAGTCTTTAAGCGATGTCTCAGCCTCTTTTTTATGATTCATCTTAAATTTCTTACCAAATATTACACTTATAAATTATGTTTATTATATATTATGTTTAAAAAGGTTTCTCAGCGGATTGAGGTGAGCTATTAATATACTCTGCACCAGGATTACCTTTTTCAGTATCATTATAACCTTCACTTTCCGCTATTTTTATTTTTTTCAATTTTAGTTTTCTAAAAAATATTAATAATGCAATAATTACAACTAAGATTATTGAAGCAATAATTAAGTTTCTTTTATTATTTAACAAATCTTTTAAAAAGTTATGATCAATAATAAGATTTATTTTTCCAGATTTATCATTCTTAATTAAATCTTTATTTGTAATCATATACTTACAAGCATTTATTGTTAAGTCAAGGAAAGCTAATGTTTTCTTCTGATCACCAGAGCTCAGACTATCTTCAGCCTGAGTCAAGATTTCATAAAGTTCTTTACAATCATCATTTGAATTCAATAAATCTCTAGCAAAAGCAAGTTTTGTTTCTAAAGTTTCACCTTTATAACTTTCTTCAAGAGAGTTAACAATTATTACAACAGAATCTTCAAATTCAGGACTTACAATTTCAACACCTACCTCAATTTCATAACTACCCGGTTCCCTATAATTGTAAATAGTTAAATCTAAACTTTCTTTTCCCCCAACAGGCATAGTGCTAAAATAATCTTGGCTAAGAGTATAATTTACTCCTTTTTCACCTGTATTAACAAACACAGTTAATTCACCCAATGATGTAGACCAATTATTCTTAAGCTCAATAGGAATAACCATAGTTGAATCCTGATACATAACTACACTCTTTGCAGTTATTATTTCTAAAGGAACAGGATCATCGCTATCACTTAAATCAACAGGAATAACAGACGATCTTGAAGAACCTGAAGAACTTGAAGTTGTAATAGTTTGAACTTCAGGAATTGTATATTCAGAGGTTATATTAACAAATACTTCATTACTCATAACGCTTGCCCCATCGCTATCTGTTGCGTTAAAAAACATAGAACAATTACCTTGCAATTCTCCAAGCATAGTTATAGTATCATTAACTATAGTTACTATAACATAATCATCACAACCAGAAGAATAAGTATAATTTAAATTAGAAGTTTCATTCAAATCAAGAAGGCTATTATTATTTAAATCAAAATCAGCATCATAAAATCTTTGGTCTTCTTCACTAATACTAGGTATTGTAAAATAATCTGTTATTTCAATATAACTGAAAGATCTTGCTCCTGTAAAATTAGGTAAAGAGTTAATTAATACTGGTGCTCTATTAACATTTTCTATTGTTAAATTCCAAGTCCAATTAGCAAAATTAAATGCGCTATCATTGATAGAAATTTCAATATTATATGAACCATCACTAAAATAACCATTTGTAAAATTCAAAGTGTGACCACCCTCAATAATCCTTGAATCATTAACAATAACATCATTAATAGACCAATTATAAGTTAAAGCAGAATCCTCGCTATCATTGCTAGAGTGATTAAAAATAATCGCTGCACCTTCATTAGCAACAAGAGTTGTAACCCCTCCAGAAGTCACACCCAAAGAGCTGTTCCAACCTAAAACAATTGTATTATTATTACTAGTATTACCATAAGGATAAATTGCGTTTATTTCAGGAGAAGAACCCCTATTTGAAATATTAAAAGTGCTATCAGCAGTGTCAAAAGCCCCACTAACATCTGTAACATTAATTGTAATATTATAAGATTGATTACAAGCTGCAACAGAAGTATTAATTGTCAAAGCACCAGTTGAAATATTTAAAATAAAAACTCCACTAAGATTAGGACTTAAGCTATAAGTGTAATTAATAACCTCAGTTGAATTAGCTAAATCTAAATCTTCATCAGTTGCAGTAATGACAGTTGTGGAACTGAAAGGAATACCAAAATAAATTGTGCTAGGAAATACAACTGGAGTTGCCAAAACAGGATCATCATTAGTATTGTTTATTGTTAAATTAAAATAATCTTCAATTACCGCTCCTCGAGTATCTGAAAGATTTATACTAATTGAATAATTTCCAATATCTCCCTGAGAAGGAGTGTAATTTATTATACCTGTTGAAGAATTTATACTTAGATTAAAACTTGAATTTCCAAAGTTATTTAATACAGAGATACTACCAACACTATAACTAACATTATCTCCAACATCTGTATCATTCCCAATAATTACCATATAACATTCTATATCTTCAGAACAATTAGTGTTGTCTAAACCACTAACAAAATAAGGTTGAGTATTATTTAATATATGCAAAAGCATAATTTTTGAATAAGAAAGATTTGTTCCTGCAACATAATTTGAAGTCCCATCATCATGTAAAGTTATATTAATATAATGATCGCCAATATAAGATTCACTTGTAGAATAAAAAGTAAATATTCCTGAATTAGTAAGATTAAAAGCTGGATCAGATTTATTCATTCCGAAATATAACTGTTCACCCTCATAAGTTAAATTATCAACATCAGTATAATTAATATAATACCTAAAGTTTGCGCCCCTATAACCAGTAAGATTAGTTATATTAATAGAACCATAATTTATATTATTAGAGTTACTACTATTATCATAAATTACTGGAGCATCATTAGTATTGTTTAAAGCTGCATTAATTTCAATAGAATCATTTGCTAAAGCTTCATCAGTAACAAGAATAGTGAAGTTTCTATAAATAATATGGTTATTAGTTAATGCAGTAATATTTAATGTTGCATTAAAATAAGTTACATTAGCAACAGTATAATTATTAAGATTATTAAATGGGCTAAAATCCGCGTGGATAGCACTATAAGTTAAACTATCATTCAAGTCAATATCATATGCAGTTAAGTTAATTATAAATGGTTGACCTTGCACACCAGATTGAGCTCCAACATCAGTTAAATTAGGCTGATGATTTGTTGAATTAATTACTAAGTTAAAAACTAAAGTGGCATTAATACTATTATTACTTGAATCAAAAGCAAGTATAGTAAGATTATAATTACCATAATCAGAAACAAGAGCAGTTCCATCAGAAGTATTAAAAAATATTTTTTCACTAGTTTCATTTATATTAACATAAGTTGGATTTCCCGGGCCAGATATTTTAGTAATTGCTAAAGAAAGATTATATGAATCACTTTCTTCGTCAGTAACTGAAAAAGATTGAGTATAAACTGTATCAACAGTAACCCCAGTAGTATAACTACTTATTGTGATAACCGGCGCATCATTAACAGGAGTAAGAGTGAATGCAATCTGTTTATCTTCTGTCCCCCCAGAATCAGATCCATCATAAGAATAAAAAGTTGTATTCTGATATTTAGTTATTTCACCACTAGTATTTAAATTATCATGATCTACGCTGCAAGTCAGGTTACCAGTTATAGAATTAATACTGCAAATAGTTAAAGGATCAGTACCTTCTGTAATACCATAAGATAAAGTATCACCATCTAAATCTGTAGAGTTAACAACGAAACTATAATTAATATCCTCAACTAATTCAAAAGATGAGCCAATAGATGCAGATTCATAATAAATTATCGGAACAGTAGGCCGAGTATTAATTATCATGATAGAGATTTCTTCACTAATATTATCTGTTGCATTAAATAAATTTATATCACAAGTCCAGTTCTCACCTTTAGAGGTATTAGAACTACTCAAAGTTTGAGGGCTAGTAACACTACTTGTATTACCTGTAACATTACTAAATTGAACACTATCTTTAAACCAAATTAAAGTTATATTTATTGTATCATCATGAGACCAAGAACAAGATAAATCATCGTCAGTATATGCAGAAGACATACTAGGACTAGAAGTGAAAGAAACATATCCTGTTAATCTTGCAAGAGAAAACTCATCAGGACCATAACTTACAATAAGAAATGCAAACAAGAAAAATAAACCTACAAAAGCAAAAGATTTAAACCCTTTTAACATTATTTTACTTTTCCCTTTTTTATTATTTTTTAAGTTAAACATTTTTCTTAATAAATTTCTTAATTTCCTTCTTGTTTATAGATAAATTCTTAGATAAAGTAGAAATAATAAAATCTTTTAAAGTAATCTCATTCATTGCACAATAAACTTTAATTCTTTTGTGCAAATCTTCTGATATTTCTATGTTAATATTTACCATTATATAATATAGCACATTATAATGCTATTATTACTTAATATTATTATTTAAGTTTATTATCTATTTCTTTAGAAACAGTTCTTATAATATAATCTTTAAGAGTTGTATCTTCAATTGCACATTTAACTTTTATACTTTTGTGCAAGTCTTCAGGAACAGATATATTTACATTAACCATTTTAGCAATCACTTAGTTCACTAAGCTTAATAACTTAGTTTATGTAAGTTAGTTAGTTAACTTACTTATAAATGTTTCTATAGAAATCATAAAAATTTATTGGAGTAACCAAATTAAAATAGAACCTTACTTTATTATAAATAAATTTTTAGGATGCCAAAAAAGCAAAGACTTATCTTTATTAAAGATTAAATTTTTATGCTTTTTTGTGCATAACTAGATTATTTAGATTTAGTTTAGAATATTTTAAAAAAGAAAAAAAGAAAAAAAATGAACCATACATAAACAACCAGATTAAAAAAAAAGATTAATACGAACGTATTAGTAACTGCACGCTAAATATCTCGCCGAAGCTCGACACTCACACGCCAGTCCTATCAACCCCATCTTCTATAGGAGTTCTCATGTCTCTTTTCTAGGTGGGTTTCGTGCTTAGATGCTTTCAGCACTTATCCCTTAAAGCGTAGCTGCTCAGCCTACCTTGTCAGATAACTGATACACCAGAGGCTTCGAACCATCGTTCCTCTCGTACTAAATGGTCCTTCCCATCAGACATTCAACATTCCCAGTAGATATTAAACAAACTGCCTCACAGCGTTCTGAACCCAGCTCACGATCCCTTTTAATGGGTGAACACCCCCACCCTTGGATGCTCCTGCACATCCAGGTTAGGAAGAGCCGACAGCGATGTAGCAAGCCGCGCCGTCGCTGTGAGCGCTCGGGCGCGACAACTCTGTTATCCCCGGAGTAACTTTTCGGTCAATGCTAGCCCCCATCAAGGAGAACTAACAGATCGCTAGACCAGTATTTCTACTTTGAATCCACACTTATTATGAACCCAATCAGGCCGACTTTTGCTCTTGCACTCTACGGCGGATTTCTGACCCGCCTGAGCAGACCTTTGGGCCCCACTGATATCGTTTCAGTGGGGTGCCACCCCAGCCAAACTGTCCACCAATTGATGTCTTTGCATTGCAAATAAGCATCGTAGAATTTGAAGAGTGGTGTTACATCGGCGTCTATATTTAGGCTGGCGCCCAAATCATAACAACTCCCACTTACACTATACAACAAATCCCGCGATACAACAACAGGCTACAGTAAAGTTTCACGGGGTCTTCACTTCCCACTGGGAATCTCTGGCCTTTGCACCAGAATAGAAAATTCGGAGGGTTCTAGTTAGGGACAGCGATGATCTCGTTACGCCATTCATGCAGGCCGTCATTCAAACGGCAAGGCATTTCGCTACCTTAAGAGAGTTATAGTTACCCCCGCCGTTTATCAGCCCTTCACCCCCTTGAACGAAGGCTTAAGGTACTGACACTGGGCAGACGTCACCAACTATACACAGCTTTGCAGCCTAGCAGTTGGTTATGTTTTTGTTAAACAGTCGGACCATCCTTGTAATTTCACCCTACAATCGCACCCATACGAATACAAAAGTAGGGACCCCTTATACCGAAGGTACGGGGCCAATTTGCCGAATTCCCTTAACTAGATTATCCCTACACACCTTAGGCTTCTCACCTAGGGGCACCTGTGCCGGTTCTGGGTATGGCCATCTAAAATCTTTACGAATTCCTTTTTCACGGACTAAAGGTATCAGCAGAATACACAAATGTGTACTGTTCTAAAAATTAAACAAATTCTCATCATAACGATACTCCTTTGTTTTGTATTTATTAACATATCAGATAAAATATGTCTGCCTAACCACTAGTGTCAGAAATAAGTCTTGCGTTGCCGCACATATTTAGATGGTACAGGAATATTAACCTGTTCCCCTTTCCCTTTACTCCAATTAGGAGTTAGGTTAGGACCAACTAACCCTCAACTGATTTGCATTGTTGAGGAACCCTTGCCCTTACGGTGATACTGATTCTCACAGTACTAAGATCCTACTACTACCAGGATTTTCATTTGTGAAAGATTCACTTCCTCTTGCAAGAAAGCTTTTACTCTATCACAACGCCTGCCTACCATACTCTTTGCAGAGTTCTATAGTATCGGTAACCAATTTAGCCCCGTCCATTTTCAGCACCCACAGCCTCGAAAAGTAAGCTGTTACGCACTTTTTAAAGGATGGCTGCTTCTAAGCCAACCTCCTCACTGTCTTCGGCCATGGACAACTTTCACCCTTTAACACTTAATTGGTATTTAGGGACCTTAACTATAGTCTGGGTTGTTCCCCTCTCGGGACTCACGCTTACCACGAGCCCCCGTCTCCCGACTTCAACGATGTTAGAATATTTGGAGTTGGACAAAAAACCGAAGGATTTCTCCCCCTAAATCCTCAATCCGTAGCTCTACCATTCTAACAATCTCTGTCGAGGCTTGACTAAGGCCAACTTCGGCAGGAACCAGCTATCTCCGAACTCGATTGGCTTTTCACCCCTAATCCCAGGTCAGAATAGCACTTGTCCGTAGCAATTCTTCAGGCCTCCACCCCTTATTACAGGGACTTCACCTTGCCCAGGATTAGATCGTTCGGCTTCGGGTCGTATTCAAATGACTAGAGGCACTTTCACACCTCGCTCCTCGTAAACTGCGAGCTTTTGGTTTCCCTAAGGATTCTCATTTAGATTATCCTCGCCATTTAAACACACTCCCTGGCACGTTATTCAAAACGCACGTTACACTTCCGAAGAAGCGTAACTCTCCATAACTAATAGGTTTCAAGTTCTTTTGACTCTCAGTCAAGAGTTCTTTTCAGCTTTCCCTCACGGTACTAGTACTCTATCGGACTCAAATAATATTTAAGGTTGGAAGTTGATGCCTCCCAATTTCACGCATCATATCCAAGATACGCTACTCAGGATACTTTCAAAATCCTTCTGTTTCGTTTTACGGGATTATCACCCTCTTTGATGTTACATTCCAGTAAACTTCAAACTAACAAACTAGGATTCTAAAGAAAGTCCTATAACACCACATCTCTAATACTTTTCAGTATCAGATTCAGTTTGCCTTGTGCCGATTTCAGTCGCCCTTACTAACGGCATCTCAATTGATTTCTTTTTCTTCAGGTACTAAGACGTTTCAATTCCCTGAGATCACTTACCTTTCGGCATTAAAACGAAGTCGTATTCAGAAATCTTTGGTTCAAAGGTTGCATGCACCTCGCCAAAGCTTATCGCAGCTTGCCACGTCCTTCATCGTTTTTTGAGCCAAGCTATCCACCTAAAAGCGTAGTTAAATCTTAGACTGTATAAAAAATACAGTATGTAATTAATCTGGTTGTTTATGTATGGTATCATTAATATGAAATGTGAACATATCTCCTCTAAGTATAAAATGATTTTATCAAAATATACCAAAAATAAAATAATGAAAATGATAATAAATTTGGATGAACGATGGACCCGTCGGGATTCGAACCCGAGGCCCCCGCCTTGCAAGGGCGGTGCTCTACCAGGCTGAGCTACAGGCCCATATAAAAATAAAAATTGTAAGAAAGTAAAATGGAGGTTATAAAAAATAAAAAAGGAGGTGATCCAGCCGCAGGTTCCCCTACGGCTACCTTGTGACGACTTGTCCCGCCTCACTGAGCTTAAGTTCAGCTTACTCAAAAAAGCAAGTTTCACTTAAACCCTGCTCGGTTGGAATGACGGGCGGTGTGTGCAAGGAGCAGGGACATATTCACCGGAGTATGATGAACTCCGATTACTAGGGATTCCGGCGTCATGAGGGTGGGTTACAACCCTCAATCCGAACTGAGATAGAGTTTAGAGGATTAGCTTCTCCTTTCGGAGTTGCAGCCCATTGTCTCTACCATTGTTGCGCGCGTGTAGCCTAGAAGATTCGGAGCATACAGACCTACCGTAGCCTGCACCTTCCTCCCTGTTTCCAGGGCAGTCCTCATAATGTGCTCATTCACCATACAGGCATGTTAGCAATTATGAATGCAGGTCTCGCTCGTTACCTCACTTAAGAGGACACCTCACGGCACGAGCTGACGGCGGCCATGCACTACCTCTCGGCTCGTCAGGTAAGCCCTTCAGACTGACCTTCATCCTGCCGTCGCCTCTAGTGAGGTTTTCTGCGTTGAATTAAATTAAACCGCACGCCGCACCCCTTGTGGTGCTCCCCCGCCAATTCCTTAAAGTTTCAGTCTTGCGACCGTACTTCCCAGGTGGTGAGCTTAACAGCTTCCTTTCGACACTGCATATCCACGAAGAATATGCAACACCTAGCTCACAGCGTTTACTGCTAGGACTACTCGGGTATCTAATCCGGTTCGCTCCCCTAGCCTTCGTTCCTCACCGTCAGATCCGTTCTGGTCAGATGCCTTCGCCATTGGTAGTCCTTCAGGGATTATAACATTTAACCGCTCCCCCTGAAATACTTCTGACCCCTCCCGGTCTCTAGTTTAGCAGTGTCTCCTGCACGATGTCAAGTTAAGCCTGACAATTTCACAAAAGATTTACTAAACCGGCTACGAACGCTTTAGACCCAATAAACATGATTGCCACTCGTGACGCCGGTATTACCGCGGCTGCTGGCACCGGTCTTGCCCATCACTTATTCGCCAAAGAATCTACCTTTGGCAAAAGCCTATACAATGTATAAGCACTGGGGATTCCTCTATCACACTTGCGTGCATTGTAGAAGTTTCGTAGCTGCTGCACCCCGTAGGGCTGGAACAAGTGTCTCAGTGTTCCTCTCCGGGCTACCTCTCTCAAGGCCCGTACTGATCACAGGTTTGGTGAGCCATTACCTCACCAACAGCCTAATCAGCCGCCGTCCAATCCTAGAGCTCGAATTTGAAGAAAGAATCATTCCAGATTTCTTTCCCTATCAGGTATTAACCTCAGTTTCCCGAAGGTATCCCTGACTCTAGGGTACGTTAACGACGTGTTACTGAGCATTCCGCCTCTATTGCTAGAAGACTTGCATGCCTTAGTCGAATCCCCATAGCAGCAATCTCCCGCAGGATCAACGGGTATTCTTATACTGATCCTAAAGTTTACTAAATCGCGCTTGGAATTTCTTACTTTTTTGGAATTAGCGTAGTTTACACTTCGCTTTTTTTTAACACAAGGTATGTGTTGCGTTACTTATATTTTACTTTCCTACAACCAAAATTTTTTTTAGGAATTTTGGATCATGAATTGCATAGAACCAAATAGTTCTTATGTCTCTTAAAACAATGCAAATCATTGTTTTGCTTTAATACCCAACGGGTTATGGAGTTGATTAGAACACTTAAATTTTAAGTGTACAGATAGCGAACCCCGGTTCGTTTATAAAGATTGTGGTTGGTTAAATATTACATAAACAAAAAAATATTAAAAGAGAACTCTTAATCATAACAATACTATGGCAAATAAAAAATTATTACAAGATTTAATGGAGTTTTTACAAAATAAAGGTTTTATATGGGGACCTTCACCTGAAATTTATGGCGGAATCGCTGGTTTTTATACTTATGGGCCCCTTGGTAAATTACTAAAGAATAATGTTGAAGAAGTTATTAGAAGAAAGTTTCAATCAGAAAATTTCTGGGAAATGGAAGCACCCATTATACAACCAAAAAAAGTTTGGGAAGCTTCAGGCCATATGTCAAGTTTTACTGATCCTATGATTGAATGTTCTAAATGTAAATCAAAGTTTAGAGCAGATAATTTAATTGAAGAAGTTTGTCCGGATTTAAATTTTAAAGAAAAAGATATTTTAAGTATAGTTAAGGAGAAGAATATTAAATGTCCTGGCTGTAAATCAAATTTTGTTATGAAGATTGTTAATCATAGTTTAATGATGCCAACAACTGTTGGAGTTGATAAAGAAGTATTTCTTAGAGGAGAAACTGCAACTACTACTTACCTTCCTTTTAAGAGATATGTAGAATTTTTTAGAAATAAAGTTCCTTTTGGTATTTTCCAAATTGGTAAAGCTTTCAGAAATGAAATTAGTCCTCGTCAATTAATGATGAGATTACGTGAATTTACTCAAGCTGAAGCTCAATTAATTATATTTAAAGACGACAAAGATAAATATTCTAACTTTGATAAATTTAAAGATATAAAAATTAATGCTATCACTAAAGATGACCAGGAAGGAGATAAACTAATTAGCAAAGAATGGACAATTGGTAAACTATATGATAAAAAGTATTTGAAAAATAAAGCTTATGCTTATGCACTTGGATTAAGTTGTAGCATATTTTTAGATTTAGGTTTTCCCGTTGATAAAATAAGGTTGAGACAACATACTGATGATGAAAAAGCATTTTATGCAGATGACGCATGGGATATAGAATTCAAACTTAATACTTTTGGTTGGTATGAGGTAGTCGGTGTTCATGATAGGACAGATTATGATCTTAAACAACATGCTGAGTTTTCTAAAGTTAAACTTGATGCAATTAATGAAGCAACAGGAAAAAGAGAAGTTCCACATGTAATTGAAATTGCATTTGGTATTGATAGACCTGTTTTTGCTTTACTTGATATGTTCTATGAAAAAAAGAATGTTGATGATGGTAAAAATGTTTTTAGTATTCCTGTTAGAATTGCACCTGTGAAAGCAGCAGTATTTCCTCTGATGAAAAAACCAGAACTTGTTGCTAAAGCAAAAGAAGTTTATGAAATGCTTAATAAGAATTATATTGTTAGGTATGACGCTGCAGGAAGTATTGGTAAGAGATATCTTCGTGAAAGTGAATCTGGAACTCCTTTCTGTATAACAATAGATTATGATACTATTGAGAAAGAACCTGCAACCGTTACAGTCCGAGATAGAGATACAGAAAAGCAAGTTCGAGTTGAGATTTCTAAATTGAATAATTTCTTGTATGAATTAGTTGTTGGAGTTAAGAAGGTTTAGAATGGTTGTAATAGATATGTATAGAGGTAATATTCTAGATAAATTTGATATAAGTAAAAAAGGCCTTTTAAATAATATGCATGAAGCGGGTTCAAATTATTTTAGAAAAGATAAAGAACCTAAAACTCCTGAAATTATTGTTTCTGAGAATTACACAAATCAATAATCACTAGCAAGAATAGCTAATCTTTTTGCAGCATCAAGAGTTTTTGCTACACAAATAAATCTAGCATTATGACAAAATACAGCGTCTTCAACACCAGTTATTTTACTTAACTCAGCTAATCTTAGTCCAGCCCATTCAGAAGGAAATTGTTTTCTATCATTACTTCTTATTCCTATTTTAACAGGGATTGTTTTGATTATCCAATTACCTTCGTTACCTTTAAAGATAATAAAGTTAACATCAGATTCACTAATTGTTGTTTCTTGCCATGGGCAATATTTTTCTAAAACAATATATGCTTTATTATCAGATTTACTAATTGCTTTTCTTACAATTTCTTTAGCTAAATCTCTTCCTTGAATTTTCTTTATTACAGAAGAAAGAATCCTAGTTGCTAATTTAACAGCTTCTTCAAAAGCAGTATCATAATCTTGATTTTCATCCTGCCAAGATGGATCAAAGCAATGAATTACTAAATTTAAAGGATAAGGTAATTTTGGATCCATAAGATCATAATCAGCATGACCAGTATCAACAGAATCAATTTTTTGAATTAACATTCTATCAATTATAGAAACATATTTAGGAGAGCCAGAAATTTCAGCACCATAGTGTTTCCATATTAATCCAACTGCTGCATAAGGAACACCATTTTCTCTTTCACCTGCACCGCCTTTTTGATGATGGTCATAATCTTTTGTTTTATGGTCATAAACATTACCAACATCAACTCTCATATCTGCAGATTGAAGTTTATCATTATCTCTTGTTCTAATTACTTTAAGATCAGGGTCAATCATTCTTAGGGCAGCAATAGCAAAGACATCGTCTGAATGAAAGCTTCCACTATGAATTGCAACTGTTCCTATTTTTGTATTTATTTTTGATATTGTTTCTTCCATTTTAGTTATGAAAATTATTAAGTATTATAAATCTTTCTTTGTTGCTACTTCTGAGTGATTATAAATAGAAAGCTTTATAAAAGAATATAAATTCAAGTTTTTTATGTTAAAAAATAAATCAAAGGAAAAAGACGGAATAAAATCATTTAATTTTGAATCAACAGAAAAGGATATTAATTTAATAGTTAGTGGTAAGTATGTATTTGATGAACAAAAAAAGATAAAATTCAAAGGAATATATGACCCAGAAACTAGCAAACTAACAGGTATTGAAATTGGTAAAAAAGAAAATAAAGTTTATTTGGGAGAATACCCCATTCTTGAAGATTTAATTAAAAAGCATATTTCTCATTTTGATGAAAAATTTATTAAAACAAATGAAAATTTAAATGAGGCTTCTTCTGAGAAATATCAACCAGCAGACAGCGGTAATAACTCAGGAAAGTCTACCAGAATAAGCTCGATTAATACTGACATAATCAAAAAAGAACACTATAGAGGCACACATACAAGAAGAAGACACAATAATGTTGAAACAATATTTGCAACCGTTGTTTTTCCACAAGAATACTCTTTTGAAGAATTATACAATGGAGGATTTATAGTCGAAAAAGATGGAAATCTAGTTCAAACCAAAGAAGCAATATTCCAATATGTTTCATATAAATTAAAAGAAAGTGATGGATCTTTAAAACCAGATATAAAAAAAATACTTGATAAAAAAATAAAAGAAGAGGGCATTAAATCAATTGAAGATTATGATCTTGAAGATATAAAATCTCTCGAAAAAGAAGGAGTAAAAATATATAAAAGAAAAAGCCATAATGATTTTCTGAAAAGATTCATAGATGACCTTCCTGAAAATTATAATCTTAGTTTACTTAAAAAATATTTCACTAAAGCAACCGTAAAAAATGGTGAAGTTGTCTGCCCAAAATTAAGAAGTAACTGGGAAACTCTTTTAGAAAATGAAAAGGGAATAGATAGCAAAGAAGACCTTATTGAAAAACTTGGATTTTATAATTTTGGAAATAAATTTCCTACTCCAACAAAAGAAGTATTCTTAGCATATAGAGAAAGAAAAGTCTCAGGAGTAAAATCTAAGAAATTTATTGAAGAGCAAAACTTAAGAAGCTATAAACCAGATTTTAAATTAGCTGAAAAACATACTTCAACAACATATTTACAACCAAACAACAAAGGAGTAGCTATTAGTAGATTAAAAGGTAAAGAAGATCTTAGTGATAAAGCAAAATTATCTATGGGTCTTGACCCTAAAACAGGAGAAGCTTGCTTAGAAACAGCTTTATTTAGACTTGGAAATAATGTTGGTAAAGCTCAAGTTCAAAAATTAAAAGATACGCTTATAACTTTTACTGAACTACAAGATAAATACCCTAATTTGTATAAAGTTATAAAAATAAAATAAAGTTTAAACTTAATCTAATAATAACACCAAAAATGACTAAAATAACACTCAAACCTGGAGAAATTGCACCAATTAAACAGTTTACAAAATATGAAGATTTTGTATTAAATATGAATAATTTCTATATTCATTTTACTAATTTAAAAGAGGAAAATAGCCCATTTAAAGTATTTAGACAAAAACCTTGTTTCTTAAGATTCAAAAATAATGAAATAGAATTAGAAAAAAGGCTAACTAATAGCATTACAAACCTAACCAAGAAAAAAAGTAATTATGAAAATACAAAAGAATTTAGAAAAGCATTACCTAAAGAACTATTTAATGCATATATAATTATGAGCAACTTAGTATCTATAAATGACCCAGATGTTATGGATTTTGATAATAATGTTAATGAAAATTATTTAACTGAATAATAACCACTAACTCAAACTCTTCTCAGTCTCTGCAATCTTCAAAGTTGTCTTGATAACAGTATCAGGATTAAGACTTATTGATTGAATACCTTTCTCAACTAAAAACTGTGCAAACTCTGGATAATCAGAAGGAGCTTGACCACAAATACCAATATATTTCCCTTTTCTATTTGCAACTTCAATAACATCTGCAATTAATTTCTTGACTGCAGGATTTCTTTCATCATAGATGTGAGAAACTATTTCAGAATCCCTATCTAAGCCTAAAGTTAATTGAGTTAAATCATTACTTCCAATACTAAATCCATCAAAGATATCTAAAAATTCATCAGCGAGAATAACATTAGAAGGGATTTCACACATACCATAAATTTCCAGACCATCTTCATGATGTTTTAATCCAGATTTTTCTATTTCTGCAATCACATTATGGGCTTCTTTTATTGTTCTACAAAAAGGAACCATAATTATAACATTCTTAAGACCATATTCCCCTCTAACTTTCTTGATTGCTTCACATTCTAAAGCAAAAGCTTCTTTATAATTATCATCATAATAACGAGATGCTCCTCTCCAACCAATCATAGGATTATCTTCAGACGGTTCAAAATAAGTTCCACCAATTAAGTTTGAATATTCATTACTTTTGAAATCACTGAGTCTTAAAATAACTTTTTTAGGATAGAATGCAGATGCAATCTTTCCAATTCCTTGTGCAAGCATATCAATAAAATATTGTTTTTTATCGTCATAACCAGCAGTTAATTCAATTATTTTCTCTTTGTCAGCACCATGAATTTTATCAAAATGTAATAATGCTAGAGGATGAATCTTTATGTAAGAATTAATAATAAATTCTTCTCTTGCAAGACCAACACCTTGATTAGGAATAAAACTAAATTCAAAAGCTTCTTCTGGATTACCCACATTCATCATTATTTTTGTTTTAGTTTCAGGAAGATTACCTAAGTCATGTTTTTCTATTTCAAACTTTAATTTTCCTTCATAGATTTTACCAACATCACCTTCTGCACAACTAGCAGTTACTTTTTGACCAGGTTTTAATATTTCTGTTCCATTCTTTGTTCCAACAACACAAGTAATTCCTAATTCTCTTGAAATGATTGCAGCATGACAAGTTCTTCCACCACGATTAGTAATGATTGCAGAAGCAATTTTCATTATTGGTTCCCAATCTGGGTCAGTCATATCTGTAACAAGAACTTGACCTTTTTTGAAACTATGAATATCTTTAACATCTTTAATAACATTAACTTCTCCTGCACCAATTCTAGAACCAACACTTCTTCCTTCTACTAAAACAGTAGATTTTTCTTTTAGAACATACTCTTCAAGTTTTGTCATATCTTTTTGACTATGAACTGTTTCTGGTCGAGCTTGAACAATAAATAATTGATTTGTTATTCCATCTTTTGCCCATTCCATATCCATTGGTTTGAAGTGACCTGCTTTTGCAGAATAGTGATCTTCAATAATACAAGCCCAATTAGCAAGAGTCAATATTTCTTCATCACTAACACAGAACTCCTTTTGCTTAGAAAGTTCAACACTAACATTTTTTGTTGGATGTTTACCATCTTTAGTATAAATCATTTTTATTTCTTTACTACCAATCTTTTTAGAAATAATAGGTTTGAAACCTTGCTTTAGTGTTGGTTTGAAAACATAAAACTCATCAGGGTTAACAGCTCCCTGAACAACATTTTCTCCAAGACCATACGCACCTGTGATGAAAGCAACATCTTTAAATCCAGATTCAGTATCAATAGAAAACATAACTCCACTAGAGGATAAATCAGATCTAACCATTTTCTGAACTCCTATTGAAAGAGCAATTGTAAAATGATCAAAACCTTTATCTTCTCTATAAGAGATTGCCCTATTTGTAAATAAGGAAGCAAAACATTTCTTGCAAGAATCAATTAATTCTTCAGGACCTTTAATGTTAAGATAAGTATCCTGTTGACCTGCAAAACTTGCATCTGGTAAGTCTTCTGCAGTTGCTGAGGATCTTACTGCAACATCTGTGTCTTCACCATATTGTTTAGAAAGATGATGATAAGCTTCAATAATAACCTTCTTTAATTCATCAGGAATTTCAGTTGTTCTAATTAATCTTCTAACTTTGTCCCCACGATCTTGTAAGTTATGTAAATCTTTTGTGTTTAAATCAGAAAGAATTTGTTTAATCTTATCCTTGATTTGCATTTTCTCAAGAATATATCTGTAGGCGTATGCTGTGATTGCAAAACCATTAGGAATATTAACACCTTTAGGATTGAGATTTTTATACATTTCTCCTAGAGAAGCATTTTTTCCACCAACTAATGGAACATCTTCAATACATAATTGATCAAACCATAGAATGAATTCTGTATTTTTATCCAAAACTAACACCTTCTTTTTATAATAATTAATTAATAATTATGATAATCCTTCATATATAATTTAGGTTTATAAAGGTTGTTGTTAGGTATTAATTGCTTATTATCTATTAAAATACACTTAAATTACCTTAAAATTATGAAAATACTTATATATATAGCACTTCATTACTAAAATAAATTATAATATTAATAAAATTTTAATGGGGCTAAAATGAAAATAAATATATTAAAAATATTAATTATAGTTGCAGTGATAACTAGTTTAATTTTAACAAGCATAGTATCAGCTAACCGAGGTAATCCTGGTAACACTCTGGTATGTATAACAGATCATGATTGTCTACATAAATTTGAATGTAGAGAACCTGAAACACCAGGCTCAACAACACCAAGCCCATTTTATACTATAGAATCAAAAGGATCTTGCACAGAAGATTACCTATGTGAATACAAAGATGAAATAGATAAGGATAATGATGGATATCCACCTATTTGTATGGAATGTAATGATAATGATAACTCAATTTATCCTGGAGCTATAGAAGTATGCAATGGTAAAGATGATGATTGTAATGGACAAGTAGATGAAGGATTTAGTGAAGATGAAGACAATGATGGAGAATTAGATTGTGTAGATACAATCAATGGCGATGCAAGTGAGATTACAATTAGAGGTTTAAATGAAGTAACCAGAGTTTTTATTGGTGGAGTAGAATTAAATACAGCAATAGGTAGACATGAAGTACAAATCTTTAATGGAGACAGATTGCTTGTTGAATTTACTCATGATTTTGATGAATTAGATTTAGATTTAACTAATTTAATAATAACAGTTGAAAAAAGATTTATTTCAATTGAAGGATTAGAATTAAACAGAGGAACAACTAAAACTGCGATTATAGAAGCAAGTGAAGTAAAAAACAGTGTTTGTATCAAAGATATTAATGGAGCAATTACAATTAGCCCAAAATGCACAGACAATGATGAATACGCTCTGAATTGTCCAGGTACTAATGGTAATTATGAATGTGAAATAATTGAAGAGATTAGTGGAAATGGTCCAGGAAGTACAATAATAAAATATTTTGCTGTTTCAGGATTAAAACATTCTACTATTTATCAACAAAGCTATTGTGGAGATAACAGCAAAGATTCAACAGAAGATTGTGATGGAACCGATCTAAATGAAGAAACATGCTCTTCAAAAGGATTCGATACAGGTTCAATAAGTTGTGATGCAAGTTGTAATGTAGACACTTCTTTATGTTCTAATGTTGCTACAGGAACTGGTGGAACTAATACTAATACTGTATCAGAATGTGTACCTGACTGGGAATGCACAGAATGGAGCACATTTTGTAGTCCATTAAAAAGATTAGTTAGAGGATGCACAGACATTAATAACTGTAATATAAATGATGATAAACCAGCAACACAACAAAGCTGTATTTATACACCGGCAACTAATGGAGAAGGATTAAACACTGAAGAGCTCACAGAAGGAACAGAAACAAACCAATTGAATGAAGGAACAACAGATGCAGAAGGAACAGATAATGCAGATAACTTAATCACAGGTGCAGTTACAGGAGATGGAGAAACAACCAAAAGTAATTGGCCAGTAATATTAGGAGTAACATTAGGAGTAATTCTAATTGGTTTAGTTATAACATACTTTTCTATTAAGAAGAAGAAAAGTTTGAAGAAGTAATTCTGAGTATTTTTTTATTATTTTTTTATTTTTTATTAATAAATTTTAATTAACTTTTCTTGCAAAAACTAAAAACCCAGTATGATTATGAGTTAAACCTTTAGGTTTACATTTTCTATTGTGCAGATCCCATTCTCTATGCAAGATTTCTTTGCAAGTAAAAACTGAAAAATCATCAGACTCATCTAAATTATTAACAACTTCTTTTGCTTGATTAATTTGGGTAACATAAAATATGGCATAGCCACCAAGCTTTAGAAATTCTCTAACAGTATCTATTGCTTTAGTAGGATGTAAAACATCAATTGTGAAAACATCACACTTAATGTCTTTTACAATATCTTTAATTTCATTTATGTTTGTAATATCAGCTTTGTAAAAGTTAATATTTTCTATGTTTAGAAATTTCTTATTTTTTTCACAAGCTTCTAAGTGCTCATCTTTTATTTCAAAAGAATAAACATGTTTAGAATGTTTTGCAAGAAATAATGCTAAACCACCTGAGCCAGAGCCAGAATCAAAAATAATACTTTCATTTGTTATTCCTGTCTCAGCTAGAATAACAGCTGCATCCTTCAAGTTAATTATTTGTGCAGCCCTTGTTAAATTATCAAAATTATCAGTGAAGCTTGCATCAAAAATATAAGCATCTTTATCTTTCTTAGTTTTAATTTTACCTTGTTTATTTAATTCTTCTTGAGAAATAATATCATGAGATAAATGCAAATCTTGGCTTAATCTAACTTCTTTTAGAAACATATCATCATGTTTACCATAAGACTTTCTGCCAGAAGCATAACTCTTTGCAGATTGCACATTTCTTTGATGCAGAATTTTATTTGCCATATTAAATCTCTTTCCGAACATAAGCGCCTTTATCCATAATATGTTGCAAAGGAACATCTCTGTTTTCCATAAACTTTGCAATACCTAAGTTCTCCTCATACTTATTAAAAATAAATACTCTGCCCCTATTTTTTTCAAGAGTGTTATTAGCTATACCTTTTCTGAAAATATCTTTACCACATAAGAACATCCATTCGCTCTTTGGACCAATAAATACTTTTCTATCTGAATGATGTGATAAAAAATCAACAAGTTCGGGAGTAGGAATAAAATCTCTTTTTGTTTCGCCTAATGGAGTTCCTATTGAGAAGAAATCAGTAGACATTTCTTTCATAAAATTATGTAATTCAGATGAAGCTGCAAATAGAAATCTTGATTTTTTTATTAATACACCTAATTCCCCAAGTATTTCAGGAGCAATCTTAAGTCTATTTAAAAAACTCTTTAACTCTAATAAATCTTTATTTCTTGGTTCCATAAATTAGTGTAGAAGGAGCTTATTTAAAAAAGTTTTTAGAAATTTCTAAACTATTAGTCTTTCGCTCAACCAATATAATTTTTGATAGTTCTGCAGTCCCGTAGGGAGCATCCCTCTGCAACGAACTCTATTGTTTGTTACAATGAGCTCACCTTAAGGCAATAATTTAGAAATAAGGTTTTATTCAACAATTGTTGTTGGAGATATCTTTTGTAATTCTTTGTTTATTTTCTGCATAATTAGCTTGAGACTTATATCTGATACAGTATTATCAATTTCTTGAATCTTTTCTTTAAGTACAAGAAATTTTGTATTCCATAATTCATAAGAATCTTCTTGTTCTTTAAAATTAAGATAAAGAACATTCCCTCTTAAAGAATCAATTATTTCTTTATAATTATTATTTAGCTTTATTATTTGTTCTTCAAACCCATATAAAGTTGAAATCACACCACTTACTTCTTCTTGCTCTAATTTATCAGCAATAGTTTTTATTTGATTAAAATCACCTATATGAAGCATAGAATTTGAATGAACAAGTTTTTGTAAATCCTCTTTCCCATCAAAAATAATATCAGATAAAACTTCTAATATAAAAGAAAGTTTTACTCTTATTATAGAAGATAATTCTAGTAAATCCTTTTTAGATTTATCTCTATCTTTCATTAAAGATAATAATCCTTCAATATTTTTATTATCTTTTAACTTTTGTAGTCTAACTTCAGCACGATCTTTCATCATTGAAATTTGTGTAAGCTCATCAAGAATAGGGATTCTTTCTTTTTTAAATTCTTGAAGCTTGTCTTCAAGTGAATAAAATTCATTAAGAAGATTCTTTATAGTTGATATAGCCCTCATTTTCTCATTTAACAAGAATTTACTAAACTCAGCCATAACTTCTGATATTGCTTTAATTTTCAATCTTACTCTATTAATAAGGGTAGGCATAACTTCTTCTAAATGGTTAAGCGGAACATCAACATCATTCTCAAAAGTTTCAAGATTATGTATTGTGTTTTCAATAAAGATTGCAAGTTTTAATATTGATTTAGGTATTTTATTTTTGTCCAAAAACTGATTGATTATTAAATTAGATTTAATTGTAGATTTCTTAAAATAATCTCTATCTTGAACAACCCTTTTTTCAAAATCTCTTGATAGCAAAAATTCAGAATATTGACTTAATTTATTTGTTTCATAATCAAACTTTGCCCTTATAGAAAGAAACCTACTATTCATAAGAGAATTACCAAAATTTGTTTCTACAAAAGATTCAACTTCACCTAAATCAATGAAATTAGCTTCAATTTCTTTTTTCTTAAAAAGTCCCATATCCCCAAATTAGGTTAATGCTGCTAAGTATAAAAACTTTGCGATTAACTTTTAAATCAAATAAGCCACTGCCTAAAGGTGAGCTTATTTAAATAACAACAAAGAGCTCGTTGTCGGGGATGGGCCCTACGGGCAGACAGAGCTATAGATAAATAAATTGATTAAGCGAAAGGCAGATAGCGAATCAGATTAACTTTTTAAAGCCAGATTGATTAAGAACTAATATGCCTAGGAAATTATCAAAGAAAAAGCAAAGTAGATTTAAGAAAAACAAGTTCAAATTCAAAGAAATAGCTACACAAAGAATATCTCACTTAATAAATGAAGCAGAAAGTAATTATTCTAAACATCCAGAAAGAAGCCATAGATATGCAGAATTAGCAAATAATCTTAAACTTAAATATAATGTTAAACTAACACCAGAAGTAAAAAGAAGACTATGCAAGAAATGCAATAAATTTATGGTTCCAGGCAAAAATTGCAGAATAAGAATACATAATTCTAGACTAATTTACACTTGCACTGAATGTAGCGCAGTTAGAAGATTTGGGTTGAAGTAGTAGTTATTTCTTAATAACAAAGAACAACTCATTGTGTATAGAAAACTCTTCATAAGTGTAGCTTAATCTATCAAGAAGTTTGTAAAACCAAGCTCTTTTACTCTTTAGTATTTGTTTATTACCGCCAATCGACTTCGTTGGGAAAGAAACAATAAAATACTTTGTGTTTATTTCTTTTAAAATTCTGTCAGAAGAATTCTTTGATGCTGATTCTAATGAATCAAGAGTTTTGAATAAAAAACAAATATCTGCTTTTACCTTCTTAGGAATACTAATATCACTAGTTAAATCACAATAAAATGATTCTCCTTTAATACCTGCATTCTGAAAGAACTTATTAAATAGGATAATATCTTTAGAGCTTAAATCACAACAAATATAATCTGGTGAACATTGAAAACTTTCTTTAAGAAAGAAATATGAAAAAGGGTTATATCCACAAGCTAAATCTAATATAAGTTGAGGTTTAATATTTGTTATTTGAGCAATCTTATCATATATTTCTTCATGATACCTTAACCTTTCTTTAGAAGATCTATGAGTTTTTAATAATTCAAAAGCAACCTTTTCCATATTTTCAGAAGTTATAGAGCTAATTAATTGTTCAGCATTTTCAAAACCTCTAATATAGAATACTCCAAATAATTCTCTTAATCTTGATCTTACCCCTTTTACTATTATTTTTAATTCTTTTGCTTTAGAAGATTTTTCCTCATTTTTAAGGAATTTCTCTTTTAATTTAGTATAAGTGCTCTTATTCTCTAGAATAAACAATGCAAGACTTTTCTCAATAAAATCTTTATTAAGATATTCTAATTCTTTTTTCTCAATTATCTTCAATACTATTAATTCTCTTAAACTTTTGTCAACTTTATCCATATTATTACTAATTTTTATTAATATTTAAATAATATCTGATTTTAACCAAGAATCACTAAATTTAAAAATAATGAAATTCTATTTTTGGGCATGGAAGAAAAAATTAAATATAAATGCTTAAAATGCAAGTTCTCATTCAGATTAGCTTCTCACGTAACAAAAAGATGTCCTAATTGCGGGTCTGATACAATAGAAGAAGTAAAAGCGGATAGCAATGAAGCACAAAGGATAATAGAAAATTCTGAACGTTGGTAAAGCAATTTAAACACTAAATTTAAAAAGAAACTAGTTCTACAGTTTATTTGATATTGCCACGGTCGCATAGTCTGGTATTGCGCGGGGTTGCTAATCCCGTTCCCTTGGGAAGCATGAGTTCAAATCTCATCCGTGGCGTTTATTATTCTTTATTTCAACAATCTAACAATCTCTTTCTCAAGTGTAGAAATATACAAATTTATTTGAAACTCAATATCTTTCCATACCTCTCTGGAAATATCAATACCAAGATATTTATTTTTATTACGGATAGTTCTTATTCTCTCAAAAAAATTCCAATCAAATTCCAATTCCTTAAAATTCAATATTACAAATGCAAATAATCCCTGATGATTACTTATTTTTTGTTTCTTAAACCTCATTAATAAAGAACAAAGCTCTCTTAGAACATCATAATGAATATTTAATATTATTCTCCAATTTGCATTTTTCAGACTTCTTAATTGTTGACCAAATTTAAAATCTTCAAGAGCCATCTTAAGAATTTTATTAATTTCAGATTTATCTAAATTAGCCTCTTCATAATAACCTTGAGAAACTAAGTCGTCATAAACCTGCTCTGGAGTTTTTTCTTTAACCATTAATTATCACTTTGAAGGGTTCAAGATCCCCTTTTATATTAAATCCTTTTATTATATTAGGAATTAAGTTTGAGTCTAATTCTTTTTTTATGTCAGTTAAATTATTATAGTTAAATAATTGTATTTGTTTTTTTAACTTTAATTCAATCTTACCTTTTTCTAATTTATCACAATTACCAAAAATAAACAAATCAATATCACTTGAATTATTCCAATCACCTCTTGAGAAACTACCAAATAATATTGCAGTTTTTATCTCTTTAATTGAGAGTATTTCATTATACAATCCGGATTTTTCAAGTAAGTTAAGCCCAAATAATCTCTTTTTTGAACGGAATGATTCTGTTTTCCTATTAGCAAGATAATAAGGCATCTTTCCCTTTGGTTTTATTCTTTTTATTAATTTTTCATTAAGTAGTTGCTTTAAAAAAAAGTTAACTCTTTCTCGACTTAATCCAGATTCAATAATAATATCTTTAAAGTGCCATCTTCTTACTGATTCTTTGAAAAATAAACTTTTAATTCTTTGCATAATAGTATGATTAATCATACTACTTTTAAAGTTTCCGCATTTTTTATAATTATTAACTAAATAAAACCTTAATAAGTCTTATGTAAGGATAACCGAAAAATTTCCAAATATACTAAAACAACAAATCTTATAAATTGTAATTCTAGAAGTATATAAGAGGTAATAATTATGAAGTTAATTTTTCATGGCGGAGCAAAAGAAGTAGGGAGAAGTTGCATTCAACTAATAACTGAGCATGGCGATGAATACTTATTTGATGCGGGAATCAAATTTAAACACCATGGTTATGAATATCCTAAGATTCTAGATAAATTAGACAGTCTTGATGGTTTATTTCTTAGTCACGCACACCTAGATCATTCTGGTGCATTGCCAATGTTTTATCATAAGAAATTATTGCCAACCATATTTACTACAAGTCAAACTGCAAGCATCATTAAAATTTTGTTAAAAGATTCTTATAAGATTGCAAGAATTAAACATCTTAACCCTGCATATGAAAGAAAAGATATTAAAAATTCTATTAATAAAGCAAAAATTGTAAACTTCGATAAAGAGTATGATTTTAGAAAAATAAAATTTAAATTTCTGAATGCAGGACACATACCTGGAAGTAGTTCAATTCTTATAGAAAGTGATGGAAAGAAAATATTATATTCTGGCGATATTAATAGTCGGCAAACAAATCTTATGATTCCATTAGATCATTCAGAATTAGCAAACAAAATTGATGTTCTTATTATTGAAAGCACATATGGATACAGACAACTTCCAGTTGCTAAAGGCCTAGGATTAGAAATTATTGAAGAAATCAAAAAAGTAATTAAAAGAGGAGGATCTGTAATTATTCCAACATTTGCATTAGGAAGATCACAAGAACTTTTAATTAACTTAGGTAAATTATTTGAAGATCCAGAATTTAAAAAAGTTCCATTATATTTTGATGGTATGAGTACAAAGATAACTAATTTATTATTGAAAAGTACTCCTAAGTATGTTAAAAATATTAAAGAATTAAGTAGGATGTTTTTCAAGAAAGCAAAAATAGTTAAGAGTCAAAAACAAAGAAATGAAGTTGCAAGCAATAATATGCCAAAAATAATCTTAACAACATCGGGAATGGTTCAAGGAGGGCCGGTTTTACATTACATAAAACATATGTGGCATAACCCAAAAAATGCAATTTTCTTAGTTGGTTATCAGTGTAAGCATACTAATGGTAGAATGTTACTAGAAGAAAAATCAGTTTACATTAAGGGTTGGAAAACAAAAGTAAAATGTGATGTTAAAAAGTTTTCTTTCTCTGGACATATATCTAGAGATGAAATATTTGCATACCTAACTCAAATGAAACCAAAAACATTAATTGTGCAACACGGTGATCCAGAATCCGTTGATGCTGTTTGTGAATGGGCCAAAAAAAACTTACCAGATACTAAAGTTTATGGTCCAAAAATTGGTGATGAAATAGAAGTATAGTTATTATTTCTTATCTACATTAAGAACATTGTTTTCTGAAAACATTAAATTACAACCTTCACAATAATAGCCCATGTTTTCATTACCTTTAATGTCAGAGTTGCAGATTATGCAACCTTCTTCAATATTAACTATTTTTTCAGGCATAGTAAATTTATCTTCATAATCTAAAAAGGTATTAGAATTATCTCTTTTTTCAGCATATTGCATATAGGAATTATTTAACATGATAGTATTAAATTTGAATTCACAGTTAATAAAGGTTATTAATATTCAAACGCAAAGTATTTAAATAAGCCCAAGTTTATTTGAATAAACAAATTGGAGTTGATATATAATGGCATTAATCGGATTTAATTTTACAAAAATAAATGTAGAAAAGAAAAAAGCAGCTAATGGAAAAGTAAACATTACTAATAATCTTAGTTTTACTAAAATTAAAGAAGCAAAAGTTAATTTTGTTGATAAGAAATCAGCAATTAATTTAGAGTTTGAATTTAAGTGTAAATACGAACCAGATTTAGGCTCAATAGAATTAAAAGGTTCTGCAATAGAATTATTAGAACCAGATAAAGCTAAAGAAGCATTAGATTTGTGGAAAAAAGAGAAAAAACTTCCACCGGTAATTGCACAAAAAGTATTAAACAGTTTATTAAGTAAATGCTATATTGAATCACTAATTTTAAGTAATTCAATGAATTTACCGCCACCAGTTCCTTTACCAAAGGTTAAAGTTAATGAAAAACCTAAAAAATAGTAAGGGCTGTTGTTTTTAAACGCTAAGAAGCTTTTTTGTTAATAAATTTCTTTTTTTATAAAAAACAAACAAATTTTATAAATAGTAATAGCTATTTCAATTAAAGGTTAAGGGCATAACAGTATGGAATTTAAAAAAACTACTAAAGAAGAAAATGTAATTGTTTTGGATTTTTTACCAAATGGTTATCCATTTGATAATACTCCAGCACATAGAAAGACTTCAATAGCTCAAGCTATAGGAATAGAAAAGTTTACTTTACTAGAATTAGTTCCAAGAAAAGATATCTTCTTAAGACCATTAGAAAAAGTATATATTGGCGAAGGTAAAAGAGAGAAAATTCACCATATAAATGGTAGAATCCCTTTATCTAAACTAACACAAACAGCAAAACAAGAAGTAGAACCAATAATAAAAGAACTTATTCATAATAATGAAGAAAAGTTTTTGGTGTTCTTTAACAAAGCTCAACCTTTAACAATAAGAATGCACTCATTAGAATTACTTCCGGGTGTTGGTAAAAAACATGTTCGTGAATTGCTTGATGAAAGAAGAGTTGAAGACTTTAAGAATTTTGCAGATATTAAAAAAAGAGTTAAATTAATGCCAAATCCAGAAATGGTCGTCTTCAAAAGAATAATGCTTGAATTAGAAGGTAATGAAAAACATAAAGTTTTCTTAGAGTAGTTTTTGTTATTTCTTAATTGATTATTTTCTTTATTTAGAAATATATAGAGAATACTTTTTTAAACATATTAAAAAGAAATAAAAAAACAAAAATAATTAATGTTGATGATTACAACCAGAACATTCACCATCACAAGACTCTTCTAAAGAACCAGATTTTTTCTCTTCAGGTTTTGCTTGGGGTGTAGGGGGCATAAACTTCTTCTTATCTTCATCAGTTGCAACATGAAAATCTACTGCTTCTATTTCAAAAACAAGAGTTTTTCCAGCAAGAGGATGATTTAAATCAAGAGTCACTTTATCCTCAGCAATTTTCTTAATAACAGCAGGCATCATTTGCCCTGGTGCTTGTGGATGATTAAGACCGATTGTTACACCTTCTTTTAATTGATCAACTTTATCACCAAAAGCTTCTTTAGGAACTTCTTGAACTAATTCTAGTCTTGAAATACCATAAGCATCTTCTGATTTAATTGTGACTGTTTTCTTTTCAGCTTTTTTCATTCCAATAACTGCATTGTCAAATCCTTTAACAACCATTCCTTGTCCTGCAATAAATTCTAGAGGTTGATCTTTACTTTGATCAAATATTTCTCCGGATTCATATTTTCCAACATAATTTACTTTTACAAGATCTCCTTGTTTTATCATTTCATCTACCATAGTATATACCCCATTTATTGGTTGAATTTCAAGAAAATTAAGTTATTTAAAAACTTATGGATATCTTAAATCAATTAATTATCTATAGTTGAATTAAGATAACTATCCAACATAATCCATATCTTTATTCTTAACAGTTTGTAAAGCACTATTGCTTCGCTCAATAATTTTCTTTAATTTTATTTCAAAAATTTCTGCTTGTTTTAGTAAAGGTTTGTAATCAATGTCTAAATCAAGATATTTATCAAGAATTTCTATAACTTTTGCAGAAGATTTGCTGTCAGGAAGTTTAGATGTAGTTGTTGCAAAAATTGCAGTTATGTTTTTTGCCCTTAATATTAAGCCAGCAATAACTCCAAGAACAATACTTTCCTTTAATAATTTAAGTCCAAGATCAGCAAGTTTATGGTTACCGATGTAAAAGAATTCAGGTTGTTTTTTCTTAGGTGCACCAGCAACACCCTCTAAATTAATTATTTCTTTAGCTTTAATTTCATCATTTAGTTTTGCAATTGCATCAGCAATTTTCCATTCAATACCTTTAGTTGAAATCATAACATGAATTATAACAATATTATGTTTTTTATTATAAAAAACAGTCATTGGTTTTATAACTTTTCCTTGATGAATTGCAAGAGTTGGTGGAACTTCTTCATAATGAAAAACTCCTATTTCAACTGCATTAAGATGTTCAATAAGAAATTCAGTTGTTATTGTTCCAATAAGACCATAACCAGGAAATCCACAAATGATTGTAGCATTAGGTTTAATTTTTGTATAAAGATTAATATGCATTAGTCCACACCCCTTAATAAAATAAATATACAAAAGCATATTTATAAAGTTTACTTTAATTAAAACAAACTATAATATTCTTCATAATTTCTAGTATAATATGAAAAACATTAAAAAGGATTGAATATTATAGGAGTATAGGTGAAGATATATGAACCCAGAAGAAAAATATGAATTAATAACAAAGAACCTTCAAGAAGTTGTTGATGAAGAAAAGTTAAAAGAAATTTTGAAAGAAAGAGATCTAAAACTTTATTGGGGAACTGCACCAACAGGTAAACCTCATCTTGGTTATTTTGTTCCTATGCTTAAAATTGGAGAATTACTAAAAGCTGGTTGTGAAGTTACAATTCTATTTGCAAATATTCATGCTTATCTTGATAATATGAAATCTAGCTGGGAGTTACTTAAATTTAGAACAGATTATTATAAATTTATTATCAAAGAAATGCTAAAATTAGTTGATGTTCCACTAAATAAATTAAAATTTGTTATAGGTAAAGAATTTCAAACAAAACCAGAATATACTCTTGATATGTATAGAATATCTGCACTTGCATCAACAAGAGACACACAGAGGGCAGGAGCAGACGTAGTTAAACAAACTAAAACTCCAAAAATGTCCGGCTTACTTTATCCAATTTTACAAGCTCTAGATGAACAATATTTAGGTGTTGATGCTCAATTTGGAGGATTAGATCAAAGAAAAATATTTATGTTTGCTCGAGAATTTCTTCCAAAAATTGGTTATAAAAAAAGAATACATTTAATGAATCCATTAGTTCCTGGTCTAGGAGAATCAGGAAAAATGTCAGCATCAGAACCAAATTCAAAAATTGATTTTGATGACACAGATAAACAAATTAAGAAAAAAATAAATAAAGCTTTTTCTGTTGATGGAAAAATTGAAGGTAATGGCTTACTTGCAATCCTAAAACATATTATTTTTATTAAACTTAATCATGAAAAAAGAGATTTTACTATTGATAGACCAGAACAATACGGCGGAAAAATAACTTTTAAAACTTATGATGAAGTTGAAAAAGCTTTTGCATCAAAAGAACTTGCCTCTGTTGACTTAAAACAAGGTCTTGCAGAAGAAGTTATTAAATTTATTACTCCTTTAAGATCAAAACTTGAAGAAAATAAAGACTTATATAAAAAAGCATATGGTGAATAAAAATGGAAAAGAAAATATTTAAAATTGGATTTGTAATATTAATATTGCTTATATTTAGCCCATTAACTTTTCTTATAGCAAACACTATTGTTAGTAATGTTATAGTCGATGATTATAAAGACTGTTATCTTGACTATCCTCCTAAATTAGACATGAATACTGAGGAATTAAATACTAGAACCACACAAAACAAAGAGTGTGAAGACTATAATGCTAATCTTAGAAAAGAAAAAGGAACTCTACAATTTATAATTGTATCAATAATAAGTATAATTGCAATAATTTTGATATTGTTAATTATGAATAAGTTAGATGATGTAATTAACTATGGAATTTTCTTTGGTGCAGGATTAAATACAATAGTTATATTGTTAATAAATACAGAAACTAATTCTTTCCTATCAATTGGATTAGGAGTTTTGTTATTCGTCTTAATAATTGTATTCATTAATAGAAAGCTTCGAAAGAAGTGATAACTAAACACCCCAAAGAGGGTTTTCTTTTCTTTTAAGTTCTGCAAGTTCTTTGAGTGCAGCTTTTTCTTCTTTAGTTAAAAGCTTAGCCCATTTCTTTAGTTCCCTAAATTCAGTTTCAGAAATATCAACTAAAAAAATATCTCCTTCATTTGCTTGACGACCAATAGTCAAATTAGGAATACTTATTGCAACCCTATCTTTACAGTTGCACTTATTAACTGAGTCTTTATTTTTCTGAATACTTTTTATAGAACCAATTTTTTTCCCAGTTGCAGCATTAATTAGAGAGACATTTGTTTTCAACATTCCAGCTAAGACTTCTATGCCAATAACAGCAGGATTACTCTGTCTAAAAATACAATTCTGCAAAAATTCAATTTTAGCAGGCCGAGTTAAAGAATTTATTTTTTCCTCTTCTTCTCTTTTTTTCATAGCTACAATATAAGCTTCATAATCATCTAAAATCTTATAGATAATAGCACTAGAAATTATTTTAACATGTTCTGAAACATAATCCGTATCCAGTTTAGAATTAAACGCTAAGATAACACAATTCTTTGGATCATCTTCAAAGTTTGCTTCAGCGTCCATAATATCTTTTTTAGATATGTTTCCGATAGTTGCTTTTTTAATCATAACCTCTTTACTTTGTAAAATATGAATCATCGCTTCTAAAGAACCAAGATTATCCGCTTTTAGAACAATTCCAGATCCATCAGTTTCAATCATAACCTCATTAACTTCTTTTTGCACTTCTTCTTTTGCTTTTTCAATTGCATCAGAATTATTCTCACAAGAAATAACAGGCATACCCGACGCTGCACAATCTAAGTTTGGTGCACTTATCTTTACTCCTGTTGCAGCAAAAACTTGTTTTACTTGTTTAAATTTACTTTTCTTATCTCTCATTTCTTGTAAAGGTAGAGGTTGAAGTAGTGCTCTAACTTTTGTAACAATTGGTTCATTAAGAGAACCAATGATTATAGTATCATTAACGCTTAGCGATCCATTATATAATATCAATTCAATAGTTGTTCCAAAACCTTTTTCTTCTTTAACTTCTAATATGGTTGCTTTTGCCGGACCATCAGTAGCAACATGAAGATTATTCTCTAAAAATCTTTGAGCTAAACCAGTTACAACCATCATTAATTCTGCAATCCCAAAACCAGTTTTTGCAGAGCAAGGAACAATTGCAACTTGTTTTGTAAAATCAACCCTATCAAATCTTTCTGCTTCAATTTGAAACTTTTCATGAAGCTGGCCTACAAGATTATATAATCTTGTTTCAAGAGTTGTGATAACCTCTTGATCTTGAGAATTAATTGATTGTATAAGTGAAGAATTGATATCTCTTGGTAAATTAAACCTTGGAACAAGATCAACCTTATTTGCAGCGATAATAAAAGGAGTTTTACTTGATTTGAGAATTTCAATTGCTTCAATTGTTTGTGGTTTAAACCCTTCATTTATATCAATTGTAACAATTGCAATATCTGCAAGAGCTCCACCTCTTTTCCTTAAAGAAGTAAAAGCTGCATGCCCAGGCGTATCTATAAATAATAAGCCAGGAATTGTAAATTCCATTTTTAATGAATCAAGTAAAGAACCACATTTTTTTTTAATTATATCTAAAGGAATGATACTAGCACCAATTGCTTGAGTTATTGCACCAGCTTCAGTTTTTAAAATATTAGAATCTCTTACAGCATCAAGTATACTTGATTTTCCATGATCTACATGCCCAAGAACTGAAACAATAGGACTTCTTATTTTATCTGTCATAAACATAAGAAAAGATAAATATTTTATAAAGGTAGTTATAAAATAGTATAAATTGAAAAGCTTTTAAAAGGAGTATGATAATAATTAATATATTATTATCCTTGAGGTGTCAAAATGAAAAAAGAATTATTTATTATCTTAGGTTTTCTAGTATTAGTAGGTGCAGCATTCATATTTGCAACAGCTCCAGAAGGAGTAAGCTGGCACCCAACATTATATGCAAATTATATAGAAGTTGATCCAGATTGTGATGCTGGAGGAATTAAGATTGGGGATGACTCTTGGATATATGATGATAGTTGTTCAGCAGAAAGTTCAGGACAAACATTAGTTATCAAATCATATGATTTAATAAAATTACAGAGTGGAGAATCTGCAGATTTATTTATCACACCTAATGGGTATTTAGGAATAGGAAAATTACCAACAGCAAGTTTAGACATAGCTGAAGATCCACAAGGACAACCAGCAATAAAATTCCCAGATGGTTCAAGCCAAAACACAGGATTACCAATTTGTGATGAAGGACAAACTATAATTATGACTGCTGGAGGATATTGGGATTGTGCACCATTCCAATTTGACTCAGCTAACTGTGGAAATGGAGCAATAGAAAACGATGAAGAATGTGATGATGGAAACACTATCTCTGGAGATGGTTGTAGTGAATATTGTATAATTGAAGATAATGATGGCGGTTATCCACCTGGTTGCTTCAAAGAAAACACTTTAATCTCAACACCAAATGGTGAAAAAGAAATTCAAACTTTAGAAAAAGGAGATATAGTATACGCTTATGACCATAAAATAAATCAAATTGTAGAAACAGAAGTAGAAAAACTTCTCATACATGAAGATTTAAAAGATCCAGCAGCATTATTAACATTAACTAATGGACAAGAATTATATGTAACATTAAACCATCCTTTCCCTAATGTAGATATTGAACTAAAAGATCATGAATTATATGATGATGGTTTTTATCCATACTTAAGATTAGAGTTCTTTAGTGCAGGAAATAAAATGTTTTATCTAAACCAAGATGAAATTGAATTTGTTGCAATTGAAAGTATTGAAGATATTGGTTACTTTGATATTGAATATAACCTTTATTTGAAAGATACAAATACTTTCTTTGCTAATGGACTTCTTGTTCATAATACCGACTGTTGCGGCGCAGGATGTTGTGATTGTAGTTGTGTTGGCGGACCAGGAAATAAGTATGAAGAAGAGGATGATGATAATTCCGGTGGCGTTTTTGATTAATTTTTCTTTTTTTAATTATTATTTATAAGCTAAAATTCTAAGATTTAGCAATAAAATTTATAAAAACAAGATATTAATATATAAAATAGTATACTAGAGTAGAAAATATGGCAACTCAAACAAATGCTCACGGAACAAGGATTTTTGACATGCTTTTCAAAGAAGATGAAATTAGTTGGCAAAGTATGATTTATTCTTTAATTGAAGAAGAAAATATGAATCCCTGGGATATTAATGTTTCAGTTATTGCCAAAAAGTTCTTACAAAAATTAAAAACATTAAAAGAGATGGATTTTAGAATATCTGGAAAAATTATTCTTGCATCTGCAATTCTTCTAAAAATAAAATCAAAACATTTACTTGAAACAGATATTGTTGCACTCGATAATTTAATGAACAGCGAGGACCCATTTGATTTATTAGATGATGAAAGACCAGAGGTTGTTAGATATAAAGATGAAAGAAATGCAATTAGACCTAGAACTCCACAACCGAGAATTAGAAAAATCTCCGTTTATGATTTAGTTAGTGCATTAGAAAAAGCATTAAAATTAGAACAAAGAAGAAACTATTATAAAAAACCAGAAGAAGTTAGAATAGTTGCACCTAAAAAACCAGAAATGGACATACAAACAAGAATGAAAAATATATTACAAGAAGCAACAGCATACTTCAAAGCTAACCCTTTACTAACATTTGAACAGCTAGTCCCATCAGAAAGCAGAGAAGATAAAGTCTTCACATTTATCCCATTATTACATTTAGAAAATCAAAGAGCATTACAAATGAAGCAAAAAAAACACTTTGGTGAAATTCATATAAAATTAGCATTGAATTAAGAACTATTTCTTTAAGCAATACATTTATAACCCTAATTTAGCTTGAATATTTCTTTTTTTTTGATTGCTACTTTATAGTGACTATGTGGCGAAAACTTTATAAATAATTAGTATATATACTTATTTATTATGAAAAGATTATTTTTAGTTTTAATAATTATCTTATTATGTTCTATTTTTGTTAGTGCTGATCCTTTTAGGGATATTGTTATTGATGTTAGCACTCCTTATGGTGAACCTGTTGGAAATGTTTTTATTTCTATGTATCAGCAACATAATGATTATTATAATTATAATGGTGTTACTGATTCTGAAGGTATGATTACATTTGAAAATGTTGATGCTCGAGCTTGGATGCCCGTTACTCCTGGTGATGAAGTTCCTATTAGAGGAGGTTTAGTTATTAGTGGGCCAACTGATATTAGTAGTGCTCCTGTTAAAGAAACAATTAGAAATAATGATTTTTCTAAGTTGTATGGTCGGAGTGATACTGTTCCTCATGTTATGTTTCCTGTTAGATTATTCTTTTTTGATTTTAGTTCTGGTACTAGTTGTGAATATGATTTTATTCCTAAAATTTACAATGCTTCTTTTAGTTTTATTGATGATCCTATTATGTTAGAATTTATTGTTAGTGATGGTTCGCCGGTTAATACTTTACCTGAATCAATAATTATTGATGAAGAGGATAATCATGAAATAATTATAAATTTAGAAGATTACATTTATGATTTTGAAAATAATTTTAATGATTTAACAATTAATATTGAATCTTCAAATTGGAATGTTATTGATGGAGAAATTAATATTATTGATGATGAATTAATTATTAATTTTTTACCCTCGATTGATTTAGAATATCATGTTGATAATTCTGTTACATTCACTATTTCCGTTGAAGATATAGAAAATAATTACATTGAAACAACTTACACTTATGAATATGTTCCAGAATATAAAGCTTTACATGGTTATATTATTGATCTTTATTCTGGTGTTGATATTGATGATTCTGTTATTGATATTGAGAATACTAATGCATTAACTTTATTTGAAGATAATGATTTTATAGCTTTTTTTGATTATGGGGATAATGCAATTCT
>Ga0257125_1000136_pt1 | contig 107913 bp, 114 predicted proteins | sample SI106_200metaG_FD_190183 | JGI IMG/M metagenome (GOLD analysis project Ga0257125, IMG submission 190183) | Marine microbial communities from Saanich Inlet, British Columbia, Canada - SI106_200 | ecosystem: Environmental > Aquatic > Marine > Inlet | place: Canada: British Columbia | collected... | reverse complement strand
AAAAATAGCCCAAAAAATCAATCCCTTCCTTCTTTAAAATCAATCTAATTTACCTGTTTTATTTAACACTAAGTTTTGTAAATCATAAGTATTAGCGTGTTTTAAAACGCCAAAATATGAAGGCAGGTTTTTGTTATTAACTCTTTTTAGTATTCTATTCTTTGTCTTAGTTCTTAAGACTCTATAATGAGGAAAATTAATCATGCCCAAATAATCTACGCCTGAAGCCAGCGTACTTAAAGATATTTTCTTAGGATGAATAGTGAGTTGAAGTTTTTGACCAAGATAATTTTTAATTTTTGGAATAAGCTTTAATAATTCTTGCCTGTCTTGAGAGAAAAAAACAAAATCATCTGCATAGCGAATATAATATTTTTGTTTAAGCTTATGTTTTACATATTGATCAAATTCATTCATGTAAATATTAACGAACAACTGAGAAGTTAAATTACCTAAAGGTAAGCCTTTGTTTTTACTTACTTCAAAACTGTCTATCACTCTATTTAATAACCAAATAATATTTTGATCCGAAATGTGTTGTTTTAAAATATCTTTTAGCACCTTATGATCAATGTTGGCAAAAAACTTTTTAATATCACACTTCAAAATATAACAAGTCTTAGTGTTATTTTGACTTACTTTTAAAGCCATACTTCTAAATCTATTTACTGCTTTATGTGTGCCTTTGTTATCTCTACAAGAATAAGAGTCTGGAGTAAAAGTTTGATCAAAAAAAGGATATAGTTTTCTGTAAATAGCATGATGTAATAATCTATCTCGCACGCTGGCTTTATGAATATTACGAGGTTTTGGATCTGAAATATTAAAAGCTTGGTAGCCTGAATGTTGATAAGTAAAATTGGCAAGGTCTTGATGAAGATGTATAATATTATCTATTAAATGTCTGGAGAATAATATTACATCTTTTTTATTCTTCTTACCTTTAATAAACTCACTCCAAGCTAAAAGTAAATTATCTAATGAAATAATATCTAAATAAGTATGAATCAATTGAATTTTCATAACAATACACAAAAATCTACCTTTAATCCTGCCCCCCCCCCGAGGAATTTTGCCAGTGTTAAATAAAACTAAAAATGTTTACTTGCTTTGGTATGGTTATTACCAAAGTTTAACTAAAACACATAGATATACCTTGGGACAAAAAATAGACAGCCTATTTTTAGAACTAATTGAAAATATTACTATTGCGACTTTCCTAAAAAAGGAAGAAAAATTGCCCAATATTCAAAAAGCGATTCAAAAATTAGACACTCTAAATATAATGCTATTAATCTTGTGGGAAACAAAATCTTTAGACAATAAAAAATATCTAAATTTATCTCTAGCTTTAAACGAAATTGGCAAAATGCTTGGTGGCTGGCATGGTCAATTACTAAAACAAAAACTCCCCTGAAATTGGAGAGAAAATGAAAATAGTTGCGAAACGACGAAAGCAAAACCGTTCTCACGATTCCACCTGTTGTCAGGATTGTCATAGTAGGTATTCAACCAACGACCATCGTCATTGCGGTTCGCGTTCAGCAGGTTGAGATCATCATCAGAAATTGCGTCAAGCGTCATCTATCTCACCACTCATTGAATTCTCTTTGAGTTGTATTTTATTTGGCATATTAAATGCACAAACGCCTCACACCAAGTCTTTTCATTTTTTAAGTTTTCATAAATTACTCTATCGCCGTCCTTGGACTGACAATACTCTCAATTTACAAATACTAATTTTGGTAGCAAGCAATCTTAATCGCTTACATATTTACCAAAGCCTAAATTATTATATCATAAAAAAAGAAGTCCTGCATCTCTCATATGATATGAAAAACACAGGACTTGAGTTGTGAAGGTCCAAGGACTAAGATCTAAGCACTGAAAGCACAAAGAGCTTTAGCTCTCAGAACTGACTTGCGAAACGACGAAAGCAAAACCGTGCCCACGACCCCACCCGCGGCCAGGCGTGTCATAGTAGGCACGCAACCAACGACCACCGCCATTGCGGTTCGCGTTCAGCAGGTAGAGATCACCATCAGAATCCTTAATGGGCTCGTGCATGGTGATGATCCAGATCAGCCCCATAGCCTTGATCTCCTCGTCCGAAAAATTTTCACGAATTAGGCAGGCGACTTCGGCGTTCGGCTTACTGAAATTGCGCTCACTGGTATAGGCACGAATTTTCTTGGTGACACGATCCTTGTCCGAAAAAATCATCCCCTTCAAAATTGCAATCTGGCAAATGACACCAGAAGTCGGCTGGAAATCAGACGAGCAGAGTAGCTGCTTAACGTAATTGCTGATATGAAAATCGTTCTTTTCCAGACGAGTGATCCATTCAGAACCAGTGGTGCCGTCAGATGTAACGGTGAGATAGATAACGCCGTCACGTTCTTCCCAGCGCCGAACGGGTTCGGAAACCACCAGCTCGCCACGCAAGTAACGATCAGGTGCATCCTGGCCATTACCCTGCTGCTGAAGCAGTTTAACTATGGCGTTCAACTGACCAGCTGTGTAGTTGGCGGAAGCAAATGTCTTACTCATGATATTCTCCTTTTGCACTTACTTGTGCAATTTTTTCTTCCTCTAATCCGAGGTGGAGCTAAGGCCATATTGGTCATAGCCAGAAAATCTTAAGTATTTTAAGAGCTTTTGGCTATGACCTAAAATTTTGCAAGTATTTAAAAGAACTTTAATTAATATAAAAGTATAGCATATATTAGATATTCTGTCAAGGCACAAAACAACCTCGCAGGTTAACCTGCGAGGTTAAAAACAATTTTAGCTAAGATTAGCTATTTTGCTATAATTTAACTCAAAAAATGTAAATCTGTGACTAAACTCTGTTGCCAATGTTCATTGATAGCAGCTATAAAAACTTCTTTATCTTCAGTCAATCTAGCTAAAACTTCATCAGATAAAACAGCAATGGTTAATATTTTATTTTTAAAATAAATTACTTGAGCTTTATTTTCAGCTTGATCGCCAAGCATCTGCAATAACAGTTTATTAGCATGTTCAATAACCAAAGAATCTTTAGCTTGTCGCCAAGTGTGGCTTTGGTAGGTCTTTTGTTTGGCTAAATTTTTGAAACTATTCCAAGACATATTAATTCTTTTTAGCGAATGGACAAATTTTATTAAAATCACAAGTGCCACACATAAATCCAGGCGTAGCGGTAAAATCTCCTGTCAAAATTTTAGCTATTGTATCTAAAATCCATTTCTTAGTTTTATCTAATTCTTTATCAGTGCCAACAAAAGAAACTGACGTATTATTTGTTAGATAATAAAAAGTCAAAGCTTTGACCGGAACTTTAAAAACTTCTTGAGCTGCTATTTGGTAAATCAATAATTGTTTCTTATCTTCAAATGTAATCTTGTCACTTTTTGGTTTTCCGGTTTTATAATCCATCATTTCCCAGGCTCCGTCTTTATCAACATCAACTCGATCAAAAACACCATACAAAGAATAATCACCGATTTTAATATTAGCTCCTTTTTCTAAAAATAATGGCACTGGCCAATTACCTTCAAATTTTTGATAAAATACTTTTAAGATTTTTTCTCCCTCTTTTTGATAACGCTCTTTTTCAGCTTGGCCATTATACCAATCATCAATCCAAGATTCTTTATAATAATTTAATAAATCTTCTAGACTTGGATCAGTAGTTTTTTGTTCTTGATTAAACAAATCGGCTTGTGTCGTTTGACGACGATTAATAATATCTTGAAAAAACTTTTGCAAAGTAGAATGCATGGTTTTACCAAAACTAAATACTGCCTTACCTTTGCCACGTAATTTTACGACGTGAGAATAATAATATTGCCGCGGACAGCTATCATAAGCTTTAAGCTGAGAAAAAGAAAATCGTTTTGGAATAGCTTCTTTTATTTTAGCCAGCGGCAAATCTACTTTAGCTGGTTCTATGATATCTTTGCCAGGAACATTTTTAGAGGCGATTTTTATTTCTTCTATAAATCTAGAAGGCTTGCGTTCACGCATACCACCATAATCTTTGGCCCAAGTCAGATACACAGCCTGTTTTGCTCGTGTTAAAGCTACGTAAAATAAACGTCGTTCTTCTTGTAGATGAGCATTACCAGTTGGCAATTGCTCTTTGATAAATTCTTCTGGCATTGCAATGGGATCACGTCGCTCGGTGCTAGGAAAACGAAGATGTACTAAATTGGTAATAAATACATATTTAAATTCTAAGCCCTTAGAACCATGGATGGTCATCACTTTGATGGCATCAGGTCCTGCATCCGCATCTTGTTGCATTGAGCCTTGCTCACCTGACTCTAGTTCCATGTCCATTTGCTCTAAAAATTGATGAACTGAAGTATCTAGCGCTTCTTCCTCCCAAGAACGGATTTTTCTAAAAAATTGATTTAAAAAATTAAGTTGCTCACGAGTATATTGAGTTTCTTCCAAAGTTAATAATTCTAAATAGCCGCTATCTTCAAGCCAAGTATAAATAATTTGCGAAACTGATTTATCCTTGACTAATTCTGTGTGTGTTTTTATTTGAGTTAAAATTTCATCAATGATCTTTACTTGGCCGACTGGCAAATTTAAATGTCCTTGATAAGCCTTAAGCGTGTAATACAAGCTCCAGCTTTTTTTATTAGCTAAATGATTTAAATGAATCAGGGTCTGAATGTCTAAATTAAAATTTGGTAAACTTAAAACTCTGAATAAAGCTGGTGATTCATGATAATTATCTAACAATTTTAAATAAGCTACGATATCTAAGACGATATCTTGTCCATATAATCCACGGGAAGCTAAAAACTGATGCGGCCAACCCACTTTACGCATCATACTGACAAAGCCAGCAGCTTGATCATTAGCGCGAACTAAGATTGCAAAGTCTGACCAAGTCGCCTCTTTATCTTTTTTCTTGATTTCAGCAATCTGATTTAAGACACCATCGATTTCTGAATTTTTATCCATGTATGACGAAACCTTAACTTGCCCTTTTGTTTTACTATGACTAGTTAATTTTTTATCTAATTTTTTCTTACCTACTTTGAGCTGTGCTTCTAGACGATCAGGATTATTTAGCTGAATAAAATTATAAGCCTTGTCCAGAATATTTTGTCCAGAACGATAATTGTCTGTCAAAAATATTTGTTTTACTTTTGGATAGTCATGCTGAAAACTCAAAATATTTGAGATAGCTGCTCCTCTAAATTTATAGATAGCCTGATCATCATCACCGACAACCATAAGATTGTTTTTTGATGCAGCTAATATTTTAATCAATTCATATTGCGCCCAGTTCGTATCCTGAAACTCATCAACCAAAATATATTTAAACTGCTTTCTAAAAATTTCTAATATCTGCGGACGTTGTTGAAATAACTTGAGAGTATAATTTATCAGATCACCAAAATCCAAAGCATTGTTATCTAACAACAGTTGCTGATAAGTGTGATATGAGTTAGCTACTTCTTTGGCACGACTTATTTCCATCTCTACGTCAGCCCGGTCAGCAGCTGAATCAGAGTCTAACTGTAAGTTTTCAGCATACTCCAAATAATTTTCTGGATAAATAACTTCGTCCTTACAACGAGAAAAATGTGACAGCAAAGCATGAATAAATTTTGTTGGATTGCCGAGCGGCTTATAATAATCTAATTCAAATTTATCTAGATTATTTCTTACTAGCATCCAAGCAGACGTTGTGTCTAATAATTTAAATTCATTTGATAAACCAATGTCTAGCGCATAGTCTTTTAAAATTTTCTCAGCAAAGCCATGAAAAGTATGAATCCATAATTCTGAATAACCAAGAGGTAAAAGCTGATCTACTCGCTCTGCCATTTCAGCGGCTGCTTTTTCAGTAAAAGTAACAGCCAAAATCTCCTCTGGCTGGGCCTTGCCCTGCTCGATCAAGCTAGTAATACGCTGGGTAATAACCGTGGTTTTACCGGTACCAGCCCCCGCAATCAAAATAACAGGACCTTGATCGTGAGTTACGGCCTGTTTTTGGGCTTTATTTAGCTGAGATAAGTCTATAGACATATAGTCTATTTTAGCAGATATAAGATTTTTAGCTAGCCTCAATTAGCGAGTCTAAGCGGGCAAAAATAAAGCAGCCATTCTTTCTGGCTGCTTATATTAATGATCAATAATACTTCTTCTTTATAGTCTTGAGTAATGTCACTGAAAATCACCCACACATCACCCTCTTCAGCCGACGAAGATCAATCAATAATATTAAACCAGCGTGCATCAATAAAATCTTCATAGGAATTTTTGAATCATGCTTCTGACAAGGATCACAAACATAAAAACCATCTACATGTTGCTCAGAAAGAATAAATTGATAATTCTTACAAGACATGACTCGTCTCCTTTTTGATGCTGAAAAGATCTCCTTATTAAATTAAATTTAACATAAAAATATATTTTTGACTACCTTCTACTGGTAATCCTAAACGAGTAAAAATAAAAAAGGGCAGCTTATGCTACCCCAGGATAATGATCTTTTTCAAGTTTAGCCATTTTTTCCATAGGATGTGGTTTACCTGTCGTAGGATTATAGACCAATTGGCAATAATCACACTCCACATAGCCATCCCCACGCTCTTTGTAAGACGTACATGCGCAACCAGTTCGTGGACACTTTTCAGTATGACAGATAAATGGCAATGCATGATACATCAACCAACGAAAGAGCAATGCAAGCACCGCGCAGATGACGAAGACTATACCTAAAATTCTCATGACTTCCTCCCTCGTTATAATAGATGAACGATTCTTATGCTTACCCTAACATAAAAGAATTTTTTTGACAAAACAAAAAACCGCCAAAACATATCTTGGCGATTATTTTATTATATAATAACACTACAAATTTTACAAAGCATTAATAGTCGCCCTAGTCTTAGGACCAAAAATACCATAACCCTGATCTTGTGCTGAGCTAACTACATTATGTTTAAGTTGTAATCTTTGTACAGCTGCCTCAGTTAGTGGTCCAAAGTATCCAGTAACCTTAGCTTCTGGATAAATGTCTTCATCTTGAGCTAGTAATGTTTGTAATTGTCTAACATCTTCTCCAGTCATACCAAGGTTTAAACTTCTAGAAAAGTTTAGACTAGCTTGTTTTTTAGTAGCTAGGTTTTGTCCAATAGGGTAAGAACTCAAATCAATTATTTCAATAACATCTTGCCATTTAAAATTATGACTTAAGAATATACTTTCACTAGGAATATATCTTTTTTCATGATCCTCTATTAAATAAACTTGGGGATTATTTTTTTCTTTAATCAATGTACCATCTTGAAAATTATGTACTGGGTAATCTAAAAGATCGCCTAGTAAATATTGATCTAAATCATCCCATGTTTCAATATCTTGCCATCTAAAATTATGAGCCAAAAAAATAAATTCATTGGGGATTAATCTTTTTTGACCACCCTCAATTAAGTAGACTGCTGGCAAAGGCAGAAATAATAGCATTATTATTTCCTCCAAAATTAGAAAAATAACCAGAGCTAGCGTCTGCACTTTTAACAACTGTAAAAAAAGTTACTCCAGCAGCTGCAGCTGTAGAATTTGTCAAAAGTACATCATTAATACCATCAAATCTAACAATTGGCTGGGAATTTACTATGTTTGTTTTATATATTGGCTGAGCAGAACCAGATCCTTGTGTTGCATTCAAAAAATTATCTGAACTATCTGCCCAAGAAGCCACCGCCTCTCCATCGCTCAATCCAGTAATTGCATCTGCTTTAAGCCATAAGCTCGCCTGATCATAAACAGTCAATACATGTGGCGTAACAGCGTTTGAAGCCGCTGAAGGAGTGGATGTGCCAACAGAATTAGTTGCCGTCACAGTAAAAGTATATTCCGTGCCATTAGTCAATCCTGTAACGGTAATCGGTGATGCGCTTCCAGCACCAGTAACAGACCCTGGACTAGAAGTGACGGTATAACCCGTAATCGGTGATCCGCCATTTGCCCCAGGTGTAAAACTGACGCTAGCTTCAGTATCCCCCGCTACCGCTGTACCAATAGTCGGAGCAACTGGTACAGTTGTCGCAGAAACAATAGTGCCATCAACTAATAGATCATCAAAATAAGAAATTGTGTCATTCGATTCTAAAAAAATCGGATAACTATCAACTAAATTAGCAGCTCCCGGAGTGACAGTGCACTGTAAGGCATCGTTCTTATGTATTTCAAACCCAGTAGAAATAATTTTCATTTTATAAGTCGCCCCACTGGTCATCGTGCCACAATTGACATTTTGGACTAAAGAATTATTGTTCCAAGCCAAACCTAATATAGCGCTACCCGAATGATAAAGAAGGTAGCCTCTGTTTCCGGCTAAAGACCACTCACGATCTCCGTAACCTAAAATAAATTTACCATTAGTTGTAGTGATGGCAGAAGAAATTTCCAAATCTTCCGCATCAAAACTACTCACCGAGACAAGGGCCGTGGTGCCATTGCTACTATTCATAACTGACAAAGAATCATCTTGCTGAATGTTACCAGTCGTACCTCCAGAACCAGCAGCGTCATGTTCTACCCATTTATCAGTATCAATAGTAGTGCCTGTAAAATTATCAGAAAGCGCGGTATCTGCCTTCACTTGAGGAATGCTCAAGCTAAAAGTCAATAAAATTAAAAATATAAATACAAAATAAGGATGTATTTTGTATTGAGTTATTGGATTGTTTAATATTTTCATACCACAAAAATATTCTTGATTAATAAAAACAAAAAGTACTATCTTAATTGTATGCTTTGTGTGCTCTTTTATTCATCATACTAAGCCAACAATAAAGATGATAATTTACTTAAAGTGTATTCTTAACTTAAGTAAATTCATTGTTATTATACCACAAAATCAATTCCTGAAACAATATAGCAAAATATTTAAATAAAACAAAAAAACCGCCAAGTAAAGGCGGTAAATTTTAATTAATAGTTTGATATTCTAACCCTTGTGGAGCCGGCTTAGAATAAGCCATGATAATTTCTAGATCATCCGGAAGCTCTTTAGTTAGAATGTCTCTGACTGACTGCAAATCCTTATAATAAGCCTCCTCCTCTGCTTGAGCGTCAGTAAATTCTTTGCTACCACCATAGCTATCACAATCCCAATGCCAGAGAAGTAATAATTTTTTGATCTTGTGTAAACCACGAGAAACAGAAACAATGTGTTCTACAAGCTCTGTTTTAAAACCATTTTGACGCAAGACAGCCTTAGCTGCACCTGGCCAGCAAAAAATATCAAAATCAGAAAAACCCAAACCCTGGACTATAAACTCTTGATCACTTTCTCGAAAACGAAAATCGACACACTTGATCACAGCTAGCGGACACTCGTGCTTGTCTAAATGATCATTTGGAACATTGAATTTCATAAGCTCGTCTTTTATGATTTAATGTTTGCCAGTACGAATACCTTTATGTTTATACTTACGCACGACGCGTAAACGATTCATCTCTTTATCTAAATTAGCAGTCAAAGTAGTAAACTCTGTGGTGTTTACTTTTTTATCTCGCAATGCCTCTTCAGCTCTCTTTTTTGCCTCTTCAGCGCGCTCCTCATCAATTTCAGCTACGTATTCTACTCGATCAGCTAAAATGATGACTTGTTCGGCAATTACTTCTATAAAACCACCAAAAACGGCCATCAAGCTCCCTTCTTTGTCTTTGTGCTTGATCACAATCTCCCCAGCCGATAATCGACTAACCAAAGGCACATGATTGGGTAAAATAGTAATTTGACCAGTGCTAGAGGTGACAGAAACTTGGCTAACCTGTTCGGTTAAAACCACTTTTTCTGGAGTAACAATTTTTAATGTAAATTCCTTCATAAATAAGACTTGGGTATCTTAAACCTTTTACTTAACTTCGTCAATAGAGCCCTTCATATAGAAAGCTTGCTCATTTTTATCATCATGCTTACCTGCCAAAATCTCTTGGAAGCCGCGGATGGTTTCTTTAAGAGAAACATATTGACCTGGAGTACCGGTAAATGTTTCAGCTACAAAGAAGGGTTGTGATAAAAACTTTTGTACTTTACGAGCACGAGATACTACGATCTTATCCTCTTCTGATAGTTCATCCATTCCTAAAATGGCAATAATATCTTGCAAGTCTTTATAACGTTGCAAAACTTGCTGTACTTGTCGAGCAATTTCATAGTGTTCAACTCCTACAACTTCTGGATCCAAAATAATAGAACTAGAATCAAGTGGATCAACAGCTGGATAAATACCAAGCTCCGATAAACCACGAGATAATACTACGGTAGAGTCCAAATGACCAAAAGTAGTGGCTGGAGCTGGATCAGTCAAATCATCAGCCGGCACGTAAACTGCTTGCACGGAAGTAATAGAGCCTTTATCAGTGGAAGTAATACGTTCTTGTAATTCTCCCATCTCAGTAGCTAAAGTTGGCTGATAACCAACAGCTGAAGGCATGCGACCTAACAAGGCAGACACTTCCGAACCAGCTTGAGTAAAACGGAAAATATTATCCACAAACAATAAAACATCTTTACCTTCTTGATCACGGAAATATTCGGCCATGGTTAATCCAGTCAAAGCGATACGTTGACGAGCTCCAGGCGGTTCATTCATCTGACCAAACACTAGGGTAGTATTTTTCAAAACACCAGACTCTTTCATTTCATAGTATAAGTCATTACCTTCGCGAGTTCTTTCACCCACACCGGCAAAAACTGAAAAGCCACCGTGTTCTGCAGCTATATTACGGATCAATTCTTGAATCACAACGGTCTTACCAACACCGGCACCACCAAATAATCCAACTTTACCACCCTTGGTAAATGGACAAATAAGATCAATAACTTTGATGCCAGTTTCAAAAATTTCAGTTTTAGTGGCTTGCTCGGTAAACTTTGGAGCTGGACGATGAATCGGCCAATTTTCTTTAGTAACTACATCATCTTTACCATCAATAGCCTTTCCCAAAACATTAAACATGCGTCCTAATGTATTTTGTCCAACTGGCACAGCAATCGGTGCTTCAGTATTTACTACTTCTAGGCCACGTGATAAGCCATCGGTAGCGTCCATGGCCACGGCTCTGACGGTATTGTCACCCAGATGTTTTTGTACTTCTAAAACCACTATTTTTTCTTTGAGTTTAATCTCTAAAGCATGATTAATCTCCGGTAATTTATCAAAAAAATGCACATCTACGACTGGTCCAATAATTTGTTTGATTGTTCCTTTGTTGTCTTTCATAAATATCTTTTAAATAAAAACTATTCTAAGGCGGCTGAACCAGCAGAAATTTCTGCTAACTCAGACGTAATATTAGCTTGTCTAGCTTGATTATATACTAATGTTAATTCGTTAATCATGTCTGTAGCTGCGTCACTTGCATTACGCATAGCAAACATACGAGCCGAATATTCAGATGCCTCACTCTCTAATACCGCTTGATAAAGCTGTACTTCAATAAGACGAGGTAAAAATAAATCTAGAATTTCTTCTCGGCTTGGTTCAAAAGTAAACTCTGCTATATTATCTATACTTATTTTATCTTCATTTTCTTTTTCATGAATGACGTGCCCCAAACGCTCATCAATGTGAGCTGAAAAAGGTAAGAGCTGCTTGACATGCGGCATTTGTTTTAAAGAAGATAAAAAATCCATGTAAGCGACAAAAACTTTGTCGTACTTTTTAGCTTGAAAATCTTTAACCAATAAATGGGCAATAGGCAAAACGTCGGTTGAATTATCAATAATATCATTTTTAGGAAAATCTGCTACCAAATTTAAACCTCGACGAGCCATTTCTTCTCTGCCTTTGATGCCATAGGTAATAATATCTGTGTTAGTAGATTTGGGATGATGCAGCTTAATAGAATCAATCGCCTTTTGTGCTAACTGAGCATTGAAGCTACCACACAAACCACGATTTGTACTAATCAAAATAATAGCTACATTTTTTACTTCTTTTTCTTCTCTAAAAAATGGATGTTCAGTGGTGTCTATCCTTTTCATCAAACGCATAATCATACTCCAGGTCAAATCAGCATAGCTACGAGTAGATAAAACTCTGGCAATAGCTTTGCGCATTTTAGCAGCCGAAACTAGCTCCATAGCCTTGGTAATCTTGTTAGTGCTAGTAACTGACTTTATTCTTCTTTTTATATCTCCTGTACCTTGGGGCATATTTATTCTTGCTTAGTAAATGTACTTACTAATTCTTCAATAATAATAATTAATTTTTTTTCTAAATCTTCAGTCATAACACCTTCAGTTTCGATATGTTTGATAATATCTTGACCTTCGGCTTCTAATTTGATAAATAATTGTTCTTCAAATTTAGAAATGTCAATAACTGGAATATTGTCAGTATAGCCGTTGCTAACTGCATAAATTATAGCCACTTGTTTACTTTGAGCTAAAGGCACAAATTGTGCTTGCTTTAAAACTTCTGTAATACGAGCGCCACGATTTAGCTGTTGTTTAGTGGACTCATCTAAATCCGATCCAAATTGAGCAAAGGCCTCTAGCTCACGATATTGAGCTAAATCTAATTTTAATTTACCAGCTACTTTTTTCATTGCCTTTATTTGAGCAGCCGAACCAACACGAGAAACTGATAAACCAGCATTCAAAGCTGGGCGAACACCTTTATAAAATAAGTCTGTTTCCAAGAAAATCTGACCGTCAGTAATAGAAATAACATTAGTTGGAATATAAGCAGAGATATCTCCAGCTTGAGTTTCAATAATTGGTAATGAAGTCAATGAACCACCGCCTTTTTCATCACTCATCTTGGCAGAACGTTCTAATAAACGAGAATGTAAATAAAAGACATCACCTGGATAAGCTTCACGTCCTGGTGGACGACGTAATAACAAAGAAATTTGTCTATAAGCTACTGCATGTTTGGATAAATCATCATAAATAACTAAAACATCTTTTCCTTGCTCCATGAAATATTCACCCATAGATGTACCAGCGTAAGGTGCAATATATGATAAAGCTGCAGATTGAGAAACACCGGCCATAACTACAGTTGTATAATCCATAGCTCCAGTTTCTTCTAGCTTAGCTACAATCTTGGCGATCTTAGATTCTTTTTGACCAATAGCCACATAAATACAAATAACGTCTTTGCCTGCTTGATTGATAATAGTATCAATAGCCAAAGCAGTTTTACCAGTTTGACGATCACCGATGATCAACTCACGTTGTCCTTTACCGATCGGAATAATAGAATCAATCACTTTGATACCAGTCTGCAATGGCTGATGAACTGATTGACGAGTAATGACACCAGGAGCAATTTTTTCTACTGGATAAAATTCTTTAGTTTTAATTTCGCCTTTACCATCAATGGGCTCACCTAAAGCATTTACTACCCGACCGATAACCGCTTCACCAACTGGAACCTCCAAAACTCTTTTGGTACGACGAACCTTATCGCCTTCTTTCAAGGCATGATATTCACCCAAGATAACGGCACCAACAGAAAACTCTTCTAAATTTAAAGCCATGCCATAAACTTTTTCTCCGGAACTTGTTTCTAATTCCAACATCTCTGAAGCCAAGCAATCATTAAGACCAGAAATCTTGGCAATACCATCACCTATTTCAATGATTTCACCAATGGTCTCTTCTTTGACATCTGCCTGCCAATCTTCTAGCTGTTGCTGTAAATTTTTTATTAAATATTCGTAAGACATCTTTGTAATATTAATATTAATTTGCTAATTGTTTTACTAATTGATTCACTTTATTTTTTATTGAGACGTCAATCATTTTATCATCATAACGTAACAATAATCCGCCAATGATTTCTTTATCTAATTGGTTATCTAAAATAACATCTTTATCTAATCTGTCTTTCATGATGCTAGATAATTTTTTTAATAAATTATCAGTGAGTTCCTGACTAGAAATGACAGTAACCCCCACTGTGTCTGTAGCCTGATTTTGCAAAGCTCGTAAAGCTATCATAACCTTTGGCAATAACGACATCAATTTATGCTCTTGCAAATAAGTAATGAAATTATCAACAACTTTTTTAGTCTGTTCTTTATTTTTTTCAGCTAAGCTCAGAAATACGGCTTTAGCCAAAATTGTAGCTTGTTCAGTTGCTTTCATTATTTTAATTCCTTCAAGGTTTTATCAATATATTTTTGATCAATATCCTTACTCAAACCTTCAGATAAAACTTTTTGAAGAGCCTTGGTTAATAATTTAGAAATATCTGCTTTAGCGCTATTCACTAAATTAGCTTTTTCTGAGGCGATTTGTTCTTTGGCTTTCTTGATAACTTCTTCCACTTCTTGTTTGGTTTTGTCCAAACTAATTTGTCTATTATCTTCAGATTGTTTTTTGGCTTGCTCCAAGATAGCAATCGCTTCAGATTTAGCAGCTTGTAATTGAGCCTTTACTTCGGATTCTGTTTTGCTTAATTTATCGGCTGCTGATTGAGCATCTTCTAGACCTTTGCTGATTTCAGCATTTCTGGATTCCATAGTCTTCGTCAATGGTTTAATAGCAAATTTCCACAAAACTAATAGCACAATAACAAAATTTATTAGCTGAGCTAACATCAATTTCCAATCGACTCCAAATAATTCTAAAATTTCCATTTTTAATTTATTTAATTACTCTGTCCTGGTTCAAATAAATTTGAACCAGTGAGAATAATCAAAGCTTATTTGATACTAAAGGCAATGATCAAAGAGTAAATAGCAATAGCTTCAGCAAAAGCAGAAACTAAAAGCATAGACACCATGATCTTACCAGCTGACTCGGGATTGCGTCCAATTGATTCCATGGCTTTGGCACCGATCTTTCCGATGGCTAAAGCTGGAGCAAAACCACCGACAGCTATAGCAATAGCTTTAGCAAGTAATGTTAAATCCATATTCTTTGCTTTCTTACAAAATAATTTGATTAGACTTTTATTATTTGTTTAACGTCGTCAAATTATTTTAATTAATAATTATTGATTAAATACTGGAAAATATTCAATCAGCAATTATTAATTTCTAATTTTAATGTTCATGTGAAGTAGAGGCAATTGTAAAATAAACTAAAGTTAACACAGCAAAAATTAAAGCTTGAACTATACCAACTATTAATTCTAAAAACATAAATGGTAACGGTACGCCATAAGCCATAATGGCTGAAATAGAAGCAAGTAAAACTTCACCAGCAAAGACATTGCCAAATAAACGAAAAGATAATGAAGCAATTTTAGCTATCTCAGCGACGATCTCAATTAAACCAACAAAAAAATGAATTGGGTTGACCAAAATAATAGTTGGCTCTTTGATAACTTTCTTAGGAATTTCTAATAAGGCCTTGATGTTAATGAATTTATTGAAATAATTCCAACCACCAACTACCATCACGCCAAAAATATTAGCAGCAATCACAGAAAATAATCCCAAGGCTAAGGTGGTATTTAAATCAGCTGTCCCGCCACGGAAAATATGATGACCATTAAAACTAATAGAGCCAATACCTGGCACCAAACCTAGCCAATTATTTACTAGTACAAAAACAAAAATACCAAAAATAATCGGAAAAGCGTGTTTACTTTTTTTCCTATCATTTGTCACCATGTCCATCATGTCCAAAGCACCTTCTACCACCATCTCTATAATGCTCTGGAAAACTGAAGGAATTTTTTTGGTTTTTTTTCTAATAACTAAAGAAAGTATGATAATTAAAAACACTGCTACCCAGGAGGTAATCAGTGAATTGGTTACAGGAAAATTGCCGATATGAGTAATCGGTTCAGCATATAAAGTATGCTCTTCAGCATGAGCTTCTTCAACGTGTTCTTCTAATGCTTGGTGTTGTTGATTCACTTCCACATCATGATTGTCTTCTGTGGTCATTTACTTAGTCTTTCCTTCCAGCTTATCATCATCCGTATTACTAGATGATCTTTCTGTCTGTTTATTATCTTTTTTATTAATTACTTTTAAATGTTTTGCACCAACCAAACCGATACCAACACAAGAAATAATAAAGGCCAAGGCAGTCAAAGAAAGAAAATACAGGCTTCCGGTGTCTTGTTTTTGGTCAAGCCAACGTCCTAAGTACAAAGCGGCAATAACTGGAAAAGCAATCCAGCCGGTCATTTCCGCGAAAGCTGTCAATGCTAATTTATTATACTCGTTGTTTAATTTATTTTTCATGATATTCATGCTCAGATATCTGACTGATTTCTGCTAGCTCATCTGAATAAGCACCAACAACACTATCAACTTCACGCATCATAACTACGTAAATTACTATCAAAGCTAAAATAATATCTGATAAAATCAAAGTAGCTGGCAACCAAGTATGTTTTTGAGATAAGGCTTTAAGCCAAGGGATTTCATACAAATAGACACTAGCCACCACAAAAATAGCAATGATCAAAACAATGCGGAAAATAAAAAAACTAGGATGTGTAATCTGTTTTTGTGGCATAATTCAGTCTCTCAAACAACAAAGTGCGACATCAGTATATACCAAAAACAACTCCTAGTCAAGATATTTTTTGTAAATTTTACGCTTTTATGACTTAATTTGACCCTACTCTATCTTAGGTTTACTTAAATCCTCTAATTCCACATCTCCGCCCTGGCCACTAATCTTCAAAATATCCTTATCAATCTTCTTAAATTCTTTATTACTGAAGTTATAAGCATTAATAGTGGTGCCTAAATGATTGCCCAATTTTTGATGATATTCAGCATAAGCAGCAATATGTTTTTGTAATTTAGCTACATTAGCCCTTATTTCTTTAGCTGACTCTTCAATTTGTAAGGCTCGCAGACCCTGTAAAACAGTTTGTAAATAAGCAGCAAAAGTAGTTGGTGAAACAATAATGACTTTACGCTCATTAAAAGCGTAATCAATCAAACTACGAGTATTCACCTTAACGGCACCCACTTCGTTAATCAATAAATCATAATAAATACCTTCGGCTGGAATAAACATAAAGGCAAATTCCAAAGTATCCTCATTAGGACGAATATATTTTGCTGTTTCGTCAATCCTCTTCTTCAAGTCATTCTTAAATTCTTTTTCTAAATTCTTTTTCTTCTCTTCGTTGGTTTCATTAATAATACGACGATAGTTTTCTAAAGAAAACTTAGCATCAACTGGCAATAATTTGTCTTTTATTTTTACTATAGCATCAACAGCCTCGCCATTTTTGAAACGGTATTGCATCTTATAGCTTTGTGGTGGCAAGATATTGGCTAAAATCATTTCTAAACTTGCTTCACCAAGTGACCCTCTATTTTTTGAATTAGTCAAAACTTTTTCTAAATTTTGTAGCTGGTCAGTAAAACTAACAACTTGTTTATTTGTTTCTTCTAATTTCAATAATTTCTCACTAACCTCTTTGGAAAGACGAGAAGTTTCCATAAACTGATCTTGCAGCATCTTAGAAGAATGTCTGGTCGAGTCATCAAATTTTTGACTTAATTGTGAATTTAAATCATTTATTTGTTGTTGTAGCATCAGGGCTGTTTTATCTTCTTTATCATCAACCTTATCACCTGAGGGCTGATTTTTCATTAATAAAAACACCACCGTTGCAAAACCGACTACAAAAACTATTAATAAGGCAATGTCCATATTATTTTAAATTAAACAATTTTTTAGCATTTACTCCTGTGATTTTTATCACTTCTTCAACAGACATATTTTTAATGGCAGCAATTTTAACAGCTACTTCTCTGACATAAATTGGCTCATTGCGTTTACCTCTGTAAGGCACCGGCGTCAAATAAGGCGCGTCTGTTTCAATCAGTATCTTATCTAATGGCATTATATTTATAATTTCCTCCAATACGCCTGTTTTGTCAAATGTAACAATCCCGGTAAAGCCTAAATACAAGCCTAAGTCTAATATTAATTTTGCTTGCTCCAAAGATCCCCCAAAGCAATGAACAACTGCTTTTTTTACCTCCTGCTTTTTTAATATATCATAAATATCTTGATAAACATCTAGTTTGTTTTCTTTATCATTGCGACCATGAATAATCAAAGCTAAATTATTCTTCTTGGCTAATTCTATGTGTTGTAAAAAAATTTCTTTTTGTTTTACTTGAATGTCTTGATTGTGAAAATAATCTAATCCAGTTTCGCCAATAGCTGCTATTTTGCCTGGATTATTATCTATCAGATTTTTATAGTCAGCTATTTTAAATTCTTCATCCATGACATGAATGGGATGCAAGCCAATGCTGGCATAAAAATTATTATTCTCTTGAGCTAATTGAACAGCTTTTTGACTGGTGTCAAAAGCAGCCCCGACATTGATCAGGGCCATCTTTTCACTTTGACAACGATCAATCACTTCTTGAAGATCATCATCATAAGCTTGAAAATTAAGATGAGTATGTGAATCTATTAACATGTTAAATTATTTCCTGCACACTTTTGATAGCTACTGGAATCAATGGCTTTACTATTACGGCAATACTCAAGGCAATACTTGCTAATTGTGAGTCTGCTATAGCTTGACCAATAGCGTCAGAAAAAGCAAACAAGGAGAGTAAATATACCAAAGCTGCTATTCCTAATATTCCACCAATTACCCCGATAAATGACCCGGCCAACTTATTAGCTAAGCCTATAAAAGGAATAACGTTAAAAACTTTATTGACAATCCAGACCAAGATGCTGAAGATAACATTAATTGCTATAAAGATTAAAATGAAGCTGATAATATTTGCTAAAGATTGATTTTCGACGTTTAATAATTGCATTAACCATTCCCCAACTTGAGTCATAAAATGACTTCCAGCCCAAATACCAACAATGATTCCTAAGAATCCGCCAATTGCTCCAGCTAAGCCAGCTCGAAAGCCTTTCCAGAAAGAAAATATTAAGATGACAATAATAACAATGTCTAACCAATTCATATTTTTAATTTAATAATACATCATCGAATGACTTAGTGTCCTCAATGCGCTTGATACTACAACCGCTAATAGTCATAGTTGTTAATAACAAGCATAAAACGAAAATTATTGTTTTTGAAAATTTCATATTTAATTTAATCTTTCAAATAATGGTGTGTTTGGTTTTTGAATTTTATCAGCTGTCAAAATATCTAAAATCTGCTGAGATTTTTTTGGCATAAAAGCTTGTAAGGCTAATGCTACACTATATAAATCTTGGTTTAATTTTATTAAAGTACCTTTTAATAGCTCTTTATCTTTTTCATTTTCTGATTTAGCCAAGGCCCAAGGCTTTGTTTCGTCAACTAAAGCGTTTGAACTTTGAATGACTCTCCAAATTTCTAATAAAGCTTCTCTAAATTTTAGATGTTCTAAGTTTTTATTAACTACTTCTGCTAATTTATTATCTGAGGATTTTACAGTAGCCTTACCATCTAAATAATCTTCCGTCATTTTAGTAACTCGATTTACTAGATTACCCAAACCATTTACTAAATCAGCATTATACTTAACGGCGAACTCCTCTACTTTGATATCTGATTCTGAACCAAAAGAAAATTGAGAAAGAATTAAATATTTAGTAACTTCAGCACCATATTTATCAACTAATTCATCTGGATGAATGACATTGCCTAAAGTCTTGGACATTTTTTTGCCATCGATAGTAAAAAAGCCATGGATGTTTAATTGCTTTGGCAATTCGACACCTAGAGCTAGCAATATAGCTGGCCAATAAACAGCGTGGAACTTCAAAATATCCAGAGCCATCACCTGGTTATCAGCTGGCCAATATTTTTTAAATGCTGCACCATCCGGATAATCTAAAGCAGTAATGTAATTTGATAAAGCATCTACCCAAACATAAGCTTTTTGATTCTCATCCCAAGGTAAATCAATCCCCCAAGAAACAGCTTTAGCTGAACGAGAAATAGAAAAATCTGGTAAATCCTGTTTTTCCATTAAGCCTAGTACTTCATTCTTTCGAGACTCAGGATAAATAACCAACTCTCCACTTTTTATTTTTTCAATAATAGTTGGTAGAAAATCTTGCAGTTTAAAAAACCAATTTTTCTCTGTCACTTGCTCGGGTGCTTTATTGTGATCTGGACACAAACCATTATCTAATTCATTTTCAGTAATAAATTTTTCACAACCAACACAATATAAGCCTTTGTAGTCCGCCTCGTATACAACATCGTTGCCTTGAGGTGTTTTGGCAATTTTTAATTTATTTAAAATTTCAGTAACAATTTGTTTGTGCTTGTCATCAGTAGTGCGAATAAATTGATCATGTTCAATTTCTAGTTTTGCCCAAGCATCTTGAAATTGCTGACTGACTTGGTCAGTAAAAATCTGCGGATCAACACCAGCTTTGACGGCTGATTCTGCGATCTTAGCTCCATGTTCATCGGTGCCAGTCAAAAAATAAACATCATCTCCTTTTTGTCTATAAAAACGAGCTAACACATCAGCAACAATGGTAGTATAAGCATGACCAATGTGTGGCTGATCATTTACATAATATATTGGAGTTGTAATATAATATTTTTTCTTTTCAGTCATAAATTATTCAGACAAATATTCAGGCGTTTTATCTTTTTCATCAGAAAATTTAAGCTCAACAATGCCTTTTAACGATGGATCATTACGACCTTCTAAAATTACTCGTTCTTGACCAAAAGAATCAATAAAAGATGATTGACCTCTGAACTCCCAAGTTGGTATTTCTGTATCTTTTAAACCTTGTTCTTCGCGAACTCTTGTCTCCTCCAAATGAATTAAAGTGTCAATTTGTTCTGCTAGTTCTACTAAAGTTTGCTCTGACCACATAAATATAGCCGCCTCACCTGTTTTTTGTCGCAATTCAACTAGGGCCGCCTGATCAGGATTATTTATATAAACAATTTTTTTACCAGCTACATGGTGTTCTAATTCTTGAAATATAGTCGGATTAATAGCGCCCTCGCCATGGTTACGCAAGCGTCCAGAATTATCTGTTTGCGCTCTTTCATAAATGTTAGCCAGAGAATTTAAAGCATCACGAAGTGTTTCCTGGCGAGAAAACTCTGGCGATGAATTATCCATTGACACAACTTTTGGCCTTGGATCATTAGCTAATTTTAATCCATGCTCTTCTAGTAATTGATTAATATCTATCTCATCTTTTTCTACTTGAGCTTCAGCATTACTTTCTTGTTGTTCAAAATTACTCATAGATTATTTTTTCTTATTTACAATCACGATAAATTCCCCTTTAACTTTTGTCTTGTCACTATTCAAAATTGCTAAAATCTCTTGAGCCGTTCCACGATAAATAGTTTCAAATTGCTTGGTCAATTCACGACCAACTATCAGCTGTTTTGGACAATCTCCTAGCTGATCTAAGGCTTTTTCAATGCGATGAACTGATTCCAAAAATATAACTGGAATTTTAGAATCTTTAATTTCTGCCACTAAAGTTTGGCGGCCTTTTTTATGTGGTAAGAAGCCTAGAAATAAAAATTTATCCAAAGCGATACCAGCTACTGAAATAATAGCAGCCAAACTAGAAGGTCCAGGAATCGGAACAATCTCTGTCTCAGGAAATTCTTCCAAAACCTTAGCGATCAATTGCCCGCCCGGATCAGATAAGCCTGGGGTGCCGGCATCAGTTATTAAAGCTAAATCTTTATCTTCACTTAATAACTTTTTTATTTTATTCCAATCTGTTCCTTTGCTGTGTTGATGCCAAACGGCCAATGGAGTTTTAATCTCAAGATGATCAAGTAATTTTCTACTGACTCTCTTGTCTTCAGCCAAAACAGCATCAACTTCAGCCAAAATTCTTTTGGCTCGAATTGTGATGTCTTCTAAATTTCCTATCGGAGTGGCAATAAAATAAAGAGTAGGCATTATTTGGCTAGTTTAGTCTCTTGTTTAGCCTTTTGTCCTAATAACTCTTCAAGGTATACAGCCAAAGCGGTAGCTACTGGCACAGCTAAAACCGCACCGATTACTCCACCAACGCGAGCGCCAATTAAGATACTTAAAATAACAATAATCGGATTAAGACCTACGCTCTTGCCCATAACCTTTGGTACAATCAGATGATTTTCTGCTTGCTGAATAGCGAAATATAAACAAACTACTGCCAAGGCGTGCCAAGGACTTTGAGCAAAAGCAAAAAATGTAGCTGGCACGGCGGACATTAGAGGCCCTAAATAAGGAATGATTTCAAACAAACCAGCAACAAGTGCCAAGATCAATGCGTATTTAATACCTATAATACTCAAGCCAATATAAACTAAGGTAAAGACAATGAGTGATAATATCAACTGACCACGTAACCAATAGCCCATACGATGTTGGATTTTGTTGATTAACTGTGTCACATACGGCTGATGCTTCAATGGCGTCATGCTGCGAATAAATCGCTTCATGCCCTCTTCTTCAACTACCAGATAAAAGGTAATGACTAAAATAATAAAGAAAGAAATAACACCACCAAATAAAGAAACAACGAAACTAAAAATACCATTAGTGGCCTTGGATAAGCCATTTGTAATGAAAGCTAAGCCGGTGGCTTGCTGTCCTTCTTCGGCGGCAAAACTTAATTGCTTCAGGCTATTAAATCCTTCCTCTATCTTTTGATAAAACTGAGCAGTATTAGCATCACGAGAGATTTCTTTGATCTGCTCAACAACTGGACCAGAAATCAGAAATATAGTGCCCGCTACTAAAGATAAGAATAAAACATAAACTCCTAAGATGCTCAAAGCACGAGGAAATTTTCTGGCTTGCAACCAATCTACCATTGGATCAAAAGCAGCTGATAAAATGATGGCCACAAATAATAGTGCCAATACATCTTTGATTAGGAATAAAAATCCCAAGACCAATAAGATGACAATCAGTCTAATAATAGTACCTGTAGAGATTGATACATTGTTAAAATGAGACATAATCTATTGTTTATTTTTTTAGAATTTGTAAAAATTTATTTTTATTACTGAATGGACCAATGATGGCCAAGTTACTTTCCGGCCAAGAAATGATTTGTTTAGCTAAATCATTTATTTGCTTTAAAGTAATCTTATCTAAATCTTTTAGCACTTGCTCTAAATCTTTGATTTTCTTACCTAATAACTCTTGTCCAGAAATAAAATTTAGATGCGTGTTAATATCTTCCAAGCGTAAAATTAATCGGCCGCGCATATTATCTTTGGCATGTTTTAATTCTGCAGCCGTGATACCATCATCTTTTACTTTGTTTAATTCATCTTTGATTGCTTGCAAAGCTTCGTAAATTTTTTCTTTGTTTAAACCAGCAGAAATTGCGAAGCTAGAAATATCTTCATAACCAGTTGCTGATGCTCTGATAAAATAACAGAGTCCGCGTCTTTCTCTAATTTGTAAAAATAATCTTGAACTCATATTGCCACCCAAAATATTGGACAATACCTGGCTAACTAAAAATTTGGGATCATTTTTGGCTACACTACGAAAACCCAAAGTTAATTGGACTTGCTCTAAGTCATTACGAGACAAAATAGTCACTCGCGGCGCAACTTGTTTGGTCATTTTAGTTTGACTATTTTTGACCCTAGCTTTTTTCTTGATAACAGGAAAAAACTTACCTATCAATTTTAAAACTTGTGCTTCTTTGAAGTTTCCAGCTACAGCGATCACAGAATTTCCAGCGTAATAATATTTTTGATAATAATTATATAAACTATTTCTTGTTATATTACGAATATTTTCGCGTGGACCAGCTATAAGCCTGCCTAAATTTGTGCCTTGATATAATAAATTTTCAAAAACATCTTCGATATACATCAATGGATTATCTTCATACATATTTATCTCTTCGATGATCACTCCTCGTTCACGATCAACTTCAGCTTTATCAAACTTAGAATTGTGCAGCATATCAGAAAGCATTTCAACAGCCAACGGAAAATGACTACTATCTGCTTTTATATAATACCCCGTATGATCTTTACCGGTAAAAGCATTGTATTCGGCACCAATACCATCTAATTCACGAGAAATTGTAGCAGTATCTGGACGTTTATCAGTGCCTTTGAACATTAAATGCTCAACAAAATGAGAAGCACCATTATTTTTGTCATTTTCCTGACGGCTTCCTACTTTATATAAAACTTCAAAAGTAATGGCTTTTGTTTCTTTTTGTGGTAGTAAAATTATGACACTACCGTCTTTTCTTACAATTCGTTTATGCATTTAGTTTAATTTTTCTTTAAAATAATTTGGTAAATCAGCGATAGCTATGCGCTCTTGCTCCATGGTGTCGCGATCACGAACAGTTACTTGATTATCTTCTAAACTTTCAAAATCAACAGTCAGACAGTAAGGTGTACCTATTTCATCTTGACGACGATAGCGCTTACCAACTGAACCAGTTTCGTCATATTGAATGCGATAATTTTTGACTAAGTTATCATAAATTTCTTTAGCCAAATTTGCTAAGGGCTCTTTTTTGGATAAAGGTAAAATGGCTATCTTAATCGGTGCTAATCTATGATGCAGTTTTAAAACAACTTCTTTTTCTTTGTTGCTATCTGTAGTTGTGCTACGACCACCTTCAATTTCAGTATAAGCATCCATCAAGAAAGCCAAAAAGGCTCTATCAGCACCGATAGAAGTTTCGATCACTGTCGGAATATAATCATTGTTATCATCATCTTTGACGGTCATTTTTTGTCCGGAAAATTCTTGGTGACGAGAAAGATCCCAAATTCCTCGATGATGAACACCTTCTAACTCTTTAAAATTATTTTCTCCTGAGAAAGCAAAATTATATTCTATATCAATAGCCGCTTTGGCATAATGAGCTAATTCATCTTTGGCGTGTTCTCTAAACTTAAGATTTTTACTATCCATACCCAAAGATTCATACCAAGATTTTCTTAATTCTTGCCAATTGGAAAATATATCTTCAGCTTGATCTTCATGAACAAAGTATTGCATTTCCATTTGTTCAAATTCACGCATCCGGAAAATAAAGTTACCCGGAGTAATTTCGTTTCTAAAAGCTTTACCAATTTGAGCAATACCAAAAGGCATTTTCAAGCGCATGCTTTCTTTGACATTCAAAAAATTAACATAAATACCTTGCGCTGTTTCTGGACGCAGATAAATTTGATTTGCTTCTTCTTCTAAAGGCCCAATAAAAGTCTTAAACATTAAATTGAACTGACGAATATCTGTCAGCTCTCCGCCACACTCCGGACACTTTACGTCTTTCAAATCAGTCTTTGATCCTTCTCTAAAATCTGGCTCAATCCCTAAATCTTCTAGTAAATGATCAGCTCGAAAACGAGTTTTACATTTTTTACAGTCAACTAAAGGATCATTAAAACCTTGGATATGTCCAGAAGCTTCCCAAATTTTGGGATGCATCAAAATACCAGAATCCAAACCAACCACATCACGACGAGCTAGCATGAAATCTGACCAAGCTTTTTTAATATTATTTTTAAGCTCTACGCCCAAAGGACCGTAATCATAAATAGAGCTTAATCCACCATAAATATCTGAGGAAGGAAAGACAAAACCACGAGCTTTGGCTAGTTTCACCACTTTATCAAACTTACGTTCATTTTCCATCATAAAAAGCACTAAAATCTAATAATAAGTACTGAAATTATAACTAATATCGCTATTTTTAGCAATGTTGTACTAATGATTAATAAATTAACTAAAACAAAAACCCCGCTTCTTAAAAAAGATACGGGGTTACGCTTTCAAGCATGATTTGAGTTTGGCATGACCGAGATCATGCCGTTAGTCAACAGCCTTTGTTGATTTCACAGGCGGCACGAACATTCATCACAGCGATGCTGATGTAAGATTCGAGTAAAAGTTGTCGTTCGGAGAGAACACAATTTGTCAGGTAGTATGATTCATTGCTTGTCGCCACCCAGTCACGTACGGGAGCGTCATTCAAAATCATTGCACCTTGATTTGGGATGATCATCACCCACAATTCGGCACTCACGTCGTTCATCTGTGTTTTGGTGTCATGGGTTCCATTTGAGTTTGAATCGACCAGTTGCGTTTCTATACATTCGGTACTCTTTGCGCCGCTTGCGCTGAAACGACTTTCTTTTGCTATCAGATCGTTCAACTCGACCATCATCATGTCGCTGGCGATACGGATATAATCACTCTGGACATCATTTGCCACATCTATCACCAGTAGAGGGCCTGCGTATGAATCCTGAGTGTTAATGTCATTCGCCATCACTTGTGTAAAACTCGCGTCTTCCGAAGTTGGGCCTTCACGAGCAACCACATTCTCACAGCCTATTACTACTGCAATCATCAGTAACAATAGGGTTGCGATGAATAACTTCAATCGTTTCATAATAAAACCTTTCTGTGTAAATTAATATAACTGGACAAAAGGCTATAAACGTTACTTTGAAAAACTCAAAGCATATATATCAAGGTACTAATCTAATGTTTATACCACCTCAAAATAAAATGGTCAAGACTATTTATGTGTATTTCTTAGCTTTTTCTATTCTGATTTCTCCTCCTTTATCATAAATTACCATATCACGTCGACCAATCTTACCTTTGAGTAAAAATTTAGCCAAAGAATTATCTACCTGCTCTTGAATCACTCGACGTAAAGGACGAGCACCAAACACTGGATCAAATCCCATCTTGGCCAGCTCTGCTTGTGCTTCATCAGTAGCAGTAAAGAAAATACCTTTTGTTTTGAGACGTTTTTGCACTTTCTTGAGCATCAGACCAGCTATCTGGAATATTTCTGTTTCAGTCAAAGGTCTGAAAACAACCGTGCCGTCAAAACGATTTAAAAATTCTGGACGAAAAACATCGCCAAGTTTATTTTTGATCAAATCATCTTTAAATTCATCAATAGAATGATTTTCGCTAATTTGTTTTTGAATATAAGCAGTGCCAGCATTTGAAGTAGCTACAATAATCAAATTGGTAAAATCTACTCTTTTGCCAAAAGCATCAGTTAAGCGACCATCCTCCATTACTTGCAAGAAAACATTCAAAATATCTGGATGTGCCTTTTCAATTTCATCCAAAAGTAATAAAGCAAATGGCTGATGACGAACAGCTTCCGTCAATAATCCTGGTTGTCCAGAAGCTACTGAGCCAATCAAACGGTCAAGGCTGCTTTTGTTTTGATACTCTGACATGTCCAAACGAATCATAGTGTCTTCAGCACCAAAATATTTTTCGGCTACAGTTTTGGCAAGTTCAGTTTTACCAACACCGGTTGGCCCTAAAAATAATAAAGTAGAAATCGGTCTTTTTTTATCTCGAAGTTCTGCTCGAGCTCTTTGTAAGGCAGTCGCTACTTGCTGAACCGCTTCATCTTGTCCAATCACGCGCTCATGAATGGCTTCGGCCAAATTCAAAAGTTTGACTGATTCTCTGTTTGAAATGCTAGCTAAAGGAATCTTGGTTTTGCGAGAAATTAATCTAGCCACATCTTCGCCACGAATCAATCTGTCTTGTTTAGGCGTCTTAGTAGCTGCCACTGCTACCTCTTCCATAATATTTATAGCCTTGGTTGGCAAATAACGATCAGGCAAATAACGATCAGTTAAATCATAAATCTTTTCTAAAGCATTATAAGTGAAATAAACTTTATACTTATTTTCCAAACCGCCAACATGAGACTCCATGATTTGAATTGATTGATTTTTATCTGGCTCATCAATGACTACTTTATGTAGGGCTTGACCTAATTCCTTGCCTTCTAAATGTTGTACATATTCTTGGTTGGTAGTAGAGGCAATAACAATGATATTTTTATTTCTAATCTCAGCCGCTAATACTTCTGACAAATCAATACCCTCAGTACCCTCAGAACTAATACCAACTAGATTATGAATATTTTCGATAAATAAAATAATATTTCCGGAAACTGCCGCCTCATTTAAGATACCTAAAAATCTTTCTTCTAATTTACCCGTACCGGTTGCACCTGAAATCAACCAAGGCACAGAGATACTGACCAATCTTTTGTCTTGAAAAATATCTGGCACTTCCTCAGCCATCATATTATTGGCAATGCCCTCGACAATATTGGTTTTACCAACGCCGGGCAAACCAACCAAAACTACACTAGATAAATCACTTTCCATAGAATTCATCACCTCATCCATTTCTTTTTCACGAGCAACTGACAAAGCTAAGCGTCCATATTTGGCAGCTAGCGTCAGATCTTGAGAAAAATTATCCAACATCGGTGTAGCGATAGCAGTATAGGAACGATTGATGCCTGATTTTGGCTTTAATAAGGATCGACTACGATAACGACGGTAGCGTTGGCCTAAGCGTAAATTAATATCCAACCAAGCTATGACATTGTCTATTTTGTCATCGCTGATTTTAAAATTATAAAAGAAATCTTTGACATCTTCACTATGCTTGGCAAGTCCGGCCAACAAATCAATCTCCTCCACTTGCTTTACTCGACGGACAACGGCCGCGTGCCAATAAGCGTTTAATAAAACGTCTTTTAATTCCGCCGATAAATCTAATTTTTGTTGGCGAGTTAATTTAGCTGTAATATTTTTCTTGACCAAGGATGATAAAGACTTATCAATGGTCTGTTGCAAATTTTGTGCGCCTACTCCTAAGCGTGCCAAAACAACTTTAATATCTTTGTCATTGAGTAAAACAAATAGTAAATGCCAAACAGTCACTGGCCATACCTTTTTGTGATGAGCATAAAGCCAAGCTTTATCTAGGATATCTTCTGTTTCTTGATTGAAACTGTTAGAAATATTATATTTGGTAAAAAGGTCTTTGTTGTTTAATTTTTTAGCACTGATGTTTTTGCGATGTGAAGGAAGAGACAAGCGATAGTGCAAATACATATTGGCCGTAGCCAAAATAACTAGCCATAGATTGTCCCAACTTGGAGTATTTAAAAATGTTAATAAATTTCGAGGATCAAATTCTACTTTGTCTAAAATACGATAGACAAACACTACACTCAAGATAGCGGACAAAATCAATAAACCATTTATCAATAAATCAATTACTAATCTCGTCTCCCGCACAAAAATACTTGAGCGGTTTATTTTTTTATCCCAATATAAAAAATTGTTATCTTTAAAATAATACTGACCGATGCCAAAACAAGCGCTACATCTTTTGTTGATAATAGAACCTTCGCCGCGACATTGATCACATTGTTGAAACTTTACGGTAGCCATAAAATACGTAAATTGTTAGCTACTTGAACAATGATTAATGGTGGTAAAAGTATCCAAAATATTAATAAACCGATATAAAGCACGGCAATAATTAAGAAAACAACAATACGACTAATTAAAATAATTAGACGCATTACAAAACTAATTGCACGTCCTGCTCGATCTGTTTGAGCAAACATTGGACTAAATAAGTGAGTAATCATCACCCGCAAAGATAGATTGCTAGCTAAACGCTTGATACTATCCCAAACATAAAGCACTCTTTTTTTCAAACCTCTGGTATACCACCAAAAAGGGAAGTATAAAATTTCACCCACCAAATCAACGAAGAGGGTTTTGATTGTCTGTATAAAAATATTATTACTCATTAGAAATATTATACCATTTTTTATTAATTAAGAAAAATACGAAATGCTTTTCTATTTATAATAAATCATGTAAGATAAGAGTATGAATAAACATATGAATAAATTTGAACAAGCAAAGCCATCTAATGCTGGAAAGAGAAAAGAAAGAGCAGAGGCTGAAGGAAAGATAAGTATTTCGCATTGGCGAGGTGAATTGCACTCACACACAGCCACAAATCTGGATCAACCAGAAACACCTGAAGATGTTATCGGATCTAGAAAAGGTAGTAATTGCGGAAAGATTCCTCTGGAAGTTTTAACGCAATATCACGCAAATGAAATGCTTAATGAATTTATTGCTATCACTGAACACTCTCGTGATGCAGATCCTGCCAAAGCAATAGAAGGTATTACTGCATGGTTTAATGACATGTATCTAAATAACGCGAGTTGGCTGCAAGAAAATTTTGGTAAAAATCAAGCAGACCTAAGCACTGCAGATAAAACAAAAATAACAAAACTCGCTAAAACTCAAGCTGAAAAAGTAGCTTTGTACAAAGATGAAAGATTAGAAGAAGTTTTAGCTGATATAGATCAAATTTCTGGAGATAAAAAATCACCGATCAAAGTTTTTAAGGGTGTAGAGGCAAATCTATTGCCAGACGGCAGTTTTGATACAGAAATGGTAGACAGCGGACAATTTGAGATTGTAAACTGCTCCATCCACCCACACGTTGATCAAGAAAATTTTACTCCAATTATTCAAGATCCTAAAGAGTACACTGAACTAACTAAAAAAGGCATGCAAAATCCTCGAACTAATGTCATGTGTCATATTGGACATGATGTAGATGCAGAAGTTGTTGGACAATTAGATTGGGATGATATTGCTAAAACTGCGTTAGAAAATGAAGTAGCCATAGAAATAAATTTAAAAGACTTAATGGCTTTCATCTATGATGAAATTTTGGACTATGAAAAATTCCCTAGTGACGATAGAAGCTATGTAACTGTTCTCAAATCTAAATTACCAGAATTAACACCTCTCATTTCATCACCTAAAATTAAAAAAGCTTTAGCGCCTTATTTAAAACAAGGCCTAAAGATAGCTATAAATACTGATGAGCATGAAAATAAATTTATCGAAAGCAAAACTGATAAAGCTGGCACCACCTCAACCTTTAAAGAAAGAGGTGTGCGTTTTTGGCGTTGCATGAGTGTAGTAGAAAAATATTTTAATACTTTATTTGAAGAATTAGGAATTGACACAAAAAATATTATCAATACTTACAGCAAAGAAGACTTAGAAAAATTTATTCAGAAGAAATAAATAAAAAAAGACTTAAAAATAAAAACCAGTGAATAGCTGGAATTAATAGAATATAATTTTAAAATTATGAATGAACTAAATAAAAAACCTAGAGATAAAAAATTAGTCATCTCTATATCAGTTTTAATGACTATTTTTATCATTTTCGTGATAGGTGCATCTATTGATGATGGTACAGTAATTAATATTAGCACTTTAACCTTGCTACTTTTGCTTATTTATTTTATATTTTTAAGTTTTATAAAGCATGCAACAAATAAACCATCTACTTACTCAATAATCGCTAATACATCCGGTATATTTTTATTTCTCCTATACATGATCGGTGGGGTAGTTATGATGGCACTCAATCCCAGATTAGCGGACAATATTGGTATAGCATTCATTCCCTCCTTAGTGTTCTATACGTTAGTCCTAGCACTTATAAAATCATTAAAAGTATTTGAATTTAAAAATGAAAATAAAACCAGCGAATAGCTGGAAATAGATTACTATAGTTAAAAAAAGTGCGGGCCTGCGGCCCGCACTTTTAATTTACTTTTCTTTTTTGTGATCACTTATAGCTCCAGCGACAAATGTCGCTATTACTAAAATTAAAACTACTACAATCGCTAAAAACATCATACTCATAATTTATTATTTTTAATTGCTTTTCTTATTTCAGACATTAAATCTAAATAAAATTTGAGATTATTAAGTGTAGCTAAACGCAAAGCTAATGGCTCTTGCGTTTTGAATAAATGATGTAGATAACTCAAAGAATAATTTTTTAGATTAATACTATTAATTGGCTTTTTATCACTAGCGAATTTAGCATTATTAATATTTATGGTTTTATAAAAGTCTTTTTTAGTGACATCAGGCTTGCCTTTCCATAAATATAACTTACCATGTCGAGCTTCTCGTGTAGGAATAACACAATCAAACAAGTAATAGGAAATAGAAAGTAGTGTATAGGTGGAAAAACTTGAGAGAACATGAGGAAAGAAAAAAACTATGTCACACACACAACAAACGGTTCGTTCTGCTATGAAAGAATTTGAATCGTACATGCGAGTTGAAAGAAACTATGCAGAGAACACTGTCAGAGGTTATGGAAGAGAGCTGAGCTTATGGCTACGCTTCCTTGGTTCTGACTACACACTTAATAGTATCACAACTCAGCACGTTAGAGAATGGCTTTCTAGCTTACAAAACTATAAGCCAGCATCTGTAGAGAGGAAGATCACAGCACTGAAAAGCTTTTTCAATTTCTGCCAAGATCAAGACTGGGTTATAGCAAACCCGTGTAATAAAATTAAATTTCCGAAGAGAGGAAAGAGACTTCCTAAGTATCTAAATGATGAAGAGTTACAAATTGTGCTCAATACCCCCTTCACCAAGTATCTAAGTAAACCGAATATGGATTTAGAAGTTAGGGATGCAACCATCTTTCGTATTCTAGCTCTATGTGGTCTTAGACGTTCTGAGATAATTGGTTTGAATGTGGAAGATGTTAGTTTGGGAGAAGGAATTATAATTGTTAGAGAAGCAAAGGAAGATAAAGATAGGATAGTGCCACTAACTAGAGAATTAATTCTATGGATGAGAAAGTATATAGGCTGGAGAGAGAAGACTTTTAAGCATACTCAATCCCATGCCTTATTCCTATCCTTCACTGGTTCTAGAATTGACTACAATGCTATTCAGAAATTGTTCAAACGTCACATGAGGATTTGTGGAATTAAGAAACACATCACGCCTCATGGACTGAGACATTCTTTTTCTATTTCCTTACTTCGCAAAGGTGTTGATCTCGTGACAATCTCTGAGCTTCTTGGTCATGCTAACTTGTCCTCTACTCAGGTCTATCTCCAAAGTGATTTGAAACAAAAACAACTCGCCATTAGCAAATTGTCTTCGTTTATCAATAATGATCAGCTTAGGATTTAGTTATTTTTTAGCTGTTTCTTTTTAACTATCTCCTCTAGTGGTTTGATATTTAAATATTGATATAAATGGTTTTTTATTCTCCCAAAAATATCATCTAGAAATCCATCTAATGCTTCACCGTTCTTTTTCGCTGTATTAATCCATCTTTGTTTTGATTTTTCAAACAACACCTGTCTTCTAGCTTCTACTATTTTATCATCAATATTAAACTTTGATTTAAGGCCACACTCATCTTGTAATATAACAAATAAACCATCCGCACTTATCAAATCTGGATCAAGGAATCTATTTCCTTTATGATGGTGAGGGTGCCTATGCTCTTTTACTTGTTTAAAAACCTTTTCAGTCATTGTGACTAAGTGCTTATACAAATCGTCTATTTCATTTTTATTAGAAGCAAATGACTTTAAATCTCTCTTTAGGATGTTGAGAAAAGAAGTACACTTATTTCTAAAAATATCAATATCCTCCAAATAAGCATTTATATGGTGCCATAACGCTTCATGTTCTGTTATTGTTTTTTTTGTAGGGTAGAAATCACGAAAATAAACTTCATACTTTATTAACTTTTTATAAAAATAACCGATACTAGTCAACAATTCAAAATATTTATCTACTTCTTTTATCTTAAAATTACCTGAATCAACGAATTGTTTATATTCATCTTTGAGTACGTCTGGTTTAAGATAACATGCAATAGATGATACTACTTCATCAAAATTATTTTTTTTCATTGAGGTTAAATCGTTAATTACCACCATTCTAACGCCAAAATCTAAATTTTACAAGCTAGTTAAAAAGCTCGGGAAACTCCTCCTTGATCTCTTGATCTGAAGCACCACTTTTGAGCATTTGTGTCAGAAGGTCTTCTTCTGATTCACTTAAGTCTAAAGGCTTGCTTAAAGCTCTTTCTAGCTGAGAAGACTCACCGGTACTTTTAAAAGTAAGCCTGCCTTCTTCTGCTTGCTGTTTTTTTAATTGATCAACCTGCTTCTTTAGCTCATCTTTATCAATGTGCTCTAAATTAATCACGCTCTTCTTAGTAGCTTGGGAATCACCAATATCAAACTTCTCTTCTCTGGCCACTGATTTGATCTGTGTTAATTTGTTTTTTTTAAATAACATAATTATTTCTTTTTAATTTTTAATTCTTTTAATAAACTCCAAACATCCTCGTCTTTGAAATACCACCTTTGACTACGACGAACAGCTGGTATCTCTATGCCCCATCTCCTATACCTCAAAACTCTGCCTTCCATCTGATCGTGGATAGCCTGTCGTGTTACTCCTAAAAGTTTTGCTAATTGATTTTGGTTTATCATTTTTTTAATTTACTTTGTCTTAACGCAGTTAATTGCTTAGCAAGTATCTCAAACTTTTCATAAAGTCTTTCATACTCAGAAACATCTATAAGGTGAAGGTCAGAAGAAAGTTGTAAGATTGCAACAGTCTCCGACAAACTACGATTTGCTATATTCAGAAATAGTGCATTGTCTTTCTTAAAAGCAGAACCGCTTCCCTCGGCAATGTTGATTGGGACAGAGGTGACGCAACGTCTGAGTTGGTTACCTAAAGCAAATTTCTCCTCTTGGGGGAATTTTTTTATTAGAACATAAACTTCCTGAACCAGCTTCCTGGCATTCTGATAAACCGTGAGTTGTTCAAATTGAAATGACATGGTTTTTTTATTATTCGTTGATGAATATAGGGTAGTTAAATTATTTGGGGATACATGGTAGGTAGGGCATGCCCCCTTCGGCCTTTTAAAGGCTTTTTTGATGCGGAACAACACAATAGCTCTTGCGTCACACTGGGTTAGGCTAACTTAAAACAAAACGTTGAAAGCAGCATGGTTAGAATGACGCAGGTTAGCTCCAGCCAGTGAATCTCTTTGCTGGACGAGGCTTAGGTTCTTGGTAACCGACTACTCTCCAATCTTCATGATTTGAGAACATTTTCTTTACCTTAGCCTGCAATGGTGTAAGTTCTGCAGATGTTGCTGATATTCCTTCATTTTCTTCTGAAAAGTTTTCCATATGTGTTAAACGATTGAGACGTATAAATTTCACTTCCTACTTATTATCTAAACTACAAAGATACCTCTTATATTCAAATACTATCTTATGTAAACCTATTGCCTAAAATTTTATTTGAAATAATCATAAAATTTCTTCGCAGCTGTTTTTATGGTCCAATTAAACTTTCCCTTACGAGAATCGTCATATAACAGCCGTATCAATTCTTTTATTTCACCAACTGGATCCTTAAGATCTGCTGCGTACTTTAATAGCTTGATGACCGCTTCTATTTCATCTTCCTCCACTTCACGTTTTGCTGGATAATCCTTCCACTCATAGTAGAATCTTAATATCTCATCTATAGATGAAGAATGAGTTTTATAATATTCGCTTTCTTTTGTATTTTCTTTCTTTCTTTTGTGTGTAAAGGCGTCTTTACTAGTTGGGGTAAAGACACCCTTACCAATTGAGCTCTTACACTTAACTAGTTTAGCTACCTTTACTAGATCCCAGTCATTAGGATTAAGGTTAATTGCCCATAAATTACTATGCCTTTTGCTCTTACTCTGCCTTACTAGTTTAGCTACCTTTACTAGTTGAAGATTCTTTAATGCTTTAATTATCGTTGGCCTGCTTCTTTGCAGAGCTTTTTCAAATTGACTAATTGATATCTCGTCTTGTTCTTTATGAAAACCAACTGTTTTTCTAATAATAAAAAGTGCTGCCTGAAACTCACAACCTCTAAACGGTAGTTGAATTAAAGCTTCAAGAAACTCATTTGGCACTTTAGTGTACTTTTTCTTTACTAACATAGGCTCCAGACCTGTTTCCTCGGGAGAAGGTTTAACCAGGATCAAGCCTGCTGGAGCACTTCCCCCGAAGAAGCAAGAAATTAATTAATCTTGTTTTTTAGCAACCAAAATATTGTAGTCTGGCTGATTATCACTTTCCTTAAACTTATTAGGAAAACCAATCAGTTTCTTACCACACTCTGGGCATGCTAATGACATATATTCTTTGTCATCTTTTTTATTGATCCAAAGACCTTTGCTCTTTTCTCTTTTTTCTTCTTCCATAATATTTTTAGTTAATATTTATCTAATATCTTCAAAGCTTCTTGAAAACCGACCTTTAATTTTTTCATAATGAAGTCAATATTACTTGTTCCCTCCCCACAGCTAAAACATTTCCATCTGTTCTTCCTAACATCTATAGTGAGCGAGGGGGTTTTATCCTCGTGTAGAAAGCATCTAAAGATGTGCGGACGCTTGGTTGGTTCAAGATGGTCTTGAGCAACTTGAAGCATAGGAACATCTTCCTTAATACGCCGGTAGTCTATGAAGTTGTCAGAGGTAATAAGTCCTGGAGCTGAGCCTGTGAACTGATACAAGGTTCTTCTTAGCCTCTGAAGCTTGCTTTCCTCCTTAGAGATGCCTTCCTGCATAAATTCAACAAAGCATTCTTGAAGCCATGGGAATGGGTGCTTCTTAGAAGAATATTCCATTTGTTCTTTTTTCAACTTTAAAACTAGATCTATTTCTTCAGTTATCATTTCTCTAACATTGGGAAGAAAAACTTTTTTATCTTCTAATGTTAATTTGTATTCATATTTTTCCATAAAAAAAAGCTCAAACCTGATAAACAAATAGTTTATACTTAGTTTGAGTTTCTGAGACTCGCTATCCCATTAAGGATAGACCAACACCAGTTGCGACACAGCTATCTATTTGGAATATTTTACATGGTTTAAGGACCAAGAACTTCTTATCTGTGTCCAAATAGACTGTTGGATTTTATTCAATTGTGCCTTCATTATAGGGCAAAAATGCTAATTTGTCAAGCAATTGTGGTAAATCTATAGAGTTTTTGCTATAGTTCATGTGTAAAGGAAAATAAGTAATTTTAAATATATGAAATTTAAAACAAAATGGCTTAAAGGCCCCGGGTTCATAGGCACTATCGCCTGGTTATTCTTAATATACCAAGGATTGCTTGATATGCAGTCGTTCTGGGCTGTGATGGCATTCCCTACTATCACATTACTATTCGTGTATATGCTGGCTAAGCAAGAAGGCTTTAACAAGGATGTACGTGATTTGATCTTCGGTTCAGCCATTGCCGCATTTGCAACCTGGTGGATAGCGTTTATCTTATGGTTTCCATTAAGCTATTTATTAGGAAAATAATTAAACTAAATATATGAAAAAACTTTTATTAATATTAGTCGCTATTCTACTAATGGGTGCTGGATGCACTACTGGTAATCAAGCAAACAACGACGCAAAGTATGATGCGTGTACAGATGCCTGTTATGAAAATAACAGTCTCATGGGCGTTAGTACTCATGATGGCCCAATGGTAAAAGAAAAAAGAGCAGACTGTCTAAATATTTGTGTAGAAAAATATAAATAATATGAAAAAATTATTAACATTGCCAATAGTAATGGTTATAGGAGTAGTAGTTATTGCCACACTCTTTATTCTGCCCAAATTTATTGATAACAATAATTCAACCGAACTGACAATTGATGAAATTGATGAAATATCAAAATCTATAGCCGCTGTTAGTTGTCCAGACGTAAATAGCCCAGAAGTACCTCATCTATTTGGCAGTGGTAGTTATTTAAGATTACATGATGGCCAAGGCTCAGATTATGCACGACCTGTATTGGTAACTAATGCTCATGTTGCTCAAAACAGTATTTTTTCTTCTACAAATCCCAAAAATGCAAAAGGTCAGTGTTATGTATCATTTAATCATATGTTTGATGATGGTTTTACACTTGATGATGAGGGCTTTACATTTACTGTTTATGATGACACGACCACATTAACAGAATTTATTGATATAGCATTACTAATTTCTCGGTTTTATGAACTTGCAACGGCTGGCTCTATTTTACAAAGAGAGAATAACAATCCTTATCCTTTCTGTGAAAACATCAACTCTGGTAAAAGAGTATATATATTTGGATATCCCGGTGCTGCCGAAACACAATACCCGCCTTTTGAAAAAGTTTTTGATAATACCGCTGCATATGAAGAACATTTAGAACTGATTAATGAATTCAATAAAAAAAGAAACCTAATAGTTACTGAAGGCATAATTAGTGGTGAAAGCGAATACGGCTACTTTACAAGTGCAAAATTAGATAGTGGTGTATCAGGAGGATTAGTAGTGGCAAAGGAAAACGGGACCCCTTGCCTTGTTGGTATTCCAACTGCAGCATCAATTGGCGAATTTGAGAATCTAGGAGTCATTCAGCCAATATCTAATATTTACGATGAGAATATAAATTGGCATAAACTAATGAAACAATGGAAAGATGAACTTGAAGGATTGCTTAATTAAACGTATGAAACAACCAAAAATCAAAATTACCGAAGACCTAGTTAAGTTCTTTGCTTTGTTGTTGAAGGTAGACCGTAGGATTAATCCAAGGAACTATAAGAAAGAATTAAAATAAATATATGAAAATAGTTCATTTTGAAGATGATGAATTTCTAAACAACATGTACCACGCTAAGTTTGTGGGCTGTGGTTTTGAATATAAAGGATTTATAAATCCAGCAGATAGTGAGGATGAATTTATTGATGAAGTTATCAATGAAAAACCAGATCTCATTATTACAGACATAAACCATAAAAACCTTAATGGATTTAGAATGCTGGAAATATTAAAAGAAGATTCTAGAACCAAGGACATACCAGTAGTTATTATGACCAATATGTCTCAGGAAGAAGATCAGGAGCGTGCAAAGGAACTAGGTGCTGCAGATTATATTATCAAAGCACAAGTTGTTCCAAAGGAAGTAGTTGAAAAAATAAAAGAAATAATTAAGGAATAGATATATGAGCAATATTAAATGTGATACTTGCGACAAACTAACAAAGCATAACATAGGTCAGGAACAGAAAAAGAAATTAGGGCTTACATTGCTTTGTGACGAGTGTGAGAAGCAACAACCAGACTACGGACAAACCAAAAAAAGTAATAGTAAGTTCTTCTGGATAACTTTTGTCATAATCTTTATTCTTATTTTCATTTTTGGTTCAAATGAAGTTCGGTCTAATGCTATAACCTACTTTATAATAGGTAGTGTTTTTGGCGGTATAGCCGAACTGCTGAGAAAAGGTAAGAGTCATTATGATAAAAAACCCCTTAAAAGAAAAAAATAAACCCAGCTAAATAGCTGGAAATAATTAGTAAATTAATCATATGGAAAAATCTTCAAAATTAAATTTCAAAAATGCTCCTAGCTATGTTAAGTTTTTATTTGCAATTGGACTAATTGGCTCTATAATTGGTTCTCTATTTGCAACAGCAAGTATACCTCAAGCACTAGGATACATATTCGGTGGTTTAATACTTGCTTTACTGCTTGAAATTATCCCTTATTTTTTATTAAGGAAAAAAATTAAGGAAGCACACACTGTTATATTCTCTTGGGCATATTGTATCGTGGGCATCATGCAGCTTATCGGATCAATTTATAGATCATAAAAAACCAGCAAGTAGCTGGAATTTATATAATTAACAAACTAATTGTTCTCTTTATTTTCACACTATAGATGTCACACAGAATCGGCTAAATACCATCCTGCGAACACAGTTGAGAATGCGTGACTTCTACTATAGCTTTCCTGCCTTGATTGCTGCTCGTATATCAGCCATTAGGTCCATATAGAAGGCTAGGTTGTTTAGGCTCGCTAGACGAAGCCCTAGAGGCTCCTGCGTCTTAAATAGGTGGTGCATATAGGCTAATGAATATCGGCCAAAGCGTCCTTTTGCTAACAAGGTTTTATCCTTGGCAAACTTCGCATTTGTGATATTAATAGTCTCATAAAACTTCCTATTACCTATCTTCCCAGTCCTGATATAAAGCTTGCCATGCCTGGCCTCACGAGTAGGAATAACACAATCAAACATGTCCACTCCCCGTTTTACAGCTTCAATAATATTTTCTGGATAACCAACACCCATCAAATAACGTGGCTTATCACTTGGTAGAACTGGTGTAGTATAATCCAAAACTTTATACATCACTTTATTTGGCTCACCAACAGCTAAACCACCAATAGCAAATCCATCAAAATCAAATTTCATAAGTTCTGCCGCTGATTGATGACGCAGGTCTTTAAAATCTGCTCCTTGGACAATGCCAAATATTAATTGCTTTTTTATTATTTTAGATTTTTTGTTTAATTTATTTTTATAATCAAAAGCTATCTCTGCCCAACGCGTAGTTCTCTCTAATGCTTTGATTGCATCCTGACGCTTGGCTGGTAAACCAATACACTCATCTAAAATCATCATGATATCGGAATTCAAAACTATTTGGATGTCGATAACTTTTTTTGGATTCAAAATATGTTTTGAGCCATCAATATGTGACTGAAATTCCACTTGATCGCCTTTTATTTTTCTTAAATTTGATAAAGAAAAAACTTGATAGCCACCGCTATCAGTCAAAATTGGTAAATCACAATCCATAAATTGATGTAGATTACCATGTTTTTTTATGACATCCATGCCTGGACGCAAATAATTATGATAAGTATTAGACAAAATAATTTCTGCGCCTAAATCTTTTACTTCTTGCACAGTACAACTTTTTAAGGCAGCTTTTGTGGCAATTGGCATAAAAAAAGGCGTGTTAACTTTGCCTCGAGCAGTAGTTAACACCCCTAATCTTGCTTGTGATTTATTTGAAATTTTATTTAGCTTAAACATTATTGTACTAGACCATATGGATCACTACTTTCTGCCACCACATCTGAGGTTTTCAAAATCTTTGAACGAACAATCACTTCTTCTTGGCCCAAAGCTGTCGCTGTCACCGGATTTAATAAAGTAACCGCTTGTCCTCTGTCTTCAGCATCAGGAGTAATACTAATCATAAAAGAAGCAGTTAGCGGCAATAACAAATCATCAAAATCTTCTAAGCTCCAAGTCAAACTACGATCATCTTCATTGAAAGCTAAATCCCCCTCTTGTACTTCAGCGCCATCAATAAAAGAAACATTTGGTGGTAAAACTGTGCTGACTGTTACTGTATCAAAACTACCAGTACTTTGTGGCAAAGACCAGACAGCTAAATATTCTGTATTTTCGCCAACTTGAGGTGGTAATAATCCAGCTCCCACTCGACGACCACCTAAATGCCAGTAAATACCATTATTAAAACTTAAACTTTCGCCAACTGTAATTTGAGAAACATTTTGTAATTGTTCCCAGCCACTCAAGCCAGCAATGTTTATCATGACGATATTTTCAATCAATCGCTCTGGCTGTGGCTGATCTGTCACTTCTACTTCCCAAGTGAAAGTTTTGGTCTCACCAGCTGGCCAAGTATTTAAACTTTCATCGACATCCGATGTCCAGATTACCTTTTCTTCCAAATATTCTCCGACTGAATCCAAGGTATCCCAATCTAAGATCCCACCGGTCAACAAGGCAGCTACTTGCACATCAGATACGTCACTAGCGCTGTCGTTAGTAATGTCTAATTGATAACGTAATCTATCACCCCAATCAGTTGTCATATCTCCAGACTCACCATTAATCTCCAGATCGATGACAAATTGCGGATTAACCACTGTCATTTCATGTTCCTGACGAGATAAACGACGGAAATCTTCATTTACTACATTACCAATCTCGGCTACTAATAGCTGATCTGACTTACTATCAACTGTAAAATTACCAGTAATAATCAATTCTTTTTCTTCCTCCGGCTCTAGTGAGCTAAGCCAAAAATCTCCTTCTTTGGTTGGCTCGGTACTGACAGTAACCCAGTCATCTGGTAATAAAACATCTAAACTCAAATCAATTAAAGCTTCCTTTGTAAGATTGCTGTAAACAATTTTAATTTCTTGTTCAGTGTCAATCAAAGTTTTTTCAATAGCAACAATACTTAATTCTATTTTTTGATCTTTAATTTTTGTCTCTATGGTATCTTTGGCTCTAAAATCTGAATGAAAATTTGCCGGCTGATAATCTAAATTGAAAACAGCAGCTAATTTATCATCTTTGACACCAACTAATTGTCCTTCAATCTCTATCTTGGCAGTCTGCCCAGGAGCTAGATCTGTCAGCGACCAAGTTTTGGCGTTACCATTAGCAGGATCTACAGAAGCTTCATCAAAATAAAATCCAGCTGGCCAATAAACACTCAATTCCATTTTAGTCAAAGGTACGACATCTAAATTTGTATATTCAACAACATATTTAACTTCGTCACCAGAGGTAATGGTCTTGGGCCCGATCACTGCTAATTTTAAGCTCTCTTGTTCTGGACCAGAAGCATTATTATTCCAATATATGAGCCCAGCAGCTGCGCCAATGAAAATCAAAAATAAAAAGAAAACTAAGCCACCTCTTCCTTTAGGTGCTTTTTTGAAAGTCTGATATTCTTTTGGCACTTTTCTCTTAGTCGATTTGCGGCGACTAACTGTCGGTGCTTCATAGGATGTTTTGCGAACCGGTGATCTTTTGACAGAATCAACGCTGCGTTTTTTTACTTTAGCCATATATAAATAATTTTAATGCTTGAGAAGGACGATCATAAACTTCCTGATAATAAGCTTGGGAAGCTTGTAGCCACTCTCTATTTAATTGCTTAGCAATTGATAGGTCCAAAACGTCCATCAACGGCCTTGCTAAAATCTCTCTTAAGAATTGTAACAAATCTTCACTCATTAACAAAGCATTTGCTGGTTGATGTTTTTTGCAAACTACTCCTCGGCCAGGCAGATAATATCCACTACTGACAGATGCTCCACAAGAAACACAATTATCCAAATGTGGATGCCAACCACTAATGCTTAAAAATTTCCATAAAAATGTACGAACCAATAACATTTTCTTTTCATCAGACAACTGATCATCATCTAATAAAGTAAATATTTCTTCTAATAACTGAAATTCTTTCCAACGCGGCCCAGTACTGACTTCTCCCAAAAATAACTCAATAATACTGGAAGCCAATGACATGCTGCGTAAGTTTGTTCTGATGTTTTGATAATCTTTTATCAAATGTGTGCCCGCCACATGGTCCATCTTACCGCGGCCGATCATTACTTTGACTTTGGCAAAAGGTGGTAAGTGTCCAGAAAGTTTACTACTAGATTTGGCGGCCGCTTTGACTACGGCTGTGATCAAACCTTCGTGTGGAGTAAATAAATAGTACAGCCTGTCAGCTTCTCGCCAAGCCCTGGTTCTTAGAACAAATGCTTCAGTCTTGAAAGCCATTTTATTTTAATCCTAAAATAATTTCTTCGCCGTTTATTTTTTTGACTAACTGTGTCTCTGGACTAGCATCTACTTTTTCTAAAGATCCAGCAGATGTTGATTTGATTATTTCTTCTTTATATTTTTCAATAACAGCTAATAAGCTTGCGGATTCTGTTTGATAAGTTTCTACTGGTTTATCTACTGGTTTCAAACCAGACTCTTTACGTAAAACATTTATAAAACGAATTAATTCACGCAAAACTCCTTTTTCTTTTAGATCATCTGTTAAGTTTGTGTCTAGAGCAACTTTGAAATCATTCACTTCAGCTACCTGCCAACCCTCGACTTCTTTAACGTTATCTATAACAACTTGCTCTACATTTAATTCATCAGCTAAAAGCTCTAAATAATCCCGCTCTTTTGCCAGTCCTGATTTTTCTCCAACTACTAAAGTAGCTAAAGGCTGACGAACTTTCATACCAGCTCCGGCCCGTAGGGCATGCACGCTCTCTGCAATCTGACGAACAGCGTCCATTTTATCTAAAACTTTTTGATCTACTAATTTTTTATCATAACTTGCCCAATCTTCTAAGTGCACTGAAGTCTTTGGCGAAAATTCTTGCCAGATAATTTCGGCGGTCATTGGAGTAAATGGAGAGATGACTTTAGCAAATTGCTTTAAGATAAAAGCCAAAGTTTGAATAGCTTGTTCTTTATCTTTTTCATCCTCACCTTTGAATCTATCTCGACTACGACGTAAATACCAAGTAGATAATTCATCAACAAAATCAATTAGTGGCCGGGTAGCTTTGACTAAATTATAATCTTCCATTGCTTCTGTCACTTCTTTATGCAAAACATAAAACTTAGCGACAATCCATTTATCTAAATCGTTATCTAATTTTACTAATTTATCTCCATCGATTTTAGCCTCACCTTTAAACATTTGGTAAAAGCTGAAAACGTTTTGCAATAAACCGATAAAACGACGATAGGTTGTTTGCAAATCTTTTTCAACAAAAGAAAGATTTTCAGCTAAAGCCACTGGAGATGATAATAAATACAAACGCAAAGAATCAGCGCCATATTTTTCCATAACTTCATTTGGATCTGGATAGTTCTGTAATTTTTTGGACATCTTCTTGCCGTCTTCAGCCAACACAATTCCGTTGACGATGACGTTATCAAAAGCCTGTGAATCTTTCAGTGCTGTAGCTAAAATATGCAAGTAATAAAACCAAGCCCTAGTTTGATCAATTCCTTCGGCAATAAACTTGGCTGGAAATTTTTGATCAAATTCTTTTTTGTTATCATATGGATAATGTGCTTGTGCATAAGGCATGGAACCTGAATCAAACCAAGTATCCAAAACATCTGGCACGCGCTTCATAGTGTCTCCACACTTACAAGCAAAAGTTATTTCATCAACTACATGCTTGTGTAAATCAGTCACTTTTTGACCACTAGCTTTTTCTAAATCTGCTACTGAGCCAAATACTACTTTTTCCTCACACTTTGAGCACTCCCAAATAGGCATTACTGAAGCCCAAAATCTTTGACGAGAAATTGACCAATCACGAGCACCTTCTAGCCATTTTCCAAAACGACCTTCTTTGATATGATCTGGAGTCCAATTTATATTCTTGGCAGTTTTCTGTGCTTTATCTTTGACTTTAGTGACAGCCACAAACCAAGACGAAGTAGCATAATTTAACAATGGAGTTTCACAACGCCAACAATGTGGGTAGCTGTGTTCATACTTTTCTTTAGCAAATAATAAATCCTTGCCGGCCAAATATTTTATAATAGCGACATCTGTAGATTGCACATCATCTATTGGCTTTACATGTAAGCCTTTGAAATCTGTAACCTGTTCTTTGATGATGCCGTCCATACCAATGTGTTGGACAAAAGGAAAATTCTTTTCTTTACCCAAATTCATATCGTCTTCACCAAAAGCAGGAGCAATATGAACGACACCGGTTCCTTCTTCAGTAGTTACAAAATCGGCTGCCACGATTTGCCAGCCATTAGCTACATTTTCTAATTCTTTATCATTAGAGTAATAATCAAAAAGTGGAATATATTTTTTGCCAATTAAATCCTTACCTTTGAATTCTTCAATAATTTGAACTTCCTCTCCGAACTCCATCTTAAAAGCATCTATATCTGAGCCCTGTAATCTTTCTTTTGCTACAATGTAATACCTAAATTTTATGTCTGCGACATTACTTTTTGCATTTGGATCATGAACATCTACAAAATTACTTTTTTCAATACCCTCAACACGAGGTCCAATTTTTACATAATCAATATCTGCACCAACAGCTAAAGCAACATTGCCGATCAAAGTCCAAGGAGTAGTAGTCCAAGCCAAAACAAAAGTTCCTGGCTCATCTACAAGTTCAAACTTGGCAGTCAGTGATAAATCTTTTATATCTTTATAACCTTCGGAAACTTCTTGTTGAGAAAGAGTTGTTTCACAACGAGGACAAATATGCATTGAGCGATAATCTTTGTAAATCAAATCCTTGTCCCAAAGCTCTTTGAAAACCCACCAAACAGATTCCATATAATCCAAGTCCATAGTTCGGTAAGCATTTTCCATGTCTGCCCAGCGACCCATGCGAGTAACAGTTTTTTCCCATTCGCCAACATAGCTCAAAACTTTAGAGCGGCACATTTCATTAAACTTAGCCACACCCATTTCTTCGATGGCCTGTTTAGATTTCGAACCAAGTTCTTTTTCAACAATGTTTTCGACTGGCAAACCATGGCAATCCCAACCCCATTTCCGCTCAACACGATATCCACGCATAGTCCAAAAACGAGGCACTACATCTTTCATAATATTACCTACCAAATGACCATAATGCGGTGTCCCTGTTGCAAATGGTGGTCCATCATAAAAAAGATAGTCACCTTGCGGTGATTTTTTATCTAAAGATTTCTGAAAAGTCTGATCACTTTCCCAAAAATCCAATATTTCTTTTTCTTGATCTTTAAAATCTGCCATATAATAGTATATTTACTTACCCTTAAGGTAAGATTTATTCTAGCCTAAAAGCCTATATTTGACAATATTTTACCTTTCGACTTCGCTCAAGATGATTAAAATCAGAAAAATAAAGAATACAAGCTCTGCCACCAAGATTTCTTGGCCTTTTTGCACAATCGAGGCTGGTAAACCCTATGTTTACATTTAGCCTTGGTAAAAACTTTGTCCAACTTTTTTCTCATTTTTATTTTGTGATTATTTTATATATTAAAACCCTCAAGCCCCTAAGCATAAAAAGGGGCTCGAAGGAATTAAAGCAATTTTTTGATCTCCGCAACGGATAACCTTCTTTTGTTTTGCAAATCTTCTATTTTTTGCAAAGTGCGGAGAGCTTTATCTGGATTATAAAGACGATAGCCACCTTGAGTACGCCCATCTTCTTTTAGTAAACCTTCACGAGTATAAAAATTAATTGCGGACGGCAAAACATCGAACATACTAGCTAGTGTGCCGATCTTTACTAATTTAGTGCTCGGTTGTTTGTTTCCGGTTTTTATTTTCCGCATGTGCCTCGCCTGTGAATATAAAGCACTACTTATTATAAACCATAAAGTAAAAAGTGTAAAGTAATTATTGATAGTTTATAGTTAATATAATTAAAACAAACAAAAAAACCCCGGCCTAGACCGGGGTTGATAAAGTCTAACTTATAATGCCTGCTGTCTTTCTATTTCTGTCAAAATCTCTGAATCATCACCGACTTCTTCAATAGAGATAATCTTACTACGATTAACCTGCAAGCTACCTTGCGGCTGATGCAATTCTGCTCCCCGCTTGATCAAAACTGGCACTTCTATCAATTGGTCTTCAGCGCCCTCTTCAGTGGCTGGTACTAATTGAGTTTCAGTCTGAATATAATAAACATCCTCTAGATATACATTGAGTGAATCTTCTTTCATCACTAGAGCAAAATAAACTTGTCCATTTTCCAAAAAGACTGCTTTATACTTATGTTCCTTTTCTAAATTTCCTTTAGATAAGAAAACCAAGGCTCCAGATAAAACGACAATAACTATAACTAAAGTAATAGTTAACCATATTTTAGACGCTTTACTTTTTGGCGTACGAGCTACAAATTGCTCAAAATCCTCTAAGCCATCCTCTGTCTTGGCTGGCTTGGTCGCTGCTGCTCTAGTTTTTGTTGTCTTTTTGACTGGCATATAAATTTAAAATTAAGTATTTTAGTACATTGATTATATATTAATGAGGAAAATTTGCCAAGAGCTCTAATTTTACAAATAATCCCCCTTATACTATGATGAGTAATAATTAATGAAGAAATTATGAAGAGCGATTTTGAGACAGAAAAGTTTTGTTTGTTTTATTTAAAATCTATTCAGGGCCTGAAAGAAGTAGTTATCTGGAAATATCTTCAAGATGGACTACAGGCTAAACAACTTTATCGCCAGCCACCAATTATGATTGCCGAATTAGTACGGCAGGCAAAAAATGATCCCGAATTTAACACTAAAATTCAGAAAGAATTCGAGCTCTACCAAAATGCTATTAGTATTTTAGATAAAGCTTATCCTGATATTTTAAAAACTATTTTTGATCCGCCATTGTTTTTATTTTATCAAGGCAATTTAGATTTATTGAAAAGTGAATATTTATTGACGATCGTTGGCTCACGAACTCTGAATAATTATCATCAAGCAACTTTAAAAAATTTAATTCAAGATTTAGCTAGTTCGCCATTAATCATTGTCAGCGGCTTGGCATTTGGCACTGATGCTTTAGCACATTCATTAGCCTTGGAAAATAATTTACCAACTATCGCTGTGTTGGGCTCGGGTTTTGCAGATTCAGTTTTATATCCTAAACAAAATTTATACCTAGCCAAAAAAATCTTACAACAAAATGGCTTAATTCTTTCTGAATATCCTCCGAATACTAAGCCAGCCTTATATCAATTTCCAAAACGTAATCGTATCTTGGCTGGCCTCAGTCGAGCTACGGTAGTAATTTCTGGGGCAATTAAATCTGGTACTTTAATTACTGCTCAATGTGCACTAGATGGTGCCCGAGAAGTTTATGCTCTACCCGGCAATATAAATCTGACTTTATCTCAGGGCCCAAATAATTTAATCGAACAAGGAGCAAATATTTTATTAAGTAGTGACAATATTTTACAAATTTATGATCTAGAGAAAAACACAATGAAAGAAAATATCAAACTTGATCTGCAACAAGACCAAGTTTACCAACTCCTAAAAATCCAAGCTTATACTCTGGAACAAATAAAAAATCAAACTAACCTTGATTTTATAATTTTACAAAAAATAATTGCTCAACTAGAAATTATGAACTTGGCCAAAATTAATAAATTTAACCAAATTGAAATAATATGATCACAATGACACAAGACCAAAAAATAAACTTACTTAAATATATTTTCATTGCTTCTATTTTGCTAGCTAATATAGTTGGTGCAAAAATTATGACTATTGGCAGCGTCAATGTCTCAGTAGCTATTTGGCTATTGCCACTTCTATTTTTGATCACTGATGTTTTGGAAGAAGTAAAAGGCGCTAAAACTGTCCGTAATCTAGTTTTTTCTAGTGCTGCTATTTTATTGTTTGCTTTATTATTTATTCAACTAACTGTCTGGATCGCTCCAGCTGATAGATATGTTCACAATGAAGCATACGTGACCATCTTTCAAAATTCTAGCCGAGTAATTTTAGCTTCCATTCTAGCTTTTGTAATCAGCCAAATGCATGACATTTGGGCTTTTGATTTTTGGAAGAAAAAAACCCAAGGCAAATACTTGTGGCTCCGTAATAATTTATCCACTGCTGTTAGTCAATTTATCGATACGACCATTTTTATTTTCTTGGCTTTTTACCAAATCACGCCAAAATTTGACTTTGATTTTATGTGGCAGTTGATTTTACCTTATTATGCTGTAAAATTAATCTTGGCCTTCATCGATACACCTTTTGTTTATTTAGGAGTAAGATGGCTTAAGAAAAAATAATGAAAAAAACTTTAGAAAATTATCAAGCGGATATTACTTGGTTGGAGTCTATCGCCAATCTCCCAACTCAAAATTTTATGTTGGCGACTTCTGATCGACAAATTTTTTTGATACGAGTACAAAACTTTTTAAATCTTTTGGATAATCCTGAAAAAAAATTAAAGTTTATTCACATCGCCGGCACTGCCGGAAAAGGATCAACTACGCATGTCTTACAAGACTTGATGGCTGACAGCGGATTGCAAATCGGATCATACACATCTCCTTTTGCTACAACCACAATAGAAAAAATAAAAGTAAATGAAAAATTAATTTCTCCCAAAATTCTTCATCAAATACTTGAAAAAAAAATAAAACCAGCTCTAGATAAGTATGTTTTGAAATACAAAACTGAAACCCCTTCTTATTTTGAAATATTTTTATGTATTGCTTTATTATATTTTGCACAAGAAAAATGTGATTGGGTAATTTTAGAAGCAGGCTTAGGCGGCACTCATGATGCTACTAATGTCATCAAAAATCCAAGCGTCACTGCTATTACAAACGTAGGTTTGGATCACACTGAGCTTTTAGGAAATACCAAGGCTGAGATCGCTACTGACAAAGCCGGTATTATAAAAAGGAACTCTTATTTTTTGACTGGAGAAAAAACAACACCCATTAAAAATCTTTTATTTTCTATTGCAGAAAAAAGAAAAGCTAAAATTATCGAGCTAGAAAATTTAGCAGATCAATATGATGGTGGCTTATATTTTCAAACTGAACAACAAGCAAGTAATTTAAATTTAGCTTTAAATATTTTACAAACTCTAAACATCAAGCCAAAACAAGCACAGCAAGTCATCCATAATTTTGGCATGATCTGTCGACAAGAGATTATGCAAACTAATCCTCTGGTGATAGTCGATGGCGCTCATAATAATGATAAACTAGGAAACTTGGTAGATTTTATCAAGACGCTCAAATATAAAAAACTACATCTTATTTTGGGTTTAGCTTCAGATAAAGATTATAAAAAAGCTTTACAAAAAATATTACCCCTAACAAACAAACTATATTTAACTAGATTTTTAATCATTCATCGCAAAACAGCCGACTTACGAAAATTAGCTGGTGATTGTAAAAAAGTTAAATTAATTACTCCTAATATTTTTCATGACCCACATCAAGCTTTAGCTGAAGCTTTGAAAAATGCTCATAAAGATGATTTGATAATAATTGCTGGTTCATTTTTCTTGGCTGGAGAGCTACGAAAACATTGGATTAGTGAACAATATATTATAGAGAACTTAAAAACAAAATAATACACCCCTTGCTTAATATAGCCATTTATTGTATAGTCAAAATCAAAATATTATAAAAATTGTAAATTATGCCAGATTTAATCATCGTCGAGTCCCCAACAAAAGCCAAAACCATCAAAGGTTTCTTGGGTAAAGACTATAAAGTGGAGTCCAGTTTTGGACATGTTCGTGATTTACCAAAAAGTAAATTAGGAGTAGATGTAGAGAATAACTTTGCGCCCACTTATGATGTGCCAACTAAAGCTAAAAAGCGCGTCAGTGAACTCAAATCTTTAGCTAAAAAAGCTGACATTGTCTACTTCGCGACTGATGAAGATCGCGAAGGTGAAGCTATTTCTTGGCACTTACAAGAATTATTAGATATTCCTGAAAAAAAACAACGTCGTATTGCTTTCCATGAAATTACTAAAAAAGCAATTCTACATGCTCTAGAGAGTCCTCGAGAATTAGATATTAATTTAGTCGACGCCCAACAAGCGCGTCGTATTTTGGATAGATTAGTTGGCTATAAACTTTCTCCATTGCTATGGAAAAAAGTTGCCAAAGGATTGTCTGCTGGCCGTGTTCAATCTGCCGCCTTACGTTTGATCGTTGAGCGTGAAGAAGAACGTAACAACTTTAAAGAAGAAGAATATTGGACTGTTGAAGGTGAGGCTTGCAAAGGTAAGCCTGATTTCAAAATATCTTTATGGAAAAAAGATGATAAATCTATTTCCAAATTTGATCTTGATGAAAAAATGGCCGGCCAAGCTGTAAAAGAAATCAAACCAGCTAAATTAATAATCAATAAAGTAGAAGCTAAAGAGCATACAAAATCTCCTTTAGCTCCCTTTACTACTTCAACTTTACAACAGGAAGCTAACCGCCGTTTTGGCTACTCTGCCAAACAAACCATGATGATCGCCCAACAACTATATGAGGGTATGCATGTTGGTGCAGAACAAGAAACTGGTTTGATTACATATATGCGTACTGACTCCAAAAATCTTTCAGAAGAATTTGTCAGTGCAACTTTGGATTATGTCCAAAATAATTTAGGAGAAAAATATGTAGAACCTGGTGGACGTGTTTTTAAGAAAAAAACAAAACTTGCTCAAGAAGCTCACGAAGCTATCCGTCCAACTGACGTTAATCTGGTTCCTGAAGAAATCAAAGATCACTTAGATAGTAAACAATTTAAAATTTATCAACTCATCTGGCAAAGAGCAGTTGCTTCTCAAATGTCAGACGCTGTTACTGAAACAACCAGTGTTGGCATTGAGGCTAAAGATACTATTTGGACTTTGAAATCTGTCGGTACAGTTACCAAATTTGCTGGCTGGCGTGCAATCTATCAAGCTAATAATGAAGATAATGAATTACCAAAACTCGCTGTCAATGATGAATTAACTCTAAAAACATTAGATGGCATCCAACATTTCACTTCTCCTCCAGCTCGTTATTCTGAAGCTGGACTGGTTAAGGAAATGGAAAAATTAGGCATTGGCCGTCCTTCAACTTATGCGCCTACTATCGCTACTTTGATTAGCCGTAAGTATGTAGATAAAGAAGAAAAAAGACTAGCTCCTACTGAAATTGCAACAACTGTAAATAAACTATTAGTGGAACATTTTGCTGATATTGTTGACTATAACTTTACCGCTGAAATGGAAGATGATCTAGATAAAATTGCCGAAGGTAAAAAAGAATGGCAACCAATTATCAAAGAATTTTATACTCCATTTATTGCTAACATCGAAAAGAAAGAAGAAGAATTAGATAAGAAAAAAATTACCGAAACTGCTACTGATGAAAAATGTGAAAAATGTGCTAGTCCAATGGTAATAAAGTTAGGGCGCTTTGGAAAATTCTTAGCTTGTTCAAACTATCCAGATTGTAAAAGCACTAAACCGATCAATGAAAAAGGTGAAATCGAAGAACCAGAAACTACAGATGAAAAATGTGAAACTTGTGGCGCTGATATGATTTTCAAACATGGACGCTTTGGAAAATTCCTAGCTTGTTCAAACTATCCAAAATGTAAAACAACCAAACAAGTAAATAAAGAAGTTGGTGTCAAATGTACCAAATGTGATAAAGGACAAATGGTAGAAAAACGTAGTAAGCGTGGCAAAACATTTTTCAGTTGTGATCAATACCCAAAATGTGAACACGCTGTCTGGACCAAGCCAACTGGCGAATTCTGTCCAGAATGTAAAAAACTTTTATTATTTGCTGCTAAAGATAAAGTAAAGTGTGAAGAATGTGACTTTACTAAAGATCAAGAAGAAAAATAAATAAATTTGAATAAAAAAAGAAAGCCCTGTCTCACTGAGACGGGGCTTTTGATTTCCTTGTGCCGTTATGGCACCCTCAATCCACTGATAGGGAGAGGCCAAGCAGGTTCGTCTGGCATTCGAACAACCATGTGCTGGGTAACGGGTTTGAACTCGATACAAAAACCCATGTTACCATCTTTATCGACAACACTGGCATTACGACCAGCAAGATCACGCAACTGTTCTTGAGAGCCCTCATCCAGACAATGCCCGGATTGCATCTGATCAACCGCTGAAGTGTGAGACATGTAATCCCTTTCTGCTCTGTGTTAAAAACTGTGATGAAAATCAACTATCTGCACTGCTCTAAGAGCTGCCTCACATCCTTCAAGAAAACCTCTGAAGGAGTTGCAAGTATACAGATTGTTTGTATTGGTACTAAGCGTTGCCTGCCGTCAAACGAAGAGTTAAACAAACAACAATCATTCTTGTCGGCGCCATCAGCAAGATACCCAGGTTCCCCATTGAAGCTTACTAACAGATGCCTCTCATGCGCTTGGCCAACGGCTAACCGTAGCCATGCGTCCACTTTAACCGGAATAAGATCGCAATGGATCATTTCTCTACTTACGCAGAATGCGTCCATCTTTCCTCCTGCTTGTTAATGCGTTGTAAGGTTCATCAATGTTTGCTATATTAGCATAAAACGCTGAAAAAGTCAAGGGGCAAGCTTCTTTCTTGCTATTTTTACATGAAAATACTACTATAAATATACTCAATAAACAACATGAAGACTTTTGAAGATTTAAAAAAAATATTACTAACGGACTATGCTGATGAAGACATAAATATCATCATCAAGGCTTTTCACTTTGCTTCAGAAGCTCATCGTGGACAAAAACGTCGTACTGGTGAAGATTATATTTATCATTCTATCGCCACTGCCTATGCACTAGCTAAAATGAAAATGGACATCCCAACTATTGCAGCTGGCCTGTTACATGACGTGCCAGAAGATACTGACTTTACTTTGGAGGATGTCAAAAATGTTTTTGGCAAAGAAATAGCCGATTTAGTAAAAGGAATTACCAAATTAAGTACTCTAAAATATCGTGGCTTAGAGCGTTATGCCGAAAACTTACGTAAGATGTTTTTGGCTATGGCCAAAGACTTGCGAGTCATTATCATCAAGCTAGCTGATCGTCTGCACAACATGGAAACCCTAGAGGGTGTCCGTCCCGAAAAAAGACTACGTATCGCCCAAGAGACGCTAGAGATTTTTGCGCCAATCGCCAATCGTCTTGGCATGTTTGAAATGAAAACAAAGCTAGAAGATTTAGCTTTTGTCTATGTTTATCCTGATCAATACACCTGGGTAAAAAATTTAGTGCAAGACCGCTTGAAAACCGAGACTAAATATATTGATAAAATAAAAAAAATAGCTCAACGTGATTTAGCTAAACACAACGTCCCATATACTCAAATACGCGGTCGAATCAAAAGTCTATACAGCCTTTATAATAAACTATTGCGCCGAGGTAAAGACCTAAATAAAATTTATGACTTAATTGCTTTACGCATCATCGTCCCTGACGTCACTGACTGCTATAGCGTCTTAGGAATTATCCATAAACGTTGGACACCACTCAAGGGCCGCGTCAAAGACTATATTGCTCAACCAAAACCAAATGGCTATCGATCATTACATACTTCTGTTTTTACTGAATTTGGTAAAATAGCAGAAATCCAAATCCGTAGTCAAGAAATGAATGAAGAAGCTGAGTTTGGTATTGCCGCTCATAGTAGATACAAGGGGCTAAAAAATATGGGCAATAAAAAAACTGCCCCTATTTGGGTCAAGCATTTACTTGATATTCAAAAAACTATCACCGATAACACTGAATTTATCAAGCATATTAAAAATGATTTGTTTCTAAACCGAATCTTTGTTTTCACACCTAAAGGCGATGTAATTGAACTACCAGAAAATGCTACTCCATTAGACTTTGCTTATCATATCCACACTGATATTGGTAATCAATGTGTGGGTGCCAAAGTAAATGATCAAATGACTGCTTTGACTCACCAGCTAAAATCTGGTGACGTGATAGAAATAATGACTGATAAAAATAGAAAAGCTCCTAACCCTGATTGGCTCAATATAGTAGTCACCAATCAATCACGTGATAAAATCAGAAGTCAATTAAGAAAATAAAAAACCTCCGACAACGGAGGTTTTTATAACATATAATATAAAAAATTATTCATAAATGATACAATAGAACGTTAACTAGGTCCTCCTGCTCTACATGCAAGACCAAGCACGCAAGCATCACAAGTAATATTACAGCCAGCAAATCCACCACCGCTTTCGCATGCTCCAGTACCAACATAGCCAAGCTCATAATAACTTGGATTTACAGTGCAGGTTCCTGCGAGATTTGAATCACACAATTCAGCGCCTTCACGTATGCCATTGCCACAAGTTGCACTCACCACCGCTCCACTCACACATCCAAGTTCTGTGCATGTTACTGAACCAGAGGCACCTATCATTGCGGCACCAATTGTGTATGTTTGATCCTCCGTATCAAAAATAAAATTACTATTATATTCCCAAGGAGAATATTTACTTGCTAAATCTGGCCAAGCATTTGACGAACCTGCGCATATTATTGTTCCCGGAGCTAGCTCACTAGTGACTTGTCCACAATCACCATCTGGTGAATCAGCTGATGTACATTTTATCGGCTTTTCATCGTCCATGCACAATCTCACAGCAGAATTAAGCTCAACAAAAGAAGCTAAAACAGCAGACGCTCTAGCTTTTTCACGAGCAGAATTCAAATTTACTACAGCTACTGAACTTAATATGCCAATAATAGCAATGACAACTAATAACTCTACCAAAGTAAACCCCAGATTAAAATACTGTTTCTTATTTTGAACTCTCCTAAACATATTTAAATATTTATTACTCTAATTTATCTAATAAATTCTTGAGTTCTTCGTGGGAGAAAAAATTTATTTTAATAGACCCTTTGTCGTTCTTTTTATCTATCTTTACTTTTGAACCTAGGCTACGAGTCAACTTATCCTCCCAAGAAGTAATGATTGGATCTTGCGGCTGACGCTCTTTGGCTTTTTCAGCTGATTTTTTGGATAAATTCTCTACCTCTCGAACACTCAGATCATCTTTTAATATTTTTTTAAATATTTTGATTTGTTCTAGTTTATCTGTGTAACTCAAAATGACTTTAGCGTGAGAAAAACTTATTTTACCATCACGAATCGCCTCTTGGATGACAAGAGGTAATTTTAATAAACGTAAATAATTAGAAATTGCCGAAGTACTTTTGCTCACTTGCTGTGAAACTTGTTCACGCGTAAGTCCAAACTCTTCTAACAATCTTTTGTAGCTCTCCGCTTCTTCCAGGGCATTTAGATCATGTCGCTGTACATTTTCGATTACAGACAACTCCAGTTTTTCTTTGTCCGTAGCTTTGCGAATGACAACCGGCACTTCATCAAGATTCAAGAGTTTGGCTGCTCGCAAACGTCTTTCTCCAGCGATCAGTTGATAGTTATTATTTTCTTTGGTCACTATCAAGGGCTGAATAATACCGTGCTGCTTAATACTTTCAGTGAGCTCTTCTAATTTTTCTCGATCAAAAGTACTACGTGGCTGCCACGGATTTGTTTTGATAGTACTTGGTTCAAGTTGATGAATCTGTTCATCGGTCTTGACCGCCGGACTACCAAGGTCACTTGTGGGAATGTTAGTATTTTTATTTGGGATTAAAGAGCCTAAGCCCTTGCCTAAAGCTGACATAATTTATTTTTATTTTAATCTATTTTTTAATCAAGATAAAATGATTTCTTGTGCCAAACGTCGATAAGCTTTGGCACCAGCTGAATGTTTATCATATTCTTTGATTGGCTTACCATAAGAAGGTGCTTCAGCTAGACGAACATTGCGAGGAATAACGGATCTGAAAATACGGTTCGGAAAATGCTGATAAAGCTCATCGAAGACTGCTCGTGATAATTTGTTACGACTATCATGCATAGTCATGACTGCGCCTAAAATTTTTAGTTCTGGCTGCAAATGCTGCTTAATCAAATCAATCGTGCTTAATAACTGAGACAAGCCCTCTAGAGCATAATACTCACACTGAACCGGAATCAAAACTTCACTCGCTGCTACCAAACCATTAATGGTCAATAATCCAAGTGATGGTGGGTTATCAATCAATATAAAATCATATAAATCTAAAATATCATTTAAATTTTCTCGCAAACGATATTCTCGACTTGGTTGATTAACCAAATCTATGGCGGCTCCTGCTAAATCTGGGGTGGAAGGTAACACATGAAGGTTGTCTTGATGTGCTCTCACTACTTCGGTGATTTTTGTATTTGGATCAATTAAAACTTCGTATAATCCTTTTTTTAATTTCTTTTGATCTATCCCGAAGCCAGAAGAAGCATTGCCTTGTGGGTCAATATCTATCACTAAAACTCTCTTACCTAATTCTGCGAGGTAAGAGGCTAAATTAATAGTGGTCGTAGTTTTACCTACACCACCTTTTTGATTTACTACTGAGATGATTCTGGCCATAATTTGAGTCAAAACTAATACTATTATACCGAATTTTGACTAAATTAACAAACCTTATTTACGACCAGAACGATAAGTAAACTTTCCCACTATCCAGCCTAAAAAATATCCAAGAATGGCAGCGGCAATAATCAAATATTTGTGCCAAAAGCCCAAATAAAAATAGCAATACACTAAAGCTGCTATTAAGCCCAGGGTCAAGCCCTGCAGCCGATAAGACAATGTCCACATTGAACTACTTGGCTTATTTGATGTTTGATTATTTAAATCATTCTCCATGTAATTGTTTTTTTATATTTTCTATACTAGCAAAAAATGCTTCCATGTTCTCTTCAGCGATAGCTTTGTCTGATGGTAATTCTACACGTAATGGATTTACTTTAGTGCCGTGTTTGACCATTTCAAAATGTAAATGAGGACCCGTAGAAAATCCAGTCGAACCAACTGTACCAATAATGTCACCTTGTTTTACTTTTTGACCATAGCGAACGTAAATTCTAGATTGATGAGCATAGTTTGTACTGTATACACTATTATGTCTAATTGAAGTTAAATTTCCATAGCCGCCAGAATTCCAACCAGCAGACGTCACCACACCATCACCAACCGCTCTAATTGGTGTACCGGCAGCGGCGGCATAATCAATTGCCCTATGCCCTGTACTGACATTAAAAGCTTCTACATAACGCATGCCAGTAGTATAACCAGAACTAATATATCTAAAGTTGACTGGGTTTTTCAAAAATAATTTTTGTAGAGAAGCTCCTTCTAAATCAAAATAACCTTCAATCTCATCGCCGTCTTCATCTAAGCCCTCTAAGAAATAATAGCCCTCTTTAACTTCACCGTCATTATTAAATATGGCAGCAATAATTTTACCTGGCATAACATACTCTCCATTGCGATATCTTTCTTCATAAATAAATTTGTAAGTATCACCCTGGCGAATACCCATTGCAAAATCAATTGTCCAAGCAAAGACATCAGCTAATTCTATAATTGCCCTGATATCGATATCTTGATCTAAGGCTGATTGATATAAAGATGAGTCAATCGATCCTTCAACAGTCTTGATTTTTATTTCATAATCAATGTCTCTAACTTCTGCTTGCCAGTTTTCTTCTATTTCTCCTGTTTCTGTAGTAGTAGAAAATGGCTCAATAAATAATTCAGACTCAGAATCTACTTGATAAATCATCTTAGTAAGCTGATTAGTAGGTTTGTCAAAATAGAATTTGATTGGCTTACCAACTTTGACTCTGGATAAATCATAAACATCTTCAGCAGAAGCAAATAAAGCTGTCATTAAAGTATGATCTAAACCAGCCTTTTCTGCAATAATAGAAAAAGTCATGCCTGATTCAATATCAATGACAAGCTCTCTGTCCAGTAGTGCTATTCGCTCAACTTCTGCAATTCGTGCAGTTTCTGCGGCCTTTTCGTCTTCTGCGGCCGAAAACAAGCGCCCAGCAAAGAATATAGCAACAATCAATAATAATCCACCAAAAATATATAATTTTTTACTCATAACATATATTGTAAAGAAAATATCAATTTTCGGCAACTGCCAATCTTTGCTATAATAAACCCATGTCTCCAATACAAAAATTTATGCCCAGCTACATTATTTTAGGTGCTGTTTTTTTAGTGAGCTTCTGGCTGATCACTAAAGATAACACAAATTGGGAAATAATCGATATCCAACATTTTACACCAATAGTAGACAAATTTACTACTCCTGATTATGTAAGGTCAATATACCTGACTGCTTATTCAGCTGGACGAGATGAATGGCGCCAAGGTTTAATTGAAAAAATAAAAAATGGCCGGATAAATAGTGTCGTGATAGACATAAAAGATTATTCTGGTTTTATTTTATACGACAGTCAATTGCCAGCTGTCACAGAAATAAATGCTGTACGCTCAAAGATGAATGATGTCAAAAAAATTATCAAAGAATTTCATAAAGCCGGAATTTATGTGATAGCCCGACAAACTGTTTTCCAAGATCCAGTTTTGGCCACTGCCAAACCAGATTTAGCTTTCAAAACTTGGAATGGAAACATTTGGCATGACCACAAGGGCTTGGCCTGGCTCGATCCTCAAAAACAAGAAGTCTGGGATTATAATTTAGATATTGCTCGTGAGGCAACAGCTTTAGGATTTGATGAAATAAATTTTGACTATATGCGCTATCCTAGTGATGGTGATATGTCTAATATGAATTATAATCTTACATCAGAACAAAATCGTAGTGAAATCATGAAAAACTTTTTTAAATTTTTATCAGACAATTTATCTAACGAGACTGTAATATCTATCGACATGTTTGGTTTAGTCATGGATCATACAGATGATGATTATGATTTACATATTGGCCAAAAATTAACTGACGCCGCTGAATACTTTGATTATATTTATCCAATGATGTATGCCTCACATTATCCAATAAATTATTTGGGCCTAGAAAATGCTGCCGCTCATCCCGGAGCAGTTTTGACTTATGGTTTAGAAATTAGTCAGTCAGCACTACAAAATAAAAAAGCCAAGATTCGTCCTTGGCTACAAGCTTTTAATATCGGTGCTATTTATGATCAAAGATTAATCGACCAGCAAATCAATGCTGTCGAAAATGTCACTTCTACTGCCGGCTGGGCTTTATGGAATGCTCGTAATTATTATCCTGATTATATTTTTAATTAATCTCTATTCCAACTGGTGCATGATCTGAGCCCTCTATATGATCTAAAATAAAAGCTTTGGATACTTTGGATAAAATCTTGGCTGTTACACAAAAATAATCTATCCGCCAACCAACATTATTGGCTCTAGCATTAGCTCTGTAGCTCCACCAAGAATATTGAATTTTATCTGGATGCAATTCTCTGAAAGTATCTTTGAATCCTGCATCTAAAAACTCATTCATCCAGCTTCGCTCCTCCTCTGTAAAGCCAGCATTGCCAATATTAGCTTTTGGTCGAGCTAAATCTATTTCGTTGTGAGCAACATTATAATCTCCAGTGACAATCACTGGTTTTTTTGTTTCTAATTTTTTTAAATATTTTAATAGCTTATCATTAAACTCCATCTTAAAATCCATCCGAGTCAATTCACTATTAGCATTGGGAAAATAAATATTCACTAAATAATATTTGCCAATGTCTAGAGCAATGATTCTGCCTTCTGTGTCCCAAGATAATTTTGGCAACATAGAAACTTTTAAACCATCGCGCACTAAAATAGCAGTCCCGCTATAGCCTGGACGCTCAGCTGAATTCCAAAACTCTTGATAATCTGCAAAATCAAACTCTGTTTCTAAACGAGTCTTTTCGGCGATCTTTATTTCTTGCAAACATAAAATGTCTGGCTGTTGTTTTTTTAAAAAATCAACAAAACCTTTTCGGACCGCAGCGCGAATGCCATTGATGTTCCATGATAATATGTTGAGTGACATTATTTTTCTAGTACTATGGTTTGTGTAGGATAAGCAAACTCTATTTTCTCGGCAGCAAATTTATCAAAAATAGCCAAATTAATTTCTTGCTTTACATCCATGTAAGCTAAATAATCTGGAGAATCAATATAATAAACAATATCAAAATTTAAACTTGAGTCAGCAAACTTAGCAAAATGACAACGATCAAATTTTGCTCCTTTTACTTTTTTGACAATCTCTTCAATCATTTTTGGAATAGCATTTATCTTTTTAGCGTCTGTATTATAAACTACACCAAGTGAAAAAGATTCACGTCTAGTTTCCATTCGTTTAAAGTTTTGTACTCGAGCAGAAGTTAATTCTTTGTTAGCTACTACCAGCTCTTCACCTAATAAAGTTCTGATTCGAGTAGATTTTAAGCCAATCTTTTCTACCTCACCCATGTCAGTTCCGATTTGAATAAAGTCTCCTACTTGAAATGGTTTATCAATATAAATAGAAAAAGAAGAAAATAGATCAGACAAGACACTCTGCAAAGCTAAGGCTACGGCCAAACCACCAATGCCTAGAGAGGCAACTAATGAAGTTACGTTAACTCCCAAGTTAGCTAAAATTAAAATGAAGCCTAGTATCCATAAAATAACTCTGGCGATTAACTGCAAAGTTCGAACCATGGATCGATTATGTGACTTATTGCCACCAGATTTTTCAAAATAACGATTAATAAAATAATCTAATAATTTTTCTATCGCTCTGATTATTTCATAAACTACTGTGATTAAAACCAGAACTTTTAGCACAGTCAAGGCTGCGTCTGAAATAGCTAAAGATTTCAAACTAAAATAAATCGCTATAAAAAAATAAAATGGCGGTTTAATAGTTTTGAAAATTGCTATTAAAGTATCATCAAAATTAGTCTTGGTTTTTTTAGCCAAAATATTTAATCTAGCTAAAATAATAACTTGAAAAATCTTGAGGATAATAAGTAAGCCAATAAAAATAGCGGCCGCTATTAAGTAATCATAACCACTATTAGCCCACAAAGAATAGTCTTTTAAAAAGTCTAAAATATTAGTCATAAGTATAAATAATCTTGCTTAAATATATTTGCATCTTAACAAAAAAAGGGCAAAAAAACAAACCCCAATAAAATAGCCATAAGGCGAAAAGATTAGTCTGGCTGAACAGAAAAATCAGCGAACTCTCTTATCTCTCCTTGACGAACATCTACTTGGCTAATTTTAGACCAAGGTGAGCCTTTTTTACACCATTTGACCAATTTATCAACCAGCTCTTTTTCACCTTCTATTTCTACATAGACGGCACCATCTTGTTGATTTTGGACAAAGCCTTTAAGCCCTAGTTTATTAGCCTGTTGTTTGACAAAGTAACGAAAACCGACTCCTTGCACCCGACCAAATACCTTGATATTGATATGCTTGATCATAGGCAAATTGTTAATAACTATCTTTATTGTAACAAAAAAAGAAAGCGACTACCAGAGCCACCTTCTTTTGACATTTTTAGTTTAAATTTACCTGCTTACGTCTTTTTAATAATCGCTTACCTTCAAGTTGTAAAAAAACCATTGGGATGACAAATAATTGTAAAATAGTAGCAAAAGCTAATCCGAAAATAATAGCAATGGATAAACCTAACCAAAATTCATCAGACAAAGCTAATGGTGCCACACCAATAATGGTAGTAATGGAGGTCAATAAGATTGGTTGCAAGCGTGTATCGCCAGCATCAACAACCGCTTCTTTTGGATACATGTTTTTCTCTTCGATATTACGTCTGGTTTTATCGATCAAGACAATAGCATCATTCACTACGATACCAGCCAGAGAAATCAATCCTAAGAATACTGAAAAACTAAATGGTAAATGTAAGACTAGCATACCAATCACCACACCGATCAACATCAATGGCAATGTCAATAAAATAATCAATGGCGTCTTGAAAGAATTAAATTGTAAAATCAAAATAGTAGCGATCAGTAACAAAGCTATCAACATAGCGTTCCATAGTTCTGCAAATGATTGTTCGATATCTTCAACTTCACCACCATATTTTACGTCATAGCCACTTGGAATAATTTCTGCAGCCATCTTATCTTGTACTTGTGAAACAATATTACTTGGATTAGCACCTGGCTCTACGTTGGCTCGCAAAGTTACAGTACGTTCAAAATCTCTGTGTCTCAAAGTAGATAAAGCTGGCTCCAAAGAAAAGTCTGCTACTCGAGACAATTTAACATCTTGCCCCATGCGATTAGTGATAGATAAATTTTGTATTTCTTCTACGGAAGTAATACTATCTTGTTCTAATTGAACTACAACATCAATATCATCACCACCAATAGGAATTTCGGTAGCAGTTACTCCAAAGATAGCTGTTCTTAAAAATCCAGAAACTTCAGCAACAGATAATCCAGCTCGTGCCAAGGCTTCTTGATCTAAGGTAAAGGTCAAATCAGCTGGACTTACTTTTTGGTTACTAGAGGTATTAATAACACCTTCAACGCTTTCTAAATGTTGACGGATATTTTTACTTAGTTCACCTAAAACGATCAAATCATCACCAGAAACTCTGATTTCGATTGGCGCACCAGTAGGCGGACCACCGCTAATTTCTTCTACGGTTATTTTTCCTTCTTGGATATGTTCTAAATCTTCTCTAATTTCTTGACCAATTTCATAGCTTTTTTGATCCCTGTCTTCTACATCAACAAAAGTCAGACTAATATTAGCTAAATGCTCATTTGAGCTAGCTCGATCAAAACCAAAGCTAGAAGATTGTCCGATAGTAGTGACGAAACTTTTTAAATCATTTCTTTCATACAAATAATCCTCTACTTTACGAACAACAATTTCAGTTGCTTCCAAGTCTGTACCAACTGGCATTTCAATATTTACGAAACCAAAGTCTACATCAACATTTGGAAACATTCTTACTGGAATCACGCCACCAATCAACAAACCCAAGGAAATAATAAATGCAGCAACTATGGCAATGGTAAATTTAATCTTATGCTTACGATTAGCTAAAAATTTATTTACTACTCTTATGTAGGTCCTGCGCAATTTATTAGTACAATATTTTTCTAATACACTTTCCTTTTCTGCTTGCTCTACTCTCTTACGTTTCAAAAATACTTTTGCCAAAGACGGCACAATCACTAGAGAAACAAATAAAGCAGAAATTAAGGTGACAGAAATTGTAATCGGTAATACTTTCAAATATTCTCCCATGATACCGCTAACCAAAAGCATTGGAATAAAAGCAGAGATAGTAGTAAAAATACCAGCTAATAAAGGTTTACGATAATGAGCTACAGACAACAAAGAAGATTGCAGTGAATTATAGCCGGCTCGCATGTTATGGAAAATACCCTCCAAAATAATGATGAAAGTATCAACTAACAAACCTAAAGACAATACTAAAGTAAATAGGGTCAAACTATTTAAAGTATAGCCTCTGATATTTAAATAAAAAATACTAATTAAAAAAGTCAAAGGAATAGCTAACAAAGAAATAGTTGCTTCTTTAAAACTCAAAGCTAAAAACATAACGATGAAAATCAGAACAGTAGCTTGTAAGCCGCTAGTACCTAAGTTTTCTAAATCATTACGAATAAATTGTGAGTAGTCATTGTTTAGCTCAACTGTAACTCCTGCAGGAATAATTTTATCTTCTTTAAGTTGAGCAACACGTTCTTTCGATTCATCGACAATCTCTAAAATATTACCGCCAGTCTTTTTGAAAATTTGTAAAGAAGCTGTATTTTTGGTTGCTTGCCCTGCCACCGAAATACGAGACACTGTATCCAATTCTGCTAAATGATCATCAATCGTGGCGACATCTGATAATAAAATTGGAGAATTACCATTTGCGCCAACTACTACTTTGCTCAAATCTTCTACAGATTTAAATCTAGAAATAGTCCGCAAATTATAATCAACATGATCAATGGTGATACTGCCTAATGGCATATCCATATTACTACCACCAATAGCGGCTACTATATTATTTAAATACAAGCCTAATCTGTTTAAAGATTCTCGATTTACTTTGACCAAAAATTCTCTATTACTGACACCCAACAATGGCACCTCTGAAACACCGGAGATATTTTCTAAATCATCTTGAATGATCTCGCCTAATTGTTTTAGCTGTTCTTGAGATAAATCACCGGCTAATGAGAAAGTAATAATCGGAAAGTCATTAGCACGAATCGGAGTGACGATTGGGCTTTCAGCCTCATCTGGCAAATTGTTAATTTCATTTACCTTATCTTTTAATTCTGAAATACTGTCGTCTAAGTCAGCTTCCGCTTCAAATTCTATAGTAATAGAAGAAACACCAGTCATTGAGTTTGAAGTAATTAATTTAACGTCATCCAATGTCTCTAATTTATTTTCTATCTCGTCTGTTATCAAATCTTCAATATCCAAGGGGCTAGCTCCCGGATAAATAGTAGTCACAACAGCAATCGGAATTTTTACTTCCGGATCCGATTCACGAGGAATATTGACTAGAGAAAGTGCGCCACCAAAAATGATAGCTAACAACATCAAAATCACCAAACGAGTACGGGTAATAAAAAATCCAAAAATTCCTTTACGGGTTTTTTCAATGGCCTCGGCATCAAATTTATTCTTTGGCTGAGGTGTACTGTTATTTAAGTTTTGATTATCCATAATTTTATTCAACGATTTCTACTTCATCACCAACAGCGATAAAGACACCATTTAATAAAATAAGTTGGTCGCCTTCTGCTAAACCAGAATTGACAGAAACTTTATCACTGAAAATTTGACCTAAAGTAACATCGCGATGAACAACTTTGCCATCTTCAACTACAAACACATAAGTACCCGTAGATTCTATGGTGGCCGCCTTAATAGGAATAACAATTAAGTCTTCTACTTCATAATTTAAATCAAAATTGACATCAGCAATTGAGCCGGCAACTAAATCATCTTCCGCCTCTTCACTTTGTACAGTTACACTAATTTTACCGCTGGCTAAATCTCCGACTGGCTCTACTTCACTGACCACACCTGTAAATTCATGATCAATGGTAACAGCATCATTAAGCTTGATAGCATCGGCAAAATCTACGTCTACATCAACTGTAATTTCTACAATAGACAAATCACCAACTTCAATTAATTCTTGACCCAAAGTAACTTGCTCTCCTGGATTTGCAAAATGAGAAAGAATTGTTCCTGAAAAAGGAGCAGCTAAAGTCAAATTACTATAATTATAAGCCATGGCATCAAGTTGAGATTGAGCCATATTTAATTCTAATACCGCACTATTTTTAGCATTAGACAAAGCAATATCGGTATTATTATATTGAATATTAGATAAATCTAGTTGCGCCTGGGCACCATCAACGGCTAAACGATTACTGATTTTTGTATTATTAATACTATTAATAGAACTAATAACAGAACTGACATGTTGGTTAATAGCCGTCTGATAACCAATGACAGTCAGCCTATCAGCTTCGTGTGAGCCCAAAGGCAAGGCATTTTGTAATAAAATAGTAGTATTGTCCACCGCGTCTTTCACAAGTAGCAATGTCTCTTGCAAATCACCTAGCGACTGACTTAAATCATCTGATGGTGTAAGCGGAATATTTAAATAACTAGCCACCGCTTGATCAAACATAAATTTTGTTTGTCTTCGAAATTGTGATTGAGTAGTTAAGATATTTTCATAAATATATTCTTTGCGATTCAAGTTACTACCGTTATTCAAAAATAATAAAACCTGAGTCATGCTATTATAAGCAGAATCATAAGCAACAAAAGCTGAGTCCTCGGCTACACGTAAAGCTTGCTCTGTTTGAGCCACCGTGTTGTCATACTGACTACGAGATAAATCCAAAGAAGCCTTGGCGCTATTCAAACCAAGCTCTGCTTGTTGGACACGCTGTCCGGTAACAATTTTAGTTTGCTCAAAACTTTGTAAAGCATTAAAATAGCCGCTTTCAATATTGGCATCCCTAATAGAAAATAATGGCTGCCCAGTAAATACTTGGGAACCAACTGGTGCTAAAAACTCAATTGTACCGGGAACCAAGCTACGCACCAAACTATGTTGTTTTGGCACAACGGTTCCACTCAAAGTCAAATCGGCATCTACTTCACTTTGTAAAGTAATATTTTGTACTTTAATTTGCTTCTTGACTAGCTCTTCTTTAGAATCGGCAACTGGACCACATCCTACAACAAAAACAGCTAGTAATAAAAGCAATACAGAAAATTTATGCATAAATTTGTTTAATTAGACTTATCAATAATCTAGCCTACGTTATCATATTTTAGCGTTTTTGTCAATGATTAATTATAATATCTTAAAGTAAAAAATAATCAAAACTTATTATTGACTAAATCAAATTTTTATTGTACAATCATCCTTGTTTATTACATAATGTTTATAAGCCGAAGTGGTGGAATTGGTAGACACGCACGACTCAAAATCGTGTGGCGCAAGCCATGTGGGTTCGAGTCCCACCTTCGGTACCATGGCAGGGTAGCTCAGTTGGTTAGAGCGCAGGACTCATAAGCCTGAGGTCGCGAGTTCAATTCTCGCCCCTGCTACCACGGGCCCATAGCTCAGTTGGCTAGAGCGCCTCCATGGCATGGAGGAGGTCGCAGGTTCAAGTCCTGTTGGGTCCACCACAAGACTTGTCAAAGATAAACATATTGTATATACTAGCACTACTTTATAAACGACGCGGGGTAGAGCAGTTGGCAGCTCGCCAGGCCCATAACCTGGAGGTCGCCGGTTCAAGTCCGGCCCCCGCTACCAAAAATACAATATAAAAGAGATATAAGGGAACAATTGAATAAACAGCACATTCCGGAGTAGCTCAGTGGTAGAGCAGTTGACTGTTAATCAATTGGTCGTGGGTTCGAATCCCCCCTCCGGAGCCAAAAAAAATAGTAGCCTCCTGGCTAGTATTTTTTCTTTATCTGCGACGTGCAGAAAATTATATCTTTTCCAAATTTTCTGTCGGAGCCAAATAAAAAAGCATCAGCATAAACTGATGTTTTTTTATTTTTATTGAATTTTTTGGTATACTAAAATTATTAATATCTATATTATGGATAAACTAAAAGAAATAGCAATAGGAGGAACCGCTGCTTTAATAATTATTGGCGGCATATTTTATAGTCAAATAGATAAAATTTTTCCAGATCAGCCAACTGGTCCTGGCTCTGGCGAAGAAATGGAATACGATCCAATGTATGATGGCCCAGGCAGTGGTGAATTTGCTAAACATGATAACCCTGGATCAGATGATTATTATGCTGGATTGGAAGATGATGGTCCAGGTAGTGGTGAGGAAAATAATGCCGTTGGCTCATGTAATGTTATAAATGATGGCAGTGTTTGTACAGATTTTATTGGTAATTTTTGGAACACTCCAGATATAACTACTCTAAATTGCCAAGGGGTGGGAATTTATTCTGATAATCCTTGTCCTCAACCAAGCTCAGGTGGATGTCAAAATAGTATTGGGACTGATTACGAAACCATAATTTGGTATTACCCCTATGGCGGTGACCCTGTAACCGGCGAACTAATAACCTATGCGGCCGGTACTTGTACAGCAGTAGGTGGAACTTATCTTTTCACAAATTAATTCTCTAACATTAAGCCATGTAAAATTTTATTTGATTTGTAATTTACCCTGATCATAAGTTAGCCAATGTAAATCTCTATCATCGGGCATTAGCCGAATAATATTAGCCGTATAATTTTGATAATTATAATTCCATAATTCAAAATATATATCATTGACTATAATAGAAGTCTGACCAGTGACAACAAAGCTGCCGTCTACACTCTCAGCAAACCAGCCCATCTCATCCTGACGCCATTTTAATAAGTGACTATTTTTATTCTGACTATTCAAAAAAGTATAAACTGGCAGATGAATAATTTGATTATTATAATCTGGATAAGTTAATTCTAAGGCTTGTTGTAAATTATTTCTAAAAACTTCTGCGCCAGATAAATTGTCTGGTAAGCCAACTGAAATCAATTTAGCATCATCCTCTATCTCTAATTCAGCAAAGCTAGAAACTATTCGCTCACTGATTTGACTGGCATTTTGCCAAATAATATTTTTATAAATAATAGTCGGCAAAATAATCAGTAATAATAAAATTAAAAAATATTTTTTAAATTTAATTTTATAAAAAACAGCTAACAACCAAATAATAAAAAATGCGCTGACTAAATATAAATACCTTTCGCCGCCAAAACTTGTGCGATGCAAACCTAAAGGCGCTAGAGGCAATAAGATCACTAAGCCAGTCAAAACTACGCTAAGTTGCCACCATTTCTGGCGATAAGCAATAATGCTCAAATAAATTAACAAACTAATTAAGCCAATAATAACTAAGGCCGCTAAATAGACATACCAAATTTTATAAAATAAAGTTCTAGTAAACGAAAAAGTTATTAACTCACTTAATAGACCAAATAAATGTCCAAGCCATTCTCCAATTGGCCAAGTGAACTCTGATTGACCATAATAACCAAATAATAAACTAGTTGCTTGATAACGCATCCATAAAAATACGCTCAACAAAACAAAGTAATCTATTATAAAATATTGTTTTCTATATTTTTTCTTAGCTAAGAAAAAATATATCTCCCAAAGTAAAATAACAAAAGGCAAGCTAATGGCTATTTCTTTTATAAATAAAGATATAATAAAAAGTAATAAAGACAAGCTAAGAAATTTCAGCTTCTTTTTTTGACGCCATACTAAATAAAATAAAAATGAGCTCAAATAAAAGGTTGCAACCCATAAATGTGGCCAGGCTGCTAGCCAATTGATTGTTTCTACTTGAGTGGGCCAGATTAAAAATAGTATTCCTGCTAGCAAACTTAAACTTCTATTTTTAATATTAACTAAAGCAAATAATTTGCTAGCCAATAAATAAACTAAAAATGCATTAACTGCGTGTATTATTATGCTGACTAGATGATATAAGCTTGAATTTAAATGAAATAGATTATAAAATACTTTAAAAATTACGAGCATCAAAGGATTATAAGAACCGCCTAAATTTCCTCCTTCGTAATTAGTAAAAAATATATCAAAATTCCAAGCTGTATTTTTGGCTAAATATAACCAATGCCAATCATCGGATAACAAAGCTGTATTTAGGGCACTACCAAAAAATAAAAAACTCAAAACTAAAAACAATAAGAAAATGTAAACTGACCTAAATTTTAGCTGAGGTAATTTCATGTAAGAATCAATGCTAAGATCGAAACAATAAATAATGCTTGAAAAACTAATCCGTATTTCATCGGATAAACAACATCTAATAAATCATGCATTTTATGATGAAAAATATAAAACCACTTTAATGATTTTATTTTAAATAATTCGATAGCTCCCCAAGAAAAATCTGGCAGCCAAGCAGCTAAGCTGGCCCAAATAAAAATCCAAACATTATCTGGCTGTACATAATATAAAAAAGAAAATAAAAAAATTGAAGCTATGAGCAGATCAATTATTGCGGCCTTTACAAATCTTACCATCTTTTGATGATGATTTTTTTTGGGATCAGAAAAAAAGTTACCTTCGCCATGAGGAATAGCGTCCAAAACAAAATGAGAAAGAAAGGCAAAAATGATTACTAAAATTGGATTGGAGACTTTACTGGCTATTAAAATTGCTGCTGAAGTATGAGTAGTTAAAAACATAAAAATTTATTTAGTATTAATATCATAGCATAAAAAAGACCCCGCTGTAAGCGGGGCTTTGATATTAATAATCCTGTAATTTTCTCATTTCTTCGTGTTTTTGCATTTTTTCCAAAGCCTTAGCTTCAATCTGACGAATACGCTCACGCGTTACACCAAATTCTTGACCAACTTCTTCTAAGGTATGCGCAACGCCATCGGCTAATCCAAAACGCATTTCCAAAATCTTTTGTTCACGCGGTGTTAAATCACTGATAATCTGTTTAACATGATCTGATAAAAGTTTTAAAGCAGCTACTCTGTCTGGAGTAATAGTCTTTTCATCTTCAATAAAATCTCCCAGAGTACTATCTTCATCATCATCACCAACTGAGGCTTCTAAAGAAACGGTTTCTTGAGAAATTTTTATAATCTGCCTAACTTTATCAATATCCTCTCCCATTTCAGCGGCAATTTCTTCTGGCAATGGATCACGGCCAAGGTCTTGTACCAAACGTCTTTCTACTTGATTGAAACGATTGATAGTTTCGACCATATGAACTGGAATACGAATAGTACGTGATTGATCAGCCAAGGCACGAGTGATGGCCTGACGAATCCACCAAGTAGCATAGGTAGAAAATTTATAACCCTTGCGGTAATCAAACTTCTCTACTGCTCTAAACAAGCCAATATTTCCTTCTTGAATTAAATCTAATAAAGATAATGAACGGCCGGTAAATTTCTTAGCAATAGAAACAACCAAGCGTAGATTTGCCTCAACTAATCTCTTCTTAGCCTCCAAGTCACTTTTTTCTTTACGCTTGGCATACATCACCTCTTCTTCACTAGTCAATAATGATACCTTGCCAATTTCTCGTAAATACATCTGAATACTATCAGCGGCAATATCAGTCAAATCTCCTCGTTTTTCATCGCCACCAATGCCTGAACGAGCTAGAATATCACTGGATTTTTCATGAGCATCTAAAATACCGCCTTCAGTAGAAATAATCTGAATAGCTACATCATCTAAATGATCGATAAACTCTTCAAACTTATTTACGTAGTCTTCTAGATCTTTAAATGTTCTCATGAGTTCATCCTCAGTGATAAAACCACGAGATCTTCCTTTACCTAAAAGTTTCTCCACTAAACCCAAGTCTAACTCAGCTTTAGGAGATTTGATGGCTGCACGATGACGTGTGCGGCCGGTAGTTCTCTTCGCTGGTTTTTTAGTAATTTTTTTGACAACTTTTTTTGCCCGCTTCGCCGAATCGAGGCGAGTTGTTTTTTTGGCTGGTTTTTTCACCGCCTTTTTTTTGCTAACCGCTGCTTTTTTTGTTGTTTTTTTTGCAGCTGGTTTACGCACCTTGGTAGGTTTGCTTACACGCCTTCTAGTAGAAGCCGTTTTTTTTGTACTCGCTGGTTTTTTAGCTACTTTTTTAGTAGCAGTCTTTTTAACTGGCATGTACTTATTATAATTTATGAATTCCTTTATTAAGTAAGTTTATTTGATGCATTATTTCATCTTGCTTGGATTCATCATTGGCCAACTCTGCTTGCTTGAGTTGTTGGATTAAATCCTGTCTTTGAACAGTTAAATGCTGTTTTTTAAAATTGGCTAATAAGGTTTGAAAATGATTTGCTAACTCTTGCTCTGTAAATTCTTCATAATCTTTTTCAGCCATTAAAGAGAGCTTGATCCACAATTCTTTTTCGTTATTTTCTAAATCTCCTTGATCTAGAAAATCTTTTAAAAACTGGTGCTTAGTATAATAAATAATCACCTTTTTGTAAAGGGATCGCAGGGGCTCTATAAAAGATTCGGGCTCTATATCAGCTACTACTTTTTCTAGATAATTATCTTTATAAAAAGCCAAACTTAAAACTTGCTCACCTAAAGATGAGGCATCTTTAGCAATCTTTGGCGTAGCTGATTGAGTTGGTTGCTCAATTTCTAAAAATGATTTTGCAGATTCAAAATCTTGTTGCAAAACTTCTAAGGGCAGATTTAATTTATCAGCCAAAATTTGTAAATAGTGAGTTTGCTCGATATTGCTTTTCAAAAATTTTATAATCGGTAATAATTTATTAACAGCTATTTTCTTGTGATCTGATCTATTAAGATCTACTCCAGCCAAAACTCGCTTAATATAATAATCCATTACTGGCAAAGTATTCTTAATTGCTTCTTGCCAAAGTTTTTTATCTTCACTGATCAAATCAGCTGGATCTTTTCCTTTTGGTAATAATAATATTTTTAAATTTAATTCATTTTTCCAGCCCAAAGTAATACCACGAAAAGCTGCATTTGAACCAGCCGCATCTCCATCAAAAGCTAAGATAACATTTTCAGTATATCGCTTAATCAAATGAACGTGATCTTCAGTCAAAGCTGTGCCAGAAACTGCCACTGTATTTTCGGTACCTGCTTGATGAGCAGCAATGACGTCCATGTTTCCCTCAACAGCAATCAAATATTTTTTGCGGCGTGTTTCTTCACGAGAAAAATGCCAGCCATACAAAATTTTACTTTTATCATAAACAGCGGTTTGCGGACTATTTATATATTTACCACCTTGTTCTGCTTCTTGATAAACAATGCCAGCCAAAGTACGTGACGTAAAAGCAACCGGACGACCTTGTTGATCAAAAATAGGAAACATTAAACGTTTACGAAAACGATCGATGTAGCCTGAACCTGATTTTTTCTTTAAACTTAATCCGGCTTGAAAAATTTCTTGCTCTGAAAGTCCTTTGTTCTTTAAATAAACAAAAAGTTCATCCCAGTCTTCACCGGATAAACCTAACTGCCATTTCTTAATACTTTCATCTGTAATCTGACGATTTTTGAGATAAGCTAAAGTTTTATTAGCAATTTCATTTTTGGTTTGCAATTTTTCTTGATAAAACTCAACTGCTAATTGATTGATTTCATATAGATTGCCATAATCTTTTTTCTCTTGGGATCTAAACTCTGGTAAATCAACGTGGGCTTTAGCGGCTAAGAGCTTCAAAGTTTCTGGGAAACTTAAGCCTTCGTATTCTTGTACAAAAGACAAAACATCTCCGCCTTTATTACAGCCAAAACAATGCCAAATCTGTTTAGACTTGGAAACCATAAAACTAGCTGTCTTTTCATTATGAAATGGACAGCGAGCCTTGAGATTATCGCCCAATGGATTGAGCGCAATATAGCCACCAATAATGTCGGCTATATCTAATTTAGCTTTGATTTCTGCTATTGGATCCATCAAGGCTATCTTAATTTAATTAGTAAATTTAGTCAAAATTATTCTTTATCTTTACTTGTCTCTGCCTGTCTAGCCGCACGATCTGCTTTCCATTCCTCTAACTCTTGCCTATAGCCTGGCATGCAAGCATCACAAGTACCGTGACTATTTGGTATCTCAACTTTTTTACCGGTTGGCTTTTTACAAAACTGACAAATTTCATCAAATTCTTCTGCCTCGCTGTTAGCTGATTGCGGTTGTTCTAAATTCATATATTTATGATTTAATTTTATGCATAATAATACCAGCAGCAACCGCAGCATTTAAAGATTCGGCTTTACCAAATTTCGGTATCTTAAAACTTTTGTCAGCTATGTCTTTGATTTCTAAAGAAACACCCTTTGATTCATTGCCGATTACCAGGGCAATGTTTTCTTTTTCTTTAGTGTCTATATTGCCACCATGCAAATCTGTAGTAGCAATAGTATATCTTTCTTTTTTCAAATCTTTAATCAAGGCTACTAAATCTGTATCTTGATAAACATGGCTACGAAAGATTGAGCCCATAGACGCTGCGACAACTTTAGGATTAAATGGTTCAACGCAATTTTTACCCAAAAATATTGCTCGCCAGCCAAACCAATCAGCTGTTCTGATAATAGTTCCTAAATTTCCAGGATCCTGAATGCCGTCTAATAACAAAATGTGTTTTGTTTTAAAGCTAAAGTTTTTTTCTTTGGGAAGATTAAATAAAGCGATGATGCCGGCTGGAGTAACTTGACTAGAAACCCTGTCTAAAGCTTTTTCAGAAATAATTTCTACTTTATCAAAAGCCATTAGATCTTCATATTCTTTGAAAAACTTCTCTGTTGCATAAACAGAATCCAGCAATGGGCTATTATATTCTTCCAAAATTACTTTGGGATTTTCAACCAAAAACTTACCGTACTTATCACGATATTTTTTTCTTTTTAATTTATTTAAGAAGTCTATTTGTGCTTTATTCATCCCGTTAGAAGTTATTTACTTATGACTTATTATTTACCACTCACCCCGTTAATTTTCTAACGGGATTCATATACTTATTTATACCACTGACATTTTTGGTTTATACAACCGCAGATCAAACTGTAATCAGTTTCATCATAACACTCTTTCCAAACGCAAGTAGTACTTAATTTTTCTTCAAATCTACTACCGCAAATTTGTCCCGAACAACCGAAAGTCTGACAATCTGCATCTTGATGGCAAAATCCCTCCGTTGAACTACCACAAAATTGCTCTGTTTGATCATCAATCACTGGTGCTGGCGGTACGGGCGATACACTTGGTGTAGGACTGATATTATCAGCTGGCGCTGTATTTGTACAGCCTATTAAAAATAGACTGAAAATTAAAATACTTAAACTTTTCATTTCTTTTTACGACAACATAAGAATTGCAATGGCACTAATAAAACATTGTTAGCCACCGCATATAAGGCGGCCGGTAAGGCTACTACTGGCCCAAATAAAGTAAGGGCTACCACATTTGACAAAACATAATTTTTATAACTGGTAGAAACGCCATAAGTAATTCTTTCGGCTTTATTTTTGCCTAAGGCAAAGCCTAACAAAAAGTCTACTACTACAATCAGCATCACAATCAAACCAACATAAATAGCTCTGGAAACATTAGCTAAGATAATCTCCCTGATTGGAGAAATGATGCCAATAATAATCAAGAATAATAAAATAATATTAATCCAGCCACCGTGTTTTTTCATTGGCTTATATAGGCGACTACGACGAACAAGCATAGATAGAGCAATTGGAATAATGACTAGTCTAATAATCGTCCAAGAAATGCTCATTGGATCAATCTCAATACTTGTCTTAGCAAATAAAATAACTAAAAATGGAATCACTATTGGACTAAGCACATGCGATACAGCGGTGATCACCAAAGCTTTGGAAGGCAAGCCGCCATATAATTTAGATAAAAATATTACGCTAACGCCAGAATTAATAACTGAAGCAATAATTAAACCCAAAAATATTTCTTCTGTAACAAAAGGCTTGAATGCTAAAACAATTAATGGCCCAGCCAAATGAACAATACTCAAAGCAGCTAGAGTTTTTTTATAATTATGGAGTTGCTCCCAAACTTTGCGGTAGCTCATATCCAAAACACTGAAGAGCATCAAAAGCATCAATAAATAAACAACACTTGGCTGTATGAAAAAACCTAGTTTTGGAAAAATAAATCCTAAAACAATGGCCAATAAAACTAAAAGCCAAGTATTCTTTTTTATAAACTGTCCCATATTAAATATTTTTATACTAAAAACTAAGCTTATTATAACATTAAATATATATTTTAGATATAAATTAAATATTTAAAAATAAACCACCAGTGAGCAAAACTACCGAATAAAACAAATAGATGAAAAATTTCATGCATCCCCCACCATCGGCCACGTGGTAATTTTTTATCTAAACCATAAAATATCACACCTAAACTATACGACGCTCCACCCAAAAATAACCACACTAAACCCATCACTGGGATATGAGACAACATGGGATAAAAGATTAATATTATCCAGCCCATCAATAAATAAATGATTGGAGATAATGCCTTGGGGAAAGTTGTTAATTTTACTTTTAATAACACACCGACGATTGCTAGTCCCCAAATCACTCCAAAAGCTGACCAGCCCCAAGCACGTTGCGGCGTCACCAAACAAAGTGGTGTGTAAGTGCCAGCAATCAAAACATAAATCATAGCATGATCAACTTTCCGCCAAATTACTTTGCGCTGACTAGTAACAGCAATCCAATGATAAGCTCCACTAGACAAATAAAGCAAAATTAGACTAGCGCCGAAAATACTGACACCAACTACATGTTGAGCTCGGGCATAAATACTGGCAAAAACTATCAACAAAACTAAGCCAGCTATTGATAAGCCAGCGCCAATAAAATGACTCCAGCTACTAAATGGTTCATTTTGTTTTTTATCTTCCATGATTTAATTATAGCAGACAATAAAAAAACGGCCCATTCAAATAAGCCGTTTTTAAATTTAATTTATTTATTCATCTTAGCAATAATCCAGAAACCAACATATAATTGAATCAAGACGCCAATCGCCCAGACCACAATCATGGTCAAAGAAATAACGAAACTAGCATAGGTGATTAACATGCCTGGAATCAAAACAGCTAACCAATACTTCCAAACAAAGTTATTGACTTTGTTAAATGGTTTGTGCCCATCAACTTTTGAGCGAACCATGCTCCAAATCCAAGCTAAGCCAATACCTAATACAAAGAAATAAACAAAGTACCAGGTCATTAATGGATCTGAAAAAGCTCTAAATAAAGATGTATTTTCATATTCTGCCATCAATCCAGGAATCAACATATTAAAAAGTTGTCCTATCAACATGGCAACGACTAACATTACTAGACCAGCTAGAATGCCAGACGACATAATTTGTTTTGTTTTCATAATTATGAAGATTAATAATATGTGTAAATTATAGCACAAAATAAAACGACTCCGCTACTGCTTCGTCGATTTTTCTAAAAATTTATCTAATTTGAAATTAAAATGTCTTTTCGAAAAAGCTCTACCTGAGCCTGATTTTAAATACTGCTCAAAATTCTCAGCCATAACTTTGGTCGGAAACACAAAGTTATGACTTGAACATTTTGCTTTCAAAATATAAGTATAAAACATCTTGCTTTTCTTCTTCACTTTACTCAATTATGCCAATTACGCCGAAGCCTCGGCGAAGGCGAATGGCGGAAGGGACAGGATTCGAACCTGCGGAAGCTTTTACACTTCACACGCTTTCCAAGCGTGCGCTTTAGACCACTCAGCCACCCTTCCAAAATAAATTTACTGGTCTAGTATAATTTTTTCTTAGCAAAAAGTCAATAAAAAAACTCCCATCCGAAGACGGGAGTGTAACGAATCAATTCTGTGGAAAATATTCCTCAAGCAACCATTTGCGTGCGTGCTTTCGGCAAGGCATGATCATTGATCAAGGCTGGTTTGCAGGATTGCACCCGCTGAACAATACTGCGTTTTGAGCCGGAGATGACTAGTCTGTCGCGTCGCACAGAAACACCGCGCAATCCAGAAGCACGCTGCTTCAAAATTCTAGCGCCATCGCAAGCTCCGAAGTGAATCTGCACCGACACATTATCACCATCACAGACCACCTCACGATAGTAACGAACCGGTATCGCATTGGCAATTTCATTTCTAATGTTCTTGAAAGAGGAATGTTTCTTGGTCATTAGTGAACCTTTCTGCTTGTGAATTGATTACTATAAAGAGAGCTAACAATATTGATTAAACCACTATGCACTAAATCAGTCAATAGACATAAAAAGCCCCGCTAAGCGGGGCTCTAAAATATATACTAATATTAGCTAAAATACTACTTTTTCTTCTTTCTCTTCATTTGCTTCTCAGTCTCATTAATAGCAAGCATGGTTTTGATTACTGTGTCTGGATTCAAAGAAATAGTATCAATTCCCTCTCTTACTAAGAATTGAGCAAAATCTGGAAAATCAGATGGAGCTTGACCACAAATACCAATCTTCTTTTTATTCTTCTTAGCTTTAGCAATTACTTGGGCCACCATATCTTTAACTGCTTTATTTCTTTCATCATAAACATGAGAAACTAGCTCACTGTCACGATCAACGCCCAAAGTAAGTTGAGTCAAATCATTTGATCCGATAGAAAAGCCATCGAAAATTTCAGAGAACTCGTCAGCCAAAATGACATTGGATGGAATTTCACACATCACATAAACTTCCAAACCATTTTTACCTTTTTGTAAACCATTTTCTTTCATGATGGCTAAAACTTTTTTACCTTCTTCAACAGTACGACAGAAAGGCACCATGATTTTGACATTATTCAAGCCCATTTTTTCTCTGACTTTCACCAGGGCTTTACACTCTAATACAAAAGCTGGCTTATATTTAGGATCATAATAGCGAGAAGCTCCGCGCCAACCGATCATTGGATTTGATTCTACTGGCTCAAAATCTCGACCGCCAATTAGATTTGCGTATTCGTTTGATTTAAAATCTGAAAGTCTGACAATAACATCTTGCGGATAAAAACTAGCTGCAATGCGAGCAATGCCCTCGGCCAATTTATCTACAAAAAACTGCGGTTTATTTTTATACGCTGCTGTTAACTCTGCTATTTCTTTCTTAGCTTTTTGATCTTTAAGTTTATTAAAATTTAATAAAGCTAAAGGATGAATACGAATATAATTTGAAATTACAAACTCTTCTCGAGCTAACCCCACACCATCGTTAGGAATAAAACTCTGAGCCATGGCCATTTCTGGATTACCAATATTCATCATGATCTTGGTCTTTGGCTTTTTAAAGTTCTTCAAATTAGTTTTCTTAACTTTGAAATCTAACAAGCCACTATAAACATGTCCTCTCTCACCTTCAGCACAACTGACTGTAATATCTTTGCCATTCTTTATGTGCTTTGTGCCATCTCCAGTTCCTACCACACAAGGAATACCTAATTCACGAGAGATAATGGCGGCATGACAAGTACGGCCACCAGAATTAGTAACAATAGCGGAAGCTATTTTCATGATTGGCTCCCAGTCAGGATCAGTCATTCTAGTCACTAAAACTTCACCTTTTTTAAAATCATGAATCTGAGAAACATCCTGAATCACATGAGCTTTGCCCTTACCAATTTTAGCACCAACTGACGCACCGCTAGTCAAAAGCTTACCTTTGTGAGGTAAAATATATTCTTCCAAAACATTTACATCTGCTTGTGAACGGACTGTTTCTGGACGAGCTTGAACAATAAATAATTTTCCAGTAACACCATCTTTAGCCCATTCCATGTCCATTGGCTTCTTATAATGTTTTTCAATTTCAACTGCCCATTTGGCTAGCTGAATAATCTCCTTATCTGTCAAAACATAAGTATTGCGATCTGCCTCACTTACTGGTACACCTTTGATCGGTGAGCCTTTACCTGAAGTATTGTAAATTAATTTCTTTCTCTTTAGACCTAATGCTTTGCTGATAACTGGATTTAAGCCTGGTTTTAAATTTGGTTTAAAAACATAATACTCATCTGGAGTGACAACACCTTGAACAATATAATCACCCAGTCCATAAGCGCCGTTGATCAAAACTGCGTCTTTGAATCCAGATTCAGTATCAATAGAGAACATCACACCAGAAGAAGCTTTATCTGAACGGACCATTTTCTGAATAGTAATAGAAAGCTTAACATCAAAATGATTAAAGCCTTTATCTTCACGATAAGAAATAGCCCGATTTGTAAATAAAGAAGCGATACATTTTTTACAAGCTTCCAAGACAGCCTTGTCACCTTTTATATTCAAATATGATTCTTGTTGTCCAGCAAAAGAAGCATCTGGTAAATCCTCAGCTGTAGCCGAAGAACGAATAGCAACGTCAGTATGTGCCTGTTTAGATTGTTTGGATAATTTATGATAAGCCTCTAAAATAGCTTCTTTCATGTCAGCTGGAAATTCAGCATTCAAAATAGTTTCTCTTACTCTCTTACCATGAGCAAATAAATTTCTGGTATCGTGCGTATCTAAGTCTTTTAAAATTTCCCTAATATCATCCTGGATACCAGCTGTTTTTAAAAAATAATCATAAGCCTGCGCTGTTACAGCGAAGCCATTTGGTACAGCAACACCTTTTGGCGTTAGCTTGCTATACATTTCTCCCAACGAAGCATTTTTACCGCCTACTTTTGGAATATCTTTGATACTTGTGTCTTTAAACCATAAGACAAATTTATTCTTTTTCATAAGGTATTGATTTTTATTTAATATATTTTAATTATAAGCTAATTATAGCAAAAAATAAGCTTAACTCAAACTAGAAATCATTACTTCTTTATTTATATTGTGACACTTGCTTATTAACTCTTTTTCTATCATGTCTAATTTGCTTTCTGGTACTTCCCAAGCTAAGTGCTGGTGATCTATAAATAAGCCATCAGCTAGCTTAACTAATTTCATGATAGCTTTAACTTGCATTAAACTTTCCAGCCTGACTATTAATTTAATATCTGTTTTTTTTAATATTTTTTTTACTTTCTTTAACTCTGCGATATTTGCTAAAGCTAAGCTTAAATAATCTGATTTTGCTTTACTAGCTATCTCGATATCTGATCGTCTACTCTCAATATCAAAAATATATCCAGACACAATTATCTGATCTCCCGCCTGCACCATGCCTGTCTTGATTACTTTAGTATAAATTAAATTGTCTTCTATTTTATCTACTAATAATTTTATGCGATCCTGATCAATGAAAATTCGGTCGCTCTTTATTAAGTGGACTGATTTAATTTCATCGCTCACTGGTAAAACTTTATACTCTAAACTAGCTATATTTACATCCGCCAAATCAGAATGAGTAGCTAAAATTATAATGTCTTGATCGGCCAGCTTTTGACCGTGACTGTTTATCTTGCCGACTTTGATACCGGTGTCTGATAAACTTAATAAAATATCTAAATTTAATTTAGAAGTTTTAATAATTTTCTTGATATTTTTTACGGAATCTAAACATGCTTTATCATCAACGGACAAAAAATCAAGCCGAGCGGTATTAACGCCTGACTTAATTAATTGAGTTAAAACCTTACGATTAGCCGACGCGGGCTCAATCGTAGCAACGATATTTATTCTCTTAGACACTAGGGTTTATAAGTTGAATTTATTAACGTATTTTCCAATGAAAGGCATGACCCAAAATTTTCCATCTAAAGCATTTTTGATCCCCAACAAAGCTAAGCCGATGACTATAATTAGTAATAGCCAACCAACTAAAGGGATCCAAAAAACTAACCAACCGACAATTTCAATCACAAACAAAAGTAAACCTTGTTTGGCGTGAAATTGAGCAAATTTTGATTTACGCTTTAGTAATAATGGTACTAAGCATAAAATCCAAACATATGACAAAGCGGCTATTGTTTTATTAGCCTCTACGTCTTTGTTGTCTACGTGAGTTTCAGACATATTTTTATTAATTAATTATTAAGGTTTATTTCTAAACAATATTTTCATCATCAATGAACCAATCAAGGCAATCACCAACAGCATCCAGACTGGCTCGATCAATAAATTAATCCAGGTCCAAACAGATTCGATAACTATAATTTTCCAGATAGCAGCAAATACTACTCCGGCTACAAAAGCTGACACGGCGGTAGCAAAAACCTTTTCTTTGTCCACGTGCCATTTTCTGATGCTAATAATCAACCAGGCAATCAATAAAGCAATACGCCAGAGCCAAATCATGCTTAAAACAAAATTGCTAGTCCAATAAAATTTAATACTCAAATCTACAAGTAAAATCTCACCGGCAACAATAATAAAGAATAAGATGACACTAGCTAAGATCCAGCTAAATTTTCTGGCCGGTGGCAACGGCGCCTCTGAAGTAGTTATGTCAAAAGACATTACTGTTTCCTCCACAACTTCTGGAGCATCTTCAATGATTTCTTCATCTTCTAGCTTTACCTCATCTTCCTCAATATCTTCTTCCATTTCCTTTTCTTCTAGCTCTTCGTCGTCACCTAAATATATTTCAACGTTCTCTTCCATTAATTCTTCTACATCTTCATCTAATACTTCTGCTTCTATACTCTCTGCTTCGGGTTTCTTCTTTTTTAAAATATCAAAATTAGTCACCCAGATCTCACTTGGTTGTTCGTATTCCCAAGGGTAATTTTCATTACTCTTATATTCTAGTTTGTCGTCTTCCGTAATTTTCTTTGGCATACTATTTTTCAAGGTTATTATAACATTTTTTAGATTTTTTTAAAAATAAAAAAACAACCCCACTAAAGGGTTATTTTTAAACTAAACTTTATTCTTTTTTAGATATTAAATTTGACCAAATTATCGCTACCATCATCCAACCAGCCCAAGTGGTCCAAAAATAATGATCAAAAAGTCCGATGATCAAAAAGGCGCTCGCCCACCAAAACCAATCTTTAGCTAAATGACGAGGCCAGTATAAATAAATCAAATTAATTAACAATATAAATCCAATGATGCCAACTTCAGCTAGACTTAATAAGAATACATTGTGAATTGGCTGCACTTCATAGGCCGGCTGACTACTTTCTAAGTTACGATAAGTATTTAAACCAAATCCTTGACCAAATATTAGTTCTTTAGGATTGTGCCAATCTATTTGCTGTGTGCTTGCTAATCTTTCTGTTGTCGATTTTACTTCTAATCTTTGATCGGATTGAAACCTAGAAATCCAAGCGCCTGGAAATAAGATATGCAACATCAAAAATATTAAAGCAAATACTATTAAAATCTTAACTAGAATCTGAGTGATTAAATATTTCTTTTTATACAATGACCAAACGAAAATAATAATCAAAGTCAGTAATAAGGACAGCACTGCACTACGAGAAAAAGTCAATAACAAGGCAAAAATAATTATTAACTGACCAACTAAAACAAACAATAATTGAGCGATATGTTTTTTGAAATTCTTACCAGCCCAATTATCTTTAGCCGCCTGACTATAAATATGTTGCCACCACCATAGCCCAGCCAGAGCTGCTAAGACCAAGAAACCACCTAAAATATTTGGATGCGGCAAAGAACCATAGGCCCTTAATATTCTATCTAGACCATGCTCAACGACCGATGTTCCTAATGTGGCTGGCAAATGCTCAGCTAAACCAAGCCATTTATTAGCTATTACTTGCTGCTGTAAAATCTGCCAGATAGCTAATAATCCCTGAATAATTCCGGAGGCAAAAAAACTGGTAATTACAAATTTTTTACTTACTTGTTTTAAAAGATAAATAAATAAAATAGTGCTGGCTAATAAAACAACATAATAAAAAGTAACTTCGGGCATTGGCTGCCATAAATTGATAAGCCAAAAATAAATCAAAGTCAAAGCAAGTAATTTGCTACTAAACTTGTCGAATATATTTTTGATCTTAATTTTATTTTTTTGTGCTAAATAAAAAATTAATGCTAACAATAAAGTCAACATATTAGCATAAAGACTTAAGCGTCCATATTCCCAAGTGTTACTAAATAATTGTTGGTCAAAGAAAATCCATCTAGTTTGCCAGGGTAATAAAAAAATAGTTAGAGCTAAAAAAAATTTAAACATCATCTTCATTGGTATTATCCATTAATGCGTGCATCCGATCTCGCCATTTTTTATAAAATATTTCCCTCCGATCGTTAGAATGAAATTTTAACATCTGTTCGTCGATAATCACTCGAGTATCAACATTGATTAAGCTTTGTAAATTGCGACTAATAATTTTTGACTGAACTCGTCTAAAAGTAGCATTGAAAGCACGCCCTATAAATGGCGGACAAATAATAAAACCTAATAATTTAGATATAAACTTAGACCAGCGACCAGACTTTATTTCTTTTACAAACTTATTTTCATAAGCATTGGGTAAATAAGCCTCTGTCCATTTATTAGCCTTCAAAAACTTTTGATAAGTATTATCAACATTGTAAACTGGCAATAATTGACGAACCCAATAAGGAGAATAAATGTCTTTGCTACTGATCATGATTCTTTGAATATTTAGATTGTCTTCGCTAATAAAAAAACTCAAGCAAAAAGCATCTCGAATATGGCCATTTTTTGGTCGCATACCAAAAAAATAAATTAACATAATAGTAAAAAATCTCACGATCCATATTCTCTTTTTAGCAGTAATAACAAAAAAATCAATGTCACTTTCTTCTCCGGCATTGCTATAAGCCAAAGTATTAGAGATGGCAATCATTTTAATAAATGGTAAATATTTGTATATACGTACCAAACGTAAAGCACGAGCAAATTTTCTCTCTGCTAAATTATTATGGTGCTTACGAATTAAATGTGTGTATTCTCGATCCTGTAATGAATAAAAGGCTTCAGTACGTACAATCTCTTTACTTAAAGTATCGCTATTTTCCAAAAGATCTTTAACCTCAGAAAGTCTGACCTTGCGACCTGGACGATAAAGCCACTTCCAAATTTCTTCAGCAGTTAGCGGATAATTAAACACATCAAAAAAGGCTATAGTCTGTAAGATAGATTGTTCAATCACGTGCTTCATAACCACTATATATTAAACAAAGATGCTATTTTTTACAAGTTTATAAAACCCCGGATTCATCCGGGGTAATAAATATTATTTCTTCTTTTTAGCAGCAAACATTTTGGCTAAATACTGCCCAGTAAAACTATTTTTGACTTTAGCCACATCTGCAGGCTTTCCCTCAGCTACCAAGTAGCCTCCCTTATCGCCGCCTTCCGGACCCAAGTCAATTACCCAATCAGAACTTTTGATTACATCAAGATTATGCTCAATCACCAATACTGTATTTCCTTTGTCTACCAAACGGTGTAAAACTTCTAACAATCTTTTGATGTCATCAAAATGTAAGCCAGTAGTTGGCTCGTCTAAAATATATAAAGTTTTACCAGAAGACCTGCGAGATAATTCAGTTGCCAACTTGATACGTTGGGCTTCACCACCAGACAAAGTCGTAGCTGATTGGCCTAGTTGGATATAGCCAAGGCCAACATCATAAAGAGTTTTTAATTTATTATGAATATTTGGAATATTAGTAAAGAAGTTCATTGCTTCCTCAACAGTCATGTGCAATATCTCTGAAATATCTTTTCCCTTATAGTGGATTTCTAGAGCTTCGTTGTTATAACGACGACCGCGACACTCTTCACACTCCACGTAAACATTTGGCAAAAAATTCATTTCAATTTTAACTACGCCATCTCCCTGACAAGCTTCACAACGACCACCTTTGACATTAAAACTAAAACGACCAGCTCTGTAGCCGCGGATCTTGGCTTCTGGTAACTCAGCAAACAAATCACGGATATATGTAAAAACACCTGTATAGGTAGCCGGATTCGATCTTGGCGTACGCCCAATTGGCGATTGGTCAATATCAATTACCTTATCAATGTGTTCTAAGCCTTTTATTTCTTTATGAGCTGCTGGATTATCTTTGGCTCTATAGAAACGTTGTTTCAAAGATTTAGCTAAAATCTCGGTCATTAAAGTAGATTTACCAGAACCAGAAACACCAGTGATACTGATAAACTTACCCAAAGGAAAATGAACATCGATGTCTTTTAAATTAAAAGCTGCTGCTCCCAAGATAGATAATGTTTTACCGTTGCCTTTGCGATGTTTTTTGGGCACTGGAATACTTAGAGCACCGGATAAATATTTTCCAGTCAAAGATTTTTTATCTTTTTTCACAGTAACTGGACTTCCTTGAGATACTAGTTCACCGCCATGTTTACCGGCTCCCGGTCCGATGTCTATCACATGATCAGCTGATAATATAGTCTCCTCATCGTGCTCTACCACGATGACAGTATTTCCTAGATCACGTAAATTTCGTAAAGTTTCTATCAACTTAGCATTGTCTCTTTGATGTAAGCCAATAGAAGGCTCATCTAAAATATATAATACTCCCATTAAAGATGAGCCAATCTGAGTGGCCAAACGAATACGTTGTGCTTCGCCACCGGACAAGGTATTAGCTGAGCGATCTAAGGTTAGATAATTTAAGCCGACATTATTTAAGAATGATAAACGCTCTTTTATTTCTTTCAAAACCTGATGAATAATAGTTTTCTCTCTTTCCGTTAATTTCTTTTCAATGCCAGAAAATAAAACTTTTAATTCGGCAATTGTCATGCCAGAAATATCAGCAATATTAAAATCTGCCACGGTAATGCTCAATATTTCTTTTTTCAATCTTTTACCTTTACAAGTTTCACAAGGAGTGATGCGCATATAGCGCTCTATTTCACTACGAATATAGTCTGAATCAGTTTCTCGATAACGACGATGTAAATTTGGAATCACACCTTCAAATCTTGTTTTATAATCTCCGCTAAATTTATCACCAGACATTTCTAACTGATATCTTTCTTCTCCGGTACCATGTAAAACCACATCTAATTGTTTTTGAGTTAATTTAGAAACTGGAACATTGATAGAAAACTTATTTTTCTTGGCTACAAGTTCTAAAATCTTGAAATACCAAGTTTGATTAGCGGCTGTACGAGACCAAGGACGAATGGCACCTTCGGCTAAAGATAATTTTTTATTGGGCAAAACAAGATCTGCATCGACGATCAACTTGGTGCCTAAACCAGTACATTCTGGGCAAGCGCCATGAGGACTATTAAAAGAAAAATTGCGGGCTTCAATTTCTGGAAAACTAACCTCACTATGCACTGGGCAAGTAAAATGTTCACTAAAATATAAATCTTTGTCTTCTTTTGGAATATGAATGGTAATAAATCCATTGCCTAAGTCTAAGGCAGTTTCTAGAGATTGCAATAACCTACTTTTAGTTTCTCGACTACCATCACGACGTAAACGATCTATCACTACCTCAATAGTATGTTTTTTTTGTTTATCTAAAACTACTTCTGATAATTCGTCAAAAGTCATTATTTCACCATCCAAACGCACCCGACGATAACCAGCCTGCTTCATTCGCTCAATAATTTTTTTATGCTCACCTTTCTTATCTCTAATCACTGGAGCCAGTAAAATAAAATCTGTTTCAGCTGGTAAACGCCAAACTTTATCAGCTACTTGATTGATAGATTGTTTTACAACTTCCTGTCCACAAATATGACAATGTGGCTTACCAATACGAGCGTATAATAAACGTAAATAATCATAAATTTCAGTCACTGTGCCAACAGTCGAGCGTGGATTACGAGAAGAAGTCTTTTGGTCAATAGAGATAGCTGGGCTCAAACCTTCAATCTGATCTACATCTGGCTTATCCATTAAACCTAAAAACTGCCTAGCATAAGCCGACAGTGATTCAACATAACGACGCTGACCTTCAGCATAAATAGTGTCAAAAGCTAATGATGATTTTCCTGAACCAGATAAACCAGTAATGACTACTAATTTATCACGAGGAATTTTGACATCGATGTTCTTGAGATTATGAACTCTTGCTCCCTTAATGACAATATTATTTGACATATGCTGTTATAAAAATTATTTTTTATAGCTCAAATACAATCGTGAGAAATGATAACATGTAAATACCGCACCGTCAAGGACTAAAAAGTAAATAAAAAAGCCGCGACTACTTGGTCTGCGACTTATGTTAGAGAAATCTCATGTTTGATTCTTATGCTCAACTGCTTCGGCTACTGGGCGTGGTTTTGGGTCAAAAAAAATCTTCTCGCATTCCGAACACACAAATGTTTTTCGTGCAATATCTTCTGTGACTAATTCATGTTCACCAAGAAAATTGCACCAGGGACATCTATGATTTTCTACTTCAGTACTTTTGCTCTCCGACATACTACACTCCCTTCTTAGGCGGCTACTGTGTTTGTTGCCAACTACGCTGACGCTCACGATCATGTTTGCCAGCATTATGTATTGCCCAAATAATGAAAACAATAAGTACCGCTATACCAATAACTATCGAAATAACGGGATGGGCTACAATAAAATCTGTCATGATGAGTTATCCCTTCTCTCTATTTGGTCTATGATGAACAAAATATATTATAAAGTACTACTTTTTAGTAAATTAGTCAAGACCAAAAAAACCGCCCCTCGATTACGCTCAGGGCGGTTATTGTTTAGATGTGAAAACATATTCCTGAAAAAAAGGCCAAACACCATAGGATGTAAATCCAAAGACTCACTTTGTGGAATGCCTGAGCAGCAGATTTGGATGCAAATAAAACAACTATCAAAGCAAGAGCCGTGTGTAATCCCATGCCTAGTAAAGAGCAAAAACCCGTGAGGCTATGAAAGCTCACGTTGATTTCTTCACCTGATAAAACATACATTTCATATGTTCCCCAAAAATCAAAGGCCAAACCCAATGCAAAAGCAACAAGATACTTCCACGACAAGCCAGACTTCCGCCCACCAAAAACAGCATAGGTGTAAATTAGCCAGGCTATGAGAATTTTGATACCAGCGCCCATGCCCACCTCCTTATTCTTGAATTTTTTGAAAGTGCACTGTCCTTAAACTAAGTTAAAAAACAATATTTGTCAAAAATAAAAACCCCGCACTCACAAAATGAACATGGGGTTGTTTAAAACTTGAAAGAACATTGACTGTTCAATAAAAATTAATTCATTGTACAGCCGTCACATAAAAAAACCAGGCACTAGCTGAATCAAAGAGGTCTATTGAAAGTGTACAAGTAGACAACTCTGTTTTTTCAATAACGATGTATTTATCATTATCGTCAGCATAATACACATGATACCACTCTGCCCCCAAGACATCATTCCAATCTAAGACAACATTCCCATCAAGATAGACAATCTCCAGTTCGATTGCCGCTGAACCGACGTGAATATAATCTACACGCGTCATAGCATCGTTTCCCACACTATTACCAGCCACTAGACAAACGGAGTAATCCCCAATAGCATCATAGGCATGACTTGGGTGCTGAACAGTAGAAGTATCTCCATCGCCAAATTCCCAATACCAATGATCTGGCTCGTTAGTTGACTGATCAGCGAAGTAAACAGTCAAGGGCACAAAACCAGAGGTATCATTGGCTATGAAATCAGCATGAACAGGGAAAACGACTTGGTTAACCGTAATGCAATCATGATAAGTCTTCGTATCACTGTCCGCATCATTAGCCACAGACAAATACACTGTGTGAACGCCAATAGAGTCATAAATATGACTCGGGTGTTGAGAGCTAGATGTATATCCGTCACCAAAATCCCACCACCAAGAAGTCGGATCATTGGTAGACAAATCAGTAAACTGAACAGTCAATGGTGCATCGCCAGATGAAGGGTCATAAATGAAATCAGCTATTGGTGGCAAAACGGCTGGTGTCACAGTAATACAGCTATCACAATCTACTACATCGCTGCCAGCACTATTTGACGCCTGAAGCGAAACTGAATATATGTATACGTCATCATAAGCATAATATTCATGGCTAGGGTGCTGAGAAGTGGATGTGTTTCCGTCACCAAAATCCCAGTACCAATCATTTGGATCGTTAGTTGACAAGTCAGTAAACTGAACATTCAGAGGTGATTCTCCAGACGTAAAATCAATAGAAAAATCTGCAACAGGTTGAAAAATAACTTGATTGACCGTAATACAATTAGAGCAAGTTTCCACATCACTACCAGCGCTATTAGTAGCCGTCAATGATATAGAGTATATTCCAACTGTATTATAAACATGACTAGGATACTGAGAGGTAGAGGTGTTTCCATCACCAAAGTCCCAGTACCAATCATTTGGATCGTTAGTTGACAAGTCAGTAAACTGAACATTCAGAGGTGATTCTCCAGACGTAAAATCAATAGAAAAATCTGCAACAGGTTGAAAAATAACTTGATTGACCGTAATACAATTAGAGCAAGTTTCCACATCACTACCAGCGCTATTAGTAGCCGTCAATGATATAGAGTATATTCCAACTGTATTATAAACATGACTAGGATACTGAGAGGTAGAGGTGTTTCCATCACCAAAGTCCCAAAGCCAAGAAGTTGGATTATTAGTAGACAAATCCATAAATTGAACAGCCAAAGGAACATCGCCAGATGAACGATTATAGCTGAACGAAGCTACTGGTTGCAATGACTGAACATAGACAGTCTCTATAGCATAAGTCTGCCATTGACCATCTACCAAACCACGATAACAAGCAGTATGATTGCCCTCCATATATGGATAAAGCTCTATCCATAAATACCAACCATAGCCAGGCGTTAATGTCACATCGTAGGAAGACCAATGAAAAACTTCAGTTCCATTTGGATCAAGAAGTTCTATTCGTAATTCCGATGCCGTAACTGATGCACCTCCTGCATTGTAGATCTCTCCTTCCACATGTAATTGCTCACCAACGGTTCCAGGATTAGGATAGATCGTCCAGTGACTAAATTGAATATCAGCTTCTGGAGGGGGATCTCCGACGTAAATCGTTGTGTCTCCGTCCATGGAAAAATCATCAATCGGAATAACTGCTTGATTAACCACGGCATAAAAATCTTGGTAATCTTGTTGATCAACCAAATCAAATGCCTGATTAAGCTCAGCAATGCGTATACCTGAATGATAAACACCATCAGGATCGTCAGTTCTGGAGTTAGATCGAGAGCTCATGTGTTGTGAATTGAAGATTAGATTACGCTGAACAGCATTTCCTCCGTCGCCAAACTGCCCTTCTTGTCCACCCGAGCTCATAATCTGTGGCGGACCTGAATCATTGTTGTTGCCAGAACTTCTAGCACTACTATTTTCAATAGTACAGCTAGCCAATGATACTGACTGAAAACTCTGATCAAGAATTTCAAGCACCTCCGTGTTGGTGTTCCAAGTAAAATAAAATGCTTGAAAATCAGTGTGGTCGTTAGCGTAGTTTGGACCAAAACGTTTAAAGTCCTGCCAAAACACTCCGTTAACATCATACTCATCCGAAACAGGCACACCATAGGCTTCCCAACCAGCAACACAGGTACTATTAATAGTGCTCATGTATTCGTACCAAAATCCTTCTTTGAGAAGATGTGGCTCTCTGCTCATCCACGGATCATCAAAATAGATAATTGCCGTGTAAGCATGGTCATAGCCATTGCTAGCACCCCCTGAATCACGATGATCTTTGAAATCCTGAATCCACATGCCATCAAGATCATGAACATAAGCACTACCACCGTTATCCCAAGAATCACCCAAGTGATGATCATTGTTAGACATGCTATTATACTTATTCTGGAAAGCTTGAGACGATCCACCAATGCGCCATGAAGGAGATTGGGCAAATTGAGCAAGTCCAGATATCAAAAGTATTGGATCAGTAAAATGAATTTGCATACCCGAACCGTTGTTATAACCGCGCAGCCAAAAATTACCATCTTGTTGCATGGCTGTTGCCTTATCTGATAAACGGATCGCAAAATGCAAATGCTCAAGTCCATCACCATTTGGATCTGGATGAACGTTATCTGGATGACTGCTGTTATTGATATACCCAACAATCTCTCCTTGCTGAACAATATCGCCAATTTGCCAAGTCAATTCCAAGCCATTTCTTTCTTCACTTTTACGCAGGTGACCGTAAATAGACAAAACATATCGTGTTGTCCGTAAATTACGATCAGCATCCAGAAAAGTAATATCTTCTGGTAACTCATGCTCAATAGCTATCACTAGTTCACCATATGATGATGCTCCAGCATAATATACGATCTCGCCTTTAGCCATGGCCTTGATTGCCACGCCCTCTGCTAAATCAATATCAGTGCCGAGGTGATTGTTATCATGATAAAAGCTACGATCAGCGTAGTACTCCCAATCATCAATCATCTCATCTGCTGGATAATAAAATCCACTAATCGGGCCTTGAGCGTAGACACACGTGCCACTAAGTAGCAAAACAATGACCATGATAATGGCCTGAAAACAACGTGATGGCTTCATCATCCCTTCTCCTTTTTTGAATTGAAAACTGTCTTTCTTGAAACTGAAAATCTCGGTGTTCATTATGAACTCCTTTCATGTGTGATTATTGTAAATTGTCAAAGTGCTATTCGACTAATTTATAGTCAAAGAAAAACAGACCAAAAAATCATCTGGCCTGTTTTTCTTTGATTGTAAACTTATTTAGCTTATAAAATTATATCTTTACTATTTTTTAATCTATAAATCTAAAAGTATCTAAAATAACTTCATATTTACCATTTTTTTCAATTTCTTCAACACCTCTAATTTGAATTTCAATAATTGCATTATCTTTAGGTATAACAACAGCTGTATTTTCTATTGCGCCCATGGGTGATATGAAATTAATAGATTTAATATTATCTACATATATTTCTTTGATACTATCATCGCTTAATTTATACCAATCATATACCAAGCCTTCGTTGCCTTCTATTTTTTTATTTTCTTTTACGTCATTATAGAAATCATAAACAGACTTTTTGTTTGGATTTTGAAATATCACAAGTTGAAGCTCTACAGAAAGATAAACTTCACTATAATTGAACGACGTATAATTATTTCCCTCTGCATGAATATCCCACTCCTTTGGATGTTTAAATTCAATCCCTAGCTCTTCACTTTTGTAAGTCACCCAATCACTAGTATCAATCTCTTCCTGACTAACTTCCTCCGGAGGAGTAGCTTGTTCTTTTTCTTTATTCATTAATACAAAACCTAGCCCTAAAATTAGGATTAAGATTATTAATAAGATTGTAATGTTTTTTTTATTCATATTATTTATCTTTTTACAGCCGTCATATTTTTAGACGGCGTACACACCATCGACGGCTGTACTATAATTTATACTCTACTCGAAGATAAAACTCTTGTCAAACACCCTGCTATTTATGTCAAAAAGAAAAACCCGCCAAATTCTTTTGACGGGTCTTAAGTCAGAAACTTCATGATTTTCTCCTGATTATAGCCGAGCTGATGCTGGCTTATAATCTTCCGGATGTAACGTAGCATGCAAAAGACCATCAGCGCCAAGCATCACATAGAATCTATGAACACCAATGTCAGTGCATGGACACTGATAACTGTGTCCAGCCTCAAAGTGTACATCGTGTATTGCCTGACGACAAAGTGGACAAGTAGCATCGGCATCTTGTTCTTGCTTCATATGAGTCCTCACTGTTTTGATTAGCCATCGTAGCCCTCATCAAGATCTGGAAATAAATCCGTCTTGGTGACCCAGCAATAGATGCCAGCAAACATGAAAAAAAATATAATCCCCATCAATACAGTAAATCCTACAATGCACTTAACTGGCGTAAGGTCACAAAACCATTCATAGAATCGTCTGAACAGCTTCTTCATGCCACACCTCCTGTTGATTAAAGAGCTAATATTAATTTAAGCCTAGCAATTTCTAGCTATTTATGTCAATATAAATTTCCTATATAATGAATACATGACACCAGCTAATATAAAAAATATTCCTGAGAAACCCGGCATTTATTTCTTTTTAAACTTTAAAAGGGAAATTATTTATATTGGCAAGGCAAAAAATCTAAAAAAACGCGTAACTTCTTATTGGCGAAAGACCTCTGAACTGACTACGGCCAAAATCCAAATGATCCAAGAAATCCATAAAATTCAATACACTATTGTCGATACTGAAACGGAAAGCTTACTACTAGAAGCTGAACAAATAAAAAAACATCAACCAAAATATAATATCGTTCTAAAAGATGATAAGAGTTGGGGTTATATTGTTATTACTGATCAGCCATTTCCACGCATAGTTGTCAGTCATGGTAGACAGAAAATAAAAGGTCAGCATTTTGGTCCTTATACTTCTACTATGGCTGCAAAAACCATTGTCCGATTATTACACCGTATTTTACCACTCAGAATTTGCAGGAGAGATTTAAGTAAGTTGCCAAAAGGTAAGATATGCTTGCAGTATCATCTTGGTTCATGCGATGGTCCTTGTGAAAAATTAATTAACTCTGATGATTATCAAAAAATAATTCAACAAGCAATCAAAATTATTAAAGGCGAAACTAAAAACTTAGCTACTAACTTATTAAAACAAGTAAAGGATCATAGCGACAAGCAACAGTTTGAATTAGCTACTAAAAAGAAAAATCAGTTATTGGCATTAAAACGCTTGCAAGATAAACAGAAAATTATTAGCGCTCAAAACATAAATCAAGATTTGGTCAGCTTGAGTGTTTTTCAAAATAAAGCGGTCGTCACTTTGATGCAAGTACGGCGCGGAGTCTTGGGTGATAAGTTTAATTTTGTAGTTGATAATAAATTAAATTTAAAAACAAACCAAATCATAGAAAGTACTTTGCAACAATTTTATAGTCATCAATCTGAATTAGCAAAAGAAATTATTTCCCCTGTCAAAATTAGTATAAAAAATATTTTAGCTAATACTAAGATCACAAATATTGTCCCTCAAAAAGGCAAAAATAAAAAACTATTAAAACTATTAAAACAAAACGCTGAAGATCATTTACAAAAAAATATTCATAATCCAAAATTAGACATTCTAAATCAATTACAAAATATTTTGGATCTAAAACTTCTACCAAGTAGAATAGAAGTGTATGATATCTCAAATATCCAAGGTGAGTTTTCTTATGGCTCAATGATTGTCTTTATCGATGGCAAAATTGCCGCTGACCAGTATCGTATTTTTAAGATTAAGGGTATTGAGGGGCCAAATGATGTTGAATCTTTAAAACAAGTCTTGGCTCGTCGCCAAAAGCGTAGTGAATGGCCTGAGCCAGATTTGATTATTTTAGATGGAGGTAAGCCGCAACTTAATACAGTTTTTCCTGTTTTAAACAAGGCTTGGCAGAAAAAAATAATATCTTTAGCTAAAAAACAAGAAGAAATCTTTATCCCTGGCAAAAAAGCTTCTCTTAAATTAAAAAAGGATGACAAAATATCCTTGTTTATCCAAAATATGCGGGATCAAGCTCATAAATTTGGTATAAAACATTATAGAAAAGCACACCGTAAAAACCTACTAAAATAGCCCTATATTGACAACTTTGGCTTTTAATGCTAATATACAAAAGTTCTGTTACTAATACATATATGCAAAATATTCTACATATCGTTCAGATTGTCATCTCTATCTTATTGATTATCTTGATTTTACTTCAACAAAAAGGCGCCGGATTAGGTGCAGCTTTTGGTGGTGAAAGTGCTGTTTATCGTACCAAACGAGGAGCAGAAAAAATTGTATTCACCTCTACTATTGTTTTAAGCGTTTTATTCTTCTTGTCAGCTTTAGCCAATCTTTTCATTAGCTAAATTAGCTGAATATTAGCTAACTATTAAAAGCAATCGTATAAAGTCACTCTCCAAAATCAGTAGAGATTTATTATTTTGGCTACAAAAAAAGACCAAAAGTGTGTTGGTTAAATTTTTATCTTTGTTAAAAATTAGTAAAAATAAAGTTTTTACCAATCCAACAGAAGATGTAAATCAAAAAATACTTTCTAAACTAAACACTAAGAGGCTACCTAGCTGGTCACAGCTAAAACAGCTACCAAAAATATTAGACAAACAAGAAAAGAGAAAATTATTGGCTGCTCTGGGCATTTTGATTATTGGCATATTTGGATTACTAAACAATTTATATAGGCAAAACTCAGTTATTGCCGCCGACAATGGTGGTACCTACACCGAGGGATTAATTGGTTCACCAAATTTAATTAATCCAATCTTAGCTACTTCAGATGTCGACCGAGATTTAGTCAGATTAATATTTGCTGGCTTGATGAAAACTGACGATAAAGGAAATATAATTTTAGACTTAGCCAATAACTATACTGTAGACGCTGAACAAAAAATCTATACTTTTGAATTACGTTCAGATATTTATTGGCATGATGGCGAGCCAATAACTGCTGACGATATCATCTTTACCATAAATCGCATCAAAAATCCTGAGTTCAAAAGCCCTTTGAAAAATAGTTTTAACGGTATTAATGTCACTAGAATTAATGACAAAACTATTCAATTTGCTTTAGCTGAACCATTTGCTCCTTTCTTGTCTATCCTAACCGTAGGCATCTTACCAGAGCATTTATGGTATAGCATACCTGTTTTTGGTGCGGACTTAGCCGAATTAAATAAAAAACCAATCGGCTCTGGCCCTTATACTTTCAAATCTTTGGTCAAAGACACAAATGGCAATATTAAAAATTATACTTTAGCAGCTTTTGAAGGCTATCATTTTAATAGACCCTATATTAATGAATTAATCTTTAAATTCTACCCTGATTTTGATATTGCAGCAGCAGCCTTACAGAATAAAAACGTAGATGGCTTGATCTATTTACCACAAAGCTATAAATCAGAAATCAAAAATAAAAATGTAGTTATCAAAAATCTACAATCCCCTCAATACACTGCCTTATTTTTTAATCCCAATAAAAATACTCAATTAAACAATGCTAATTTCAGAAAAGCTTTAGCATTTGGTGTAGATAAACAAAGAATCTTGACCGAGGCTATCAACAATGACGGACAGGTTATCCACTCACCTATCTTGCCTGGTAGTTTGGGTTATGATTCTGAGATGACAGACGTAAATTATAATCTAGAAGAAGCTAAAACTATTCTTGATACATTGGGCTGGAAAGAAAATGAAGAAAGTGATTGGCGACAGAAAGATGAGGCTGATCTAACTGTCAAATTAACTACTGTTGATCAAGCAGAAAATATAAAAACTGCTTCAATCATCAAAGATGCTTGGGAGTCTATCGGCATCAAAACTGAATTAGAAATTATTTCCAAAAATAAAATCCGTCACGATGTAATTGAGTCAAGAAATTATGAAATATTAATATTTGGAGAAATAATGAACGAAAGTTCTGGTCCTTATCCATTTTGGCATTCTAGCCAAACCAAGCATCCAGGACTTAACTTGAGCATTTTAACTAACAAAGATATCAACGCTGCTTTAGAAGATATTCGTCAAGCTAAAAATGACGTAGTTAAGCAAGAGGCTCTAACAAAATTTCAAGAAAAATTATTAGAACAGCACTTTGCTGTATTCTTATATAATCCCACTTATACTTATCCAGTTGGTCACAAACTACGAGGCTTAGATGATCTAAATTTTGTAAACGTGCCAGCTGATCGTTTCTCTAATATTCACTCTTGGTTTTTGAATACAAAGAGAACATTATCTAAATAACATTACAGACTTAAACTAAAAAAGTCTGACTAAAAAATTTAATATGAAACAAATGAAAGATACGACTGATGAACTTTTAGGCAGTACTCCTGTCCAACGAAAGAAATCAAACACTCCTCGCTCTACCGCACCTAGACCAGGGAACAAACGTAAAAAATTTAACAAACCAGGTGCTAAAATAAATAATAAAACAAAACCTACTCAAGGCCGTGTAGTAAAAACAACAACATCGCCTCGACCAGCTAAACAAAATCAAAGAACTAAGCGTGCTCCTGCTCGCAAGCCCATGGCTAAACCCATGACCACTAAGCCCATTATTATGGGTAGTAATAAAGGTAAATTAAGAATCATACCTCTAGGTGGTTGCGAAGAAGTGGGCCGCAACATGACTGTCTTTGAATATGAAAATGACATTGTCATTTTAGATATGGGCATGGGCTTTCCAGAAGAAGATATGCCGGGCATCGATTATGTAATTCCTAATACTGCTTATCTTAAAGGTAAAGAAAAAAATATCAAAGCAGTTATTTTTTCTCATGGTCATTTAGACCACATTGGAGCTGCTCCTATTTTATTAGAAAAATTAGGTTACCCTCTAGTAATCGGGCGTCCACTGACTCTTTCCATGATCAAACATAAAATGGAAGATTATAAAAAAGGTAGCGCCCAAAAATTAAAAAGTCTAGTCATCAAAGACTTAAAAAATACTTTTAAACTCGGTAAATTGACTAGCAAATTTTTTCAAATGGAACACTCTATTATGGACGCTGTCGGCGTCATATTGGAAACTCCAGTTAACACCGTAATTCATCCAGGTGACTGGACTCTAGAAAGAGATAAAAATAATAAACCAATTCTAGACTATTCGCACTTGGCCAAAATAAAAGGACCAACTACTTTGATGCTAGAAAGTCTAGGTTCTATCGATGTGCGACCATCTGCTTCCCAAGACAAAATGAAAAATAACATTGTTAAGCTTATAACCGAAGCCCCTGGTCGTGTTATTATAGGTACTTTTTCTTCACAAATAGAAAGAGTTGGTTGGATCATTGAACAAGCTGAAAAATTAGGCAAGAAAGTAGCTTTGGATGGCTATAGCATGAAGATGAATGTAGAGCTAGCCAAAGAACATGGCTATATCAAAGCCAAGCCTCATACCTTTATCAAAGTTGATCAGATTAATAATTATCCAGACAATAAACTAGTAATCATTGCTACCGGATCTCAAGGAGAAGGTAATGCTGTGCTATCACGCTTGATTGCTGGCGATCATCGTCACATTCAAATCAAAAAAAGTGACACCATAGTTTTGTCATCTTCTATCATTCCAGGTAATGAAAATACCATTCAGAGACTAAAAGATGGACTATATAGACAATGTGATAATATTATTCATGGTGAACTAATGGACATTCATGTATCTGGCCATGGCAATAGATACGACATTGAACATATGATCAAGACAATTAAGCCTGATTATTATATGCCGGTCTATGCTTATCACTACATGTTAAAAGAATCCAGAAAGCTTGCTTTGGGAGTAGGCATGAAAGACAGGAATATTTTTGTGCCAGATAATGGCTCAGTTATAGAGGCTGATAAAAAAGGCGTGTTTATGACAAAACATAAAGTACCGACTGATTATATTTTTGTAGATGGTCTAGGTATCGGTGATGTTTCTCACGTAGTATTACGTGATCGTAAAATGATGGCTGATGATGGCATGGTGGTAGTGATTGCCACTGTAGCTAGAAAGAGCGGTAAGCTTGTCAGCTCTCCTGATATCATTTCACGTGGCTTTATCTACATGAAAGAAAATAAAGAACTAGTAGAAAGTATGCGTAGCAAAATAAAGAAAATTGTTAACGATGCTAACAAGACTCAAATCGCTACTGATGATAGTTTTATCAAAAATAAACTACGAAATGATTTGGGACAATTTATTTTCCAAAAAACCGAAAGACGACCGATGGTCTTACCGGTGGTTATTGAAGTATAAATATCACTAAAAACCCTGAGTCTAGCTCAGGGTTTTTATATTGACCATAGGGCTATCTTAGATTACAATTAAACTACTAATATTAAAAAATATGAAAAGACTAGTTTCTGGCATCAAGCCAACGGGTAACCTACATTTAGGTAACTATTTAGGGGCTATCAAAAATTGGGTAGAATTACAAAAGGAATATGAGTGTTTCTTTTTTATTGCTGATTTACATGCTTTAACTATCGAAATTGACCCTCGTGACCTCAAACAACAAACACATGAATTGATTATTGATTTATTGGCCTTGGGTATTAATCCAAAAAAAACCACCTTCTTCCGTCAATCAGACATTATTGGCCACGCAGAACTTGGCTGGATTTTTAATTGTCTAATGCCGGTAGCTGAACTCAATCGCATGACTCAATTTAAAGATGAGTCACAAAAAAATATTAACAATATTAATGCTGGATTATTGACTTACCCTAGCTTACAAGCAGCTGATATTTTAATCTATAAAGGCGATGTAGTTCCAGTTGGTAAAGATCAATTACAACATCTAGAATTGACCAGAATAGCCGCCAGAAAATTTAATAATCGTTACAAAAGATATTTCTCGGAAATAAAACCAATTCTCTCCCCTGCCCAACGTCTAATGTCGCTAAATAATTCTGAAAAGAAAATGAGTAAATCACTTGGCCCGGCTAGCTATATTGCTATACGTGATAACGAAGAAACCGTAGTTCATAAAATAAAAAAAGCCGTCACTGATGAGGCGGGTGTAAAAAATCTATTAGAACTTTATTCTTACTTTGGTAAAAAAAGTAAGCATCAAAAAATGGAAAAAGCCAATGCTGCCGGCAAGCTCATGAATAGTGAGCTCAAAGAAGAATTAACGTTAGAAATATTAAAATTTTTAAAACCTATTCAAATTAAGATCGCTCAATATGAAGCTATGCCACAGAAAGTAGATAAAATAATAAAAAACGGAGCGAAGAAAGCTCAGAAAATAGCAGATAAAAATTTAGCTGAAATAAAAAAAATAATTGGTTTTTAATACCAATTATTTTTTTCTTTAAAATATTTATAAGTCTCCGTCAAGCCTTGCTCTAGGTTTGTTTTGGTTTCCCAATCTAGAAGTCGCTTAGCTTTGGCTGTATCGGCATAAGTCTTTGAAACATCTCCAGCCTGTTCACCGATGTGTTGCCGCTTGGCCTGCTTACCGATCACCTTTTCAAAAGTCTTAATGAAATCCATTAGCTTGACTGGACTTGAACCTCCTAAATTAATCACTTCATAACCAAGATCTTTGTCTGCTGCTGACAAAATACCTCTGACAATATCGTGCACAAAGGTATAATCACGCAAACTAGAACCATCGCCATAGACTGTAATCGTATCATTATTCATCATGGCTTTGATAAATTTGTAGGTAGCCTGATCTGGCCTAGCCTTGGGGCCATAGACATTAAAAAAACGTAAAGCGGTAAAATTAAAACCATACAAAGTGTGATAGGTGTAACCTAAAAGTTCGCCTGCTTTTTTAGTAGCCGCATAAGGACTAATTGGTTTGATCTCATCATCTTCATGGAAAGGCACATCATTTCTCTCACCATAGACAGAAGATGATGAGGCAAAGACAAAATTCTTTACATTATAGAGCTGAGCGAGTTCCAATAAATTAACCGTGCCGTTGACATTGGCCAAAGTATAAAGCCGTGGATCCTCAATAGAATGACGAACTCCCGCTCGAGCTGCTAAATGAATAATTTTATCAATTCCTTCTTTATCAAAAATATCGGTCAATTTGGTAAAATTAGTAATATCAATTTTATAAAACACAAAATTATCATTCACCAATAATTCGGCAACATTGTCACCTTTGATTCTAGTATCATAATAATTATTGAGATTGTCGACACCGACAACCTGATGGCCTTCATTTAATAATCTTTGTGAGACATGACTACCAATAAAACCAGCACATCCAGTAACTAAATATTTCATTTTTTCCTAATAATGACCTGGTTGGTCAACTTCTGTTTATTGTGCCACTTTACAATGTTTTCTATAGTTGTGTCAAGGATACGCTGCAATGCCTCTTTACTGTTAAAAGCATTATGAGGAGTGACTACGACCTGACTGGAATTAATCAACACATGTTGCTCAACAATAGTTTTGAGCCATTCTTTATCTTGTTTTGGTTTACCGCTAAACTTTGGCGTTACCAATTCACGCTCTTCTTTAAACACATATTTTTCAGCTTCCAATACATCTAAGCCAACACCTGATAAACGTCCATCATGTAAGGCCTCTACCAAGGCTGTCGTGTCTATTAATCCACCACGAGCAGTGTTTACTAAAATAGCACCCGCTTGGATTAGCTTAATATTTTTACAATTAATCAAATGATGGGTGTGTTTATTATAAGGAGCGTGTAAACTTATAACTTGAGATTTTTTTAATAAGCTATCTAGTGTTGCATATTTAAAACCAAGTTTTTTAGCTAGCCTTGGATCTTGATTTGGATCAGAAACTAAAACTTCCATGCCAAAACCACGAGCAATTCGGACAACGTGCTGACCAATATGTCCTCCACCAATAATACCAATAGTCTTTCCTTGCAAATCAAAACCTTGCAGGCCATCTAAACGAAAATCACCACGCATCGTTCTTTCATGAGAAAGGTGAATGTTGCGAGACAAAGATAATATTAAAGCAAAAGCATGTTCGGCCACAGTATTCTCTCCATAAAAAGGAACATTGGTAACTTTAATTTTATTTTTATCCGTTTCTTTCAAATCAATATGATCAAAACCAGTAGAACGGGTAGTTACTAATTTTAATTCTGGCAGACAGCACAAAATGTCTTTGTCTACTTTGGAATAAATAAAAGGAGAAAGGACGGCTAACTTTTTTAGTTGCTTTAAATCTTTTTTATCAACCTCTCCTTCAAAGAAACGAAGATTGAAGCCTTTGAGATTATTTTTGATGTACTCTTGTTCCCAAGGCTCGATTTCAAAAAAAGCTACCTCTGGTTTAGAATTGTTAGTTTTTTTCTTTGGCATGGTTTTTATAATTTAATTTGTTGTGATTGTATTTTTTGACCTAAAAATTTTTCTGCTGCCTGATCAAATTTTTGACTATCACCTGTTGTCAAAAATGTTTTTTGTTGCTTAGTGGAAGTCTCACTGAATTCTGGATGACGATTGATATAGTCAGCTAATTTCTCAGCGATGATTTGTCCATTCTCAATTATTTTAACACGTTTCTTAAAAAAATTCTCTATCTGGTCATGAAAAAAAGAATAATGTGTACAGCCTAAAATCAAAGTATCAAAGTCTTGCCCAACTAATGGTGCTAAATAATTAAACAAAATAGATTGTGACGACTCTGTTTTTTCTTTTGAATCTTCAACCAAGGAAACTAATAACGGACAGGCTTGTTGAATCACTTGAATATTTTTATCTTGCTCTTGTAATTCTACCTGGTAAGCATTTGAGCTTATTGTGCTCTGCGTTCCTAAAACTGCGATGTTTTTATTTACACTTGCAGTCGCCGCTATTTCTGATAAAGGCCGGATAATACCTAAAACATTTTTACCAGGATACTTATTTGGTAAATACTCTTGTTGCAATTTACGTAGAGCTTCAGCCGACACTGTATTACAAGCCAAAATTATCAAACTACAACCTTGAGCAAATAAATAATCAACAGCTTGCTGAGTATATTGATAAATAATATCCTGACTCAAATCACCATAAGGGGCACGAGCATTGTCTCCCAAATAAATATAATCATAATTTGGTAAAGCCTTGGTAACTTCTTTGAAAACTGCTAAGCCACCCAGGCCTGAATCGAAAACTCCAATCATTAGGATTATTTTTCTTTATGTTTAGACATGCCTTCAAAAGCCCTTAAAATTTCTAGAGGCAAAGCAAGAACTACTGTATTTGATTGATCAGATGATAGATCATTGACTGACTGTAGAGTTCTTAGATGCAAAGCACCATCAGATTTTGACAATGTGTCAGCAGCTTTAGCCATATTTTCAGCAGCTATTACCTCACCTTGAGCCTTGATAATAACTGCTCTCTTTTCTCTTTCCGCTTCAGCTTGTTTAGCAATGGTTCGTTGCATATCTTTTGGCAACTCTATGTGTTTCAAATCTACAGAAACTACTTTGATGCCCCAGGGATCAGTGGCACGATCTACAATCTGTTGAATACGACTAGAGATCTCATCACGTTGGGTTAATAAGCCATCCAAATCTACCTCACCAACTACATCGCGCATGGTAGTTTGAGCTAATTGAGAAACAGCATAAGAAAAATTCTCTACTTCTAAAATTGCTTTTTCTGATGATTGAACTTTGTAGTATAAAACTGCATTCACATTTACAGAAACATTGTCTTTGGTAATTGCATCTTGATCTGGTACATCTACGGCTTTGACTCGAATGTCAACTTTTTGCATTTGTTGAATAATAGGAAAAATCAAGCGCCAACCCGGCTCTTTAGTTTTGGTATATTTACCAAATAAGAAAGTTACGCCACGTTGATACTGATTAATTTGGCGTATAGAAATAATAACAATGAACAAAATTACACCAATTACATACCACATAATTTTATAATTAACTATTTATTAAATTAATAACCTCTTGAGTTTTTTCTGCTAACATCTTTTTATTTGCTGCTTCAACTACCACTCGTAATAAAGGCTCAGTATTTGATGGACGAACATTTAGCCACCAGTCATCAAATTCAGCTGTAATGCCATCAATCTCATCTTTAATGTTAGCTTTAAAAATACTACGAATTTTATCCAAAACAGCGGGAATATTTTCTACTGGCAAATTAATTTCATCACCCTTAGCATAGAGCTGAAATTCATTAATAATCTCTGATAATTTTCTACCATCTTCTGAAATTGTTTGTAAAACTAAAAGTAGGGCAATAAAACCATTGTCAGCGTAAAAATTATCCTTGAAAGAAAAGTGAGCTGACAATTCTCCGCTCATGATTCCATCGTCTTCTCGCATATGACGAGATAAATTTACATAGCCCACCTCACTTCTAATAGGACGACCGCCCCACTTAGTCACTAATTCTGGTACAGCGTGAGAGCAAATAAGATTATAGACAACACCACTTTCAGGATATCTCTTTAGCATCGCTTGGGCTAATAAAATCAAAATCATGTCTCCTCTCACAAAAGTGCCTTGCTCATCTACCAAAAACATTCGATCACCATCAACATCATATATGACCCCCAGGTCTGCATTTTCTGCTTGCACACGAGCCGCTAACTGATCAGATGCCCCTTCAGCTAATGGATTTGGTGGACGATTTGAAAAATCTGAACTAAGTTCTGGAAACAAATGAGTAAGCTCGCAAGGAATGGATTCAAAGATTTTTGGAATCATCAAGCCATTCATACCATTGCCAGTGTCTACTACGACTTTAAGAGGCTTAATCTTTTTCAAATCTACAAAAGATAAAACATGTTTTAAGTGATCGGCAAAAGCTTCTTTTTTGTTTTCCTGGCCAGCTAAAAGCTCTGCGTCTAGAGGAAACTGCATCTTTGATAATTCCTGATATAATTCTTTGCCACTCAAAAAGCTCAAGGCGTCTGGAGATTCTGGAGAGCGAAAAGTCATTTTAAAACCTCCGTACTCTGGTGGATTATGAGAAGCAGTGGCCATAAAACCAGCATCACATTCATAATTACCAACTGCAAAATAAAAATCGTTGATAGAAAGTAAATCAAAGTCATCCACCGTCACCCCGTATTGCAAAAATATCTCTTTGGCTGTCTCGATCAATTCTTGCGAAGAAGCTCGAACATCTCTACCAATAATCAAATGTAGCTCTTTAATCGGCTTGTTTAATTTATGAGAAACAGCCTGCAAATAAGCCTGGGCTATTTTCTTTACATCTTCTTGATTAAACTCTTTGCCGTAAATCCCCCGAATATCATAAGCTTTAAAAATATGCTCTTCCATATCTTACTGTAAATTTAATAATTTATTTTATGCCTTTTCTATACAAAATATTAGCTAGAACTCCCCAGGCCCATAAAAATAATATAAACACGGCAAGCCAACCAATAACTGGAATTTTACTGATAATTACATAAATAAAGACACCTAAGGCTAATACGGAAATTGCGCTCCATTTATAGTTGGTGAATAATTTATCCTTCAACCACTTTCCAACTAACCAAGCAGCCATCACTTTGGCTATGTACAACATTGCTACCCAGGTTGCCATGATAATCAAGGCTAGCGGTAAACCAATGACAGTAATCATCAAAATAACACTGATAATTGGAGTTAAAATCAAAGTAGCCAAACCAATAAATAATGTTTTAACTCGGTGTTTTTTGACTCGTGCAACTACATGTGGGAAAAATTTTGGCCAAAGGTAGATCAAGATCATACCAACGACCAACATGCCGAAAAATTTCAAAACTAAATGCCAAATCATGGCCATAGCAAAAAATGGCTTGGCTGGTTTATGCATCATTTTTTCAAAAACAACTTCGCCGCCGATTTCTACTTGATCAGAAATTTCAATCTCTTGCCAAGCATGATATTTCACTGAACCACCAATGATAGCGCCATCGGCTAATTGCAAAGAATCAGCATCATTGTCTGATAAATACATATCAAGATCTTGTCCAACTTGTCCGCTCACATTAACGTTCTCTAGACCACCTTCTAAATCACCAAGAACTTGACCACGTAAGCTTACTTGTTGTCCCCAAGCTGTCATGTGTCCACTAACTACAGCTTCGTTGCCAACTATAGCTGTTTGACCAGCAAAAAAAACATTATCACGAATTTGTCCATCGATATTGAATTGCTCACCGATAAAACGGACTGAGCCATTGACAGTGCCTTTGATAGTTAAAGTACTACCAGCCGCAAAAATATCACCATTAATATTTTCAGAATCAATGATGATGTTTTGTCCAGCTAAAAATAAATCGCCATTGACTGTGCCATAAATTTCTACATTTTGACCAGCGGCATAATAATTATGATCAATAGTTTGATCGATTGCTAAAAAAACGACATCGCCGCTATGAGCTTCAACGGCTAACAAAGAAATTGGCAATAAAAATAGGCTTAAAAATAGTGCCAAAAACCCTAATTTTTTAAACATAATATTAGCTTTTATTAATAATAATTACCTATATTTTAGCATATTTTAAGATAAAAAGAAAAAGGCCGGCCATACTGACCAACCTTTACGTTGTCGCTTATTTCCTAGTCATAAAGCGTATCAAATGATCAATCAAAAAAGTCTTCACCGTAACATGAGCATCCCCCAAATCCAAAAATCTAGGTCCCTCCTTAAGTATTAAATGATTGTCTTTGCGAGAAAGGTGAACTTCCCTTTGGTAAATGACATGTGCCTGAGGCTCTGTATCTACATCCATTGAGAACCCTCCTTTTTTCTCATTGAACCTACAGGCTTTTGCCAAAAATCCAGAGGAATCGTGGACCCTCACCGAAAAATTAAGATGATGACCGATGGTTGTTTCACTCTGAATATAAAATGTTTTAGCCATTATCTCTTCCTCCTCTGTTAATGACTTACGCACAACTATCTCAATACATTTCATTCATGTGATCTTATCTCTACATCTTCATCCCAAGGCATGGCAGTTAATTTAGCTCGCCAAGCATTGGCTGCAGTAGCATAAAAATGATCGAGATCTTTATGAATAACACAAGGCATGATCTCAAATGTAAACATGTTACCTTTAACAGATCGGGTGGTAACTCTGGCCTGATAAACCTGCACTTCACGATCTACCTCGATCACTTGACCAGGTTTTGGCACCCAATCAGGAAATTCCTTTGATCTTGACATAATTTGCCTCCTCTATTTATAAGCTTTAAAGGATCAATGATATTAATCAAAAATTATCATATCTATTATTTTGTGTCAAAAAGAAAAAGCCCCTCATGCTTGGATGAAAGGCTAGAGAATCATGTTTAACCTGATAAAAGAATCACCTTACAATCTGTGGCGGCTGATGTGCCAAGCTCAACTCGCCAGCCATCGCTACGTTGAATAACGCGTAAACCATTACGATAATCAAGGGAAAACCAAAAATGATCTCCGGCAAAAGAACCAGTACCTCGACAAATAACTCTAGCTTCAACTGCGCCATCAATATGCTTATCTGCGCCATATACTTGCACTAGTTGACCAACTTGCGGAAAACCATCTGGAAACTCAATCAGTTTCGGAGAGTGACTCATAATTACCTCTTTGCTTTGATATTTAAAGGATCAATGATATTAATCAAAAATTATCATATCTATTATTTTGTGTCAAAGATCATAAATTGCTCATTTAAACACAAAATGATAGAATAACAACAGCTTACCAATGAACTCTTGCTATCATAAAAAAATAAAATTAAAATAAATATTATCCAATTACTATTATGAAAAATTACATCAACATGA
>Ga0257125_1000135_pt1 | contig 107979 bp, 99 predicted proteins | sample SI106_200metaG_FD_190183 | JGI IMG/M metagenome (GOLD analysis project Ga0257125, IMG submission 190183) | Marine microbial communities from Saanich Inlet, British Columbia, Canada - SI106_200 | ecosystem: Environmental > Aquatic > Marine > Inlet | place: Canada: British Columbia | collected... | reverse complement strand
TAGGATTAATTGATTCATTATTAAAATTATTACCTACTTTGCCAACAAAAGTATGATCATATTCCCATTCTGTCAACCCATTATTAAATTCTTTTTTATAGATGAATGTGAATGCTTCATTTAATTCAATATTTTCTTTCTCACAATCAATACCCATTTCCTCTTTTAATCTTCTTGCTGCAGAATCTTTTGTATCTTCATTTGGTTTGGGATGTGTGCAACAAGCATTTGTCCATAATCCTGGACAATGATATTTAGTAGATGCACGTTTATGTATTAACATCTCATTCCTAGAATTAATAATAACAACAGAAACAGCCCTATGTAATTTAGCTTCTTTGTGTGCTTCTAATTTTTCCATTACACCAATTTGATTATCTTGTTCATCAACTAATATTACTTGTTCCATTTTAATTATGATTATTCTTGTTATTAAATAGTTTATGGATTAATTTTACTCTTTTTGAAAAATCCAACAACAATGGCCGGGCGAACCGAAGGTGAGTAGGACTTTAGTCCGTCCGTGCCGTTGTTGTTGTTGGATTTTCCTAATAGATTATAAATAAAAAATTAAAATCACGGGAAACACGTCCTCCGGACCTAGTTAAAAAAAATTACATTTTCCTTTTAAACTTCTTCTCTAATTCATACAAAGGAATAGAAATAATAGTAGGCCTGCCATGAGGACAAGTATTAGGATTATTACATTTAAACAAATCCTCTAATAATTTATATAATTGTGGGAATTCTAGTACATCATGTGCTTTTACAGCTGACTTGCAAGCTGCCATTGCTATTCTTTCTTGTTTTATTTGTGATATTTTATTAAACTCATCATTATTTAATTCATCAATAATGTCATTGATAATACTTGGTGTTTGTTGTTTTTGTAAAATTGATGGAAGAGCACGAACAATAAATGTATTTTTACCAAATTCTTCAATTGTAATACCTAATCCATTAAGTAATTCTAAATTTTCTTCTATTACAATCTTTTCAGTGGGATTTGCTTCAATCACAATAGGAGAGATTAACTCTTGAACTTTTATATCCTCATTTTTATATTGTTCAATAAACTTTTCATACAGCACACGTTCATGTGCTGCATGCTGATCTACTAATAACATTCCCTCTTTATCCTGCGCAATAATATAAGTATTATGTAGCTTGCCAATTAATTTAATTTTTAGTTCTTCTTTAATGCCTTGTTTTCTTTCTATACTTTGTTTTACAATACCATTGTTTACTACACTATTATTTACTACACTATTGGTTACCAGATTGTTATTTCCAATGCCTTCTTTCATACTTTTTTCTTCTCCAGCTAAAGATGTATTATCATCAGGAATATGTGAAGATAAAGTTGCTTGATCTCTTGCATCATCCCTATCTGTAATAATTAGTTTAGTATCAACATCTTTTACATTTAACTTAACTTTTGGTATTAACTCATGCTCCATTAACCCAGAAACAATACAATTCTTAACTGCACTATATAATTCCTGCTCTTTTTCAATCCTAATTGTAGATTTTTGTGGATGAACATTAACATCAATCTTTTTAGGATCAATTTTCATGTCAAGAATAAAAACAGGATGTCGACCATGGAATAATAAGTCTGAATAAGCATCATAAATTGCTCTTTGAACAGTATTGTTTTTTATGTATCTATTATTAACATAAATACTTTGATAATTCCTATCAGCTCTTGTTAATTCTGGCTTTGAAATAAAACCCATTATTTCAATATCAAAGAATGAAAAATTAATTGGAACTAAATTTTTTGTTATTGATCTTCCATAAACACTTGCAACATTTGCTAATGTATTTGTAGTAGATGGAGAGTTAATAACTAAAGAATTATTATGAATAAGTTTAAAATGTATTGTTGGATTAATTAAAATATACCTAGTTATGATATCAACTATATGTCTAAATTCTGCTGAGATTGATTTTTGATGTTTTTTTCTTGCTGGAACATTAAAAAATAAATTGTGTACTTCTATTTCTGTACCATTATTACCAACAGTTGGTTTATTTGAAATGATTCTTGAATCCTCTACTTCAATCATATGTGCTGTATCTGCATTTTCTGTATTTGTTTTAGAATTTTCTGTATCTGTTTGATTTTCAATATTAGTTTTCTTTGCTGTTTTTGAAGTAATCTTCATATAACTAATAGATGCAATACTTGCTAATGCTTCTCCCCTAAATCCTAAAGTAGAAATGTTAAATAAATCTTCAGCTGTTTTAATTTTAGAAGTTGCATGTCTTTTAATTGCAATAGGAAGTTCTTCAGCAGAAATTCCCTTACCATTATCTGTTATTTTAATTAATGTTTTGCCACCTTCAACTACCTCAATTGTTATTGATGTTGCACCAGAATCCATTGAATTCTCTATTAATTCCTTAACTACTGAAGCAGGTCTTTCAATAACTTCACCTGCTGCTATTTTATTTATTAGGTTTTTATCTAATTCAATTATTTCAGGCATTTGAATTGGGGAGAAGTTGGTGTTTTAATGTATTGTTGTTGAGAAGAAGATATATTAATATTTTATCACTATAAGGGGAAGATTTAAAAAACAGATTTAATTACTTGATCTAAAATGCCTAGAGGAATAGATATTACAACAGATGTTGAAAAGCCTGGTAGCAGGATAAGAACATTATACATAGAAGAAAAAGACTTTTATCATAAATTTGCTGTTTTTGAATTTGATAGATTTAATTGGGGAAACTTAGAAAATGCAATAAAAGCCACAGAAGATAAATATGCTGTTCTCTGCGGTGCTTACCAAGGACTTGTCCAAAAAGGAATCTATCCTATTGGCACAGAGTTCTCAACTAATGGAAGCTACCTTGAATGTAGAATGCCAGCATTAGGCATAGAAATAGTATATGATGAAGAGATAATAAGAGACATAAGAGATAAAGTTGCTGGTATTTTTGAATTAGACATTGTTGCAAGAGATCTGATCTATAATGGAAATTATTTATGGGATGGAAATGGAACTGCAAGATATATTGACTTAGAGATTTTCCCTACTGATGTTGAGATAAGAAGAACACTAAACGAAAGGGAATACCTTAATAAACAATTATCATAAAAAAGAAAAAATACAGAATAAAAACATAAAATTCCGAAAAATAAAACAAAATAATAATTAAGATATTAATCAATTATATTTCTTTTTGCAGATGTTGCAGTTGAAGATTGTATAATAGAAGATGTTGGATTAGATGAAGATGAATAAACTGTAGCTGGTTGAGGAACAGGAGAATACTGATCAACATAACTTCTTATTGCTCTTAATCCATAAGTTCCATCAAAGAATGCAGATTTCGCATAACTTCCTTTTAGTTTTGGAGAATTTGCAGCATGAGAGAATTCAAGCCCAGTTATTAATGCAGCAACACCACCAACTATTTTTTCAGGATCAATTCTTTCACCCATAAATTCTTGTAAAGTTATATCTACTCCACTAATTGCATAAGCAGCAGTTGCAACAATCATATAAGCAGCTAAAGCTGGCAAAGCAAAGCTAGATAAAAATGAAGGAACATTAGAATTAATTGTTCCAGGATTTCCTGGAGAACAACATGCTTTTCTACCTAAAAACTGAGTAAATTCAGCATCAGTTAAACCACTTATACCTTGTTCTTCTTCTTTAACAAACTGATCAATAAAAAAGAAATGATGAGGTTTTTCTAATTGAGTATTTCTTCTGCCATTAATATTAGAAACAACACCATAGCCTGCAACATTACCATGCCTATCTTTTCTAATAAAACCTAAATTATATGGAGAAATATAATCAGTATGATCATCATAGCATCTAGATAATAATGAATGACCATTTAAATTTGCTTCATTTTCTTTTTCTAATTCATGCCTTTTTATAAAATAATCTTTATGAGGAATATCATCAAATTCTACTTTTCTAGTAAAACCTAATTCATCCACAATACCTTCTAAAACATCAATACTCTTTGCTTTTATAGCTATCTTTGATCGCTGCAATAAAGTCACTGCCATTATAGGAAGGAATTAATAATGGTTTAAAAAGGTTAGTGTTAATTCACAACCATCCCTTAAAATATGCTTTCACTAAATTAAGAACTTCTGTTTCATCCTTAGTTTTCATTAAATCTACTCTAAAACCTTTTGCTCCTTTCAACCACTTAAAAGACCACATTACATGTTGTTTTAATTCTGAGAATTTATAACGTTCTTGTTTATTATTATAATAATCAATAAACTTTAATATTGCATTATGTCTTTCAGTTAATGTTGGCCTATATTCTTTTCCTGTCTTCAAATAATGATTGCATTCCTTAAAAATAAATGGATAACCAACTGCTCCTCTCCCAATCATTACCATATCACAACCAGTTCTTTGTAATAATGATTTCCCTAATTTTCCATTGCTAACATCACCATTTCCAATAACTGGAATATCTACTGTTTCTTTTAATTTTTTAATTAATGACCAATTTGCTTTTCCTTCATATACTTGTTTTCTTGTTCTTGCATGTAATGCAACTGCACTTGCTCCTGCATCTTCAATTATTTTTCCAACTTCAATACAATTAATTGTTTTATCATCCCAACCACTTCTAATTTTAGCAGTTACTGGTTTATTTGTTGCAGAAGTTGCAGCTTCTATCAAACTAGGAATCTTTTCTGGATGTTTTACTAAATAAGCACCCATTTTCCATCCTAACACATCACCATCTGGACATCCAAAGTTTAAATCAATAATATCTACAAAAGGAGCATGATCATTTACTATTTGTACAGCCTCTTTCATTGTTTTAGGATCATTTCCAATTAACTGAACAGCAACTGGTTTTTCTGATTTAGATAATTCAATAGATTCTGGAATACATTTCTCTTTAACTAACCAATTCACATGCACCATAGGCGTATAAACTAAACCTGCTCCAAATTCCTTACATAATAATCTAAAAGCAAGGCAATTAACACCATGTAATGGAGCAAGGATAAATGGGTTATTTAGCTTAACTTTACCAATATTTAAGGCCATAATAGTATATATTATTGTTTGGTTTAAATAATTAACTGGAAATATGAAAAAATGCTAAGTTTAGCATAGTAATATTTAAAAACTCACCTAATATTCTTTAAATAAAGTGACAGATAGAAATGTAGTGATGTTAAGAAGGTTATTTGAAAATAATGTATCTATAGCCTATAAAGGTAATACAAGACAAGGTGTTGGTAGAAAATATTTCCCTGTTTTGGCTCTAGAAGTTAAAAATTGTAATGGTGATGATGTTCTTAAAGATTCTAATGGAATGTTAGAAGTTGATTATTTATCAGGTATTATAAATATGTTCGGAAATAATGAATCTAATGAACTTACAGCTGATGGTTTTGCTAACAAAATAGAAGAAGTTAGATATTTTAAAAAAGGAGAATTTGTTGTATTTGATGGAGATTCTGATGTAATAATTGATTTATATAGAAGACTTACAATTATTAATGCAATTTCTAGTGAGAGAGTAATCAATGCAGAGATCATAGAAAAAGTAGGTAAATTTGCAAGAGATTATAGAATGTTTTTACAAAGAAATAAAGCTAAAGATAACCCTGAAAACAGATATGACATGGAACTTGAACTTCCAAAATCTGCAGAACAACTTGAAGGATTAATTGAAATGTCAGAATTAGAAAAACTTGTAAATGGCTTACCAGAAGATTCAAAAGAAAATAAAATATTACCTGGATCAGAAATAGATATAATATTCCCAAGCTCTGAAATAGATGTAGAAGATCTAACAGAATTAGCAAATAGTTATACAGAACAGGGGAAATTAAATGGAGTAAAATTACAACAACCAGGAGATGAATATACATATGGAAGATTAATGACAACCCCAGCAGCAACATTTAATCATGATGCAGTATTAGTAACTGATAATGGTGAAGAAAAAATTGTTGGTGGATTTTTTGATGCATCTGAAATAGAAAGAGAAATTTGCCTTATTTTAGAAATAGAGGATATGAATCCGAGTTTAATAGTTATTGGAGATGTTAAAGCAGATAAAGAAACACAATTTGGCAAATATATTGGCACTCAATTCCCAATGCAATTAGTCACACAAGAAAGTGTTGAAAGTGAAGATTTAGTTTTAGTAAGTTATAATGGTGGAGTTAATTTAGATAGTAAAATGATGAATAACAAGTATTATATTGCAGGAGTTGAGTTATTTGAGGAAGAATCAATATTTGGGGAAATGTTTCAATTTGCACAACAATTAATATCAATCAGTGGAAAAACAGTACTAAATAATGCAAGAACAAGAAGAATATTTGAAACTTATCTTCAAGCAAAAGTAGAAGAACATGCACAAACATATAATAATGATGACTGGAAAGTTATAGGTGTTTCATTAAGTCCTATTGGTATTGGATTTACCCAATTTGGAGTTGATGAAAGTTGTTCATATAGATTAGCTGCTACATATCTTGTTTCTAGAACAAATTAGTTTTGTTATTATATATTATCAATTAAAATCACATATTAATAATCCTTAAACATATAGATTATAACTCAATAAACTATTTAAACACACTAATAATTAAAATTAAAAACACAACAGGTGATAAAATGAAAGATCTTCTAAGTTTAAAGGACGTTAGTAAAGAATTTATATTGGATACAATTGAAAAAGCAATTGAAATTAAACAAAACCCAGAAAAATATGCAACAATATTAAAGGATAAAACACTATTAATGATATTTGAAAAACCTTCATTAAGAACAAGAGTTAGTTTTGAAGTAGGTATGACTCAATTAGGAGGACATGCAATTTATTATGATGTTTCTACAAGTCCATTAGGTAAAAAAGAAACAATTGAAGATACAGCAAGAACATCTGAAAGATATGTTGATATTATTATGGCAAGATTAAATCATTTTTCAGACTGCAAAGCTTTAGCAGAAAATGCAAAGGTTCCTGTTATAGATGCACTAAGTGATGAAAATCATCCTTGCCAAATATTATGTGATTTACAAACTATTAAAGAGAAATTTGGAAAATTACAAGGACTTACATTAGCTTATGTTGGAGATTGTGAAAATAATGTAACATACAGCTTATTACATGGATGTGCACATTTAGGTATAAATATTAAATTAGGTTGTCCAGATGATCCTGAACTAAAACCAAAACAAGAAATCATTGATGAAGCAAAAGCAATTGCAGCTAGAAATACAGAACTTTCAAAAGTTGAAGTTTATCATGACGCAGTTGAGGCTGTGAAAGATGCAGATGTTGTTTATACTGATTCATGGATGAGTTATCATATCCCAGAAGACAGAATGGAAGCTAGAAAACAAAAGCTATTACCATACCAAGTAAATTCAGCATTAATGCAGAATGCAAAACCAACTGCAGTATTTATGAATTGTTTACCAGCTATGAGAGGATTAGAACAAACTGCAGAAGTAGTTGATGGCCCTCAATCAATTGTATTTGATCAAGCAGAAAATAGATTACATGCTCAAAAAGCTTTAATGTTGAAGCTATTGGGAAAGATTTAATTTCCTTTATTTTTTCTTTTTTACTAGGTCCGGAGAATGTTTTTCTATTGAAAATTCTTTTCTTTTTTATAATCTATTAGTAAAATCCAACAACATTGGCCGGGCGAGTCGAAGACGAATAGGATTTTTGCTTGCAAAAGTCCGTCCGTGCCTTTGTTGTTGTTGGATTTAATATAATTATGTTGTTGATATTTTCTAAAAAGAATAAGAAAAAAGAGAAAAGTCAGAACAAAAAGAGCCTGCCGGCTTGTTAAAAAAATAATAAAAATAAAAAAGTAAGAAATAATTTATCTACTTGAATCGGCTTGTCTTTCCATCTCGTTCTTCTTTGCAATTGCATTTGATTGAGATGATAATTGATAAGCGAAAAGAATCTCATCTGCTAAACAATTTACCATTTTTTTCTTAGCATTAAAGCTCTTATGATAAGCACCTTGTACCATTAATCTTAAAACAATATCAATTCTCCTTTGAGGAGCAACTTCAACTGCTTTTGGATAACGTGCACCACCATATTCAATAGTAAGAATTTCTTCTCTAGGAGCAGCATTTTCAATTGCTTTAACAAGTACTTCAACTGGGTTTTTCTTAAGCTTGTTTTCAATGATTTCTAATGTTTTCTCAACCATATTATAAACAGTATTGCTTTTTCCAGTTGTATGGCCACTTGACTTAAAATGCTTTTTAGATTTATGACCTGCACCCATTAATTTGTTGGTTAATCTTTCAACAATATTAATTTTTGATTTATGAAAGCGATTACCTGCATATCTTGCACCGGTTTTTACAACTAAAACTGGTTTTAAATTAATGTAGTTTTTTAATCCAGGATCATCTACCTTAATTCCTTCTGTACTCCATCTATCGAATAATTTTATTTCAGCCATTTTTTATCACTTTTACTTTCTTGCTTTCTCAACTTTACCATTTAGTAATGCGTCAAGACTCTGATCATTAACTCTGATAACACACCATCTAACTCCTGGAATGTCTCCTTTTGCTCTTCCCATTTTACCACCAATACACTCGATCATGACTTCGTCATGCTCATCGATTAGCTTAGTAGCACCATCGCCTGGGCAAAAAGCAGTTACTTGTTTACCATTTTTGATTAATTGAACACGAACACATTTTCTCATTGCTGAATTTGGCTGTTTTGCTTCTAATTGTACTTTTTCTAAAACAATACCTTTAGCTTGAGATGATTTCCCTAATGGATTAGACTTCTCTCTTAATCCACCTTTACTTAATTTGTACTTTTTCTTGTACCATCTAAATTTAAGTCTTCTTTTCTGAAGTTTTTTTCCAGCATTTAATCCTTTTGATTTATCTCCCATTTTACTTACCTACATTACTTTTATTTCATCGACACGGAAAGAGCAAAACTCTTTTGTGTCCTAGAGATTAAGTGACCTTAATTTCTATAATATCAAAATATCTTTTTACAATTTTTTCATAATTGCGAAGATTGGAAGCAGCTCTTCCAATCAAATATCCTCTTGATTGTGAATCTGTTGATTGTATTGTAACTATATTTTCTTGTAATTCAATACTATCAATTTTTGATGGATACACAAGGCTTTTTATGAATTTTTCAAGCTCAGCATGAAACTCAATAATCCTTACTTTTTTTTTAAAGGATTTTTCAAGCGACTTAATATTTATTGCCTTTTTTCCAATTGCTTTACCTAATTCACCTGTACTAACCACAAATGTTAAAGTTGAATTGTCATCAACAAAACAATCTTTTAAATTTGCATTAGTTATGCGGTGAAAAACACTCATAAATCCCATTAATTCGGGAGTAAATTTAATTTTCACTTAATTTCACCTAAAGCCTCATTTTAAAATACTAATAACAGCAACTGCAAAAGGCTTCTTACACAATGCTCCTAATTCATCATTAGGATAATTTAACTCAACCACCTCAGTTTTTGCAATATCAGTATAATAAATTAAGTCATCTTTCATTGAATCTGATATATTTGAGCATAAGAATAGCTTTGCTACATTACCTCTTCTCAGGTTCTTAAGAGTTTCATCAACTCCTAATACAGCCTTACCACTACTAATGCTTTTGTTTAATTCTTCAATATTTTTGTCAATTTCTTTCTTTTTTGCCATTGATTATCACTCATTTCTTATTAAATTATGTTGTATTATGCATAGCATCCACAATCCCTTTTTAAATTTTACTATAATTTGTAGTAAAATAGGGCAAAATTACTCCTTTCTTACTACTAATTTAGGAACACCACTACCTACTGGGATAACTTGATTAAGCATAACATTCTCAACTACACTATTAAGCTCATCTTTTTCTCCTGAAATAGAAGCATTAATTACATGTCTTAATGGTGTTTCAAATGATGCTCTTGCTAATACACTTGATTTTTCACTTACAACACCATATCTTGTTATTCCTTTAACTAATCCACTAATACTCATAGTATCAGCAACAAGCATAATATGCCTTACATCAACATTTAAACCTTGAACATCAATTACTTTTGTTACTTCATTTAAAATAGATTGTCTAGCAGCTTCAATTCCTAAAATTGAATTTATTTCTCTGATATCATTACTAAAGGATCGACTTGAATCAACACCTTCCATACCTAGTACTTCTTTAAGATTTGTTCCAGCAGTTACAATAACATACTCTTCTCCTTTCTTAACTGGAAGAACCTGAGTAATGCCTTTAATTCCTGAAACATAGATTGACTTAATCTTTTCTTTTGTCTTAAACAAATTATTAACTGTATCTTCTTTGCCTCTTGGTTTTAGAATAATTAAATTTCCACTTTCTTTTACAGTATAACCTTTAAGGCTTGTATTAACTATTTTAATAATTTTATTTTTTGTAATCTTAAGAATATTCATTTTATTATCATCAGTTTCAACCTCAATAGTTGAATTACCTAAATTAACAGAAACTTCCTTAATACATTCTCCTAATGTTGTTTCTTTAATTTTTTCTGCGTATTCTTTAATTCCTTTTCCTTTATTTAATGGAGAAGTTAAATAAATTTCCATCATTGGTGTTGATAATGATTTACTACAATCAAGAATCTCAATAATTCTTGGTAAACCCATTGTAACGTTCATCTCTGATACACCTGCAAAGTGGAATGTATTTAATGTCATCTGTGTTCCTGGTTCACCAATTGATTCTGCACTAATTAATCCAACAGATTCACCAAATGCAACTTTCATTGATTTGTATTCTTCTAATATATTTTCCATTATCTCTTTTAATTTTGATTTAGAGACATTTTTCGGAACTGATTTTTTAACTTCATCAATTATCTTGATTGGTAATTGTTTTGAATATTCTTTTAGTACATCATCCATTTTCATTAACCTCATGCCTTTAACACTGATTTAATAATTCTTTGAACATTAAGCTTTCCGCCTTCTGTTTTTGAAACATCTAAATTATCTTCACCATAATTAAATTGTATTACATTGCCAGTTGCATCTCTTACACTTTCATCATACTCAATTTTTACATCCTGCATTGCATTAGCTAATCTTCTATAAAGATAACCGGATTTTGGTGTTCTTAAAGCAGTATCCATTAATGAGTCTCGTCCAGTCATTGCTCCAAAGAAAAATTCGTGAGGTGCAAGACCTTTCTTAAAACTATTTCTAATAAATCCTCTTGAATCCGGACTTAAATCACCTTTCTTAAAAGCTGATAATGTTCTCCCACTATAACCTAAATCAATTCTTTTACCTCTTAAAGCTTGCTGACCAACGCAACCTGCCATTTGAGCTAAGTTTAATGGATTACCTCTTGCTCCAGAATTTGCCATAATAATAGTAGAGGAATCTTTTTGAGCAAAATCTCCAACAATTCCACCTGTTTTATTTCTAGCACCATTTAATCTTTCCAAAATCTTTAATTCTAAAGTTTCTTCAACACTTCTTCCAGGGAAAGCTTCTAATTTTCCTTCATTAAACTGAGCAATCATTTCATCTACATCTTCATAAGCTTTTGAAAGTGTATTTTCAATTTCTTCTCTTGCTTCCTTTGGCATATCAGTATCATGTAAACAACAGCTAAATCCTAATTTTAGCAAGACTTCAATTCCTAATCTAAAGATCTTACCCAAAATTTCAATTGCTTTTTGCTCACCATATTGTTTAACTAAATTTCTAAGCATTAAACCAGAACCTTCTCCTAAATTAGCTTTATCCATAATACCACTTTCCAGCTGTCCCTTTTTAATTACAACTACAGTATCATTTTTCATGTCTACTTTTTCATCTCCAGTAAAACCTTTAGATTTACCTTCAAAATTAAAATCAGTTGGAAGTAAAACACTAAAGATTTCTTTACCTGAAAACTTCTGTTTATTTGACAAACTAGATAAATCATTTTCTCTTGCTGCTAATAATAATTCAACAGCTTCTTCTCTTGAGAAGTTTAATGCTTTTGTTAATAAATAATTCCCAGTAATTGCATCCTGTATACAACCAATAATACTTAACCCATATCTTGGAGAAATTAACTGTGTCTTAACCTGCATTAAAATTTCTGCTTCAATTCTTGCTTCTTCTGTTTGAGGTACGTGTAAATTCATTTCGTCCCCATCAAAATCTGCGTTATATGGAGCACAAACAGCTGGATTTAATCTAAATGTTTTATTTGGCAATACTCTAATACGATGACACATCATACTCATTCTGTGAAGAGATGGTTGTCTGTTAAAGATTGCAATATCGCCATCCATTAAATGTCTTTCAACACTATAACCAGGCTGTAATTCTTCTATAACTTGTTCTTTTGTTTCATCTGTAATTTTCTTTTTCTTTCCATCTGGTCTCACAACATAATTTGCACCAGGATATTTTTTAGGACCACGATCAATAAATTTCTTTAAGTATTCTGCATTCCATTCTGTTACTTTTTCAGGAACAGATAATTTCATTGCTACAATAATTGGAATACCAACTTCATCTAAATCAATCATAGGATCTGGAGAAATAACAGTACGAGCTGAAAAATTTGTTCTTTTTCCTGCTAAGTTATGCCTAATTCTTCCTTCCTTACTTTTGATTCTTGCAGAAATTGTTTTTAATGGCTGACCACTTCTATGACGAGCAGGAGGTAATTGTGCAACTGCATTGTCAAAGAATGTTGTAATGTGATATTGCAATAAGTCCCATAAATCCTCAATAATAATTTCCGGAGCACCTGCATTAATATTTTCAAATAATCTTTGGTTAATTCTAACAATATCTCCTAACTTGTGTGTTAAATCGTCTTCACTTCTTTCTCCACTTTCTAGTGTGATTGAAGGACGCATTGTAACTGGAGGAATTGGAAGAACTGTTAAAACTGACCATTCAGGTCTAAAAGCTTTAGCATTAATACCAAATAACATACAATCTTCATCTGGAACTTTTTCCAATCTTGCTCTTGCTTCAATTGGTGTAATTCTTTTTTCATTTTCATAAAATGATGTAGGTTTTTCAATTACAACTTTTTGCTGTCTTGATTTACACCAAGGACATTTATTTGTTGTTCTTAAAGTTGTAATTATTTCCTTAATTTTTGATCTTCTTGCAGAAATTCCACCTTCTTGTTCTGCCTGATCTAATACTTTTGCATAAGAATCAATTTTATTTTTAGGAATAAGTACACGACCACATTCCCTACAAGTTGATCTTAATAAAGTTAGAACTGTTGAAACAAAATTATAATGTATTACTGGTCTTGCTAATTCTATGTATCCAAAATGACCTGTACATTCTTTTAATTTCTGACCACAAGTTTTACATCTTAATCCAGGATCAATAACACCTAATCTAATATCCATTAGACCACCATCTACAGGATAACCTTCCTTATCGTAAAGCTCAGGAGTTACTACCTTAGCAGATGACATTTTTTTGATTATTTTTGGACTAAAAACTCCAAAAACAATTGAATCGACTTTTTTATGAATTGAGGGGCCCATCATTTTTACACCTAGTACATGCTTTTTAATTGCAGTTTTGGATATACACATAAACTTTTGAACTCATCTAATATCAGTTTGAATGCGTATGCTAATTCTATGTTTGTAATTTCTACATCATCACCACAAACAGGACAATAATGTCTGTTTTTATATTCATCTTTGATTGCAATTAAACCACATTCTTCACATACTGGAACAACTGTTTTGTCTGCATCAAATCTTTCTTTAAGTAATAAACTTGCACCATGTGCTACAAAAGTATCTTTCTCCATCTCACCCAATCTTAGACCACCTTCTTTAGCTCTACCTTCGGTTGGTTGTCTTGTTAATAATTGGATAGGACCACGAGCTCTTGAGTGTAATTTGTTAGCAACCATATGCTTAAGTTTTAAATAATACATATTTCCAACATAAATCTTTGCTTCAAATTGTTCTCCTGTTAATCCATTATACATTGTTTCTGTACCATTTTCTCTAAAACCAAGAGTTAATAATTCATTTCTTATATCTGATTCCTTTTCACTATCAAAAGTAGTTGCATCAACATATCTTCCTCCTAATGCAGCAACTTTTCCAGAAACTAATTCTAGCAAATGAGCAATAGTCATTCTTGTAGGAATACCATGAGGAGAAAAGATTAAATCAGGAACAATACCAGATGCTGAAAATGGCATGTCTGTGTGATTAACAATTAATCCAACAACACCTTTTTGACCATGACGAGATGTAAATTTATCTCCAACTTCTGGAGTTCTTAAATCACGGATTCTTACTTGTACTAATTTATTACCTTCTTCATTTTCAGTAATTAATACCATGTCTGTAACTCCTTTCTCTCCGTGTTTTACAGTAAGTGAAGATTCTCTTCTTAAGTTTGAAGCTAAATTATATTCATCCATACTACTTAAAAATCTAGGAGGTGAAGTTTTTCCAATTAATACGTCACCTTCTGCAATTGCTGCTTCAGGATAAATAATTCCATCACCTTCCAATAATCTATAATCTTTTTCACTTTTATATCCTTTAACTTCTTTGTCAGGAACTCCTACTTCATCAATAAGACCACCTGAGTAACGTAATTCTTCAGCAATACTTGGTCTAAAATAAGTACTTCTTCCTAATCCTCTTTCAATAGAACCTTTGTTAAGAATAATTGCGTCCTCCATGTTATATCCCTTATAACTCATAATCGCAACAACAAGATTTTGTCCTGAAGGATGTTTCCCATATTCTGAAATAGTATGCATTGCAGACCTAACTAGTGGAACTTGTGGGGACTGAAGTAAATTAACATCCATATCCATCCTAATTAAATAATTTGCAACATATAAACCAAGAGCTTGTTTTTGGTTTTTTGCTCCTGCATTTACTCTAGCAGATTGATTATGATTACTAAATGGAACTAATGATGCACAAACACCTAAGAAGGATAAAGTTGAAACTTCCATATGTGTATGTTCTGGTGTTAAATCATCTTCTGTAAATGCAACTAAAGCATTTTCTTCTTCAAGTGCATCTAAATATTCAATTAAACCTTGAGAAACAAGATCAGTCCATGATAACTCCTCTTTTTCTAATTGAGCAATATGTTTTTCTGTTATTAATGGTTTTCCATCTTTAACAACAATTAAAGGTCTTCTTAATCTTCCTTTTGAAGATTCTATTTCAATTATATTATTTTTTTCATTATACAGAACATTAAGATTATCTGTTAACACATTTTTTCTTCTTTCTGTAACTATATGATCTACAAATTCTTGTGGATTTTCAACATCCCCAACGTATTTCCCATTTAAGTATACTTCAGTCATTCTATCACCATTTATATAATAGTTTTTAATCCTAAATTCTTAAGTGAATTAATAATTTTTTCTTCATCTGAATGAACACTAAGTTCAGCCATTATTGCAAGGTTTTTTCTTAACCCGATATTAGTACCTTCTGGAGTTTCAATTGGACACAATCTTCCAAGATGTGTACAATGAAGTTCTCTTGCTTGAAAGTTTTCTTGAGTTGTTGATAAAGGTGAAACAACTCTTTGTAAATGACTTAAACATTCAAGATAATTAATTCTCTGAATTCTTTGAGAAATACCTTTTCTTCCACCAACCCAATTACCAGTTGCCATTGAACTATATAATCTAGATGTTAATAATTTGTCTCTGATAACAACTTTAATACTTGGAAACTTACCTCTCTTAACTATCCTTTGGAAATTATATAACATATCTCCAATTAAAACTTTTAGATTAACTCTAAATAAATCTGCTAATAAATCACCACTCATTTTTACTCTTTTGTTCATGTAGTGATCTTTATCATCTGTTGTTCTATCTCCTTTAACAACTGAAACATATTTTTTTAGATATTTGCACAAGTTGTATGCTTTAAGAATTCTATCTTCTTTTTTAGTTCCTAAATGAGGTAAAAGATAACGATCAATAATTTCTTTCATCCTATCTACTCTAATTTCTTTTGATTGTGTTATACCAATTCTCTTTGCAATCCAATCAAGTGCTTCTTCTTCATTTTTTACATCAACAAATTCTAATAAATTTACAAACACCATATCATTTTGTTCTCCACCCGTTACAAATTTCATAATATCCTCATCTTTTGTTAATCCAAGTGCTTTAACAATCATAACAATAGGCATTCTTTTTACTCTTGTAAAAGTTAAATAAAACATACCATCTTTCATTCTTTCCATTGTGTGTGGTATTTTAAAAGAACCAAATTCTGAAAATATTTTTCCAACAAACTTACTTGGACCAATTGAAGCCTTATGTATTAAAAATTTATTAGCACATAAATCTTCAACATCAATTAAAACTCTTTCAGAACCATTAATAATAAAATATCCTCCATCATCATCAGGATCTTCTCCTTTTAGAGTTAATTCATCTTTATTTAATTTATTTAGATGACAGAAATTTGATTTTAACATAATTGGTAAACTACCAACCTGAGTTGTAAATGATTCACGTTGAATACCATTAATATGTGCACTTACCTCAATGTAAACTGGAGCAGCATAACTTATTTTTCTTAGTCTTGCTTCAATTGGAAAAATTGGTCTTTTAGAACCATCTGCTTCAGTAATTTCAGGTTTTGTTACCCATATTTTATCCAACCTAATCTTAAATTCATCAATATTATGAGGAATTATTGTTGGTTCAATAACTCTGTTTTCTTCAATAATTTTTTGCAATTCATTCTCAATAAAAGAATTAAAAGATTCAATGTCAGAAGCAACAAAATTATGTTCATCAAAATATTTTTTTAATAAAATTCTTGAAGGTTTATGCATTGATAACACCCCTATAGTATATAGTTTCTCCTGCTGTAAGACTAGCCCTTACAATTTTAACAATATCTCCTACCTTTGGTTTAAGATGTTTAATTGCTGAATCATTTACAAGAATTTTAGGTAATTCCTTATAAGTGATGTTGTATTTCTCCAATACTTGTTTTCTTTCTCTTTCAGAAATGATAGTATGTTTCGGAACAAGAATGTGTTTTGTTACGTCGAATTTTGGTGTTGCCATATTGCTATCCTCCAGGAATTGTTGTTTATTATTTTAATTATGATAATAATAGTGAATATGAATGCAAATGAATATGAATGGGCCGTACGAGGTTCGAACTCGCGACCACTCGATTAAAAGTCGAGTGCTCTCTCCTGTGTATTATTAATAATACATACCAGGCTGAGCTAACGGCCCATATTGATTGTTGCTGTTTGTTGTTATTTTGGTTAATCCTGCCCTTTGGACAGATAAAAATAATGCAGATTCACAAGTTCATCTGGCATTATTGAATATATAAAAATCTAAAATCTCTGCTAAAGCAGAGATTTGAGCTTTCTTATATACGCCCTGGTCGGGATTCGAACCCGAGTCGAAGCCTCGACAGGGCTTCATGATAGTAATCGCAGTAAACGAAACCCCTACGGGCATTATTAACTGTGCCGAGCTACACTACCAGGGCAATTTAGCTAAGGACCCCTATTTCTCCCTATAGAGCTTTAACTAACTAATTAAAGCTTTATTTCTGAATAAGAAGGGATGATAAGTGCCATTTTCATCAATCTACTTCATTTTCCTTTGTTTATAAAGCTTTTGGTATTTATTATTATATTATGGTATTATATTATATAATAATTATTTTTAATATTTATTAAGAAGATTTATAAAGTGGTGTTTTGTTCCAACCAACTTCACCAATATATATAAATTATATAAAGATTTGAGAGAAATTAAGAAAAATAGAAAATGGTAAGAAAAGCATTACGTTATGGATTAGTAAGAATTAATGGGAACTTTGGTTTAGATGATAAACTAGATGATAGGAGAGAAGAGCAAAGAAGAGAAGGAGACCAATTAATCTATGATATCAGAAGTATGATGCGAGAAAATGAGATCCATAGAAGCTTAGATATTGTTCTTGAAGCTTTAAAAACACATGGCTATGCTTCACCTAGAATATATAGACATAGAGAATCTGAAGATGAATGTGTGTTAATGGCATATTTGGACTTACCTGACCAGTTTAAGGATGAAAGTGTAAGATTTAGTGTACAACAAAATAGAGTATTAAGAGAAATAATAAATGAAGAACATATGCATTACAGCCTAGATATTCACACTGACTTAAGAGAAGAATTAACAGAAAATGATCCACTAAACCATATAGTAGAAAAAGGATTTATTACAATCCCATATAAAGGTGAATCATCAACTTATCCAAAACAAATCAAAGGTGTAATTGTAGTAAATTATGATCCTGAAGTTAAAATAGTTGGAACAAGTGAATTTGAAATACTAGAAGAAGTAGGAGAATTTGTTGGTACACAAGTTTCAAGAGTTCTTGAACACCATGAACAAGAAAAAAAAGAAAAATTATTAGAAGAAGCAAATATTCAATTGGAAATAGTAAATAGAGAATTAGAAGACGCAAATGCACAATTAGAAGAAGCAAACGTACGATTAGAAGAACTTGCATTAAGAGATGGATTAACAGAATTATATAATAGAAGAAAGTTTCATCAAGACTTAGAACAATATTTTAATGATTCAAGAGAAAAAGAAGAAAATCATTATTTAGGATTAATAGACGTTGACAAATTCAAAGGAATTAATGATGGTTTCGGACATAATGAAGGAGATAAAGTATTAATCCATATTGGGAGTGTATTAGAAAAAATAAGTAACCAATATAAAGATTTAACCAGTTACAGACAAGGCGGAGATGAATTTGCATTTGCTGTTAAGTCTGATTCACTTGAATATGTTAGAGAAATTGCGATTGAAATAAAAAAACAAATAGGTAAATACCTTTTACCAACTGGTGCCCCAATTTTTGCTAGCATTGGAATAGATAAAGTTTCCAAGTATGATGACTCCTTTGACGACTGGATTAATAGAGCAGACAATTCCCTATATGCAGCTAAAAAAGAAGCGAATGGTATTGTAATTAATTAAAGCCATTTCTTTTTCTTAAAGAATAATAGCATTGAAACAACTGAGAAGAACATTACACCAAGAGCAAATAAATAACCATATTCCCAATTTAACTCAGGCATAATTTGAAAATTCATACCATATAAACCTGTAATAAATGTTGGCAATAAAATTAATGTTGCAATGACTGTAAAAGATTTCATAACTTTATTTAGTTCATTTGACAAAGTATTGTAATTTGTATTAACAATTTCTGTTATTCTCTCACGAGAAATTGTTTCCTCATCAATTAATTGTCTTGCATCTTCATAAAGATCTTCAAACACATCACCTTGAGTTTTAAAAATAGCACCATGACGTAAAGACTTTAAAACTTCAGTATTATATTTAATTGCTTTTCTAAAATAAATTAAAGTTCTTTTTATTGGAAAAACAATGTCTGTATAATCTTTTTCTACCTTTTTCAAGACATCAGTTTCAATAATATCAATAAAATCTTCAATTTTATCTAAACTAGTATCAAAATTCTTAACTACCCCGAGTAATATCATATGAACAAGAGAAGCTGAATCAAGTAATGTTTCCTTGAGAATTCTTCCTTTTAATTCTGTGAGTGATTTTAATTGATTTCTATGAATAGTTATTACAGTATTTCCTTTGATATAGATTCCTAATGTAGCAGTATACACATGCCTTTTGTAGAGAGGAATATTGAAAATAATAAAAGAATAACCTTTTTCAGATTCAATTCTTGGTCTTTCTGACTCATCCATTGCAAGCCATAAATCAGAATACTCAATATTGAATGTGGATGAAACTTTTCTAAGCTCTTCTTTAGTAGGACTAAGTATATCTACCCATACTAGTTTCTTAGGTATTTTTTTAGTTAATGGTTTATTCAATACCTTAAACCTTTTATCTTTTACATATCCACTAATCATCCCATATGTGTAAATACGATTGGTGTATTTAAAGGTTTAGCGTAACTTTAAAGTAGGGGCTAGGAAAAGGCTTGTAAGGCTTGAAGCTTGGACGTCTTGGTTTGAATGGCTTGAAAAATACCATTGACCCTACAAGCTCCACAAGCCTAACAAGCCCACAAGCCTTCTTTTTCCGAAAGGTTTAAATACCCCCTTAAGTATATAAATATACAAAATAGTATACTGCACAAGTAATTAAACTAAATCCAAAAATAAAATGCCAACAACAAAAGAAACTGATAGAGAATTAAACAAGATAAGTAAAAGAATCTCATTCTTTGCTATTAATCCAAATAATGAAGAAGCTGAAAAAAAAAAATTCTTTAAATCAAAAACATATGAACCACAATTAGGATATAATGAATATAGAGATGATATTGGAAAATTACAAGAACAATTAAAAGACATTAGTCCAGATAATAGTGAAGTTGGAAAGCTACTAAAACAATCTAGAAATATTAATTATAGCATGTTAAATATGCTAAAATATCGTGGAGATGAAAGATTTACAAAATATTCTATCTTAGTTTATGGCATACCAGATGAAGAACTTATTAAGAAAGCAAAAAAGATGTTGAGAACATTAAAAGTAGATAATAAAAAAACAGATTTAACATCAAAACAAGTTATTAGGAGAATGAAATATGCATTTATTAAATATGGTTTTAGCTGGCAAATAAAAGAAAAAGCAATGGCAGCAGGAGCAGCTGTAAATAATACAAAAAAAGAATTATTAATTAAAAAAGATAGTAAGTTTTCAAAAAAATTCTTTAAAAGATTAATAGTGCATGAGATTGGAACACATATTGTAAGATCAGAAAATGGAAGTTATCAACCATTTAAAATATTTGAAAGAGGTCTCCCAAATTATTTAATGACAGAAGAAGGCTTAGCAGTAGTTAATGAAGAAATGAATGGTTGTCTAGACAATACTATTTTAAAAAGATATGCAGCAAGAGTTGTTGCAGTCGACATGGCAACCAAATATGGCTTTAGAAGAGTTTACAATTATTTGAAAAAATATTTAGACCAAGATTTGGCATGGAGAACAACTGTTAGAGTAAAAAGAGGTTTAACAGATACTTCTAAACCAGGAGGATGCACAAAAGATTTTGCTTATTTGAGAGGATACATTGCAGTGAAACAGTTTGTTGAAGATGGTGGTAAATTAGAAAAACTCTATTATGGTAAAGTTGGAATACAGCATGTAGATATTATTGATAAAATACCAGGACTAGTAGAACCTAAATTATTACCAACATTTAGATATCTTAGATATTTTATTGATCATTTTGAAGGGTTATTAAAAAGTGTAATTGTTTTGAATTTTCCACCATTTAATTTTACATTTAAGTATATTAAAAATAAATTTGGAAATGGTAATATTAAGAAATGGTTCAATGGAAAAAAGTAAATTTGTTTTCTCAATAAAAATGGATTAATAGAAATTAGTGAAACCACCATCACAACTGTCTTTTCATTATTTTTTGATATAGACACCACTATCAATAATGGCGGCTGACGGTTTTCACTCCGTTCAAACCTATCGACCACCCCGTAAGGGACAACCCCCGGTCGATCAGCGCCATTGATGGCTGTATTTTCTGAAAAATCCATTCATGGCGCACATGTGAGGTGAATGAAATGAGCCGAATAGGATTTTTTGAGCGAAGCAAAAAAAGTCCGTATGTGCTGCCGTGAATGAATGGATTTTTTCAAATTGGTTGTTTTCTATCAAAAATGTTTTAAACTAATCACCATATTTAACAAAACAATGACTAAAATAATCCTAGATTGTTATACAGATGAACCAGCAGGATTAGGTGTTCCTCCGTATATTGGAACTTATCCAAGATATTTGTATGGTTATTTGAAATCTAAAGCTAAAAAGGAAAATAAAAAAGACGAAGAAATTTATTATTTAACTATTGATGATCTAAGATTATTTTTGAAACATGGAAATAGAAAAAAAGAAACTAAATTACATGAAAAAACAAATATTACAATCCATAATCTAACTAATAATTCTCCAGATATTAAAGAAATATTTGAAAGTCTTGGAAATCATGATGAACTTTATGTTGTTTTAGGAGTGCATGTTCCTGGAAAATATTTAACAGCAATGCCTGGTACAATTCATGAAATTAATACTTTGTTAAAAGCATTATTTAAGAAAGTCCATGTTAGAGGAAAAAGAATTTTAACAGGACCTGCTGCAACTGAATTTGGGACAAGATTAGAAGGAGGTAAATTTGCAGAGAAGCAAGATTTAAGTTTATTTAATGAAGTAATTCCAGAAATTGTAAAAGATTATGATGAAATTGCAAAATATTCTATTGTTGGAGCAGAGATTATTGAGCAGATTGTAAATGAAGATGGATGGAATTATGTTATTGCTGAAATTGAGACAGCAAGAGGCTGTGGCAAAGGTGTTGCATGTTCATTTTGTACAGAACCTTTGAAAAATAAGCTTGAATTTAGAAAAGTTAAAGATATAATTGATGAAGTAAAGGCTTTGAATGAAAAAAAGGTAAAATATTTTAGATTGGGAAAGCAGAGTGATTTTTTTGCATGGAATGTTTCAGATATTAAGAAAATATTAAGTGAAATAAGGAAAAATTGTAAAATTGATGTATTACATATTGACAATGTAGATCCAGTTCGTGTCGACGAAGAAAAAGTCAAATTAGTTGTAGAACATTGTACAAGTGGAAATATTGCAGCATTAGGTGTTGAAAGTTTTGATACAGAAGTTGTAAAGAGAAATAATCTTAATTCAACTCCAGAAGTTGCAATGAAAGCAATTAAATTAATTAATAAATTTGGTGCTTCACGTGGTAATGAAGATGGAAAAGAGTATAATGGAATGCCTAAGTTTGTACCAGGATTAAATATTCTTTTTGGTTTAATTGGAGAAGGAAAGAAAACACAAGAAGCGAACATGAAATATTTATCTGAAATTCTTGAAAATGACTTGTTGTTGAGAAGAATTAATATAAGACAAGTTGCTGTTTTTCCTGGAACACAATTAGATGAAGAAGCTGGAAATAAATTTTTAAGGAAAAATAAAAAATATTATTGGAAATGGAGAAATGCAATTAGACAAAAAGTAGATAATGTAATGTTGCAAAAATTAGTTCCAAAAGATTTAGTGTTGAAAAATTGTATTGCTGAAATTTATGATGGGAAAACTACTTTCTTAAGACAAATTGGAACATATCCATTAGTAATTGGTGTTAAAGCAAAAGATGGTAAAAGATTAGAATTAGGCAAATTCTATAACATTAAAGTTACTGGACATATGTTGAGGAGTATTGTAGGAGAAATAGTGTAAATTCTGGAATTCTAAAAAAATTAAGAAAAATAAACGCCTCCGACCAGATTTGAACTGGTGACCTTGCGGTTTCTTTGATGCATAAGCAACATAACAGCCGCACGCTCCAACCTCTAAGCTACGGAGGCACATCTTTCAAAGTGAAAGTAACAGGTTTATAAATATTACGATAAATTCCAAAATATTTATAAAGAATCGGCTGTTTTTGGATATACAATTGGCCCCGTAGCTCAGTCTGGTGCTTGCTTAACTTGTTAAGCATTCTGGACAATTGGAGTGCTCGACTGATATATTGACGCTTGCGACAATATTCTGCAACGTCAGTTGAAGAAATCGAGTGGTCCCGTGTTCAAAATCAGATTTGAAAGAATCTGGATGAAAGTCACGGCGGGGCCATTTTTTATCTATATTCTAAAGAATTCATATCTTTTTTAAATAATAATCAACAGATTTACTTCTCTTGACCATATCTTTAATCATGCTGTTGTATAATTCAACAGTCTCTTTATTTTGAATTTCAATCCCTGAACCAACACCAAGATGAATGTGGAAAAGAACAACAGTATTATGAGTAATAAAAATCTGCATTGGTAAGTATTCTTTGATTATGGAGAATTTGATATCATACTTTTTACATCTATCTTTGAAGTCTTTAATTAATTGCATTAGAAAATCTTTTCCAAGATGCTTTTTTATTAAATTCATATGCCATAAAAATGTTTCTTCATTACATATTGCATCAAAATATTTACCCTTTTCTAAAGCTTCCTGATATGCATTATACACCATAATAGCCTTAGTATCTGTTGTATGTGCAATTGTTGTTCTTTTTGTATTAATTAGAGTTCTAACTTTTAAGAAATCTTGTTTATTAGATAAATAAAAAATAAATGGCAAACTACCATGCCTTGCAACAGTTTCTAAACCTTTTTTACAAGAAGAAATTGCTTTTATTAGATAGAAAGTAAAATCCTCTTTTGACTTTAATAATTCTATTTTAGGTGGTGTTTTCTCGTCTAACATATCAATAATTTTATTTTCATCAATCATAAAAGTATCAAACTTCTTCTTCATAAAAGTAATTATTTTATGTTGTGGATCTTCAAAACTATAAACACAAGGTTTTTTCCCTTTTTTAATTAATAATTTTTGAGAAATTAATAAATTTAAAGGCTCATAAATTCTACCTAATGGTATTTTTGTTTTTTTGCAAAGCTCTTTTGCAGAAAGCTCACAAGATGCAAGTTCTGTTAATATTAAAACTTGTTTAGGACTAAGATAACCCCTATGTTTTAATTCATTTATTATACTAATTATACCCATATAGATAAGTAAATTAATCTATTATTTAATACTTTTGTTTTTAACACGAAAAAACGTTTTTTTGTTGGTAATGTTTATATGTGTAATAGTGAGTTTATACTATATTGTTGAGGCTATTGATCTGTATAGATTTGAGACTATTAGATTGAAAACTAGTAAATCTGGGAATAAGAAACCAATAGATTGGAGACTATTCAACAACAACAAATAATGGATTTAAAGAAGAAAAATTAAGATTAAGGAGATAAAAAAATGAAATTAGAAGCTAGAATGTTATTTTACGATCAAGTACATATGGATGTTTACAGAACTCATGACAAACATATTGTTGAAACAGTTGTGTTTGCAGGAACAAATTACCATAAAACATTGATATCTGTTACTAACCAAATTGGATGTCCTGTAAGATGTGATTTTTGTTTTGGACATAACTTCCCTTATGCTAGAAACATTACCGCAGATGAATTTATGCAACAAGTTTCTGGAGCTTTAGAAGAAAACCCATTAGTGCCATGGTATGATCCAGAAAGACCTGTAAAAGTTGGCTTTCAACGAGCAGGAGAAGCATTGTTAAATAAGAATTTTTATGATGGCCTTGAAAAAATTGCAGAAGCATACAAACCAAGCTTTCAATTAACTAGTGTGATGCCAAATTCTGAAGTTTCCCTTAAATTAATAGAAAAAATGAGACAATACTTATCTGAATATAAAGAAACTTTCCAAATCAATGTTTCAATGCACACAACAGATGAAGATAAAAGAAAAGAAATGATGTCTGGTTTTAATCACCTAATGGATTATAAAGAAATTGCAGAGTTTGGAGAACAATGGGTAAGAGAAGTTAGAAAAAGAAGAATTGATTTATCATTTGTATTAATGGAAGATAATGAAGTTGATTTTGTGAAAGTAAGGGAATTATTTGATCCGAGATATTTTTCAATGAGATTTGCCTTTTATCTTCCAAGTTCAGAAGAAACTGCAAGATTACACCAACCATCCACATTAGAAAGAATGAATAGGAAGTCATTAGAGGCTAGAGAGCTTGGATATCATTGTGTTCAATCATTTGCAGGACCTGTTGAAGGACGATGGGATACAAGACCATTTAGTGCATTGAAGTTGTTTAAAGAATAATTGTTGTTTTAATAGTTGTAGAACCCCTAAACAATATAATCAAAAACAACAATATTAGAGTTAATTTCTTCATAATGTGCTTAATATTAACAAAATATAAAAAGTTAATGGAAATCAATGTTATAATGGACAAAAAAACACTATATCTATTTGATATTGATGGAACATTGAGCAACTTTTTAGACTTTCATGCTGAAGCTTACCAATATGCTTACAAAAAGGTGTTAGGCAAAACAATCCCAAAAGAGGATTTTTACAGAAATTTTGGAATTCCTGGATTGATATGGAATAAAAAGTTGTTTAAAGAAATTGGCTGTGATGAGAAAAAAATCCCAGAAGTATATAAAGAATACAGATCGTATTTTTTCAATTTGTTAGATAATAGTAATGTGCCTTTATTAGAAGGTGTAAAAGAATTTCTTGATTTTCTAAAGCAGAATAAACAACCATTAGGAATTGTAACAGGAAATAGTGAAGATAAGGGTGTCAAAATTATTGAAACTATGAAGATTAAAGAGTATTTCCAAGTCTTTAGTTATGCAGTTGGAGAAAATCCAAGATCATGGATTGTTGAGGAAGCAATTTCCAAAGCAAAAGATAAAAACATTGGATTTGATAATGTTGTTGTTATTGGAGATACACCAATGGATGTTGAATCTGGAAAACAAACAGGAACATTAACAGTTGCTGTTGCTACAGGTAGATTTAGTAGAAAACAATTAATTGAAACTAATGCAGATTTAGTTATTGATTCTATGACAGAGTATATGAAGATAGTTGAGTTGGTTCAGTGATTATTATAATTCAATAAATAACAAAATTAAAAATTCAACAACAACAGAGGCACAGACGGACTTTTTCTTTCAGAAAAAATCCTACTCGTCTTCGACTCGCCTGGCCATTGTTGTTAAATTTTAAGAGAATAAAAACAATCAAAGAAAAAACATTCATGGCGCGCTGATGAGGCGAAGCCGAATAGGACTTTTGTTTGCAAAAGTCCGTGAGCGCTGCCATAAATGAATGGATTTTCGTTTAGTTGAAAAATAGATGGCTAAAACAATACAAATAAAAGAACATTACAAAGATTCAACAATTAATATAGTTCTTGACACCTTAGAGATGGAAAAACAAGCATTAGTATTTTGCAATTCTAAAAGATCCGCAGAAAAAACTGCAGAAGATATTAGCTATAAAGTTAAAAAAATAAGTGATGCTGAGAAAAGAAAACTAATTGAATTAAGTGAAAAAGTTTTGAATTCTCTACCAAAATCTACTAAACAATGTGAAAGACTTGCTAGATGCATAAAACAAGGGATTGCATTTCATCATGCTGGTCTTACTATGAATCAAAAAACATTAGTTGAAGATGGATTTAGGGAAGATGTTATAAAAATAATTTCATGCACGCCAACACTTGCATTTGGACTTGATCTTCCAGCTTTCAGAGTTGTCATAAAAAATCTTGGTAGGTATGGACCAAGAGGAATGCAGCCAATTCCTGTTTTAGAGTATCATCAAATGGCTGGAAGAGCTGGAAGACCAGGAAAAACTAAATGGGGAGAAGCAATAACAATAGCATCAACTGAGGCAGGCAAAGAAAAAATAATGGAAGATTTTATCAATGCAGATGCTGAAGAGATTTATTCTAAATTAGCAGTTGAACCTGTATTAAGATCTTATATATTAAGTTTAATAGCAACTGATTTTGTCAGGACAAGAAAACAAATCATGGACTTCTTTAATAAAACCTTTTGGGCGCATCAGTTTAAAGATATGTATGAATTAATGAAGAAAATCAATAAAATGTTAATTCTGTTAGAAAAGTTTGGATTTATTGAAAGTGCAAAAGGTAAAGCAGAGAAATTAAAGCAAGAAAAAGTAAGTGCTGGGGAAAAAGCAAATAAGAAATCAAATAAAGACAACAAAATTAAAGAAGAAAAAAGAGATATATGTGATGAGTTTCTGTCAGCTGATCAAATTTATCAAGAAGCAGCTGGCCTTTCAGCAGTTGAAACAGGTTTTTCATCTACTGAAACTGGATTTGAAGATGTTGAAGAAAAGTTTACTGCAACTGAACTTGGAAGAAGAGTTTCTGAATTATACATTGATCCATTAACAGCTTATGAAATTATATGTGGGATGAAAAGATCAAAAACAAAACATGTTTTACCAATTTCTATTTTACAAATGCTCTGTGTTACATTAGAAATAAGACCAAAATTAAGAGTTAAAGTAAAAGAATATGATGAAATAATTGAACAAATGGTAAAATATGAAAGTAATATGATTGTTTTAGAGCCATCACAATTTGATTCTGAATATGATGATTATGTAAATGCTTTCAAAACAGCTTTATTTTTTAATGATTGGATTGAAGAGAATGATGAAGAGTTTTTGTTAGAAAAATATGATGTTAGACCAGGAGAAATAAGAGCAAAGCTAGAATCAGCAAATTGGCTATTGTATGCAGCAATTGAACTTGGTAAAATATTAGGAGTGAAAAATATTGGTGATAAGAAAAAGAGTATGGTTGCTGAATTAACTAAGATCAGATTAAGAATGAAGTATGGTGTTAAAGAAGAATTACTTACATTGTTGAAATTAAAAAGTATTGGAAGAGTAAGAGCAAGAAAAATGCATAAGTTTGGTATTAAAGATTTAGGAGATATTAAGAAAGCAAATATTATTACTCTTGCACAACTTGTTGGTAAAAAAACCGCAATTGCTATTAAAGATCAAGTTGGTGAAAAGGTTCTAGAGAAAGATATTAAAATAAAAGAAAATAAAAGAAAAGGACAGATTAGTCTTATGGATTTCTGATAAATTAAACAAATCAACTAATTCTAAATTACAATTGTTTATTTATACCCATTAAGATTTTGCAATATTCTTTTTGGTTTAAACATATCACTAACTGATGTACCTAAATGTGCCCTTAAAGCTGCTTTAGCAAATGTACATGATGTTGGAACACAGCCATAAATATCTGGATGTTTATCAAAGTAGTTACCATGAAAAATACTGTCTGTAACAATGACTCCGTTAAGTAAACCTTTTTTATAAAGATCTTCAATTCTTTCCTTAGCTGGACCCAAAAGCAAAGATAAGCTAGAAATCCAATAGACTTCTGATGCACCTGCATCCCTAAAAGCTCTTACCCCACTTTCCATGGTGCCTCCTCTTGCAATCATATCTTCTACAACAAATACTCTTTTGCCTTTAGGTTCTCCAACAATAATTGTTTTATCAACCCCACCTGATCCACTAAAATCTTTCTCTTTATAGCTAAACACAAGCGGTAATCCAGTTATATTTGAATAGAATTTAGCTCTTGCTGCACCACCAACATCTGCAGCAGCAAATACTACATCATTAAAACCATAAGTTGCATGTATATAAGGAATGATATCTTTAGAGGCATATACATTAAGAAATTCTGCTTGATGATGAAGAGGTTCTATTGCTTCATTATGAACATCAAGTGTCATAACTCTTGTAACTTTCCCATTACCTGCATGTTCAATTCTTTCTGCTATTCGCTTAACAGTAATCCCTTCAGTTAATAATCCCTCATTTTTATCCTTTGTTCTTTTTTCCTGACGGGAATAAGGATAATATGGAATCACAACAGTAATTTGTTTTGCTGTTCTTTGAGCTGCATCTATTGCATTTTCTAAAGCAACAATCTTGTCATTTTCAGATATTGAAACTAGTTTTGATTTTTTTCTTCTTTCATTTTTATTTTCAATACTATCATCTTCAAAAGGTTGATAATTTATAACATCCTGAACAACAACAATATGACATCCCCTAGTATTTGTATCAATAACGGTTTTACCTTCTCCTTTTTTGCCCTGATCTTGATCATCGCCAGGCCACCAAATTTCTCTCGAAGGAAGAACATAAGAATCTCTCCATCTTGGTAGTCCAACCATATCAATAAGATTCTGATTCATTAATTCTGCAAATGGTCTTCCAGAAGCACAAGCAAGTATAGCTAAATCATCTAATGTCATAAAATATCTCCCCCTCTTATCATTTCATTTAATATAGAATTCCCTAAAGAAGTATTACCAATAACCTCTTTTGGCTTAATCATGACTACTCAAAGTAGTAGGTTATTTATATTGATTGTTCCTTTTGAGAATATATATTAAGAGAGATATTTATTATAATTTCATATCTCTTTTTACATTCATTTATATACTTATTTCAAAACATTTATAAGTAAGCTCAACCCTAATATAGGTTTAGTTAGTTAATATTAGAATGAGTAGGGGTTAAAATGGAAGAAAGAACTAGAGAAGAATACGCAATAATTATAGACTATTTACCACATGGTTATAGTCAGGACAATAGACCTAGTCATAAGAAAACCCCAATTGCTCAAGCTATAGGTAAAAGTAATTTTACTTTGTTAGAATTAGTTCCAAAAAAAGATGTTTTCTTTCAACCGCATGATGAAGTATATATTGGAGATGGTAAAAGAGAAAAAGTACATCATATTGCTGGGAAATTATCAATTGATAAATTAACAGGAACAGCGAGAAAAGAAATGGAATTTGTAATTAAAGATATTCTAAAAAAAGATCAAACTAAATTTGTTGATTTTTTTAATAAAGCACAGCCATTGACTACAAGAATGCACCAGATTGAATTACTTCCTGGACTAGGTAAAAAACATATGTGGCAAATAATTGAAGAAAGAAAAGGAGATCCATTTAAAGACTTCGATGATCTTAAAAAAAGAGTTAAACTAATTCCAGATCCGCAAAAAGTTATTTACAAAAGAATTATTTCTGAATTAAGTGGAAAGGAAAAGTATAATTTATTTGTTGATAAGTGATTTTAACAGTTATGAGTCTTGAGTTATAGGTTCTGAGTGGGTTACCAGTAAGTATTTATGAGTATTGTTACATTTTCTCAAAACTAATTTCCTACTAACCAAATTTCATGACTTATTTGCCCAGAACCAACTCATTACTCAAAACCCACAACTACTTACCTCAATTTCACTACCAACTCCAGGTAAATTTAACATTTGTATACTACAAGAGTAGTTAAAACTACCATAAGATTTAAAAATAGAATAAATATCCTTATATTATATATAATATTCTTAAGAAGATAAGGGAATAGAGACAAGAATAAAATGGTAAAAGAAAGAAACCCAGAATTAGAAGCAATTATAACATTAAATGGCTCTACTACTTATGAAACAGCCTTAGATAGACTAAAACCTAAAAGATTTCTTGAAGCAGTTGGTTTAGATCTTGAACATCATGAATATTTAGATAGGTGGTTTAACCCTGAATTTGTAGAAGAAGAACCTAAAAAAGGATGGGAAGAGTCTAAAATTGTACCTGGTTTTGTTCAAGGATTAGTAACAAAGTATAGAAACAGTGTTGAAGAAAGACCAGTTATCGATATAACAGCATTAACCAAAGATGTTAAAGCAGAAGAAGGAAAAGTTAAAAAAGTTAAAGAAAGAATGGGGTTAATAGCTGAATTGTCAAGGGAAAATACACAGTTTAGGGATTGGCTAGATTTGTATTATAAAAATCCTACAACTAAGGTTGATATAAGGGCAGTAACTAATCTATTAAGACTTGATGATACTGCAAAAGAAATATTTTCTGCATACTATTTTGCACAAAGTTTTGATGAAGAAAGTAATGCAGTAACTGACACTATTGATTCTTTTGTTGGGACTATGATTGATGGGGACACTACAGAAAAAAGAAGAGAAAGAGTAATAACTGCAAATAATTTTGTTGCAAAACATTATATGTTAATTAGTGAAGTTTATTTGTTCTTAAATCAAAAAATATATTCTGTTTTAAATAATAATTCCTCTTTTGAGATGGCAACTGATGTTGAATTAGAAGAAATATACAAAGCAATTGATAGATTAAAAATACTTAAGGAACCAACAGTTGATAAACAAAGTTATGAAAATTTATTTGATGCATATATTGAAACAATTAAAAGACATACTAAATTAGCTTTAATGCCAACAAAATCTGGTGATTCACCAAATGGAGATTTACTTTATACGGGAGATGTTGCAGTTGCAGTTATTGAAAGATTAAGAAATCAAAGTATTGAATATTTAGAAGGAAAAAATGCATTTGCAGATAACACAAGTATTGTTGGGAAAAAAAGTTATGTTAAATCAGATGTAAAAAGTACAGGAAATGATACCTTAATCAAAGAATTTACGCAGACTCCTATAGGGGAAGGTAGAATAGATTTAGAGCTTGATTCTGCCCTAAGAGGGAATGCATTAAGGTCTTCTGTAAATGCTAATGTTCCTGTAGCAACATTTGTAGAAGATACAAGACCACTATTAGGAGAAGAGACTATTGAAGATGCAGAAACATTAGTTGGAGTAATTGTTGAAGAACCTAAAAAAGTTCAAGAATTAGCAATTCAAGTACCACCTCCAATTAAAAAAAATATAAGAACTAGGGTAACTAGAGAAGATGAAACATATATAGGAATAATAACAGAACAACTAGGGAGTTTTGTAGCAGCTGCAGGGGATATTTTAGAACCATATTTAAATCCTGAAAATAATGGGTTAAAAACAGAAGAGCTTGCAGAAAAATTAAAAATATATGCAAGAACTGTTGAAGATGTTGTTGCTACATATGAAAATACAATCACATTATACAAAGAAATGCTGAGAATAGAAAGAGATGGTAGAAAAGAAGCAACTGAAGATGCATTAATTAATGCAAATACAATTGATGTATTATTAGATAGGTTAAATGAAGCAAACGAAAATATTAGAGATTTAAAATATAGTTTAGCAGAGATAGAATCCAATAATGTTAGTGAAGAAGACTATGTTGGTGTATTACATGAAAGAGATGATTTAAGAAAGGAAACAGCTGCACTAAAAAGACATTCAGCAGAAGTATTTAAAAAATTAAGAAAACTTGCAACAGCTTTTTCTTATGATAAACTTAGAATGAAAAAACTTGCAACAGATTTAAATCAGTCTGATAAAAGATATGCAAAGATGTCAGATGAATTAAGACAATTAAAAGGAGAAAAGATGTTAGAAGAAAAAGCCTTATCTGATAATATTTCAGACTCAATTATGACATTATTAAGAACAGAAACTAAATTAGTAGTTAATTTCACACCAGATGGTGGACTATTCGGATTATTATTTGATCAGGATCCAGGATCATTTTATACACCTAATATGATTCCCCGATTTACTTATCCTGATGAAGGAGGAATTCCAACACCTAGATGGGATACAGGTAGTAGTGTAAAAAGTGAGGCTGAAAAAAGAAACCAAGGAATAGAAGTTAATTATGTTCCATTTTTAGATGGAGAAGAAGTTATTCATAGATTTATAGTTAGTGGTTATTTATTTGAAAATTCAAGAGCAGTTGATAAAGGAAAAGGTTATAGATTTAAAGTAGATTGTAATATAACACCAGGAGATTATTTATTACCTGGGGAAGAAGGAAAAGAAGAAATTGCAACAAGATATAGAATAGATTTTGAGTCAATAAAATTTACTGTTGGGTTTAGAGAGCATGGTGTATTTTCAATGCCTGCTATTTTAGGTGCTGATACCCCCTATACAAAGAAAATAGAAGAAGGTAAAATGAAAACAGGAATTGCAGTTTGGAGAACAGAATCTATTAATTCCAAAGACTTAAATGATGTTGCTTATTTAAATGGAGAATTATATAATACATGGAATAGATCAGTTTTAAATAGAAAAAAGGGTCAACCAAGAACTAATGCATCAAGTTTTAGTATGAGATGTATTGAATATATTCACTAATTCTATTGTTACAAAAGATTAATTTTCCATTAATTATTTAAACACCAAATTATTCTAATTGGAATATGATAACAGATATTCGAGAGATCAAAGAAATAAGAAAAAAATATGGATTAACGCAATCTGAGCTAGCTAAAATAGCTGGTGTTTCACAATCATTAATAGCTAAAATAGAAAGTAACATGATTGATCCTGCTTATTCTAAGATTAAACAAATATTTGAAGCAATTAATAAATTACAGCATAAAAAAGAAATGAAAGCAAAAGATGTGCTTAATAAAAATATTATTTTCCTAAAAGCAAGTGATACTCTAAAAGAAGCAACACAAGTTATGAAGAAGAAAAACATATCACAACTTCCAGTTATTGATCCAAAACATAAAGAAGTTGTTATTGGAATGATATCAGAAGCATTAATTTTAGACGCAATCATGAAAAAGATTTCCCCAGATTCAAAAGTATCTGAAATAATGAAAGATTGCCCGCCAATTGTTGCAAAAGATGCAGAAATATCAATGATTGGTAATTTATTAAAATTTTACCCAATGGTAATTGTTAAAGAAAAAGGTAAAACAATAGGTATTATTACTAAAGCAGATTTATTGGGGAAAGTGTATAAATGATTTTTTCTTATTTTAGTTGTAAGGATAACTTTTTTGATTTAATAAAGAAAGAAAAATTCCAGAGTGACCTTGTCCTCCGGACCTAGTTTTGATGAATAAAAATTAAACATTTCTTACCACACCTGTCTCTGCCGACCTTAATTAAGCTCGGCCAAGATAATAGGGTTACGCTTCGCAAACCCTATATTTTCTTAACAATACCTGTTTCTGCCGACCTTAATTAAGCTCGACCAAGATAATAGGGTTACGCTTCGCTAACCCTATATTTTCTTAACAATACCCTTTTCTGCATCAATTTCTACTAAATCATTATCTTTAAGAACTTTGGTTGCTATTTTAGTCCCTACAATACATGGAATTTGAAGTTCTCTAGAGACAATAGCAGCATGGCATGTCATTCCACCTTCATCTGTGATTACTGCAATAGCCTTCTTCATTCCAACAACATAATCAGGAGCAGTCATTGGTGTTACTAAAATATCCCCATCATTTACTTTATTTATTTCTTTTGCAGAAGTTACAATCTTAACTTTACCTTTTACAATACCATTACCAATACAAACAGTTATTCCTTTAAACTCTTTTAGGTTTTCATCAACCTCAGTTTTAATATAAGGAGCTACCATTGTTTCTACCTCTTTACCTGAAAACGTAAGATCTTTGTTACCTTCCTCATAATAATTTCTCATAGAATAAAGTTTTCTATTTTCCATTTCTTTTTTTGGTAAAGGGGTATTGCTTTTCAATAACTCACTTATCTCCTCAATACTATAATAATGCAGTTCGTCAAAATCTAAACATTGTCTTTTTGAAATCTCGTATAAGAACAGATCAATATAATGATTTACCATAAAGATATATTTTTTTCTGTGATCCTGCCACCATATAGAAAAAGCTAATCTATGTGCAATTTTCTCTATATCATTGCTTAAATTATGTTTTTCAATTAATTCACTCTTTTCTTTTAATATATTTGTTTTCATTTCCTTTATTGACTTTAGCTTATCTTCAGCTTCTTTTAATGATATTTTTGATAATTCCTTTCTGAAATGTTCTACAGGTAATATTTTTGTATGATGATAGCTGTTCAAGAGCCAGAAAAACTTTTTTTGATGTTCAGCTAACATTTTTTCTTTTTCATTTTCATGTTTTTTAATTTCAAGAAGATCTAATTCTTCTTCTTGATAAAATGAATAATCTTCTGGAGCAGATAATTTTGCAACTGCATATGAGAATTCTTTTGAATCTGTTATGTTTTTCTTAAGCTCTTTTCTTAGTAATTGTTCTCCACCCCAATTACATATCTCAGGCAATAAACCAACTATCCAAAAATTTGAATAAATACCTAGAAATCCCTCAAAGACCAAAGATAATTCTTTGTCATTTAAATTAATTATTTTTTCTTTAGCATTATCTTCCATATATTTTAATAAATCTTCTACTGTAACCTTCCATTCTTTGTAATTTTTATCAAGTTCATTATCCACTAAAATGAATTTCTTGAAATTTACCTCACCAGAATCTCTTAATTTCTGATAATCAGAAATAAATGTAAGCTTTTCATTATGGGACCACATATAAAAAGTTGGCCAGCTAATAAAACGCTTTGCAAACTTTATCAATCCACCATACCACACACTAGGATAGATTGGCATTCCATCAATCGGCCCCCATATGAATAATTCTTTGTTTGGATTTATCATTTTGTTGAATTAGTTTTGATATGTATATGCAAAAAACAACAATAATAATGGTGGCAGACGGACAAAGCTATGCTTTGTCCTATGGGGGGTTTCCGAAGGAACAACCCTCCCCACATCTGCACCATTGTTGTTGTTTTTTGCTTTATTATTCTGATTTATTAGATATTATTTAATAATTTTACTCACTATTCCATGATTAGCATTTACTTCTATTAAATCGCCATCTTTAATTGTTTTTGTTGCTATTTTTGTTCCTATAATACATGGAATTCCTAATTCTCTAGATAAAATAGCAGCATGACAGCTAATTCCACCTTCATCTGTAACAATAGCAGCTGCTTTTTTCATGATTGGAATAAATTCAGGTCTTGTCATTGATGTAATAATAATTTCATTTTGTTCTAGTTTTTCAAAATCTTTAGGTCCTGAAATAACTTTTGCAACTGCAATAACTTTTCCAGTATTAGCAACAGTTCCCAAAATATCCTTACCACCAGTTTGTTCATATTGAAGTTGTACTTCTTCATATAATTTTTTAGAATCTTCATGATTGTAAACTATTGAAGAATTAGGAGTATGAATCATTCCAACAATATCTTTCCTTGCTTCTATGACTTCTTTAATTAGTTTGCCATCTTTAACAGCATCAGTATTTGTTTTATTTAAAATAGCAATAATATCAGGCATATATGTTCCTTGTTCAAGATCTTCTAATGGTATAGACATTCTTCTTGAAACTTCTCTTAAGAATACTCCAATATAATGATGCGCAATTAAGTTTGCTTTTTTTCTAACATCCTGCCAATGCCCATATTCTTCCATAATTGTAATTACAAGTTTTAATTCTTCTTCTAAATTTAGTTCTTCAATCAATTGTTTCTTTTTTTCCACTGAATTTTTGAATTCACCTTCATAATTGTTTAGTTTATTTTGAATCTTGTCTAATGGTTCTCTTGCATGATCTTTAATTCTTACTAGGAAAAATTCTTTTTCCAGGATAATTCCACGTTCATAATTGTTTTGAATCCATTTCCATTTTTTTCTGTGTTCTTCTAATTGATTATCAATATTTTCATTATTCATGAATTTGATAACTAATTCCAGCAATTCGTTTTTTTCCTTAGTAATGAAAGAATCTTTAACTGGTTGGGCAATTATTGATAATATTTGATTAAATTCGTTTTCTCTGCCTAATTCTTTCAAATGTTTCATAAGAAGTTTTTTTATTTCAACTTCACAATAATATCCAATTGCATCCCCTAAAATAGGAATTGCATATTCTTCATTATATAAATTAGTATATCTTTCAAATAAATCTACTAATTCATCATCTAAAAAAAGTGTTAAATCAATATGATCTATATCATTCCCTAAATCATACATTGCATTAACTCTTGGTTTCCATTCTTCAATTAATTTTTGAGTATATTTTGAGTCTTGTTTATGTTTTGATTTAACTAAATCACCTAATCTCATTATATCATGTTCGTCATAACAATAGATAAACATTTCATCCTTAATAATAGTTAAATTAAAATCATATGAGAACTCATGTTGTTTAGCCATGACTACAGTAGTAGCGTAACCAGGATACCATGCATAATGTAATGCACCAGGTCCTTCTTGGATCCATAATTTAACTTCTTTTGGGATTAATGTCATCATTCAACCAACTTAATAATTCCTGTTTCCATGTTCATCTCTACTTCTCTGTTATCAAATAACTTCTTTGATGCTACTTGTGTTCCTATAATACATGGAACTCCAAGTTCACGAGAAACAATAGCTGCATGGCATGTTAAACCACCTTCGTCTGTGATAATTGCCTTTGCTTTTTTCATCAAGGGTAAAAACTCTGGTCTGGTCATAGGTGTTACTAATACATCACCTTCATTAAATTTAGTAAAATGAGTTTCTCCTAAAATAATATTTACTTTGCCTCTTATAACTTTTTTTCCTGTATCACCTTTAGATGCAACAACTCCTTTAATCTCTTCATATTCCTCTAAAAAATTAGAATTTAATAAACTCATAACTTCTTTTGCTTCTTTACCAGACATTAAAAGATTACTTTCATTATCTTTAATATGCCCAACTATCAATCCAGTATTCCTGTTATTAAAATCTATGTTTAAATCATCTAAATCTTTTTTTGTTCGGACCTTTCTTAATTCAAACGGAAATGCATTATAGATTATCTTGATATCAGTATCAAACTCTTTAGAAAATCTTCTGCTAATTAATTCGTAGAAATGATTTGATCTTAAAACAATTTCTTTTCTTTCATCTCTCCATGTGGCAAGTGTTCTGAACATGTGCAACAAATTAATTATTTCTTTTGGGAGGCTATATTTATTAAGTAGTTCTTCATATTCTTTCTTTGTGTTATTTTCAAGATTTTCATATTCTTTGATCATTTCTCTGATTCTATCTTTATCTTCTGAAATAATTTCATTCAATGGTTCAAGAAAATCCTTTTCCTGTAAAATATTCACATTGCCCCAACTGTTCTGGACAAAGTAATGATTTTTTGCCATCACTAAAAGCATTTCCAGTAGTTCTTTTTCTGTAAAATCTTTGTTCTTAACATTCAAAGCAACCTTACATAACTCCAAATTAGATAATTCAACAAAATTTATCTTTTGCGGCCTCATCAACTTAGAAAGATGTTCGTGAATTATATTTAAATTATGTTTCTTTAGTTCTTTTTTTAGAAATATCTCTCCTTCAGCATCAAAATGATCTACAAAAAATGAGTCCTGCCAAAAATCATAGTTTGCATCATCCATGTCTATGAAAAATCCCATCAGTTTTTCAATTTTTAGATTTTCAATATCAACAGATTCTGCTTTTTTCAGGATTTTTTTCATATTATTGTAAACAGATTCAAACTTATGATATTTCTCATCTATAACATCAATACTTTTCATTGCAGAATCAATATGTTCCTTAACAATTGCTCTCATACCTTCTAATGACATGTACCCTTCATGTTCTTTTGGTTCTCTTGTATGCAAAAAGGGATAACTAACCTTTTCCATAACACTAAGCATAGGTGTACCTGCATAAGGTAGTTTAGTTACAACAGCCTGCCTATACCATTTGATTTCCTTGATTGATTTCTTTAATTCTTCAATCTGTTTATCATTTAGATTTATTAGTGGTTTTTTCATTTTATTATTTTATACTATTTGTTTTATTTACTTAATTATGCTCTTTCTAATACATGGACTAAACCATGAATAGCTTTTACTTCAACAATATCTCCGTCTTTAAGTGATCGTGTTGCAATCTTTGTTCCTATAATGCAAGGTATTCCAAGCTCTCTAGAAACAACTGCAGCATGACTAGTTATTCCACCTTCGTCTGTTATAATTGCTCCTGCTTTCTTCATAACAGTTACAAAATCTGGAGAAGTCATTGTTGTTACCAAAACATCCCCTTCATTAAATTTATCAGCTTCTTTTGATCCTAACAAAATTTTAACTTTGCCTGTGTAACGCCCAACAGAAGCACACATTCCTTCTATTTCAGTCTGTGATTCAGGATTAGCATTTCCCCCTAAAATTTCTTTTTCTTTTTCAACTGCTTGTTCTCCCCTATATAATTCATATTCTGGATTTTCTTCATTGAAAATTATTACTGTATGTTCTTTTTGCAGCTCTAAATTATTAATTAAATCATTTAAGCCATCAGTTGTTCCAATTTTTCCAGATAATAAATCTCTAATTTGATCAGGCACTGCAAAACTTAACAGATCAAACTCAATTTTCTTTCTTCTTGCAACTTCTCTACAGAAATTGTCTAAGATCCAATTGCATTTCATATCAATTGATTTTCTTTGATCTTGTAAAAAACAAAACTCATCTAATAACCATGTAACTTCTTGTAATGTTTTATCAAAACTAAGGTTTTTTATTAATTCTTCTTTGTCTTGCTTTACTTTTTCTAACCTTAATTCATTATCCTTTTTAATTTTATCAACATCTGCATCTAATTGTTCTTTTACTATGTTCTTAAAATATGTTATATCTAATTTTTTTGTTTCACCATAATTATTATGAAGCCAATAATATTTATTTGCATGCTGTTTTAATTTAATCTGAATATTGTTAGAATCAATACCTTTTACTCCTTTTTCTTCTTCTGCTTTAGCTAATTTTACAATCTCAAATATTTCTTCTTCCTCTTTGTTTAAGTAAGATTTTTTAGTTGGTGTTACTAATAATCCAAAATGTTTCTTAAATTCTTCTGGAGATAGTTTCTTTTTTAGTAAATCTTCGCCACCATAAGAAATTAATTCTGCTACTTGAGTAAAAGCCCACCATTCTAAGTAAATATCATCAAATTCATTGTATAGTTTAAGCAATTCATCATCTGTTAGTTCAGAAAAGTCAATTAAATTTAATTTTTGAACATATTCAAGAAGATTATTACTTAATTCATTCCATTTGTTAATTTTTCCTTCTCCTTTTTCACCTAAAAAATCAGGAATAACAACTTTTCCATTTTCTCTTAACTCATCTAAATCACAAATCCAACGAACCATGCCTTTTGTAAAAAAGCCATAAAGATATTTAGCATAAGCTTTACCTTGAGCAACTGCTAAAGGGTAAGAAGCACTTTTTGCTGCTGTAAATATTGATTGTATTGCAGCAGGTCTTTCCCATATCCATAAGTTTGTTTTCATAGATTTAAATGTCATTTTACTAAGAGTATATCATTTACTTATATATAATTATTTATATAATACCAATAACCTTTATAAATAATCTTCTACTTCTTAGTAGTAATATGACTAGAATTAACTTTTTTCATCAATCTGTTCCAGAAATATGTGATTTATTTAAAGATGAAGTAATTAGAAGATATGTAGAATCAACTTTAGCATATGTATTAAATGAATTAGAAATAGAAGAACCAGGGAGAATAATAGATGAAGTAATTGAATTAGCTACAACATATGTAAATATAGAAAGAGATTATGAAAAACCAGCTCATGATTTTTTAGTAAAGGAAGGAGTTACAGAAAAAATTCCTGAAAAATTAAGCAATAGAGCAGAATTAATATATTCTCAAATAAGTCCTCATTTATTACCTGGATTAGTATTAGACATGGGTTGTGGTGATGGTAAAGTTGGAGAACTTGCCTATTTAGACAGACATGCAGTTACATTAGCTGATGTTTATGAACATAAAAATATATTAGATCTTTGTACAAGAAGAAGTGGTCTAGATTTTGTATTATTTGAACAAGGAAAAGAAGTACCAATTACAGAGAAGTATGACAATGCACTATTATTAACAGTTAATCATCATAGCAATAATCCAATGCAAACAACCCTAGACACTGCTAGACTAGTAAGAAAAGGTGGTAGGATTATAGTTATTGAATCTGTTTATGGTATTAAAACAGAACAAGAAGAAGATATTCATTATGGAGAAAGATCTGCAATGATGGGTCTAAATTTTAAATTACTTGATCATGAAAAGCAAATGTTTGCAAATATTTTCTTTGATCATTTTTATAATAGAGTTATTCATTACAGTGATGATCCAAAAAATAAAGTAAATGTGCCATTTAATTTCTGTACACCAGGTGGATGGAAGATGTTCTTTGAAGATTTAGGTCTAGAACAAGAAAGAGTTGTTTATCTAGGAAATGATCAACTAACTGTTCCTGAATATCATACATTGCATGTTCTAAAAAAATAATAAATATATTTGTGTATTCAGAAATAAAAAACAACAACATGGCCGGATGAGACTAAGTCGAATAGGACTTTACGAAGTAAAGACCGTCCGTGCCTATGATGTTGTTGTTTTTAATATTATAATCAATTCTATAGAAAATAAAAAGTCATGAGCTACACGGACTTCGTCCCTAGTTAAAAAAAAGAAAAAATAAAATTAACTATTAAATCCAATCAATGAATTTATTTGTCCATAATCAGATAAACTAAAGAGTGAACATCCATCTTCTTTATTACAAGTGAATATAGATGAATACCCTTGATCATTATACCCAATGATATATGGATTATCTTCTGAATCTATCCACAAAGACTCTAGGTCGCTAATTTCTAAATTAATATTTTCCAATACATCTCCATCAAAATGTAAAAGAGTATTACCACCACCAATATAAATATTATCTGGTCCTGTACCAAATACAACCTTGAGGTGATCAGTTGTTCCACTTTCCATAGAACTCCAGCTATTACCATCATAATGAATTAATGTACCACCTGATCCTACAGCGTAGATATCATCTCCAGAAGAACCCCAAATAGAACTTAAATCATAAGAAGTTCCACTTTCCATTTCTTCCCAGGAATTCCCATTATAATGAATAATGATACCTTCGTATCCAACAGCATATATATCATCTTCAGAAGAACCCCAAATAGATTTAAGAAAAACACCAGTTCCACTAGATTCTTGTTCCCAGATTTTTGTCCCATCATCATTTAGTAATCCACTATAATGTGTAATTTTTCCTTCATAACCAACTGCATAAATATTATTTTCAGAAAATCCCCATACACCTCTAAAATCTGTTAAAGGATTATCATTACTACCTATAATCATTGGAGTCCATTCACTCTCTCCATCATAATGAATAACACCATCATCACCAACAAAATATAGATTATTTGGAGAAGTACCCCATATACCCCATAAATCATTACTTGTAATAGATTGTTCCTCTGACCATACCTTATCGGAATAATGATAATATTTACCTCCTGAACCAACTGCAAAAACTTCCATATTTTCATTTCCAGGTGCATCTGGATCTGGAAGAGGTTCATCTAATGCACCAGGTGCATCTGGAAGTGCAACACATTCTCCACTATCACAGAATGTGTTTCCTTCGCAATCATCATCTGATTCACATGGTCCTTTTTCAACACATTCTCCACTATAACATTCAAAACCTTCATCACACATATTATTATTAGTACATGGTGCCTTATACTGACATTGTCCATCAAAACATTCAAAACCTTCATCACAATCACCATTAGTATAGCAGATAACCTCAAACTCATGAGCCATCCATTTCCAATCATGGCAACCCCACTCATCTTCTACTTTATCACAAGCATAAGCAACAATATAATATTTACCTAATGGAAAATCTTGTTTAGATATTTTAATAGAGGTTATAGGACCAGGCTTTCTCCAATTTTTAACTTTTTGCCCTTCATAAGAAAATTCTTCCCATTCACCATTATCAGCTGCAATATACCCTTTTCCATAAAGAAAATCTGCATTAACATCAATCTGAAGCTCTTCATCTTCATAGCCAATAGCATCTAAACTAATTTTAAAAGTATCCCCTGGATCTGCAAAATTAAACTCCCCAAGAGTTTCTGTAAATGCATGCCCAGCTAAATTACTTTCACCACCTTGCTTACCTGGAGCAGGCGGCTCTGGAGGAAGATCACCACTAGTGCAGCCCATCATCAATAAACTAATACATAATAAACATATTAATAGAAATTTTATTTTTTTCATTTTATCACCTTTTTTTTAATTATAGTTATTTAAGATTATTATTAAAATTATTAATTAGGAGGTAATGGTTGTTGAGGTTGTTGAGGTTGTTGAGGTTGTTGAGGTTGTTGAGGTTGTTGAGGTTGTTGAGGTTGTTGAGGTTGTTGAGGTTGTTGAGGTTGTTGAGGTTGTTGAGGTTGTTGAGGTTGTTGAGGTTGTTGTGGTTGCTGTGGTTGTTGCTGAACAGGTTGCTGTTGAATAGGCTGCTGTTGTGGTTTTGATTTTCTTAGCCTAAATAATAAATATAGAATTACAAACAGAAAAATCACAATTAAAATAAATGAAACTATTTGAAGAATTGAAAAACCTTTTGTTTCTTTTTCTTCATTAGATTCAAAATCTGCTTCAAATTCATCGGGAAAATCTTCAACATCTTCAGCTAGAAAATCTTCAAGCTCTTCATCTTGAAAACCTTCAGACTCATCAAAACCTTCATCAGAAACTTCATCATTACCAAATCCACCAGGTGCAGGAGGTGGAGCAGGCGGAGCAGCAACTACACTAAAAATAGATATACATAAGATTATTAGAATTACTATAGATAATATTACCAATCTCTTTTTTTTCATCTATTTATTTAATATTATAGTTATTTTATATGTTTTTTGGTAGTATTATAAGAAAAATAAGAAATTAACTACTAATTAAGGTATATTATAATAAGTTAAAAAAAGAAAAATTAAATTAAATCTCAATTGTTATTACATCATCTCAACTGATTCTAATGCAATTATAGTAAACATGTTCTTTACTAATTCACCAGGAGTTGATCTTCCTAAAATTGAAATAGGTTTAACTGTTCCTTTCATCATTGTAAACATGAATTTTAAATCACTTAATTGCATCATCCCATGACAAAATACATTTGAGGTTGTTAAATTTGGAAATACTAAACAATTAACTTTCCCAGCATATTCATCATCTGGACATTTTCTTTGTGCACCATGCTCTGAAATAGCTGCATCAAATTGATATTCTCCACCTATTTTAAGATCTGGCTTTAATTCCTTAGCTTTAGCAATTGCTTCTCTTGCATTTATTGTCTCAGGAGAATCCCCACCTGAACCTTTGGTTGAAAAACTTAACACACCAACAACTGGATCAGTTCCTAATAATGATGCAACTTCACTTGTGTTAACTGCCATTTGTGCTAATTGTTCTGCAGTTGGAGAAATATTTAATGAAGCATCTGTTGCAAAGAAAATTTTATCACGCTTTGGATCATAAATTATCATTGTTTCTGAAACTAGACCTTTTCTTAGTAATTGTAATGCAGGTTTCATCATATCTCCTGTTGATCTGATTAAACTTCCTAAAAATGCATCTGCTTTTCCAGCTAAAACTAAGCAAGCTCCAAAATAATTTTCATCTTCTACTAATTCAAGAGCTTTTTCTATTGTCATTCCTTTATGTTCTCTTTTTTTTAGTAAAATTTCTGCTAATTCTTTTTTTAACTCTAAGTTTTTCTCATCTTTAACATCAATTATTTGAAATTGTGATATGTCTACACCAAATTTAGAAGCTGCTTCAGGAATTTGATTCCCAACATCTAACATAATCATTTTTGCAATGCCTTCTTTAACAACAAACTCAGCTGCTTTTAAACCACGCTCATCCCAACCTTCAGTTAATACCATTGTTGGCTGCTTTCCAGAAGCTTTTACTTTTGCTAAAATACTATCCATTAATTCTTTATCTTTTGTCATATTCTCATCCTCACTTATGATATTTAATAATTATAACTTATGAATACCTAAATAATTTATATATTTATCCTATAATGTGGACATAAGTTGAGAGTAATAAGTTAGAAGTCTGGAGTTTAAAGTAAGACTGCATTTTCTTATTATTTGTATGATTAAGTGTATAAATACATATACTAATATACTAATTAGCACACATCAAATAAATATTAACCATTGATTAGTAGTAAAGAATAGAAAGATATATAAATAGATAATTTTTCAATAATTGTATGCAAGAAGGATTTATTAGAGATTTAACTGAGTCAACAAGCCATTGTCTAGAGGATAGAATATTAGGATCACATCCATCTTCAAATCAGGTTTTTAAAGATAATGGAATATTAGAAAATGTAATTATGTTCCCATCAAGAGTAGCTAGCCATTTGGCATTTAAATTGAACCATAGTCTAGAAGAAAAACAAAGAAAATATGCAAGAAGTGATGAAAACTTAAAGTGGGGAGGAATTGGAATTTCTAGATTAATATTAAATACAATTAATATCCTACAATCAGTAGTTTTTCATGGAACATATACAACAGCAGAAATAGCATCAAGATTAACTGAATCTGCAATTAGAGGAACATATAGAGTAGCTAAATTAGGTGTAGAAACAGTTTATAATAAAGTTGATAAAAAAGAAGAATCTGGATTTAAAAAAGCAGTTAATTCAATTAAAGACACATACCAAGGATTAACTGAAAAAGTAGATAATTTTATGAGTAGATATAGGCAACGTAAAAGAGATAAAATTAAAAAAGTAACTGGAAATGTTTTTGATCATGTAGTTGTAAGTGGGATTGTTTATGGATTAACAGCATTAACAGTATCAATGTGTAGTGAAGAACCAACAGAAATACAAGAACCAACACCTATTGTTGAACCTGCTAGACAAGAAACAAGAACTGATAGTGGATTAGGTGTTTCAGATATTGTAGAAATAGTTAGAGCGCCATACAATATAGAACAACCAGCAGCATGTTCACCAATACCAGACATAAGTAATAATAGATATAGTGTTGTTGCTAGTGCAGCTTTTAACAGAGTAGACACTGAAGGACCTAACTATGCTTTTCCAAATATACCAACATGTCCATTACCAGGCTTAACATCTAATCCAGAACCTGGAGTTTCAAGACCTAGATGGTTAAGAAATAGAAATAAATGTAATCAATTTGTTGGTGATGCATTAATTCAAGCAGGCTATGATGTTCCAACTAATCTTCAAAGAAATAGTATAACAGTACATTATAAAGCAATAGAAGATTTCCCTCATGAACTTCCTGATCCAATTACTAATGAAGGTGGATATTTTATAAGAATAACAGAATTTTGTAATATAAGACCAGGACATATTATGGTAATTGATCATCCAAGAGAAGGTGAAAGTACTGCACATGGTGAAGTTATTTCAGAAGTTGATTATAGAACAAAAAAAATAAGATCTTATGGTGCTCATGGGGATGGTGCTTATATAAAACCATTTGACTTTTTTGTAGATGCAACAAAATCACCTAATGAAAGTTTCTGGAGATTAGGTACAGACAAGATTTATGTGTTACAGCCAATTAAGACAAGATAAGTAGATAATATTTCTTTTTCTTAAACAATACAGCTTACATGTTCACTCTTAGCTATTCTAATAATATGCTCTGCAAAGCTTTCTATCTTTGATTCGTGGCTTACAAGAAGTATTTGTTTAATATTCAACTCATCAAGAACATCTTTTATTTTATCTAATTGTTCCTGTGAAAAGCCATCTGTTGGCTCGTCAAGGATGATTATGTCCTTTGTGTTAATAGTTGTGATAAAAGAATTAATTACTTTGTTCAATGCTAATCTATAAGCAAGAGCAACTGCACTTCTTTCCCCCCCACTTAAATTTTGAATAGAAGTTTCATAACCATTCTGAACTATTTGAGGAGTAAAGTCATCACTTAATCTTGCTGTTAAGTTTTCTTCTTCAATCAAAGTATCAAACCATTTAATGAATAATTCATTAAATTCTTGGTAAAGCTTCATCATAATATGCTTTTCCATAGTTTTCATTAGGTTTGCAAAGAAATCTTCAGCCCAATTAATGAAACCTGTTAACTCATTTATTTTTTGTTTTGCTTTTTCCTTTTCTGAAATATCCTTATCTAGCTGTATTAAATACTCGTCAACACCTTCAACCTGTCTTTTTATTCCTTCAATTTCTAAATCTAAATTTTTCTCTTGAATTAATAATTCATCAATCTCTTTTTTTATTAAATTGAACTTTTCTTCAACATTTTCAAATGATTTAATCTTAACCACAACATCTTTTTGTTTAGTTGTAAATTCATTAATCTCCTTTTCAGAATTTTCCAAAGACATATTCAAATCTTGCAATTGTTTGTTCTTTTCTTCATAACTTTTTTCAATCAATTGTTTTTGTTTAATCTGGTCATCATATCTTTTAACTTTATCTAATAATTCTCGCCTCATATTAATCCTATCCCTAATTATTTGAGGATCTTGATTATCTATTGCTGATTTTTCTTCATTTAATTTATTTCTAACATTAACTAATTCTTGTAAAATCTTTTGTTTCTTTTCTAATTCATGAGCATAAGTTTCAACTAACTTGAATTCTGCTTTTAATTTTTCAAATTCTTTCTGCTTTAATTTTAATTTTTCTAAAATTTCAATTTTTTCTTCTCTTTTTTTAGCAGTTTCTTTTCTCTGTATTTCAATCTCTGTGATTAATTCATTGTATTTTTTAATTTTCTTGTCTTCTGTAAATGAAATATTATCTTTATGATCTTGTTTTATATCTTGCAAGCAAGTTGGACATTTCTCAATACCAAGAATTTCCTTTTTTAAATTAAGAGAATTATCAATTTGTACTTGTTTTTCTTTAATATTAAGGTCAATTCCATTAATCTGCTTGTTTAAATTTTCAATTTCACTTTCTAAATAATCTAATTGCTTTAATTCTTGAATTAGTATATCTAAATCATGCTTGTTTTTAGTTAATTCTTTTGTAGAATTTCTTTTTTCTTCAATTTCTTTTGAAATTTCAGAAATTTTGGTATTATTAAACTCAACCTCTTTAGTAAGATTAATCTTTTTTTCCTTTAATTTATCTATATTGTGTTCATCCATTTCTAATTCTTTCTGTAAATTTTCCTTATTAACATCTTCTGGCTTAATGATTTTAAAATTTGTAATATCATCTTCTAATTTCTTAATTTGTTCTAATAATAATGTTTTATTTTTTGTATTGTACTGGTTTTGTTCTTCAAAATTCTTTAATTTCACTTCAATTATTGATTCTTGATTTTTCAATTCATTCAGTTGTTTGATTTTTATTTCAAACTCTTCTTGAGAGCTTCTTTTTTTTAAGATATTATCTTTTACTTTTTCACTTTCAGGAGTCATAGATTTTGATTTAGTTTCTAATAGTTTTTTTTGTTCTTTTTTTTCTTGCATTAATTTATTTTTCTCCTCTAAATTTGAAGTTACTCCTGTTAATTCTGTTCTCTTATTTTTGTATTCCTTAACTACAACCCATAAATTTTCATTTATTCTTTTATATTTGTCAATATCAAAAACTTTTCTTAATGTTTCTAACCTAGTATTAGAATTTTCAAATAAAATCTGCTTCATTTGTTCTTGTGGTGTATAAACAGTATATCTGTAAATAATATCTGTTGCTTTTGTAACCATGTCTTGTGGATAACCTAATAATTCTAGAACTCTTGTTTTTAGCTCAACTGGAGTACAGTCTGTTTTAATATTATCAATTATTATATAGCCAGATTCTTGCTTTACTTGATTAGCTCTCCTTAGATTTCTTTTAATTATAATTTCCTTGTAAGTATTTCCTAGTTTTAGAGCAAAATGCAATTCTACAGAACCTTCATGTTTCCCATGTCTTAACAATAAATCTCCTGTGAGTGTTTTTCTGCTCATTCCAAACAAAGCAAATTCAATTGCTAGCAATACAGTAGATTTACCAGCCCCAATATCACCACTAAGTAGAACTATCCCTTCTGGAAAACTAATTTCATCTTGCTTATATGAACGTATATTATGTAATTTAAGTTTCTTTAAGATCATTTTGCCTCTTTTGTGTTTCAGAAAGTTTAGTGGATTTATATGAATTGTTGAACTTAACAACACATTAAAATAAAGGTATTTTAGTCATATCCCCATTAAATTAGTCAATTTCCCCAAAATAGACTATATGTGTCACTAGCTTTATAAAGGATTTAGTTACATAGATAAATATTATGGTAACCTACAGATTAAAGAAAGAAGAAGAAGATCATGTTGTTAGTTTGAAAGGTGCTATAGTTCTAGGTATAATTATTCTGAGTATTATTTTATTACTTTAATTAAGGCTTCTTGATTGTTTCTAAGAAGCCATGGATGAATAAATAGCTAGAAAAAGATATAATAAAACAAACAAAGGTGAAAAAATGTTATTCGGAAGAGGAAGTGTAAGGGATTATGTAACAAATACCCTTAATGATAAAAAAAATGATACTGTTCAAGAAGAAGATCCAGTTGTTGTACAAGCTAAGGAAATGGTTGGAGATTATGCAGCTGGAAAGTATTTTAAATGGTACGCTGACCATGCAAAAGCTGCTTCAAATGGGCAAGTTAATACTGATGGTGTAGTGAAAGAAGCAGCACAATCACTAGTTGATTTTGTTGAACAAACTTCTACAAAATATGTTACTCAAAAAGCTGTTCCTAATTTAAATGGTTTGGCTCCAAAAGAATTTGTTGAGGCAGAAGCAGTTAAGTATAATCAAGAAACATTAGATGCACAATTTGATGAACTATTTACAAGATTTGATAGAATTGCACCTGATTCAGTTACATGTCGTGTAGCTACAACACAATATAAACATTAATTTTTTATTTTTAATTACTATTAACCATAGTATATGTATTATCACAAGTTTCAAAAGTACTTTGTGATAATTCATGATACAAATACCTAGTTTCATTTAATAAATAAATTCTATTCTCAGCAAGTTTAACTGTTAAATCCATTAGTTCATAAGTAATAGGATCTTTTGGTTGTGTTCTAAGGAATTTAACAACACCAGATAAAGCATCAAGATCTCCCCAAACAGATTCATTAACTGATTCCAAAAAAGATAAATAATCTTGATTTACTTTTCTAGCAAAATCACTCATTGCTTCAACATCACCATTTTCTTGATAATGCTGCATTAACTCATAATTTGATTCAATTGCATCAGATAATACAAAACCATTATTTAGAATATCTTGATGTTTATTCATTAAATCACCTTTGTAAAATACATTTAAATCATCAATTGCTTTTTTAAATCCAGAAAAATGTTTAGGATGATCTTGTTCTACATCTGCAGCAAGAATAAGTAGATCATAAAGATGGTCCATATTATTTGCAAAATTACTTGTTGGAATCATATAACTAAAAGACATATAACTTTGTATTTTATTGGAGTCTTCTGTAAAAATATCCATTAAATCTTGGGCCTGCCCAGGATAACCTTCTTGTTCTAGTGGTTCAGAAGCTTGCATTACAACATTTTCAATATTTGTGGGAGAAAGTTCTTTATTAGGTTCATTACCAATATAAGAAACTGGATCTGCAAAGATTAATTTAGCAACTATTGAAAGTACTGTTAATACATTATTCATTTATCTCACCTATAATAAATAGGAGATTAGAGTATATAAATAGAAGTAGTAGTGGTAAGGACAACAGAATAAAGATAAAGATAAAATTTTAAAAAATCAAACAAGATTAAACTAATAACCCTGCACCAATAACACCAGCTTCTTTCATTTCTGTTCTTACTACCTTACATGCAGGGATGAAGCTTCTTTTATTTAATTCCCTTGTCATTGTCTTATTAAAGAAACGCCAAGAACCAGTTATTTGACCACCAAGAACAATAACATCAGGATCAAAAGTATTAACAAAATTAGCTAATACAATCCCTAAGATTTCACCATAGATTTCAAATATTTGAATTGCTTTTCTATTATGTCTTTCAGCTGCTAAAAATATATCAAATGTGTCCTTAACTTTTAATCCTTTATTTTTTGCAATCCTTAATAAACCTCTAGTAGAAATATATTCTTCAACACAACCTTGAACACCACATTTACAAGGAAGACCTTTAAAATGAATTATTGTATGGCCAAGTTCAGGAGCATTACCACGGCCTTTATACAACTTTTTCTTCATAATCATTGCACTTCCTATGCCTGTGCCAAGTGTTAGACATAAAACATTTTGAAATTTACTTCCATTTCCAGCTTTTGCCTCTGCAATACCAAAACAATTAGCATCATTTTCAATTTTAACTTTTTTCTTAAAATGTTTTTTTAGAATCTCTTGAATATGAATACCATGTAAAGGTAAATTAGGGGTGTTAATAATTACTCCCTTAGAAATATCAACTGATCCTGGAATGCCAACACCAATTGCACGAATTTCTTTTGGTCCTAATTTTTCAATAAGAGAAATAATATTTTCTATAACTTTGTTTGTTCCTTTTTTTGCTTCTGTTAATACTTTAGTATGTTCGTATAACTTGCCTCTCTTGTCTACAAACCCTGCTTTTATGTATGTACCACCAATGTCAATCCCTAATGCTTTAGGCATTTTTAACCTCCGTTTATGAAGGTTAGAAGGGTTAGGAATGTTTGGATGGTCTGGAGGGTGCCAATGGCAATCTTCCAAGCCTTTCAAGCCTTCCAAGCCTTTCAAACCTTAATCTTTCAACATATCTTTCAACTTCTCAATTATCTCAACTGGTTCTGGATCTACCCCATGTTCTATTGCTAAATAAAAACTAGTCATATCACCCATAAAAATAGCAGAGAACATTCTAGTTAATTTATCAGGACCAGAAATACCAATCTCAGTAACAGGAACATTATATTGTTTAACTAAACTTTTTGTAATCTTGATTCTTTTCTTAATATGCTTATCATCATCTTGGTCTCTTAAGAAGATCACATGAAAATCAGCTAATCTTTTTGTAAAACCAACTAATTCATTATGGTTTAATTCTGGTAGGGTTGCAGAAAATGCATGTATCTTAGCATTTTCATTAAATTCACATTTCCATCTATAAGCTACAACACTTAAATTACTAGATGCATAAATTAATGGAATTTTATTAACTAAACTTTTAGCAAGATCTTGCGCAGCTTTATCTAACATTGGTTTTTTCAATGCTTTGATTGTATCTTTAATAAAAGTTGTTTGTTTTGGAATTAATTGAGAGTTTTCTAAAACTTTCAATGATGTAAAGAATAAATAACAAATAGCATTTCTTGGTTGCATTCCTTTTGGCAAAATTAACAAAGGATGATTGTTTTTATTAAACATATCTTTTATTTTACCACCTGTTGCAATCCCCAAAACCTTAGATTTTTTTCTAATTGCATCTTTATAACAAGAAATTGTTTCTTCTGTATTACCAGAATATGAACAAACAATAACTAAAGTATTTTCATCCACCCAAACAGGCAGCTTATATCCGCGATTAACTTCAACTCTTAAATCTCTAAGATCTGATAGATATGATTTCATTATGTCTCCAGCTATTGCACTACCACCCATTCCAGTAATTACAACTGAATTAATTAACCCATCTACTCTAAAATCTTTAACTATAGAAACTGCATCTACTATATGCTTAGGCATATCTAATATAACTTGTCTAATTTCATTCATATTACCCACTCCTTTTAATTAATATTGTATATTATATATATTAATATATATAGTTTGTTGTGATTTAGGCTATAATTGTAAGAGTTTGGAAGGTTAGGAGTTTGGAATGTTTGGATTGTTTTTTACCTTCTGAACCTTCCTTACCCTCCCAACCTTCAAAACCTTTATAAAGGGTAACTCAATCCATTGGTACAACAGAGATGTGGGTAGTCACTTACCTGAATCTGTGATGAGTAATGAAATAATGGAAGTGCGAAAATGGGAGTTTACAAACATATAAGAAACATTTGGAAAAAGCCTAAGGCTAATATGAAGGAGTTATGGACAAAAAGACTTATTTCTTGGAGAAGGGAACCAGTTACAGTTAGAATTGAAAGACCTACAAGATTAGATAGAGCTAGAAGTTTAGGTTACAAAGCAAAGCCTGGAATTATTGTTGTTAGACAAAAAGTAAAGAGAGGGGGAAGGATGAGACCTAAACCTGCAGGTGGTAGAAAACCTAGAAGATATACAAGAAGAAAAAATGTAGGTAAAAGCTATCAGCAAGTTGCTGAAGAAAGAGCTAATAGAAAATATGTTAATTGCGAAGTTCTTAACAGCTATTGGGTAATAGAAGATGCAATTTATGTATGGTATGAAATTATTCTAGTTGATAATAAACATCCTGCAATTAAAAGTGATAAAAGTCTTGGATGGACTGCTGCTCCAAAACACAGAGCAAGAGTTTTCAGAGGCAAAACATCTGCTGGAAGAAAATCTCGTGGATTAAGAAATAAAGGTAAAGGTGCAGAGAAAATCAGACCTAGCCTAAGAGCAAACAAAAGAAGAGGCAAATAGAGCTTTTTTTATTTTTATTTTTTTATTAATTATTCTTATCTAAATAATCATTCTGTTCCTTTAGGATAACTACCTAATATTTTAAAGAACAATGATGTTGCTTCTATCTCTACTAATACTTTTTTTATATTTTCATCATCTATTCCACCATCTATCTCAACAAAGAACATATATTCCCATGGAGTACCAAGTATTGGTCTAGACTCTAATTTAGTCATGTTAACATTATGCATAGAAAGTCTTTGCAAAGCATTTACTAAAGCACCGGGATAATGTTTTGTCTTTAAAGCAATACAAGTTTTTTCTTTTTTAATATTTTCATTAGTAGATTGAATAGTCTCTAAATTAATCCTATCAACCATTTCAGGTAATACAACTACGAAAAACTTTGTAATACTTACATGACTTTCAATAGATTCATCAATTTTATTTAAATTATAGATTTCAGCACATAAATTAGAAGCAATTGCTGCCTCATCAATTCTTAATCTTTCACTAACCATCTTTGCAGCACCAGCTGTATCATAAACAGGAACAGCTTTAAGTTTATGCTTCTTGATAAAATCTTTACATTGATCTAATGCAACAGGATGTGAATAAATAGTTTTAAGATTATCAAAACTTGTACCTTTATTGAAAAGCAGACAATGATTTATCTTTACAAATACTTCTCCAACTATAACCAACCCATCACGAACAAGCAGATCATAATTAGATGCAACACTTCCAGCTATAGTATTCTCAAAAGGTATAACTCCTGCATCAATTTCTTTGTTTTTAACTGCTTCGAAAACATCATCAAAACCATCAAAACTAATTGCATCAATATTCCCACATAAATTCTTAAAATATTGATTTACAGCTATTTCACTATATGCACCCTTTATACCTTGGAATCCGATTTTCATTTTTTCATCCCCTACTTTGTTTTAATTTATCATCTATATTTTTCAATGATGAAATTAATTTTTTCCTAACTTCATCTGAATATTTATTTTGATGATTAATATCTTCAAATAATTGATAAGTATCATTACAAACAACACCAAGTATATGTAATAATCTTTTGTAACCTTCTGTGTCTATTTCATGAGCTTCTGCCCCCATATCAATCAATGCATGACCAATAAAATGTGTTAGAACTTGAGTCATAGCAATTTGCTTATCATGCTCTTCAGGGGTTGTTTCAATAACTATCAAACCTTTATGTCTAAAAAGATTAATAATTGTTTTAAAACGCATATCATTTACCCTAACTTTACATACAACTATTTTTTTATCTTTAATACTATCTGCTGCACTATCTGGGCCAAACATAGGGTGTGTTGCAATAATATCAATATTTTCAGGCAAATGTTGTTTCATAATCTCAACTGGAAATTCTTTTACTGAACAGACATCCATAACAATCGCACCTTTTTTAAGTAATGGTGAAATTTGTTTAATTATATTCTCAAATTCAGATATAGGGACAGCAGGAATAATAATATCTGATTTGCATACTTCTTCTAGGGATAAAAGTTTTCCACCTGAAGCAATTACACTTTCTTTATCATGGTTAATATCAAAAACAAAAATATCAAAATCAACAGCTAAATTTTTAACTAATAATTTACCAAACCTACCAAATCCAATAATCCCTATTCTAAATCCAGATTTGTCTGTATTTGAATCTGAGAGGTGTAAAGATGAATTTGATTTATTTTGAGATGTTTTATTTTCTGAACTTAATAATTTACTTGCTTGATGTTTCTTTGAATGAGTCATAATTATCTTGATTATATTTTCAACAAAACTTGGTTCAATATTGTTTTCAATTGCTTTTTTTTTGAGTCTATCAACTATTTCGCCTTCTCTAACAACATCAAGAATAGGAAAATTTGTTTCTGCTTTAAAATTTGCAACAGCATCAACAATATCTTGTCTGCTTTTTAATAATTTAATGATAGTATCATCAATATCATCAATTTGTTTTCTTAATGATTCAATTTTCATGATTCCCACCATTATTTTCTTTGTTTCCCTTGTTTTCTTTGTTACCTTTATTTAAAAAAATAGATTGTGCCCTATGCCTTAAAAGATGATCACATAAAACTAAAGCTGCCATTGCTTCAACAATAGGAACAGCCCTAGGTAAAACACAAGGATCATGTCTACCTTTTGCTTCAAGTTCAACAACATTTTGATTCATATCAATAGTTTTTTGTTCTTTTCCAATTGTTGATGTTGGTTTAAAAGCAACATTGAATATCAAAGGCATCCCGTTAGAAATACCACCCAATACTCCACCAGCATTATTTGTTTTAGTTTGTATTTTCCCATCTAAAACATTTTTTTCATTTACAATAATTATTTCATCATTATGTTCACTACCTTTCATTAAAACAGAATTAAAGCCAGACCCCATTTCAAAACCTTTTGTTGCATTAATTGACATCATAGCTTTAGCAAGGTCTGCTTCTAATTTATCAAAAATAGGTTCACCTAAACCAACAGGAACATTTTTTATAATACAGGTGATTATACCACCAACTGAATCATTTTCTGCTTTTGCTTTTTCAATTGTTATTTTCATTTCCGCTGCTGCTTTTTTATCAGGACATCTCACTAAACTTCCATCAATATTTTCTTGTGTAAATTGATTAACCTGAACAGAATCTAAATTAACTTCAGCAATTACATCTTTTATTTGCTTAACAAAACCAACAATTTCTACATTTGCTAATTCTCTTAATAATCTTTTTGCAATTGCACCAGCTGCAACATTTCCTGCAGTTATTCTAGCAGAACTTCTACCTCCACCTCTATGATCTCTAATTCCAAATTTTTGGTGTAAAGTCATATCTGAATGTCCAGGTCTGAAAACATCTTTTAAGTTATCATAATCTTTTGATTCTGCATCACTATTTTTAATGATTAATGATATAGGAGCACCCGTTGTTTTCCCTTCAAAAACACCTGATAATATTTCAACTTCATCAGACTCATTTCTTTGTGTAGTTAAAGAACTTTGTCCAGGTCTTCTTCTATCTAAATCTAATTGAATGTCTTTTTCATTTAGATTTAATAATGATGGGCATCCATCTATAACTACCCCAATTGCTTTTCCATGGGATTCTCCCCAATTTGTTATCTTAAACATTTTACCGATTGTATTTGACATTTTATTTCACCTTTGTAATTATTGATTTTTATTTATCATCAGTTCCTTTTTTACAACATCATACATTAAATCTACATCTGGTTTTTCACCAATCCATAATTCAAATGCTGCTGCACCTTGATGTACTAACATCTTTAATCCATCAATTGTTTTACATCCTGCTTCTTCTGCTTCTCTAAGCAATCTTGTTTTTAAAGGATTGTAAACGATATCAAACACTATTTTAAAATTCTTTAATGTGTTTGAAGTTGTAATAGTGTCATTAATATTTGGATGCATACCAACAGGTGTAGCATTGATTAGTAAATCTGCTTTAATATTATTGAGTTCAGATATGTCAACAGATTTTCCATTAAATTCATCTGCAAGTTTATCTGCATCTTCTTTTTTCTTACTCATAATAATAAGATTATCACCTTTGATGCCAACGCTTGACATAGCATATGTAATTGCTCTTCCAGCTCCACCTGCTCCAACTAGTACAACTTTCATATCTTTCAAATTGTTCCCTTCAGATTCTAGTTTTTCTTCAATTGCTTTTAATGCACCTAACCAATCAGTATTAAATCCTTTTAATTTTCCATTTTCATTTAGTACACTATTAACTGCACCAATTTGTTTAGCAACACTATCTATTTCATCCAACTCATTAATTATATTTTGCTTATGTGGAATTGTAATATTAAATCCAGTAATATTTGATGAACGTAAATTCTTTACAGTATTTTTCAATTCATCTGCTTTTACACATTTGGTTTCATATACAATATCTAAACCTACTTTCTCAAATGCTGCATTATGCATGATTGAACTCATACTATGGGCAACAGGATCACCAATTAACAAACAAACTTTTTGAAATACTAATCTTTGTTGTATTTCTTTGATCTGTTCAATACTAATTTGTCCTGGAGCGCTTTGATTTTCAGAGGGTACACTTGTTTTATTATCAATATCTTTACAAACAGGAACAAATGTTGAAATAAATCCACCAAATATTCCAGATAATGCCCTTGATATTTTGCCATGTCTACCCATGACTATTCCAATCATTTCTTTTTGTTTATCCCCATTATTCATAGACTTTGTTTTTTCAATGAGATTAAACATAATAATATTATCAACAGCTGAATTACCCATACAAGCAATTTTTATAATATCTGCATCTGTTGATTTAATCTCTTCAAGTACATCATTAATATTATCAGGTAATTTTTTAAAATCATGAAATGAACAGATTATTTTTGTCTTGTCTTGTTTTGTTTTGTTATCTGTTGTATTTGCATTACTATTTTTTTCTTTTACAAGAGTAATGATATTTTTCACAACATCAATTCCTGAACTTAGTTCAATATCAACAAAATCTGCATTAACATCAATTGCTGTTTTTAATAAATTAATTCTTTCGTCTTCTGTTCCTTGAAAAAGTCCCCCCTCACTTATTCTTCTATTAGTAATTATAATTTTTTGATTATTTTTCTTGTTTTCAATTATAATTTTCACATCATTCTCACTTATATTTTTGATGTGGTCAATTCTAACTTCAACAATTTCTGCAACATTTTCTGATTTCTTAAGCATTTTAAGAGTATCATTAAGATTATCTTCAGCAACAACTGCAGCAATTTTTAGATTATGGAGTATGTTTTTTTGATGTGATATTTTTTCTTCAAGCATATCAACAACTAATTTAATCTCAGCAGCAATATCTTTTATGTCCCCATTAGCTGTATTAATAATAAAATCAGCTGCTTCTTCATATAGTGGTTGTCTTCTTGACAAAACCTCTTGTACCTCTTTTTTTGTGCCTAAACCAGTGAGTGTTGGCCTACTTCCATTTAAACCCAATCGATCTATGATTATTTCTGGAGAAGCATCAAGCAAAAAAATGATACTATTCTTTCTAAGATGTTTGATGTTATCTTTATTTTCAACAACACCGCCACCACAATCAACAATACAAGCCTTCCCTTTATTATTGATTACTGAAATATTTTTAATAACATCAAATTCAACATCCCTAAAAGATTTCCATCCTAACTCTTTTACAAATTCAGCAATTGATCCAATTTGTTTAACAATAGTTTCATCTGTACTAATCATGGGGATATTTAGTTTAATACTTAATTCTCTCGCAACTGAACTTTTTCCAGTTGCTCTATATCCTATGAGTACAATGTTTTTTTTCATTTTACAATCTCAACGCCAATTTCTTCAAGCTTTTTCCAAAATCCAGGGAATGATTTATTGACACATCCAGGATTATTGATTTTAATTCCACTTATTTTAAGACCAATTAAAGCAAAACTCATTGCCATCCTATGATCATTATGTGGATCAATTATGATGGAGATATGCCCTTCCCTTCCATTAAGTAAACCTTTTGAGATCATGATTTCATCATGATTTGATTTAGCAATTACTCCAAGTTTATTAAGTTCCTTTATGGTGTCATTAATCCTATCGCTTTCTTTTAAGGAGATATTACTAATATTTTTGATAATTGTGTTTCCATTTGCAAATGCAGCAACTGCAACTAATGTTTGTACTGAGTCAGGCATTGAAGACATATCAACCTCAACACCAACTAATTTATTAGGGCCTTTTAATGCAATAAAATCTTTTCCATCTAAAACAATGAAATCTTTTCCTTTCTCAATTTCACAACCCATTTTTTCTAATACATCAACAAATTTAGCTTCACCATGTACTGAATCTAAGTCTAAATGATTAATTTTAATCTTGCCTGGAACAATTGCAGCTGCAGCTAAAAAGTAATTTGCTGAACTCCAATCACTAGGAATTGTAAATCCCATTGCATTGAATTTTTGATTAGTTTTGATGATGAATTTATTGTAATCATCTCTTTCAATCTTAACTCCAAATGTTTCCATTAAAGAGATTGTAAGATCAACATAACTTTTTGAAACAACTTCACCAGTTGTTATTATTTCAACATCATTTTTAGATTTGTTTGCTATACTTGGAGCAATTAATAATAATGAACTTAAAAACTGGCTACTAAGAGATGCATCAATAACAACTTTGTTGCTTTTCAAATTATTACTATTGCCATTATTTCCATTTAAGTTCTCACCACCCACAACAATTGGACAACAATCTTTATTTACTTGATTTAATCTTTCAATATTAACACCTAATTGTTCTAATGTATTAATTAAAGGAGCAATTGGTCTTTCTTGAATCCTTTTACTACCAGTTATTTTAATTTTGCCTTCTGCTAAGGAAGCAATTCCTGTGATAAACCTAAGTAAAGTTCCTGATTCACCAACATGAATTTCAGTCTCTATTGTTTCAATGTTCCCACCAGTCCCTATAATCTCAAGACTACTTCCTTCCCTTTTAATAGATACACCAAATTGTTTTAAAGCAATTATTGCTTTGTTTATATCATCATTATCAGGAACATTTTTTAATATGGAAGTTCCATCTGCAAGTGCAGCAATCATTAAAACTCTATTAGCCACATACTTGCTCCCAGGAATATTTATTTCTGCATCTAATTTAGTTATTGGTTTTATCTCAATGATTTTTTCTGAAATTGATTTTATCTCACTAATTCCCTGTTTATTTACACTAGATTCACAACAAATATCAATTGCTTGTTTTATTTTACCCTCATCAATTTCAAATGAAAATTCATTATCTTTATTTTTTATCTTACCAATTTTTTCAAGTAAAACTATTTTAGGTTTGTTACTAGTATTTTTTTTGTCAGATTTCATTAATTCAATTAAATTATTTGAATCAAGATTTTCATCAATATTTACAGGTAATCCTAATTGCTTCAACAAATTAATTATTTTATTATGTTGTTCTGAACTAATTAACCCTAATATCTCTGAAATTTTACTTTCAATAACTATACCGGTACAAATAGCAAACCCATGTTTTTCTTTGAAATTTCTTGCTGTTTCAATTGCATGACCTATTGTATGTCCTAAATTCAACACTTGTCTTAGTCCTAATTCTTGTTCATCTTTTTCTACAACATTTGCTTTAAGCTTTATTGACTTGCTAATAATATCAATAAGGATTTCTTTATCCAATTTTATTCTTTGAGGTATTAAAGGTTCTACATTTGGTACTAAAGAACCTATATTGTTTTCTAGAAAAGTAAAAAAGTCTTCATCTAATGCAATAGCTATCTTTACAATTTCTGCAACCCCATTTCTAAATTCTTCATCTGAAAGTGTATTAAGGAAATCAATATCTGCAATTACTATTTCTGGTTGAGAAAAAGTACCTATCAGATTTTTACCTTGTTTTGTGTTTATTCCAGTTTTCCCACCAACTGATGAATCTACCATAGATAACAAAGTTGTTGGAATTTGTATTAATGGAATTCCCCTGTTAAAAGTTGATGAAATAAAACCTGCTAAATCACCTACAACACCACCACCAAAAGCAATAATTAATGAATTTCTTCCAAAACCTTCATCAAGCATCAAATCTTCAATCTCTTGTTTTTGTTCTCTTGATTTACTCTCTTCACCAGCAGGGATTGAAATTAAAAAAGGAGAATTATTAGAAGATACGTCATCTAATAAATTATCATCAGGTAAAAGATCAGACAATAACAAAAGCAATCTTTTACCATGTGATTTATTTACATTATCATCTGTAATAATCACAATCCTTTTACCTTTATGATTTTCTTTAATGAAATTTTTCAATTCATTCAATATTCCACTGCCTACTAAAACTTTGTATTCTTTCTTATTTGATGGAATGTTTACATTAATTGTTTTCATTTTATCTATTAACTTGTGGGTTGAAGATTAACCCAAAATTATTTTTTTACCAACTGCTTCACAAACTGGTTTTAATTCACCAAGTAACTGAGCAAGTTGATGTGGATGTAAAGATTGTGCACCATCACATAATGCTTCTTCAGGGTTTGGATGCATCTCCACTAACAAACCATCTGCTCCAACTGCTGCTGAAGCTTTGCTGATAGGTATGATTATTTCTCTTACCCCAGCTGAATGACTTGGATCAACTATAACTGGCAAATGAGTTTCTCTTTTCAATAATGCAACTGCATTAATATCAAGAGTATTTCTGTAAGCAGTTTCGAATGTTCTTATTCCTCTTTCACATAATATTACATTCTTATTTCCATTTGCAAGTATATATTCTGCTGCCATCAAAAATTCATTAATAGTTGCTGAACTACCTCTTTTCAAAATAACTGGTTTGTTAATCTTACCCATTTCTTTCAAAAGATCAAAGTTCTGCATGTTTCTTGCCCCAACTCTTAAAATATCTACATATTCTGCAGCAATTCTTACATCTCTAACATCCATAACTTCTGTTTCAACAAGTAAACCAACTTCATCCCTAACTTTTTTCAAAAGCTTTAAGCCTTCAATACCCATGCCTTGAAAATCATATGGTGATGTCCTAGGTTTGAAAGCAGATGCTCGCATTATTTTTACACCCATTTCTTTCAATAATCTTGCTGCTTTCATTATCTGTTCTTCACTTTCAATTGAACAAGGTCCAGCGATTACAACAAATTCCCCATTCCCAATTGAAACATCCCCATTTATACCTGCAATTTTTATGACTGTTGTTTCAGAATGATGCTCTCTGCTTGCAAGTTTGAAAGGTTTCATAACCTTAACTACTTTCTCTACACAATCAATTGACGCAAATCTATTAGATTCTCCCCTTGAATCTCCATGAATGTGTATAACTGTCCTTTCTACTCCTTCGAAAGTTACTGGTTTTAGTCCTTTTTCCTCAATTCTAGCTATAATATTGTCTATTTCCTCTTTTTTTGTGTGTGGTTTTAGTACAATTATCATTTTATTTTCCTCCGTTTATTACTTGTTTTTCCTTATTTTTCATTGTTTTTATGATGGAAAGCATCATCCATTTTTATACTTTAGTTTAATAACTAGCTTCTTTGAAACGCCTGAGATTAGAATGCAAAATTAAATAAGATATTAAAGATGCAGGAGACCAGTTATCTAAACTCAGGCCTAATTAAAATAAAAATAGAACCAACTAAAAGATTCAGAAAAGAATTTATTTGATGAGAGATTGCAAGCTATATTAATTGGTAAACATACATTAATATTTCTAAATGAATCTTCCATGATACCATTAGGTAGGTACAAATGATATATAAAACTTTCGACTAATTTAATGATTTTATTCATTTTTTCACCATTAATTTATCAACAAATATAATAATTTCAGATATCATTTTTTGATTATTTTCTAAATTTTTATCAATTAAATTAATAATTGCACTTCCCACAATAACACCATCTGCACCATTAGTTAATATATGCTTAACATGTTCTGATTTTGAGATCCCAAAACCAACATAGATTGGTAATTCAGTTAAACCCCTTATTAATTTAATCTGCTCTAAAAAAGAATAATTTATATTTTCTCTTTTTCCAGTTATACCAAGTAATGATACTAAGTATATATAACCTGAAGAGATATCACATATTTTTTTTATTCTTTCATAAGAGGTTGTTAAAGAAATAATAAAAGGAATATTAACATCATGCTTTATAGCTAAATTTACTAATTCATTTGATTCTTCTAAAGGAATATCTGGACATAAAACTGCATTAATATTTAATTTATTACATTCAGAAAGAAAATTATCAATACCATAGTTATATATTAGATTAAAACTAAGCATTAAACTAATAGGAACATCAGAATATTTTCTAATATCATTTAACAAATCAAAAGCTTTTTTTATATTCATACCAAACGATAATGCCCTATTATTTGCTTTCTGTATTGTTATACCATCCATAATTGGATCTGAAAATGCAAAACCTAATTCTAATTCATCAACCCCATGATCAATTACAGATTTAATTATTTCAAGAGATGTATTATAATCAGGGTCCCCTAATATAAGAAAAGGAATAAATACTTTCTTTTTAAATCTGTTTGGTAATACTTTTCTGTTCCCAATTATTTTATATTGTATTTTAGATGGAATTTTATATTGCATTTTAACATCCCCCATAAAGATCAGAATCTGCATATATCAACTGATTGACATCTTTGTCTCCTCTTCCAGATAAATTAATTACAACAATATCATTATTATTAAAATTATTTTTATTCTTCAAAAGATATGCAATAGCATGTGATGATTCTAATGCTGGTAAAATACCTTCAGTTTTGCAAAGATACTTTAATGCATCAACTGCTTCTTCATCTGTAGCATTACCATAAACTGCTCTTTTTGAATTTTTAAGAAAACTATGAATTGGTCCAACACCTGGATAATCTAAACCAGCAGAGATGCTATATGCTTCTTTTATCTGACCGTCTTTATCCTGAAGAACATATGATTTACTACCATGAAAAATACCAATTGAACCATTTGATAATGTTTTACCATGTTTTTTTACCTTTCCACCTGCTTCAACACCAATCAAGTTTACATTTTTATCATCTAAAAATTCATTAAATATTCCAATTGCATTTGAACCACCACCAACACATGCAATTATTGCCGAGGGAAGTTTTCCTTCAATAGCTAAAATCTGTTCTTTTGTTTCTTTACCGATTATTTCTTGAAATTTTTGTACAATCAATGGATAAGGATGTGGACCAACAACACTACCAATAAGATAATAACAAGTTTTCACATTTGTTATGAAATATCTTAGGGCTTCATTTACAGCATCTTTTAATGTTTTTGATCCTGAATTGACAGAAACAACTTCTGCTCCAAAAAGTTTCATCCTATAAACATTTAGTTTTTGTCTTTCAATATCTTTTTCACCCATAAATACTTTTACAGGAATTCCTAAAAAAGCACCTGCTGCTGCAACAGCAACACCATGTTGTCCAGCACCAGTCTCAGCTATAATTTCTTTCTTCCCCATATATTTTGCAAGTAAAACTTGGCCAAGAGCATTATTAATTTTATGAGCACCAGTATGTAACATATCTTCTCTTTTCAGATATACTTTAAATCCTAAATCTAAAGATATATTTTTTGCAAGATATAAACCAGTTGGTCTACCAGCAAAAACATTTAATAATTGATTTAATTCTTTTTTAAATTTAAAACAATTAATATATTTAATAAATGAATTTTCTAGAGTCTCCATTGCTGCAACCATCATCTCAGGAATATACACCCCACCAAATTCACCAAATTTAGTATTAAGCTTCATTAGCAATCACCTCTTTCTCATTTATATTTTTGTGATTTATATTTATAGAATGCATAATATCCATAATCTCTTTAATCAAAACATTATCTTTTTTCCCAAGAGTAGATTCAGCAGCAGAACAAATATCAATACAAAATGGTTTTACTTTTGAAATAATTTCTTTAATATTTTCTGAATTAAGTCCCCCTGCAATAAATATTTTACCAGGTAAATTCAATTTATTAGATTTATCCATAATACTTTTTAAACTAAATGTTGTACCAGTCCCACCATATGCTTCTTTTGAGTATGTATCAAGAAGGGTTGCATATGATTTTAATAATTTTGAACTGATTAAAATATTTTCATTAATTCTTGATACCTTGATAACATGACTGTTTATTTTTTCATTTCCAAAATATTTTTCAGGATTATGCATTTGAGCAAAATCAATATTTGTAGATCTAATTATTTCATTTATTTCATTAACAGATGAATCAACAAAAATACCAACTGTTTGAAATTTATAAGGATATTTATTTTGTAATTCAGAGATTATAGTTTTAGCTTTTTCAGATGAAATATATCTTGGACTACCATTATAAAAATTAAAACCTAAAAAATCAACTCCTACCTTAATTGCATTTTCTGCATCTTCTAAATTAGTAATACCACATATTTTTATTTTAGATATATGTAATGAGGATAATTTATCAGATATGGCATTTAAATTTTCTGATTTCATCAATGTAGTGCCTATAAGAACAGCATTAGTATCAACATAAAGTATATCTTCTCTAGTTGAAATACCAGATTCAGAAATAATAATGACATCATTATTATTGTTGTTATTATTGTTGTTGTTATTGTTGTTGTTATTGTTATTGTTGTTGTTGTTATTGTTGTTGTTATTGTTGTTGTTGTTATTGTTATTGTTGTTGTTGTTATTGTTATTGTTGTTGTTGTTATTGATATGATTATAAATAATATTTTTTAACTTAATAGTTCTATTAATATCAATACTAAAATCCGTTAGATCTCTATTATTAATACCAATTATTTCTGCACCTGCGCCTAATGCTTTCTCAACATCTTTTTTTGATGATACTTCAACAACACAATCCATTCTAAGCTTTTTTGCAGTATTTATCATCAATCTTAATATATCCTTATGTAACAAAGATGAGATTAAAAGAACTGCATCAGCACCATAATATTTAGATTCATATATTTGATATAAATCAATTATAAAATCTTTTCTTAATATTGGTAATGCAGTATATTTTTTTACTTCTTTAATAAAACCTAAATTCCCACTAAAGAATTTTTCATCTGTAATTACAGATATTGCAGAGGCATATTTACCATAAGCAATTACAATATTTTTTATGTCCTTTATTTTATCTAAATACTTATTTGAAGACAAATCCCTAATAATACTATTTGTTGGAGAACTATATTTGATTTCTGCAATTATATTATTCTTTCCTTTTATTGCTTTAAGAAAGCTTCTATCAGAATAAAAATTACCTTTCATTTCTACTAACATCTGATATAATGGTAGTTTATTTTTTAAAGTTTTTACTTCCCTAATTTTATTTTCTATAATATCTGAAATAATATTAACCATAAGACACCATCTCCTTGTCTTGTTTAACTTTACTTATCACTTGATAAGAATTTGAAGATGTTATTTCAATCACTTGATTAAGTTTATCTAATACCTTACCTGAATCAATAACTTGTTTGGCCATCTCAATTCCTTCTTTAAAATTAGATACTTTTCCTGCAATAATTAGAGCTGCAGCTGAATTAAGAACAACAATATTTCTTCTTGATATATCTTTTCTATCTGTTTTTTTTCCAGAAAAAATATCTTTTATAATCTGTGCACTATCTTCTTTTGTATCAGCCCTTAATTCTTCTAATGTTCCATATTTAAAATCATTTTCTGTAGATTTATTAGTTGAATTACAAATACCAATAGAATTATCAAAAGGATCAAATTCATATGTATCGATTTTACCATTATTTAATTCAGTAATTTTTGTTTTTCCAGTTATTGTTAATTCATCTAAACTATTTCCATGAACAACCATAGCTCTTTTTACATCTTTTCTTTTAAGAACCATAGCAAAAAGTTCAGTAAGTTTAGGATCAAAAACACCAAGTAATTGTTTTTCAACATTTGCTGGATTCAATAAGGGCCCAATCATATTAAATATTGTTTTGATACCTAATCTTTTTCTTACTGTAGATATATTTTTCATGACTGGATGATGTTTGCATGCATAAAGAAATCTAATGCCTGTCTTATTAAAACAAATTTCTGCTTTTTCTTCATCTAAACTAATGTTTATTCCTAAAGCTTCTAAAACATCTACACTACCACTTTTTGAAGAAACTGATCTATTGCCATGTTTTGCAATTTTTACATCACATGCAGCTACAACAAAAACAGTTGCTGTAGAAATATTAAATGTACTAATGCTAGATGTTTTGTCACCACCAGTCCCACATAAATCAATACAATCTTTGTATTCTTCAGAAGCGTTTTTTTCTATAAGAACAGCTTTACTCATCATCTCATCAACAAAATATGTTAATTCATCTGAAGATACACCCTTTGATTGCAAAGCAACTAACAATGAGGATAATTGAATTTCATCAAATTCATTATTCTCAATTTGTGAACAGATATATTTAACCTCATTTTTATCAAGTTCTTGTTTTTTTATTAATTTATCTATCATTTCTTTAATCATGTTTATCACCCACATTGTTTACAAAAGTATTATTGCTTATCACATTCCCTATTAATTTCATCCCTGCATCATTTTCCATAGATAATATTGATTCAGGATGAAATTGTATACATTCAATTGGTAAAGATTTATGTCTTGCTGCCATTATGATAGGTAATTTAGAATTATTATTAATTCCAACATTGGTTTTTGCACTAATCTCAAAACAAGCTGGAACTTCATAAACACCTAAAGAATTATATCTTGCAAATTTCTGGTTCTTTTTTATTTCTTTAAAAATTGTTTTACCATCATTTAAAATACTAACAGAATCTCCATGAACTACTTCTGATAAATTTAATGGTTTTGGTGAAACACCAAAATATTCCATAATTGCTTGAAAACCAAGACAGATTCCAAATAATGGAATAAACTTATGATACTTATCAATAATCTCTAAATAATTTCCTGCTTGTTTTGGTCCAGATGGTCCTGGCCCTAAAAGAATAAAATCTGGTTTTTCTTTTTCTAAGAATTCATCAATAATATCAATTGAACAATCACTTTTATACATAATTACTTCTGCTCCTTGTTTTCTAAAATAAGCAGCAATAGTATTTGCAAAAGAATCATAATTATCAATAAACAATATTTTGATAAGTTTATTAGTTGCTCTTCTTTTAGTTGCTATTATTTTATCTGTATATCTCTTAATCATAATTCCACCCCTAATACAGATAATGTTTTTGACATTTTTAATTTTGTTTCATTTAATTCATTTTCAGGATTTGATAGAGAAACAATCCCACCACCGGCTCTGATAATAGAAAAATTATTTTTAACATGAACAGACCTGATTGTAATTCCTGTATTGCAATCCCCATTAAAAGAAAGAAAACCAATTGAACCACCATAGAAATTTCTAGGAGAAGATTCATATTGTTCAATCATCTTCATTGCTTCTAATTTTGGTGCACCACTTAATGTTCCAGCAGGTAATGTAATTAACATAGCATCAATTGCATTAATTTTAGATTTAAGCTCCCCCTTTACACCAGAAACTAGATGATATAGATTAGGATATTCTTCAATTGTGAATAAATCAGAAATATATACAGAATCATCAACACATATTGCATGAAGTTCACTTCTTGCAAGATCAACTAACATCGTATGTTCTCTTTTTTCTTTTTCATCAGTTAACAAATTTATTCTTGCAGAAGCATCCTTTAACACATTATTTGATCTAGAAATGGTTCCAGCTATTGGTCTAATTTCAATAACACCTTTTTTAACAACAATATGCATTTCTGGAGAAGCACCATACAAAAATTCATTATCTCCAAAATTATAAAAGAAAGAATAAGGTGAAGGATTTATCTTTCTTAATTTAGTATATGATAATAATGGATGTTGAATAAGAGGTAAGGTTATACTTCGTGATAAAACACATTGCATTGCCCTACCATTTCTTATGTCCTTTATGACCTGATCTGCTTTTAGTTTATATTCCTGCTCAGACATGTCATATGATAATTTTTTTTTTGCATGATTATAATTTAAATATGAAGATTTATCTATAGATAAAGAGTTAGATTGTTCTAAGGATATAGGTTTTAATTTTTCTGTAATTATATATCCGTTAATATTTGAATTAGAAATACTATCAAAAGAGAATTCTAATAATTCTGCTTTTTCTTTAATATCATCAAAAACATATACAGATGAAGGAATAAAGAAAACAAAATCACCCACTGATTCAGAATTTTTGATTAAATTAGATTTAGAATTTTTGATTAAAGTAAGATTATGAAAGTTTTTTGAGAATTCATATGAAAATGCACCATATAAAGCAGCATAACTACAATTAGAATCAAATTTATTAAGTATTGTCTTAAGAACAATAGAAACATTTTTCATTTTGATGATATTATCACTAGTTATATTTTTGTCAATCTCTTTTTTTACTTTGCCTTTGATAATATCTGTAGAAATAAGAAGATTATATGCAAAAAAGAAATCTGAGTTACTAAAAAGAGTTAAAATCTTTTTTCCAAATTCATTTAATGCTTTAATTGTAAATGTTTCTCCTTTAGCTGTTATTTTAACTGCTGGATCTGGAACAATAATGCTTTGCCTACCATATTTCAGATTTAAAGACTTAGATTCCATAAGCAAACTTGTATTATTCCCATTATCTGAAAGCTTAGAGTATAATTTAAATGGATCTTGATACTTTATTTCTCTGCATCTAATATTTATTTTGATTTTATCTATTTTAATTTTTGATTTCATAACAACTATATTGTGCCCAATACATTTAAAGATAGTGTCACAAATAGAAAACTTTATTAATAAGTGGCACATATTAGGTGAATATGTCACAAATAGAACAAGAATTTAGGCTTTTCTTAAGTAAAAACCCAGAAGTTGAAAGCTGTTACCAAGAAGGTCTTATTAATAGAAGATCCCTTGCAAGGTATTTAATTAAGCAAGGGATTGCAAAAAGTAACCAAGTAGATGCAGTCATAGCTATGTTAAGAAGGTTTCAATTTAAAGAAATTAGTAAGAAAAATAAAGATATATTCAAAGGAATTAAAACACAAGTTAAAGATAATATAATTATATTTGATTTTGAAAAAGAAAAAGAATTAGTTAGAAAATTAGATAAGTTAATTGCAAATACAGATTATGATAAAGGAGATACACTCAAAATAGTAGTTGGATCTGGTTCTGTTAAATTGTTTATTGATGAAAAGAATGAAGCAAAAGTAAAAGATCTACTTAAGATGTTTAAAGTAAAGAATAAATATAAAAATATTTCTGAAATAAGTTTAATGTTTGATGACAAAGTAGTAGATGCAAAGGGAATATTATGTAGTGTAACAAAAGAATTAGCTGTAAATGATGTTTTTATAACAGAATTGTTGACTGCAAGCCCTGAATTATTAATATATTTGAAAGAAGAATTTGTTGTAAAAGCATACGAAGTTTTAAAAAGAATGCAAAAGTGATTTAGTTAAGAAATAATTTTAAAAAAAAGAAAAAATTACCAATCAATCTCATCTAATTCTTGTTCAAGATTTTCTAGGTCTTCATCACCAAGATCAGCTTCAATCTCTGTGACTTCATCAAATGTTTCAGCTGTTTCCTTTGTTTCTGGAAGATCTTCAACAACATCAAGAGTTGTATCTTCTGTTGTTGTATCCTCTGTTTTTTCTTCAGGTCTTGTGTTTTCAGTAGTATCTGTTGGAACTTCTGTAACACAACCAATAACCATAACAGCAACTAAAAGCAATAACATAATTGTAAATAGTTTTTTCATATTAACACCTCGTTTTGATGTATTAGATTTTATTTAATATATATAGTTTGTGGATTTTCTAGCTGGAAAATTATATAAATAAACAAGCATTTTTCTTATCTAAATGGACCTGTGGCCTAGTCTGGATCGGGCGACTGCCTCCTACACATTGTGAAGAAAGCAGTAGGTCGGGAGTTCGAATCTCCCCAGGTCCGTTATTTATTTCTCTGTTGTACTCTAAACTACTACACTTCTTTATTAATCCCTAACACATACAAATGATTATGTCAGAGCCAGCTATAGACATTGGTATACAAACAGATAAGATTACAATTCTTTATGGGGGATTGCCAGTAATAGCTGTTGCTATACATAACAAAGAAAGAAATACAGTAGAAATTGCAAGAAAACTACATCAAGACTTAGGAACATATGCATTTATTTACCATGGAGATAGAGAAACTTGTTGGAGAGGAACTCAAGATGCAATGTATGGAATAATTGATAATATTGTTGCATATTATGGAAGAGCAGGGATAATCTCATTACATCGAAGAAAACATAAAATAAGAGTAGCAGAACCAAAAGATAGAAATTTAGTTGAATTAGGGACATTAAGTGATCAATCTTTAGATATTGCATTAAAAGGAATGTTTAAAGAAAGATTAGATGAGCATGGAGTAATATTTGATGATAATATTAAATTTACTGGTGGGCAAGAGATTAGAGGTGTACATAAAAGATATAATAATCCAAATTATGTAAAAGGTAACAAAAATAGTTATGATGCATCTTCTAATAAAGTGCAGATTGCACAGCTTGAAATAAATGCTGATAAATCACATGTTCCTGAACATTATATGATTACAAAAATATTAGCAGAAACAATGTTAAGATAACTTACTTCAATCTTCTTAAGCAAACAGGACAGAAACATATAGATCTAAATACATCATCTCTTACTTTTGTATTCATTTTAAATTCACAATGTTTGCATATCATTTTGATAAGACTTATCTGCTCTTAGTAATGTTATTTAAACCTATGTAATTTTGGTTTTATCTGATAATTATGCAAAAAACAACAACAAAGGCACGGACGTACTAAAGTCCTACTCGCCTATCGGCTCGCCCGGCCATGTTGTTTCTTGCCTTCTATTAATAATATAGGCATTAGAACTATATTAAGAAGTGCTGTCTTGATAGCTACAACAGAAATTTACACAGAAAAATGAATTATTAAAATAAAAATAAAAAAATTAACGCATTTTCATCATTGTGTCTTCTAATGCTTTATCTAATGTGTTTTCTAATTCTTTCTCAAGAGCCTTATCAGATGGAACTGATTTACCTATATTAGTCTCTCTTTGAAGATGGTCATAAACTTCTTTAAATAGACCATCATATAAACCAGGATTACTTTTCGTACCTAAAAAATTAGGATCACGCAAAGTGTGAAGAATAACTTTTGAATCCTTACCATATTCTGGTCTTTGCCTAATAATTAATTCATCAGGTGTTCCATCTCCATTTGTATCAAGAAGTGTATAAATCAACCTAAAATAGTAGTTACCAATCTTCTTCTTAGTATATAAGGATAAATAATCTTTTGTACATGAAAAAACAGTATCTTTTACTTCACTATCAAGTCCAAATCTGTTTTCAGCAACATTTTTTCTTAGATCTGCTATATGTTCAGCAACATAAAAATCCCTTAATTTAACAAACTCATCCTGATACTTAGCACAAACTTCACCATCTATATAAATTTCCCCACCTGATAAGATGGCATGGGGGAAATAAGATGATGAGTATTCATTAGTATTTACACCAAAACTAATATCACATGATTTATTAGTAATAACATCAACAAAATCAACATCTAATTTTGCAATAAAACCAATAGGTAATTGTTTAGAAGCATATTTTGTTATTCTTAAATCATAGTTATCAATGTTTTTTAAACATTCAATTACATGTGCTAACTTTTCTTTTTTTGTTGGTCCATCATCATACACTTCAGCAAATACTTTACTTGTTACTCCTGAAGTTGCAACTGCTACTGTTCCTGCTAATATTTGTTTTATGAATTTTCTTCTACTATTATTTGTCATTTTTATTACCTCATTAAATACCTACTCCAACCATTGCACCCATTCCAAAATCATATTCTTTTCCAACTTTGAAATCAAAACTAATTTCTGCATCTACAGGCCCATAACTAAAAGCTAATCCAACTTTAGGAGTCCACATAACATTATTTCCAGAAGTTGCACCAATTCTTGGTAGCCCTATAATTATTTCAGCACTTGATTTTGCTTTTGGTGAATAAAAACCAACGCCAATATTATAACCCATTTCAAATAATGAATTTTCTCCAAAAGTAGTCATCCCTGTTAGTTCTTGTGAATATCTAATGTTTGATTTTGAAATTAATCTAGTGTTTAATCCATCTCCATAATATACTGAAGCTTTTTCATCAATGAAACCTTTTCCACCCAAATAGATACCATGAACCCTTACATCATCATCATTAGAAGAATTAGGACTATCCATAGATGTTGTTGCATAACCAAATTTAAGATCAAAATTAGTAACTTTAGTTTTAGTATTGGTTGTAACTCCACTACAACCAGGCAATACAACTCCAAAAACTGCTAATGCTGCTAATCCATAGACTGCACCAACGATTAGTTTTTGCATAACAGGATGTCTTTGTTTGAAATATTCAGGCATATCTTCAGGTTTTCCAGATTCATCAAATCCAATAAAACTATCAACTGCTTCAACTAACAAATCATCTTCACCTTTTTGATATGTTCTTCTAGCAAAAATAGGTAGTTCACAACCTACTTCATGTTTCTTAACTATTTCTCTTCCCTGATCATCAACTAATCCAGTTGATTCTGTAATTGTATTTTCTAATCCCTGAAATGATTCAGGTGTTGGTTTGATTATCATCTTTTCATATAAACCTCAGCACAGATTTTATCGCCTTGTCTTTTGTATCTTGTCATTGTTCCACTTAATGTTATTTCGCCACCTTTACCCTCTGTTAAATAATCAGCAATCATTGTTTTAGCTTCATATTCAGTCATATCTCTTTTAGTAGAAACATCACCCATACTAGAACAAGCTCTAGCAAAAATACCATTATTAATTTCTTTTACTTCTGGTTTTAATGTTGTTGCACAGCTTGAAAGTAATAATGTACCTAATGCAACATAAAACATATTTTTTAATGAATTGTAAACTCCATTATTGTAAGATTTTATCTCTACTTTCTCATCAATTTTACAATCTATTTTACTTTCTATATTATCATCCATCATTTTTTTCACCTATATTATTTTTGTAAAGGTTGACCATTTGCATTATATGATGTTTCAGTAGTTTTAACTAACAAACTTGATTGATATTCTTGGACTGTTTCAGTATAGCCACCATTAGCATTATACTTCCTATCCATCATTATATGTTTCCCATCATCAAAATGTTTTTCAGCAAATACTAACCTATCAGATTCATCAAAAGTTTTTTCTTCTAAAACTAATTCTAAACCTGTTGTATTTCCTAAAATTGAACTGTTTTCAGCTTTTTCAGCATCATTTTGGTATAATCTATCACAATTTTTTAATCCAACCATTGCTGTTAAGAATAACAACAAACCACCCATTACTTTTGCTTTTGTAGTATTTGGACTATACCAACTACCTACTTCTTTATGCTCCCAAGCTTTCCTAAATTCTCCACCTGCTTGCATATTTTTTTTATATGAACTTAATTCTTCTGGCATCATTTTTATTTACCTCGATAATGTTTATGTTTGCCTTTACGAAAATGACATTTTTTTATGTACCCAAGTTGATTATAATATACATGACAACCTTGCTTTTTTTTATGATTCTGATTATCTACTTTATGTTTATGTTTACCATTGGTTAAATGACAATGTTCGTTATATCCATGCCTATGACAACTCCAATAGTATGAAACAGGAACACCAATACTAACTCTTTTTGGTAAACAACCAGGCATTGCTGCTGTTCCAGCTATCAATAAAGTTGCAACCAAAGCTTCTAATTTTCTGTTTGATTTAGTCATTATTCCACCCCACACTCACTAACAAGTTACAACAAAGGAGATTATTAATATGTTTTTGATATTATTAATATTAATAATATTAAAAACGAAAGATTTAAATATACAAGAATAATACCATAAAATATGAGAAGAAAGCTAATAAAACAAGGATTAGGTGGGCTAACATTTTATGTTCCTAAAAAATGGAGTGAGAGACTTAATCTAAAGCCAGGAGATGAGATTGATGTAGAAGAAGATGGAAATACTTTGATGATCACTCCTGAAAAAATTATAAAAAATGAAAAAATAACAATTAATACAACAGAAATGAATGATAACTCACTAAAAATTGCTCTTGTTTCAGCATATTGGCAAGGTTTTGAAACAATAATACTAATATCAAAAAAGCCTTTTAAAATAGTTAAAGTAAATAAATTAGTTGGAAGTTTAGTTGGTTTAGTTGTTACAGACCAATCTGATAATAAAATAGAGATAAAAAATGTAGCTTCTGAAAATATTGAAGATGTTGAAAAAATAATCAACAAAATATTCATCACAACCCATTATCAAATAACTAAAGCAATAGAATTATTTGAAGGCGATGTTTCACATATTGAAGAAATAAAGGAATTAAAAAAAGCAGTTACAAAACAAGGTAATTATTGCAGAAGAATAATTTTCTCAACAAATTTTGGAAAAAGTAAATCATATGAATACAACATAATAATATTATTGCATAAAAAGATTACAAGTATTTTAAGTAGGTTTTGTTCTTCCTATAATAAATTAAGCCCTAAATTCAAAAAAGAAACAAAAAATTACTTAATTAAAATAGAAAAATGGTTTTCACAATTACAAAAATCTTACCTTAAATCTGATATTACAAGTGCATTAAAAATGCATGATTTAATGGCAGCAGAAAGAGACAAACTTTACATTAGCAGAGAATATCCTCCTGCATTATCTGTTGTTATGGAATTTATGTTTAGTCTAAGCTCTAGAATAGTAAGTGTATTGATAAAATAAGAGAAAGCCAGGATCTCTCCCAGCCCCCACTCTGCCAAACACGTTTGAGTGTTAATCTAAGTTTTTCATTTGTCTTAAGACTGAATCATCTGCCTTACGTAACTTCATGTCAACTTGTTCTGGACCTATGTTTTTTAAATAGATTTTATTACCATCATTAACATATGAAATTATACTAAGATGACCATCAACAGATCTCCACATTTGATATTCTGATTCAAGAACTTTGATATTATTTTTTCTAAATCCTGAATGTACACCATAATGTAGTCTATTATCTTGTTCAAAAATTTTATAAGTAAAGTTACCATTATCATTCTTTGTTTCCCATGAAACATGCCAGCCTTCATTAAAAACATCATAATGCATAACTAAATTAACATCTTTTGAAACAGACATATTAACATTTTCATAATTTACTTGTTCAAAAAAGCCATGAAAAGTTCTATTTTCTCCAACAAATCTTTCAAGTTCATTTTTTGTTAGATTATAACCATCTCTTGGTTCAATACCAACAAGATTAATACCAAGTACATTAATAATCCCATCAGCACTTGTACTCATATTATATCCCAATCTAAACATTGAATCAAAACCACTTCCTGTTTCCATGTAGTCAACAACATGATCAATTCCACCACCTGGACCATCATAATGTACAAATGACTTTAATCCATCATAAACTTTCTTGATATTTCTTGCTCCCCAACTTCCAGGGTCTGCATTAATAGCTTTTAATAAAACCATTACATGTTCTGGAGCTTTAAGTGCATCCCTTAATCTTCCAGGAAGTTCAACTATTCTTTGATCACCATCAACAATAATTTTTGTTTGATCTGGTTCTAAATTTAATGAATGCACTTTTTGATCTTTTCCAGTCATAAATATTTGACTACCTAATGTCATTTCTTTTCTTGTCATTTTAGTTTCCTCCACTATTTCTTTTAATACTTCCAACTAAATTCATAACCCCTAATTTAGTTAATGGTGCCCCATTATATTTTGTAAATAATCCAGTCTCAGCAATTTGAGGATAAATAGAATCAGATCCTTGCATAGATTTGTATACATCCATAAGAACTTCATTTCTGTTCCTATTAAATTCTTTACGAGAAAGATAAACCCTATGATCAATCTTATTTGTATCAACAGGTATTGGAATCTCATCTACAGAAACTAAACCATTTTTATTTTCTTCATATTCCATCCCCATATGCTTACCTAAATGGATATAAATATCAGTAAGAGTACGAATCATATAAGGACTAGTCCTATCTCTTTTTTTGTAAGAGCTAACTCTTTCAAAATTATCAGGAATATTTGCCAAAAGCCTATATTTTGCAATAGTTCTTCTTGCTAATTTGCCAGATAACGAAGATATTTCTTGATCACTATAAGCAATACCTCTGTTAAAACCAAGATTAAAGCATTCAATATTTTTTTCAAATTCTGTTCTCAAATATTTATTAACTTCATCTGCTACAGTATAAAGACTCACTAAATGATCTTTAGGTGCCATAAACATTGCAGGGAAAAAAGGAACTTTGCCAGCATCTGAATCAATTCCTATAAACCTGTTACTCAACATTCTAAAATAAGTTGTGCTATGTTCTGGTAGGTCCAATATTTTAGCTATTTTGGATATTGAAAGTGGTTTTAAATCACTTGTTTTTAATGACGACAAAAAAGGCGTCTGATAAGCTGCAATTTTTCTATAGGCGTCTTCCAAAAAAGATATATTTCTTTCCCTATACTTAAATAAAACATCTAATACTGCTTTTAAAATAGGATTATTATGATTTTTTTTATATCCTTCAATCCCTTTTATAGGATGAAAATCAAAATTTCTTACTAATTCAATATTATCTCCCCTAACCTTAAAGATAAAATCAGGGTTATGATAAGAATCAAGCAAACCACTAGTAATTTTTTCAAGATCATCATCAGGTATAATATTTGAAACACGACCAGGATTATGAGGTGTAGAAACTATATCAGCCTGCTGCCTTATCCCTTCAATAATCCAATCATTTAAGTTTTGATTTAAAGTTGTTGCTGAAATTAATTCATCTAACTGTTCCATTGATAAATTATGTGTTGGATTATTAAATATTTTGCATTCTACCATTTTAGTTTCCCCGAAAAAAATTAGTTAATCACCTATTTCTTTTACAATAGCTTCCAGGCATTTTCTGATTATTATTTCCAACAACATTAAGCCTAAAAGTTCTTTCAAATAATGCCTTAGCTTCATCCATTGTGATATAATAATTCTCACCTGTGTCAGCATTTCTATAAGTAGTAAGGAGGCACCCCCCTGTTCTTTGGTCTAAATTTGATTCTGCACTAAGATCAATACCACCATCTGGTTTCATATCAGCTTTAATAGGAACCCCATCATAAAAATCAGCAATAATATTTAGCATATCTATTGCCCTTTTATCTACTTTGTAACCAAAAAAAGATTCAACATAAGGTATTTTAGGTGATTCAGATAAACAAGCAATAGTAATTACTGAAGCAGTTGACACAAAACATCCAGCTACTATGTACAGAGCTAACTTTTCCTTTATGTCTAACCCTTTATAGCCATCTTTTAATTTTCCCAACACACCACAAATACTATTAGATTGTTGTATTTCACTTTGATCGTTATTGTTTGTCATTTTTTACCTCGAAAAATAAAAAAATAAAAATTACCTGTGTCTTTTTCCAAGACTACCAGGCATCTTATTTGGTCCATGTTGTTGATTAAACCATTCTTCGCCTTGTCTTTGTTGTTTATTGAACCAGTCTTCACCTTGTTTTTGTTGTTCATTGAACCAGTCTTCACCTTGTTTTTGTTGTTCATCAAACCATTCTTCGCCTTGTTTTTGCGCATCATTGAATTCTTGTTCTAGTTCTTTTTGTTTTCTATTGAACAATTCTTCTGCATCTTTTTCATGTTTATTATATAATCTTTTTGCAGCATCTTGGTCATTTCTGAACCTATTTTTTAAATCTCTCTCTGATTTCTTAATAGGTGATTCATTTACCTTGATTTTCTTCATTCTTGTTTTTGTTTTTTTGTTTTGTTTTGGATCTTTGTAAGATTCAATAACATCCATCCATTTGTGATACAAACCTTTTGCTGCATCTCTACTCATCACTCCGTTTTCATCAGCAATATTTTTCAAGATTTCATTTCTTCTGGTATTATCATAACCAACAACATCCATAATATCACTTAATGCACTAACATACGGTTTTGATCTATTAGTTGCAACATAAGTTTCCACATTTCTTTTTGATATTGTTCTGTCAGTTTTTCTTCCAGTACTATCAGAAGTTATGTATGAAGTTGCTGAACTACTAACACTTGCACCATAAACAATTGTATGATCTGTTTTTTCTTCAACACCAAAATCAGTAAAGATTGCATCTTGTACATCAGGACTCTGCATGTCTAAGACCATGCAAACATCACAAATACTTTGATATACTTCTTCTTTTACTCCAGAACTTCTTAGATTATTACATTTTGTAACTAATAAACCACGATCTGTTGTTTCACTTGCTGTTTGTTTGTCTAACAAATCCTTGTTAACTAATCCTTTAATATAATGTAAAAATATTTCACTACCTTGTGCTCTTATGTTGTCACTTACTTCTTGACCAAAACTTCTATAAAAACAAGAATCAACCTGAAAACATAATTGCGAATCTTCTTTTATGTAACTTTCTTTTAACTCAGCTGGCTGTGCATTAACTGCACTTGCAACAACTGCTGCTGTATATAATATTCCTACCATTTTTATTTTCCCCCATAAATTAATTCTTGTGCTGGTTGTATTTCAGTTAACATTGTTTTGTTAACTGCTAAACCAACTATTTTATCTAAAGCTGGTCTGTATTTCTTGTCGATAGTTTCATCAACTACAGAAAAAACATTTGAGTCTAGAATATCATTATCACTAGTTGCAATAAGATAATCCAGTAATACTGCAGCTTGATAACGTGAATGTAAATCTTGAAATGTAGGTGCTCTTGTTAATTCTCTATGTCTAATTAATCCTGAATGTGCAACTCCTTTTTCTTCTCCAACTTCTTCTTGATGTTCTAATATAGCATCAACAATATTATCATAATCTTTTGCAAACTCTAAATCTCTATTTTGCATCGGCAAACCATATTCTTCTTCATACGCTTTTCTTGCTGTTACTCCTGTTACTGCAGTAGCACCTGCAAATGGTGCAATTATTGCTATTGGCTGTGCTAACAGATATAATAAAAGATTGCCATTAATCTGAGTTGCTTCAAGAAAAGAATTATATGCAGGAACTAGTTGTTCCATAACTCCCTCTAAAACTTCAATTGAAGAATTAGCTCCCCAGATTAATCCAACTCCAAAACAAACTACTGCAGTGGCTCCACCAACAAATCCAAAACCAAAATTAGCCACCTCCTTTTCATCAATATAAAAAGACCTGTCAACAGTATTACAACACTCTTCTATCAAAGCTAAGCCAATGTTCTGCATTTCAAGTTTCTGTTCTAATTGTTGCATTTTATTTTACCTCATTTAACTGTTTGTGTTCTTTCATACATTGGATTGATCAACACGTAAGGTCCAGGATGATACAACATAGATTCCACATTTGGATTTGCTCTGATTGTATTCATCAGTCTTTCTAGTTCATTGAATCGTTTCATATCCATTTCTTTGTTTCCACTTGGAAAATGCCTATCAATCCTATTACTTGGATATCCAGAAGTTGAAAAATGAAATGACAAAGAGTTTGGACTTATACCAGCACTGCAAAAAGTAAAACTACTTGCTGCAAAATAAGCAGATAGTTCAGATTCAGCATGTGTCAAAGGCAATTGCAAACTTGTTGCTAAGTCATCCATTGAAGTGACGTCTGCAAAATCAGCTAATGACCTTTCTCCTTTCTCAATATCTTCAACGCTATATTTTAATATATATTTATGAGCTCTATATCCTTCAAGTAAAGTATTTTTCATCCAATCAATTACTGGGCCTCTAATCTTTCCAGTTTCTTCAAAATCTTCTGGTGAGAAAATTTCTGTATCTAATGAAGCTGCAATATATGCATTCTTATGGCCAAGACCAAAGAAACGTCTGATTAAGAAAATTCTGTTATCTTGATTGTTCTCAAGGTCTAATGAACCTTCTTTATCAATTACTTCCCAACCTTTTAAGTAATTTTCAATTTCCATTAAATATTGATTTGGAAATTTATCTACATGATCTAAAATTGCAGTGTCATCTTGAATCATCTGTTTTAATAATGTTAAATATTCATCAACATCAACTTTTATAATAATTCCACCTGGTGGATCCATAAATCCTTGAAGATTGACAGCATAATGTCCTGGCTTTTCAGCTAAGTGTGATTCTAGAATAGTTCTTAGCTGTTTATTATTTTCATCATATCTTTTTTCAAAATCATATTGTGGTAATACTCTCTTCATTGCTTCCAATACTGGAAGTTGTACTATTGGTGTTTTTTGTTCTTCTTCTGACATTTTATTTTCCCCCATCACCATCCTTCTGCTCTTTTTGTGTATACATCTTTTTTAGGAAATGCTTTTTCCAACAATTTTTTTGCTGCATCTTTATCGCATTCACCATAATCTCGACTTTTATCACTAAGAATTATTGCGCCTTCATCTGTATAACCCACAGATCCACCGCCCTTATTATTTGTATGACCCCTAAAACCATACATTCTAATCTCATCTCTAAATTTGTTTTCAATTATTCCATGTGCTTTTGTATCTGTAGCTCTAAAAAACAATTGATCCTGAAATTCAAATAACATAAATCTTCCCCTATATCCTTCAGGTAAAATAACAACAGGGACATTATTGATATCCAAGCCATTTTCTTTGTATAGATCAAAAGCCTTAAGTTTTTCAGCTAATTCTTTTCTTGAATTGAAATATTGTATCTTTTCACTATAATTTGCTATAATCTTTTCTCTAGCTGTAGCTAATCCTTCATCTGTAATTTCGTAACCAAACACTTCAGAAATGTTATCTACACATTCAAACTCTCCTTTGACTAAATAATGATCAATAGCTTCCCCTGCTTCCTTTTTCATTCCCCCTAGTTTGTAGGCTTTTGCTAATTCTTTTGCTTTTTCAATATGTGGTTTATGATGGCCAAATCCTTTAATCTTATCAGCAATAACTGCCTTAGCCATTTCTCTTGCTGTCTCGTTATTAGCGTATTTTGCTTGGAAATCTTTATTAGTAAATAATTCGTATAATCTGTCTGCATTTTTAGTATTTGTCCATAAGTTCTGAGCAATTTCCAAGGCAGAATCAATATTTTCTGGATCATAATCACCAACTCTGCCATATTCATCAAATATCTTAACAACTTTAGAAAGCTGATCTAATTCTGAAGTATCTAATCCAAATGTTTTTGCTATATCTAAAATATTTTGAGTGTTAAATAAATCAACTGAATCAGGATTTTTGATTTTTCCAACTATTTCTTCTAAATATTTAACAGCATGTGGTTTAATTCTTTCTATTAAATTGTAATCTTTAAATTTAGAATTGCTTGCTATCTTTAATGCATGGTCAAAAAGATCTCTATTTTCAGGAGCAACACACCAATCAAGATATTGATTAATATAACTTTCACGTTGATCTTCCTTGATGCTGCTTAAAACAGTGAGAATATTTACACCTGGACTATCTTCCCATTTAGGTGTTTCAAATACAATCTTCTCTTTTGCTAATTCCTTATCCGCCATCAGTGTTTCAAGACAGAGTATAGCATACTTTGATCGTCTCTCAGAATCATACACAAATGTTTTCACTCCAAGCTTTGCTGCTACAAAAGAATCACTCCATCCATCAATTAATGTTTCAAGCTCTTGATTTGTTAATATTGACATTTTATTTTTCCCCCATCTGTGGTTTTGTAAACTGGAAATGTTGCATGTAATTTCTATCATTGACATAGAAATGATTATAGATACCATGACCTTGAGGATTAGTTATCCCGCAATGATCTTCTCCAGTAAGAATTCCAACTTTTTGTTCTTCAAAAAGTGAAGCCATTGTTGTTACTTGTTCTTCACCTAAACAACATAAACAATCAGGAACCCAAAGTGCTTTACCTTCATCAAAAATAGGTTGTAACCAAGCTAACTCATTTTGTTTAAGTGCTTCTACTGAAGGAATTGTTTCTTCAGATAATTCCTTTATACTATACTCTGTTACAAGAACTCCATTTTGTCTCATTTCATAGTCAAAAGCTAATTGACTTTCTGGTTTATGTTTAATTAGATCACGAACAATATTTACATTAATACCTCTTTCTTCTGCAAAAGCTTCGTAGGTTGCTCTTTCTTTACAAACTGGTAATTCATCTCTCTCTCCTTGAAGTATTTCTTTGTAACGAGTAATTACATCATCATAATGTGCAACAAGTTTTTCAGGCATATCTTCTATATTTTCTGCTTCCCTTAGATCATTGCCTGAAACAGTAATAGAAGGAACACCTAATCTTGCTAAATTAAACCTTGCTAATTCAACTGTTCTGTTCCAATGTGAAGCAGAATTAGAAAAATCATTATTTTTATAACCTGTCCTTTGACCATCTTCATCAAAGTCATCAGAAGGATTTCTATATCTAATAGATTGTGTTGCTTTATCACGATCTAAAACAAATATAATTCCATTTTCTGGCTTTACTCTTTTTACAAATTCATCAATTGTGATTTGGTTGATTCTATTTTCTGACATTATTATTTCCCCACACTAATAACCAAATAACACTAGAAACAATCTCAAAGTTTCTCAAGTACGTTGTTTGGCATTATTGTCTCAAAACCCTTATTGTTACTATTAAGTGATTCATATGCAGTATTAATATCTTTTTGATATGAATCATATCCAGGATATGAAAAATAGAAAGTTATTTAAATAAGAACACTTACCTTTATTATAATGAAACGTAAACTAATCAAGCAAGGCGGCGGAGGGGGCCTCACTTTATACCTCCCAAAGAAATGGGTAGACAAGAACCATTTAATGGGAGGTGATGAAGTTAATGTAGAGGAAGAAAACAACAGGATAGTTATAGATACAGAAGCAAAGCAAAAGCATGTTAAACAAGAAATAGAAATAAAAGAACACTCATCAGAGTTTATTAGCAGGATTATCACTAATTCTTACAAAAAAGGGGTTGATGAGCTAAAAATAATATTTAATACTAAGCCACCATTAGATACAGTAAACAAAACATTATCTGCCCTTACAATTGGATATGAAGTTACAGATGTTGGAAATAATTATTGTACAATCAGCAGCTTTAGTCTAGAAGATGAAGAAAAAATTGAAACTGTAATAAGAAAATGCTTTTTTTTGATTAAAGACATTCAAACAACAATACAAGAAGATATTAAGTTAAAAAAGTTTAGAAATTTAGATAACATAAAATCAATGAACAAGAATATTAGAAGATTAATAAATTATGCAATAAGAACAACAATAAAAACAACCAAAAATCCAAATGAAATACAATATAACTCAATTATCTTTTCTAATATTTATTTATTCTCAATAAAATTAGTATATATCTATGTTTTTCTTGAAAAGGAAAAAACAATCACTAAGAATACAAGCAATATTTTAGACAACCTATTTATGATGTTCAATAAATTTTATGATGCATACTATAAAAAAGATTTTAAAATAATTAATGATGTACTTGAACTTAAGAAAAAAATAACAAACGAACTAAATAATTCTGTTGAAAAAACAAATGGAAAAATAATATTACAGGCATCAATGGCAATGAGATGTGTTCATGATCCAATAGGAGCTTTGATAGGACTAATAACTGGTTAAGCTGCTTTATTATATTCTGTTTCATTAGGCTGTTTTTTATATTCTGTCTCATCAATTGATTTCTTTAATTTGAATTCATTTATTGCAGCATCAACTAACATAGAAACATCTTCATTTGAGTAAATTCTGTTACCATGCTCTCTGATTATATCAAAATCAGCATCTAAAAGTTTTTGTGCTTTTTTAACACCATAATCATCTAAATTACTATGTACATATCTTGCATGCTCTAATGTTTTGAAAATAATTGCTGCATGATACCCAATTAAATAATCATCAACATCTTTAACTCCTCTTTTTTCTGCTGATTGTTTTACACGTTCAGTTTGTTCATCAATTGATAATCCAAAGTCCCTATGTGCATATAATCTTGCTTCATCTATTTGAGGAGCTCCTAAAGCAGCCATCTCAGCGTCTAAGAAAATATAATTCCCTCCAGTATTAACTGCAATGTTCTTTGGATGTGCATCTCCATGTATAACTGATGTATAACTAAATGCACTATCATTCAATATATCATCAATACCAAGCTGAGAATAAACTCCAGCAAGTTCTGTTCCTGTAAATACAAATTTATTACTCTTTTCCCTGTAATCTTTTAATCTTAGACCAGATTTTAAGATTTCATAATCCTTATCAGCCATCTCAGAGATTCTTTCAAGATTAGCAATACCTTTTGAATGAAGCTCGTATAAAGCTTCTGTTACTTCATCTAAGAGTTCTTTTTTCATATCTGGATTTTCATTAACATGTTCATGTAATGTAGAGATATTTACATAAGGGATTATTAAAGCATATGATGCAGAATCATCTTCCCTATTCTTAATAATATTAAGAGATTGGAAATAAGTAGTTAATCCATCACCATTTTCTCTTTCTACATGTATCTTTGTAGCTAATTTAGCTGTTCTTGCTTTCCCAACAGACTCTAACCCAACAATGTCATTAAGATAATTAATCATTGCAGCTTCAAAATTTCTTGTTTCTTCTTCTTCTGCAGAATATAATTTTACAAAAGTATCTAATGTTTCATTAGATTGAAGATTTTGATTTGTTGCAAGCAACATTCTAATTCTAAAATTAGGATTTTTAGATCCTGCATCTATCAATTCTTCAATAATTGATACATCTGAATAATCTCCATTAGCAAGATAAGCTTCAAATTCTTCTGCTGCATTTCCTAGATTTCTTTCTAAAAATATTTTGTCGTCTAAAACTTCTCTAATAAATGCAGAGTAATCTTGTTGTGATAAGTAATTACCATTTTCATCTTGTGCTAATTTCAAAATATTTAATGCATCCAGTGATTGAATAGTTTTCCAAAGATTACGTGGATTTAAATTAAAATGTGCACGTAAACCTTCATCATATACAGCAGGCAATGTTGCTTCTCTTCTTGCTTCAACATAAGCCCATTGATGCTCTGCAACAAGTGTTCTTGCTAATAGTGGTATTCCTCTTGAAATTGCTGTGAATTTTAAATATCCATAATCAATAATCTTTTTACTAACATTTTCTATTGTATCATCTACATTAAATTCAGCACACACATCCCTAATATGTTCATACAATGGAGGTGGTCTTGTCATTAATTCCTGCATTGTAAAGCCAAACTCATGCAAACTTTTAGCTAATGCATTGTATCTGTTGCCATCAAAATGATGACAAGCACCTTTCATACCAGCTGTAGAAATTTTAGCATTAATAAAATAAAGATCAATATTACCTTCACCTAATTCGTCAATTCTATTATGGATTAATCTAAGTGCTTCTCTTTTGTTTATTCTTCCGTCTTTAGCTAGTTCTAATAATTCAGGAGTATCATGGAAAACAGCATCTCTAACATTTTCTTCTGCTTGTTTTGAATCACCCCAATTTGTATAATTTAAACCTAAATCATGTACAGGATGGAAATCAAACTCATGAAGACTTTTTGTGATTACCTTTGAACTTAGACCTTCAAAAACCGGACAAAGATTAGGGTTCCTGGATGACCTAATTTTAATTTTTATGAGATATTTTTCTATTTTACCATATTCTTCAATCCTCTTCTTCAATAGTTCAGCTGCTTCTGCTTTTCCTTCAAGTGGATTTTGGATTAATTCCTTTAGTCTTGGAATATTACTAAATAATGCATTCTTTCCATTTGCTATTGCTAATTCAGCATCCTTCCAACCAGTATATCTCCCACCTAAATCTGCAATTGGATCTAATCCAAATTTACTTAATGCAGTTGCAATTGCATAATGTTTGTTTCCTTTGAAAACAGGACAATGTTTTTTTGATGCAGCTGAATTAACTTCAAGATGAGAAAAGTAATTAGCGATATAATTATGATCTTTAATTCTTGCTTTAATTAACTCAGCAACCTTATCTTTATTAACAGTTGAGTCAGGAACATTACCTAACTCTTCTAATTCAGGAATATCAGTATACAAGGCATGTTCCAAATTAGCAATTGCCTGTTCAGAATCTTTCCAATCTCTGTACTTAATACTACTATTAGTAAATATTTTGTCTTTAAGAGCTTGAGCATCTTTTTTATTACCACAAGCAATCTCTCTAACAACTACATTCAGAGACTGATAAAAAGAATCCCCACGTGATTCTCTACTTCTTTCTAATTGTTTTGGTGTTAAACCTTGCCATTCTGGATGAATTGCATGATATAAAACATAAGCAGGAAATGCATGTTCTTCTAATGCAGGTCCTTTTTCATCTTTACCAAGAACTTTTCTATACTTTTTTCTTTTTCCAGGATTATTTTGTTCATATTGAAGTAAACTACTTACTCTTTCAACTACTTCAGGTTCATATTTATTAGGATTTTGAGTTACTAAACTATCTAATCTTTGCTCTAATGATTCAGAAGTCATTCTCCCACCTCCTTAGAGGTTTTAGAGTTACTATTTGAATTATTATTAGAATTATTTTTTAAGAAATCTTTAAGGGCTTCTTCTACTAAATGAGATTTATTTCTATACCTACTAGATCTAGCTGCTTCTCTGATCTTAGCTACTGTTTCTATATCCAGTGATACTGTAAATACGTGTTTCATTTTATTTAGTTGTTACTACATTAGTTGTTACCCCTTCAAAGTAATAAAGATTATTAGTTATATATAAAGGTTTCTATTTCATGTGTAATTCCTTTATAAAGAACAACAAAAAGAGCCCAACCAAAACCAATATTTATAAATATAGATATATATATACATAAAATATGCTTAAAGAATCATTATATATGTTAAAAAGAAGGATAAAAGGAGAGAAAGCAATACACAGATATATTGGAAATGAAGAATTCATATGTAGCCAAATAGTTGAGAGATGTTTCAATGGAATCTTTTTTCAAGTTAGCCAAGGTCATTTTAGTAATTTCTACATAAGAGATTTTGGAATGTGTATAAAAGCATTATTAAAACTAGGATATAAAGAAGAAATTGAAAGAACTTTAACATATGCAATGTCTAATTATGCAGAATTTGGAAAAATAACAACAACAATCACCCCAAAAATACCAATTGAAAAAGAATTAAAAAGATTAAAAAACACAGATTACCATGATATTGCATTTAGCAGAAATGAAGATAATTCATGCAAAGATTTCTTTAATATTGCTCCAGATAGTTTAGCTTTTTTACTTTATTCTCTAAGAGTTGCTAAAAAATACAAGATAAATGGATTAGTTGAAGCATACAAACCATTTTTAGAAAGAGAAATACAAAGATATTTTAATAAAATTGTAGTTAAAGCTAATTCAAAAAAAGGTTTAGTTAAAAAAGAGTATTTTAGCAGCATGAAAGATCATGCCATTCGTAATTCTAGCTGTTATGACAACTGTATGTTAGCAATGATTAGTAAAGAAGCTGATAAATTAAAATTAAAGAATCCATTCAACGCATTTGATTACAAAAAACTAATTAGAAAATACTATTGGAATGCAAAAAAAGGTTATTTCAAAGATGATCTTGACAATGATGTAGCAACAGGAGATGCAAATGTTTTTCCATATTGGTGTGAAATATTTGCTGTTGTTAATAGCAAAGGAAAAATAATGAATAAAAAAGAATTAAAGATGTTAAAACAATCTGTAAAAGCAATACAGAAAAATAAACTAGATAAACCATTCCCATTAAAATATTCAAATAAAAAATCATCAGAATATGGAAGATTCTTATTTTGGCCATCATTGTTTGCAAAAAACTATGAAGGCAACACTATTTGGATGCATCTTGGTTTATGCTACCTAGATATTGTTGCTTGTGTAGATAAAAAACTATTAAAAAAATACTTATTATCATATAAAAAACAAATAGAAAAATATAGTAACTTTCTTGAGTTATATACTGAAAAAGGACAACCATACAAATCATTATTTTATCTAAGTGATGATTCAATGTTATGGTGTTGTAAGTATTTAGAGTTAAGTAAATAATTAAAAACAGCATTTACAATCAACAGATAAAAATGAAAAAAGAAAAAACCAGTAATAAACCAATAAGTAAATATTTCACAACCAAAGAAGGTTATAAAATACATTATCTAATCAAGAGATTTAATAATAATAAACCATTTGTCTATTTCCAGCATGGTTTAACAGGAAATCATACAGTATGGAAAGGACATATGGAATATATGACTAAACATAAACAATCATTTATTGTAATTGACTTATTAGGACATGGAGACTCACAAAAAGTAATGAGGAAGAAATGTTATGAAGTGAAAAATCAAGGAAATTATATTATGCAGATTCTTAGACATGAAAAAATTACAAACCACATTGTTGTTGGACAATGTTATGGAAGTATGGTTGTATTATATAATGAAGTTTATAGAAAGACAGAATCAAAAGGACTTGTATTAGTTGGTGCACCATTAAGAAATCCAACAAAAATATTTGTTCATAAAAAAGCAGAGCCTTTGACATGGTTTTTTAGAGCATTTTTTGTTTATCCAACTGGGATATTAGGAATGATTTTAGGAAGAAGAAAATTTTATCCAACAATAAGATATGACAAGCATATTAATGATGGAAGATGGTATATATTTATTTTAGATATGATTGGAACCCCAAAAGCAGCTTATAGTTGGAGTATTGAATCAATGATAAAAGTTAACTTAGTACCCCATCTTAAAAAAATTAAAAAACCAGTATTATTAGTTTATGGTGAACATGATATTGTTCCTTATCAAGAACCACATGCACAAATACTTGAATCAATGGATGTTAGAAAAACAGTGATAATAAAAGGAATTGATCATTTAGTTACAATGAGAGCACCAATACAATTAAGTAAGGAAATATTGAAATTTATTAAAGAGGTGAAATAAAGGCTTGTAAGGCTTATAGCTTGTAATGTTTGTAAGGTCAATTAAACCTTACAAGCCCAACAAGCTTTACAAGCCTTACTAGCCTTCTTTATTATGGCAAAAATAATATATGCATTAGCAGGAGAGGGATTAGGACATGCAACTAGAAGTATTGTTATGATTAAAGAATTAAGTAAAACACATGATATTAAAATTGTGTGTGGTGGAAGAGCTTATGAATTCTTATCAAAATCATTCAAAGAAGATAAAAAACTAATGAAACTAAAAAATAATATTGTCAAGATTGAATCACTCAGATTTAAATTAAAAAATAATGAAATACAAAATATTAAAACTGGAATATATAACATTTTTAGAGCACATAAACATATAAAATCATTAAAAATAATAAATAAACTATTTGATAAGTTCAAACCTAATTTAGTAATTACTGATTTTGAACCATGGACATCAAGAATTGCAAAATCTAGAAAGATTCCAATTATTTCTATAGATAACGAACATTTAATAAGAAATACTAAAGTGAAAAATTGTAATAGTTGGATTAAAAAATTATTATCATATGTTTTTGTTAAACTAATTGTTCCAAAAGCTAATTATTATTTTATTACTTCTTTTTTTTATCCAAAGATTAAGAAAAAATATCAAAAAAATACAACCTTTTTGCCAATTATTATAAGAGATGAGATTAAGAAACTAAGACCAAAATATAAAAAAAACTTAGTCTTAGTATATAATTCACCACAAGTTAATCACAAGCTAATTGAGATCTTACAAAGCATTAATATTAACAAGAAATTTATAGTTTATGATATCAACATTAACAAGAATGTTAAAAATATTCAGTTTAAGACACATAAAGAAAAAGAATTTTTTAAAGACTTAGCAGATTGTGAAGCAGTTATTACAACTGCTGGGCTTTCATTAATTAGTGAAGCAATTTACCTGAAAAAACCATTATATGTACATCCTGTTAGTCATTTTGAACAAATAATGAATGCACATTACTTAGAAAATCTTGGTTATGGTATAAATGCTGATAAATATAATAAGGAAAGCCTAGAAAAGTGGTTTTCAAAGTTAGATAAATATAAAAATATGCTAAAAAAACTAAATAATAAAAAGTTAGATAATGATTTTGGAGTTGGAATTAAACTAATAAATAAGAAGATTGAAGAGGTGAAAATATGAGATTAATATTATTAGGGCCTCCGGGTTCAGGCAAAGGAACACAAGCAAATATGTTGAAAGAAAAATATGACATACCACATATTTCTACTGGCGATATTTTAAGAGCTGAAATTAAGAAAAAGAGTAAATTAGGATTAAAAACAAAAAAAATTATGGATTCTGGTAAATTAGTTAATGATAATATAGTTCTTGGCATTATTGATAAATGTATTGAAACAGGAGAATGTAAAATTGGTTTTATTTTAGATGGATTCCCAAGAACAATTGTACAAGCTGAAAGTTTAAAGCAATCACTAGAAAAGAGAAAAATAAAATTAAATAAAGTAATTAATATTATTGTTTCTGATGAAGAAGTTGTAAAAAGAATTTCTGGAAGATGGACCTGCAAGAATTGTGGAGACATATTTAATACTTACACTAAACCTGAGCAAGAAAAAGGTAAGTGTGATAAATGTTCAGGAAAGCTTTATCAAAGAAATGACCAAAAAGAAGATGTTGTTAGAGATAGATTAAAAGTATATAAGAAACAAACACAACCATTAATTGATTTTTATAAAAAAGAAGGGAATTTAGTTGATATTAATGGATTACTTCCAATTAATAAAGTGTTTAAAAAGATATTAAAGGTTCTTTAATTTTTTCTTATTTTATTTTTTTACTAGGGACGGAGTCCATGTTTCCTGTTAATTTCTTTTTTTTTGTTATAATAACTAAAAAAGTAAAAACAATAATGGCACAGACGGACTTTTTCTTCGAAAAAATTCTACTCAGAGTGACTAGCGAGTGAGCCCGTGAACTCGCTCACAAGCCATTCCTCGCCTGGCCATTGTTGTTATTTTTTCATCTGTTTTCTTAAATAATTTCAAGAAAATATAATAAAATAGAAACAATGCTAAAGAATAGCTTTAGCAAGCTTCGTATTTGCTATGCAAATCCGAAACATTTAAATATTACATAGTATTACAATGACATACCATGCAAGTTGTAACTGTAAAATTCCAAGAAAAAGTATTAAAAAAGATAGATAAAAGCATTGCCATAAATAATTTTAATTCTAGAACTGAATTCATTAGAGAAGCTGTTAGAGACAAATTACATGAACTAAATAAAGAAGATTTAATGAAAGAATTTATGAAATATTATGGTAAGTCAAAAGTTAAAACAACTTATGAAGAAAATAGAAGAACAAGGGAAATTGTTAGTAAAGAACTAATGGAAGAGTTAGATAAAAAATTCAGTTAAATTTTCTCTGGTCTAACACATCCTACAATATCTTTAAGATCATTAATAATATGAGTATCTTGTGATACCAAAATAGCATCATAATTTCTTGCTTGTATTGCAATTAAACAATCAGCATAAGGCAAATTTCTTTCTTTTGATAATTTTTTAGATTCGAAATGTTCTTCTCCACTAATATTTATCCTGATTAAAACACCATTCATAAAAAAGATAGTTAACATTTCATTTATATCTTGTTCAGAATAATCTTTTCTTAACTCTCTAATTATAATATCAGAAAAATAGATTTTATTTTTATTCTTAATTATCTTCATAAATAAATCATGAGCATATTTTCCTAAAGGCCTATTAATCTTACTAAATCTATCTTCATAGAAATCTCTCCAAATACATGTATCTAATAAGTACTTTTTATTTGTAAGATTTCCGAAATCCTCTTTTTTTAGTTTATACATAAATAAGAGTATAAGATTTCTAAGTTAAAATATTTTTTCCTTAATTTTTCGGAAGATTTCCGACGAGAAATTAATTAATCATCATCTTTACACAAATCATAGAAATCACATTGGCCAGAGTGCCATCTACATAATGCAGTAATTCTTTTAGGATAATCTAGCTTTTCTTTACTTACTGTTTTCTCATGTATCATTGCAACTTCCTTTTGGGCAAATTCTACTAATTTTCTATCAACATCTAAACATAAATGTGGTTCATCAAATTTTAAAAAATCAATACCTACTTTTGTAGGAAGAAAACCATGTTTTTCTTCATATAACATTGCATATATTGCTAATTGTAATTTATAATCAGGAGACATTTTTGCACGTTTACTTGTTTTATAATCAATAACCTGAATATCTTTGATAATTTCCCCATTAACTTCTTTTTCAAACTCATAAATTGCATCTATAAAACCCCTAACACCTTTTGTTTCAGATCTATATTCTTCTTCTCTTATTGGCGTATGATAATTAAAAGCTTCTTTAAAGTTCTTTGTTTTCATTTGCTCTGCAACTTCATGTACAAATCGCTTATGCCATGTCATTACCATATAAAAGGTTTCATCTTTGTAAAACTTAAGTTCAGCAGGAGTTAATTTTAATGTTTCCATTTCATTTCTATTAGCTTCCCAATGTTTTTTGAATAATTCAGTAAGAACTACCCTTGAATCAAACATAAAATTATCTTTTGTTAAATGTTCAACATTAACATCAAAAAAATCTTCTAAAATTGAATGTGTTAATTTTCCCCTAATCAAATGGATAGATGGAAAACTAGCAAGCTTTTCAATATAATGAAAATAATATTTTCTTGGGCATTGCTTGAATGTGTTTATAGAAGATGGTGATTGGACTCTTGGAAACTTATCTGATTTTATACTTTCAGGTTTTCTATCTGCTGGAGCTACTTCTGTAACTTTATTGCCATTAAGATCAACCTGTGATCCATTATTGTTATTTGTTTGTTCAATATTCATTCAAATGCCTCTTTTTGTCAAATATTAGTAATGATTAAATGTTTTAAGAAACTTTTCTTATAATTTATTGCAATCAATTCATGTTTTATAAAGATATTTGTTTTGTAGGATATAGAAATAACTATTTATGATACTCAAGACAACTATCTAGCTGATCATGTAATCTAGAAGAACTGGTTAATTCATAAAATCGATTTATAGTCTTACGAAAAAGATCATTTGTATTACCTTTCTTACCAATATATTCCCATAATTTTGATGTATTTGTTAATACCCCTGTGGCACCAGACACTACTTGAATTGCATCTTCAATAGAATCAACATGTGGCATAGTTAATCCATCTGAATCATTATTATGTACAGGTTTAAGTCCTTTATCGTACATTTTATCTATTAAATATGATGCTTTATATATTTCAATATAGGGTTGTAAGTAATTATCAATAAAATTTATCCTTCTTCCTTCATTTACTTCTTCAACAGATAAACCCACTTCTTGTACCATACAACTTCCATCTGTATTTTCAAGATATTTTTGGTTGTCAAAACTAGTATCCCAAGTTGTAACAAGCACATATAATGCAAAATCCTTAGTTGCTTTATTAATTGATTTAATCTTTCCTTGAAATAAACAGGAAGGTTCTTCCTTAATCTGTCCTAATGGATTATGTCTTTCACCTCTAGTATTACTTACAATTATTGCTTTATTAGTTGATAAATTACCATTCCCTTCAGATCTAAAGGAAGGTTCTTCCATAATCTGTTCTAATGGATTATGTCTTTCACCTCTAATATTACTTTCACCACTATCATCATCACTAACCATACTAGTAAGTAGTACTTTATAATATATAAATAAGTGTTGTAGTAACCAGAACAACAATAACTATATATCTTTCCAAAAATTATTTAAACCCGCGATAGTATGGGTAGTAATATGTGGATATGTAAACTAAAATGGAAACATGATTGTATCATAGGAAATAGATGTGAAAAATACAATGTGAAAGTAATAGGTTATCCTATTGACTTTTATGAAGAAGATTTTAAAGTTAAAGGTAAGAAAATAAAGAAGTATTATTATTTACATTTTGAAAGAATATATGGAGAAGAAAAACAAATTAAGAAGTTTTTTGCAGATTTTAAGAAAGACAAAAAGCTAAAACATCTAGAAATAGAAGGAAACATGTTCTTTTTTGCTTATGAAGTTAATTTATATGACGTTCCTACATCACATTATTCTAAAAAAACCTTTTTTCTAAAACCAATTATTGTAGATGAAAAAGGATATGAATATTGGGAAATTGCATCATGGAATAAACAAAATCTAATGGACTTTATCAAAGAAACAAAATCAAAAATTAAAGATATGATTGAATTTAATATATTGAAAATTGAAAAAACAAAGCTAAGTGAAATATATTTCCCACAAATACTTCCTGATTTATCTCCTGGACAAAGAAAAGCATTAGAATTAGCTAGTGAAGAAGGTTATTTTAATTATCCAAGGAAAACTGAATTAAGAGATCTAGCTAAAATAATGGGTGTTTCTCTTTCTACATATAGAGAACACTTGAGAAAAGCTGAAGGTAAAATTATTCCTAGTTTGAAAGAGAATGTGTGATTATTTATAATATCTGAACAAAAAACAACAACAAAGGCACAGACGGACTTTGTTCCAAAGTCCTACTCGCTTTCAGCTCGCCTGGCCAAGTTGTTTTTTGTATAAAAAGATTGAATCATGAACCACCACACAACTAGGTCCGGAGGACGTGCTTCTCAGGAATTTTCTTTTTTGTTTTGATATAATACCAGAACACATACTAATTTAACAATAACCGCACTATAGCGGGTAAAGTATATTATACTCCTTCTGTATTATAGGTTTTATGAGTTTGAATAATAAGGTTAATAAAATGAAAATAAACAATGAGGAGAAATGTCCAATAAGGACTGGTTGTATTCATCATAAGTGATGTTCTATTTAGATTTAAGAAGGTTTTGAAGGTTAGGATGGTCTGGAGGGTTTGGAAGGAAGTAGTGATTACTCTCCAAACATTCCTAACTCCAAACCTTCAATACTTTTCATTAAGAGATGGAGATGAATAAAATGAATAATGAATTAGAAATATTTAGAGATCCAGAAGATGGAGAATTAACAACATTTGAAACATTAGTAACAAAATATTCAAATGAAATTGGTGTGGTTAATTTATTATCTGGAAATGGAGAACAAACTATTGAAGGTGAAAATTTTGAAGATACAATTGTTATAAATAGTTTAGAAGGAAGAAGCTTGAGAACAATATATCAAATAATTCAAAGAGAATTAGTAGACAATGCAATTAACAAAGATAAACTAAAAGGTTATCTAGATAGGTTCAACGAAGTAATTTCTAGAAGAGGAATTAATGATGAGAAACAACTTGCTCAAGTATTATCTGCAATTGGTGCTTTTAGATATGAATGTGAAAATAAAGCATTAGCATATCAAGGAACATTTGTCTTGCCAAAAAAAGTAAGAGAATTATTACCAAACCAAGGTATTTATTTTGGAATTGGAATGGGACCAGGTGATAATATAATTACTTTAGCAAATGAAAAAAACCTAAATGGAGTTCTTGGTTGTGATATTTCTTCCTCTATGGTTTATAGAGCAAAAAGAGAATACAACAGAGGAAGATTTTTTGTTGGAGATGCACAAGATCTACCATTAGCAGAAGAATCAATTGATGTTGCAATTATTTGTAATGCTCTTGACAGGATTCCAACTGCAAGAACAACAATTGATAAGATTGGCAGATTAGTAAAACCAGGTGGTTATTTAGTAGTTGCACAATGTAATCCTTTCCAGAATCAATTTACTGACAATGGATTAAGATTTGTCTATGTACCACAACAACAACAATTAAATTCTGTAGACGAAGCAATTGAAGCTGCAGGATTAAATAAAACATACAGAAATGATATGCCGTTTGAATGGAACATTAATACATTATTGTATGGAAAAGAAAAACTAGATGTAAATGTTGCAATTGGACAAAAACAATAGACTGTAAAATAAAAAGTACGAAGAAAATTAAATGGAGGAAATAAAATGACTGCAATACCAATAAATGAAACTGTACCAATCTTAAAAGGATTGGATTTAACAAACACAAAACTTCAAAAAACAGAGGAAGAAAATAAAATGCTATTAATTGATTTAGAAACATCTAATGTTTGCAACTTAAATTGTAAATATTGTTTCAGAGATGTTTATGGAACAAAAGAAGCATTGAAGAATGAATTATCTTTAGCAAAAAGATTAGAATTAATCAAAGAAGCAAAAGAATTAGGTTGTGAAACAATAAAAATCACAGGGGCAGGTGAACCATTTGCAGACCCAGGTGTATGGGATATGATTAAATTAGCAAATGAATTAGGAATGTGGGTTATGATTTTTACTAATGGTTCATTATTAGATGATGAGAAGATAGAAAAATTGTATAACATGAATGTTTCTTTAATTGTAAAATGTAATTCAATGGATGAGAAAAAAGAAGATGAAATGGTTGGTAAAGAAGGTTATGCAAAAATAAGAAATGTAGTTTTACAAAAGTTAATGGATAAAGGATTTAATAAAACTAACCCAACACGTCTTGGTAGAGATCTTGTAATTACTAACATCAACAAAGATGAAGTTTTTGACAACCTTAGATGGTGCAGAGAAAATAAAGTATTTCCATTATTCAGACCATTAATGCCAATTGGAGCAGCAATTAATGTTAAAGAATGGGAAATAACCAAAGAAGAAACAAAAGTAATGTATGAGAAAGCAAGAGAAATTGATGAAAAAGAATTTGGAATTAAATATGGATTAACTCTTCCATACATGGGTGGTGTTTGGTGTAGACAATTACACTATGCAATTTATGTTAACATATTAGGAGAAGCATACCCTTGTACAGGTTCAAAGAAATTGCTAGGAGGATTCAAAATACAATCATTAAAGGAAATATGGGATGGAGAAGAAGCAAAGAAAATAAGAGATACACCATATGACAGCTGTCCTTTAAGAGAAAGTTATTGGAGAGGAGAGAAAAATTATGATTGTGTTTAAATAAAAACAATGAATAAAAAACTAACAGAGCTTATAGCTCTACAAAAAGATAAGTTTGAACAAGAACAACAAATAGCATTACAAAGAACTATGGAAGATGTATTACCTGAAGTAATAGTTAATACAATAGACATAGAAGAATGTAATGAACCTCTTGTTAGAATAGTTGATTATGTACCAAATGTAATAATCTATTTTAAAGAAGATAGGAAAGTGGAAGGAGAAGATACATTATATGCTAGAGAAAGTGTTGCTGAACAACTTTCAGAAATTGCAAAAGACATTGCACCATTAAGACTTAAAGTATATGATGCATTTAGACCATTTGAAGTTCAAGAAAGATGGTATAATAGAATATGTAATGAAATAAAAGCAAATGATTCAAGTCTTAGCTTAGAGCAAATACAATTGAAAGCATTTAATTTTATTTTTCCACCTTCATTAGATCCATTAAAACCTGCTGCACACTCAACTGGAGGAGCAATAGATCTTACATTAACATATGATAATGGAGAAGAATTAGATATGGGAAGTGAAATAAGAGGTTTTGATTGTCCTGCAATTATTACTAATGCAAATTGCATAAGTGAAAAACAAAAAGATAACAGGATAATGTTAATTGAAGCAATGACAAAAAGAAATTTTGTTAACTTTCCAGGTGAATGGTGGCACTTTTCTATGGGAGATAGAGAATGGGTTGCTTATTTAGGATTAAATAAACCAGCAATATATGGTGGAAGAGAAAATCCTTACAAAACAAGAAGTTTAGCTTAACAACACAACAATCCAACCAATACCCACAAAATAACTTATCAAATAAGCAATTAGAAAACTAGGAACAAAAGGTATTCCTATTTTTATTTCTATTTTTTTAGTATATATTTTAGATTTCTTTAATTTAAGAAGAGTTGCTATCTGCTCTTTGCTAATACCTAAGTCTTTAGGTCCGCAAATATATTCTTTTCTTGCTTTTTCTTCTGTATTTACATTTTTTGCTGCTTTTAATTTTTTTGTTACTTCTTTATCTGTTTTCTTGCCAATCTTTGCTTTACCTTTTTTCAAATCAATATAAATATCCTTATTAATCCATTCACCTTCTGTTAATTCTTCTGGCTCAACAAGCTTAATCATACAACATTTTTCAATTGATTTAATAAAATAATACATATAAAATAAAAGAACTAATAATACTGTTAACCAAATTGGAAATAATTTAAAAATTAAATTATCAACTAAAAAAAGAATAATAACTGCAACTATTGATAATCCAAATAACACATATTTAATCAGTTTTGCTTTTTTTGTATTTAGTCTTTCAACAATATCCTTAACAAATGTTTTCCTATGAATAATTGCTAAGCCAATGCTCCATAACAAACCATAAAATGCACCAGTAACCATTATATATATCACAAAAATAAATAAAAATGGTAAATCAGCTTTCCAAAACATAAAAATATTTTTGATGGGAAGAAATAATGGTATTCCAATTAAAGCACCAAGGCCCATTAACATTTTACTATCACCACCCCCCCATTGGCCAGTATAAAACATTAAACTACCAAGTGCATACATTAATGTTAAACCTATAATGCTGCCAAGAATTATAAAGTAATTTCCAGAAATAATTGAAAACAACAGAGAAACACCAATTCCAATAAACATCAGCCCGAAATTAACCCAATCTGGAACTTCTCTTTTTTTTAGATCTGTAAAAGAGCCAATTAATAACGCAATTAGTCCTATTGTGAATATTATTGTGTTCATTTCAATATTCTAAAAAACAACAAACTATATAAACTTTATTATCCTCTCTATTAATATGCTTGATGTATTAAACTTTCTAAAGAAAAAGGACAAGCCTGTAGACATAAAACATATAGCTATTTCTGTAAAAGATGTTATTGGATGGGCACAAAAAAATGATAAACCATTTGAAGAAGCTTTTTTAAGACGAAATACAATAATTACTGATCTTATTAACCTAATGGTAAAGAAAAACATACCAATTATGACTATTTATTTGTTATCTGAAAAGAACGAAAAAGCACAATCCCATGATGTCATTGTTGAATCTTTAATTGAATTTTTTAAACAATTAAAAGAAGAACAAATTATTAATGAAAAACAAATTAGAATATCAGTTTTAGGAAAGTGGTATTCCCTTCCAGGGATGGTTGTTGAGTCAATTAAACAAATGATTGATAAAACCAAAGATTATGATAACTTTTTTCTAAATTTTTGTGTGAATTATGATGGAAGAGAAGAAATTATTGATGCATTTAAATTAATCCATAAAGAAATAAAAGAGTTAGATATTGAAAATGAAACAAAGCTAACAAAAGATACAATTAAAGAAAATACATACAGCTCATACTTTATCCCTCCTGAAATAATTATTGAAACTGGAAAAGATCATAAATTCTCTGGTACATTATTATGGGATTGTGTTAATTCTAAAATATTCTTTATTGAAAAGATGTTTCCTGAGTTAAAAAAAGGGGATGTAGAAGATATTATTGATAAGAATTGAATAGTTATAAGTAATAAGTTCTAAGTTTGTAGGAGGAATAATTAGTTGTTCGTTATTCGTATTTCGGTTTTCGTTACGAAGAACGAAGACCGAATAACTAATTAACTACTTACCCACTTCTTACTTCTAAATTAGAACTACTTACTGATTTAAAAATCCTAGACCTTCATCAATATCAGTCATCTCTACTCCAGAAGACATATCACCAACAATAAAACCATTCTTATTACAAAGAACTCCAGATCTTATGTTTTGTGATCCAAAATTAACTGTTCCATGTGTTATATTACTTACACCAAACAATTCTTTTAATTTGTCTTCTTCTTTTTCAAGAATATTATTGCTAACAACTGCATTTTCTCCTTTAATAACACATAATGATCCAGGGATACCATGCAAAGCAATTGTGCCAGGTTTTAAATTTACTCTTAACACTTGCCTTAATTGTTTTTTAACTCTTGCACTATAATCAGGATTAACTAATGCTCCAAGATCATTACATAAAATATTATTTCCAAGAGCATTTAGATTTGTTGTAACTATTTCTAAATCTAAACCTACTTTTTTACAGATTTTTTTTAATTCTTCAATTTCAAAATCCAATATAGTGTCTGGAACTACAATTGCTTCATTATTACCAATACAAAAAACCCCAATTAAATCTGTATTACACAAACTAATTTCATATACAGGAACATCAAGAACTTTTTTTATATCATTAACTACTTTACTCTTAAAGCCAGTACCAATTAAACAAACCTTGTCATTTGCCCAACCAAATAAACCAACATTTGGATTTCCCTGATAACTTGTTTTTAGTATATGCATTTTATTTCTTCTCCGGCTTTTTCTCAAATATCTCTAAAGCACTTTGTTCAACTACTTCTTCCTCTGCTTTATATGCAGTTTTGATTTCTTCAACCTCTTGCTTAATCATTTCTGGAGTAATTTTCATGTCTTCAGAAACATAAACCTCAATATCAGCTAAATGATATTCTTGTTCCATACTTACCTTTTGTTGATTTGTTAAATGAAGCAAAGGAATAAATGTAAATATTTTATCTTCTTTTGAATCAGAAGGAATTAATTGTGAAAATTGCATTTTATTCATCTTTTTTTGCAAGAAATAATTCATAATTTGTTCATAAATATTACCAATCATATCTGTAATATCTCTTTTTCTTTCTGGAATCTCAACTATTATATCATCAAAATCTTGATGTCTTTTTACTCTTCTTTTTTTGACTTCTAAAGCTTGATTAAGTGCCTCAACTAAATCAAAAACACTAACTTTTCTTTTTCTTGGTTGAGGTGTTCTAGGTATTAGCTTATATTTTTCTTCATCATTAAGAAGTCTATTTTTTTCTGCATAATCTTCTGACTCTAATTCTTCATAAAACTCTTCTTCAGTTTGTTCAGACATTGCTATTAGTCTGTCTAATTCCCCAATATCATCTGTTAACAATTTATTAGACTTTAATCTTAACAAAATAGCTGCTGCTAAAATAATTTTACCAGATATTTTAAAATCCATCTTCTTAAGCTGTTTAACCATTTCCAAGAAACGCTTAGCTAGATCAGAGATGTCAATATCCCATGGATTCATTTCTTCTTTCTTAACAGATTCAAAAATAATGTTTTTCCATGTAATATCTTCTTCATTGAACAACATATCAAATATTTTTTCTTGCATTTTATGAAAGTGATTTTGAGGCTTTATAAATGTTTCTTCTATGTCCTAACTCAATCACATATATTATTAATTTGTTTGTTTTTATGTTTAAAATCACCCTATATTTTCCAATTTTTAACCTAAAATAATCGCTACTAACAAGCTTTTTCACATAAGATAAAGGCCTTATCCTAATCCTTTCTAAAGCTGAAATAATTCTAATTTGATTGTCTTTTTCTAGTTTATATAGTTGTTTTTCAGCCTTGGCTGTAAATTCTATGTCAAACAATGTTAGAACCCCATCTCTTTCTTTACTTGAGATAAAGATTTAGTTCTTCCTGCTTTTATATCTTTCATTGATTCATTTATATTCCTTTTTGTTTCATTGCTTAATTCCATAGTGTCCTCTAATAAATCCCAAATAACTTCTTCATATGTCTCTTTATTATACATCTTCCTCTTAGCTAATTTAACCTTTAATTCTTCACTTATTTGTATTGTAGTTGCCATAGCAGACTATAGTTGACTATAGTTTATATATTTTATGGTTTTAAAGGGTTTTTTATATTTGATATTCTTGAAGGATTTGGCCTTATATATCCATAAGTTGTTCTAATATTGCTGTGCCCTAATAATTCCTTTATATCTCCTAAATGTTCACCTTGATCGATTAAATGAGTTGCAAATGATGCTCTTAGGCAATGTGGAGAAACATTCTTGTTAATTTTAGCTATTTCTGCAGCTTTTTTTAGTATCATTTGAGCAGATCTAATAGTTAAATGGCTATTTTTTCCTTTGAAAATATAATCATTTGGATTTCCTGTGTTAAAAACATTGATTTCCTTTGATAAGTTAGCTAATATTGATAATCTATCTTTATTGCCTTTTCCTGATTTAACAAACACAATGCATTTGTCTATATCTTTGAATCTTAAATTCAAACATTCAGAAACTCTTAATCCTGAACTATAAAGCATTTTTATTAGCAACTGATGTTTGGGGTTTGTAGTTACAGATATTAGTTTGTGAATCTCTTCTTTTGACAATACAAAAGGTATTGTCTTTTCTATTTTTGGTCTTTTTATGTTAATGAAAAACCTTCTTCCTAGAATGTTGTAATAATAGAATTTAAGAGCATTATAAGTCATTGCTAATGATGTATTTTTTAGTCCCTTATCTACTAAAGATTCAAGATATTGCTTAACATCCATGTTATTTACACTTCTAGGGCTTTTCTGAGTGTATTTTAGGAATTTTTGATTGTGATATAGATATGTTTCTATTGTTCTCTTGCTAAAACCTCTTATTTTCATTTCCATATGCATGATTCTGAAGTTATTCATTTTCTTACCTCTTTTTATTTAATATAGCAAAAAACAACAACAATCATGGCACAGACGGACTTTTCTTTCAGAAAAATCCTACTCGCCTTCGGCTCGCCTGGCCAAGTTGTTGTTTTTTACATTCATAACCATTTAAGAACATCTTTTCTTTATAAGCTTCACACCTACTTGTCCAGTGCTATGATAGAAATCAAAGAATCTCGAAAATCTTACGTGTTAATTTATAAAGAACCCCTTATTTTAGCCCATTTCCTCCAGTAGACACTAACACATATTAACCTCTAATTACACCCAAAATAGAAGATATTTTGGATAGTGGTTCGTCTAATATGTGTTATACGCAATTAAATTTTCACTAGTCTAAATCTCATTTTTCTTTTAAAAAAAGAAACAAAAGAGGGAGAGTCCGTGCTACGCACATATAGCCTTTTATTTCATAAAAGAATATTATAAAGAACTTTTAAAAATATTTTTTATCAAAATTATAGTTGAGTTTGTTCTCCAAATTCAATACTAAATCTTTTTGCCATTAATTGAGAATATTTTCGTTCTTTTAAACAAAATACCCATCCATTTCCTAATTTTATACTTGCTGATGCTTTAGTAATACATACATTGGTGGTGTGTCCACCCCCTACTTTAGGGACTGTATTAGTAAAATCATCAGGAACTAATTCATTTGAGAAAACAGCAGAAATTATTTTTGGAACTGAATCAATATAATCCCAATATAAGCCTAATAGGTAATTAATTTCGTTATGATGCCCTTTCCATACAACTCCTGTTATGTGATCCACCCTAGAATCATTAATGGTTAATATGTGTGTCATTCCATTTTTCAAATTTCCACAAGAAGTTTTAACTTCAACTCCTCCATGAGGGAATTGATCCCAATATTTTTGATCCCAATCTTTATCTTCATCTACAAATTTAGTTGGAACTAAATCTGGATGTCCAGTTTGACTTGGATTTTTTGACAAATAATCAGATTCGTCAGCTAACTTTTGAATAAAAATAGCACCTATAAAAGCTCCTGTTTGCTTTTTATCTATAACATCAAATAATTCCATATCTGATTCCCTTTTGAAAGTCTTTGTTAGAGTACTTATTGCTTTATTTGTTTCAATTGCGGCTTTTAACATATCTCTGGGTTCAAATGATTCTCCAGCATCAGAATACTTGTGAAATTTGGAATTCTTTTTATTGACATAATAATTCTCCTCGTTCATTTTTTAATCTCCTTAATAATTTTTTTCCCTAGAGGAGTAATTTGATAAAATCGACCCATATTTTCATCTGGAGTGATACACTTAACTAGACTTTTTTCTTCTAGTGCAAGAATTGCTCTACTTGTTGTAGATCTATGAGTTTTAATTTTTTCAGAAAGTTTTGTGGGTGTTAATGGATCGTTCAAATTAGATAAAACCTTAATCCTAATTTTTCCTCTAGCTACGAAACTTATTAAATCATACATATGTAGCAAATAGGTAGCACAAGTTTAAATAAACTGGTAGCAAATAGGTAGCAAAAAGAACATCTTATTCAGTGGCAATTAACAATAGGCAAGTAAATTATTTGTTTGATTGTTTTTTGTTAATCCTTTAGATATTTTCTCAATATGTTTATAGAGTAAATCAAAAAACATAGGAGGTGCACTTTCTCCAATAACATCTCTAATTAAAGTTGTTGAAGCAACTTTAATTTTCTTACCTTTAATTACTAAAGGTCCCCACTCATAACTGTAATTCGATATTGATTGAAGTTTTAGAGCTTCAGAGAAAGAAAGAACTCTATTTTCTTCTGGGTGTAATTTATTATCTGAACATGCATAAATAAAATTTCTTGTCAATGTTGATGAGGGGAGATCCCAAGACATCCTTTTATATGCACTAATAAAACCAGACATTAATCGCTTTTTCCCATCTTTTTCAGTATAAGGTCTGGGCAATAAAGAACCGCATTTAAGGCAAAATAAAGGAGTATTTTTTTTAGATTGGTTTATTCCATCACCATTTCTTTTAGCTCCATGTTTAGGATTATCTTGAGATTTACAATCAGAATTAATACATTGGTTATCAAAAGCAGATTCGTTCTCAGGGGTATTTTCTACCCAAAAATATTTTTTTTCATCTAAAAGGGGAACTCTATGTAAAGGATCTGTTTTACTTTGAGCAGTTTCTTTATTTTTCGCATCTAATGATTCAAAATCCTTTAATGATTCTCTTAATGTTTTCCAAAATTTTAAATTATTCTCGCCATTTTTATCATGTGTGGGTAATGGGATTAAAGGTGTGCCTTCTTTAAATATTTTTTTTGCAATTTTATTTCTTGTAAATACAGTAATTAATCTCTTTCTTCGTTGAGGTAAGCCATAATCTGCGAATTCAACAATATAAGGATGACCCTCATAATCCTTTCCAAGTTCGATTCTAATCATATCAATAATATTAACTAGATTTCCTGAATCATCTTCAATTAGTGTGTTTTCCATTTTAGGAACATTTTCGAATATAACCCATTCAGGTTTTAACTCTTTAGCTACTTTTAATGCAGGGATTATCAATCTATTTCTTGGATCAAGTTTAGGGCGTTTTCCTTCTCTGATATTTTTTAATAATGTTCCTGCACCATTTTGAGACATCCCTTGACATGGAGGAGTTGCAAATAGTAAAAATAATTTATTTCCCCCTAACTTTTCTTTTGCATAATTAATAATCTTAGGATAGGATGTCCATACATCCTCTGCAAAAACTTTTGATTCAGGATAATTTAATTCTAACAATGCAGCCCGGTCTTTAAGTAATTCATTTAGTGCTAAAAATGTAATATTGTTCTTTATAAATCCTACGTCAGCAATACCACCACTTGAAAACAATCCTATGGCATATTTATTCATTTTTAAAACTCTCCTTAAATAAATCACTCGTTTTTTCTAATCTCAGAAATTTATTAAAATATCCATACATTTTATGCTGAATTGAAGGACTTCCATAATCATGGTTTATTGATTTTTTTAACTTAATAATCTTTGAAAATTTGTATGCAGATGCAATTTTTGATGCATCTTTAAAGGATTTCATTTTTTCAATGAGATTAGTTAAGTCTTCAGCATTATCAATATGTTCTTCTACAATCCCATAGTGAGTAATACTTTGTATTGGAGAAACCCTATACAAAAAAACATATTTAATACAACGTTTATTCGTCTTGATTTGTGGATAAAAATACAATTTATTCTTTAATATACCATCAAATGTTACTTTGCCGATTGGAACTAGTATAGCATCTTTTTCCATTTTAATAATCCTTCTTATCTATTTCCTTTTCAATAAATTTCTCAATTTGTCTAGATAACGCCAAACCTTCTTTTGTACAATATTCAATATATCGATCATACAAATTAGAATTTAGATATAATGTTACGTTCTTTTTTTGATTATCTTCCATTTTACACTCCGAATGCTAACAAATGTAATCAAATGGAGCCACTATATAAACTTTACGCATACTTGTCCTGTGAAAAATATTCTTTTAGAAAAAGAACCAAAATAAAACCCCTTCTTTTCTTTTTTTATAAAAAGAAACAAAAAATCTGGACTCTCCCTCGTGCTACGCACATATAGTCTTCTTCGAAGAAATTTATTAACGTGAAAATTTAACTCTTCACCATTTTTTTGCTACGCAAAAAACCGTCTTGCAGACTATGGCTCGGTCTAGCGACGCGTATAACAGCGATTAAGAGGTAAATTTTCTTGCAGAAAATTTCCCCAAATTCGGTTTTGTGGGTTGCCTCAAAACCGAACTTCTCTTAATCGCGATGTTAGTTTCAATTTTTCCAGCGCTCTCGTAGTAGAAAACTATATAAATATGGATAGTTTAACTAATTAAATAATAAAACGAGGTGTAAAGAATGAAAAAAACTATAATTATGA